>ERZ761602.7479-NODE-7479-length-11555-cov-4.483826_pt1 | contig 11555 bp, 7 predicted proteins | sample MGYA00512165_ERZ761602 | MGnify/ENA primary metagenome ERZ761602 (study PRJEB28899, sample SAMN02445085) | bioreactor sludge metagenome | biome: EBPR sludge; isolation source: Thorneside wastewater treatment plant | place: Australia: Brisbane, Thorneside... | reverse complement strand
AACCCCCCATCCACATCGAATGCCAATAATAAATTTTCTTATCTTCTTTGTCGGAAGTGAAATGCGCTTTATCGGCATTGATGACGATGACTGAATCAACCGAACCGGCCCCAGGAGTAAAAGTCTCGCGGTGCTTCCCCATCAATACGGTTGCAATCGTCGTCGCAAGTCGCCCAATCGGAGCTTCCTCGGCATCAATCAAATAAAATCGAGGTTCAATCTCCTTTAAAGATCCCGTGGAGTGCTTCACGGAAAACTTGGTGTTGCGATTTCCCCCTTTGGTCGATCGACCAAAGGACGCTGTCTGAATGGGGGTCTCTTGCCACCCTACAAATCGGGCGCTGGATTTTTTCATATGCAATTACATCTAGTTGGGGGGACCTAGGGCCGTCAATGAAGAAAGGCCCAAAGAAGGGCCTAGTCATGGCTTTAAAGCGCTTTAGGATTGTATCCGGCGCGAAACCAGATTCGAGGTAGAAGAATTCCATCGGATCTCCACCCCTCGCATAGGCTCCTTTAAAACCCAAACGACGTCCTTATATATGATCGTCGTTCCAGGATGGATAATTTCAGTCACCGTGACCCCTGCATCGGGGTTCATGGGGACTTCCGCCAGGATCTCCTCTCGCTTTTTTTGAACCTTCTCGAGGTCGGCGACAACCTTTTTACGTTCCTCAAATACGCGACGATAGTCTTCTTGCAGACGCTGGCTCAAGCTTACGTCGGTCTTCGACGCCTCCGGAATCCGGGCATAGATCTCGTTAAGCTCCTTACCTAAAGCTCTCGCCTTCGCTTCAAAATCCTTAATTTGGTCCGTCAGACCCAGCTCCGCGATTTTGGATTCCACTTCCCTTTGCTTAAAGAAATTTTCACCAAGTCGAATGACGGTGGGAGTTTCAGCTCCGGCCGCGCCGATGGTTCGTGCTTTAATTCCCGCATAGGCGATCAGCTCACCCCCGTAGACGGTGCCGGCACCATCCGTGCACTGAATGAATCCCCCCGCTCGAACTTTCGAATTCAAAATTTCGGAGCCCGCTACGACATTGGCTTGCGCTTCTACGGTGGCACCCGCGGAAATGTAAAATGCATCTACATTTGTTCCAGCACGGACAATGGCTTTATCTCGTCCAATGATCCCGCCGCGGACTCGCACTGCCGCACCCGCTTCAATCACACAGGCTTCCGCCACCTTCTCGATCGTGATGTCTCGATCAGAGGTTACTTTGAAATCTGGCAAAACCGAACCCTTCACAATGACCTGTGTGTTGCCGGCATTGATGTTTCCGGTCTTGAACGAAATATCTTCCGATACAAAGAGTCCGGGCATGACTCGAATGGAAGTTTGGTGGATCTCAACGATGCCATCGATGGCGGCTCGATACTCCAATCCATTTTCCGAAACCTTCACGCCTTCGGCGGCTTCCATTTTTACTTCGAAACCCAACATGGCCGGCAGAACATTTCCAAGGACATCGTAGCCCTCCTGACCTAGCTGAGGAGGATGCTTCACGATGAGCAGTTGGCCCGCTTTCACATTCTGATAAACACTTCTCGATTTAAAATCGACACTACCGTCTTCACGCTTCTGACCGACATTCTCGCCCAAATCGAGTGAGATATAAAAGGATGCATCTTTTCCTCGGGTTGCGGCTTTGCCTTCGGCGACGACCACGTCGATCATGGGTTTTTCGGAAGAAAGACATTCCTCAATGGCATCGACAATCCGCTCTTTCAGAATGCCCTTTTTGACTCCAGCGCCGGCTAACATTTGCTGAATTTTATCCTCGCTCGGCTTAAAGCGGGGATTGTTGGTGGGAAAGATGGAAATCGTAGCCGACATTTTATCTTTTCCAACTCGCGCAGGGTTTTGAACTGTAATGCGCCCGCCTTCGACAATGACATAGCCAGGCGTAGGAAGTGAGCAGAACAACTGCAACTTATTTTCCGTTTTGTCTACGCCGCTTCCATTCAACCATGGTTCGTCCTTCCCCCGTGTGGCTGGAAGGCGTCTCCCGAATACAGATTTTCCGTCCTCGCCTTGACCGGCAGGAGTCTTAACCGCCAAGACGTCTTTGGGTCGAACGCAGTCGCAAAATTCTGGCGCAGCGTCTTTCGTGCCTTCTGCTCGGTACAAAAACTTTTCGATGGGCGCCCCGTTAAATTCCACCAGGTAGGAAACTTTTGAGTCTTCTCCTTCCTTAGGATCAACTCCTTTGGCGATGGTCACTGTCGTAAGCGGAGCTCCAATGGCGCGCGGAACTCTTAAAACTTTTTGGATTTCAACGGTCTCTAAATTTACTTTAACGCCCTCATGGGCCGCGAGATTTTGAATGAGCTCTAGAGTAACGGGCGTTCCAAAGTCGGATTTCGGCGCGAACGAAAGCTGCACGAATTTCTCATCTTTGTCGAAGACCAGCGTCGACTGCACATCGATATATTTGGGATCTTTCCAGATCAACATTCCCAATGCGTTTGCTTTGTATAAAATCCTTCGAGGGTCCTGAGCACTTCCCACTTGGCCCACTTCAACTTCTTTGATGTTATCTCCGGCTTCAATCGGAATATCTTTGCCCTCTTGAGCAGCGGGTACGGGGATTCTTTCTCGAAAGACATTCGTTCCGTCCTCCGCATCGATTGGCAAAATCTTCTCCATAAGGACATCGCCCGGTGCAGCCAGCATGACCACGGATGCCTTCTTTTGAAAAAATCCTGTTTTGAATTCTTCTGGCTTGAAATTGAATTTCAGAGTTGCGTCTTGGCCTTTTTGAAACGTCTTACCGCGTGCCACAACGAGCTCTTCTTGTCGCACGCCCTTTGCGAATGCCTGCTCTAAGAGCGCATCCAACTGATCCTTTTCATAGCCAAATAGCACATCTTTATCTTTCAGAAGGTTGAGCAGATCGGATCCCGTTAATTTTTCCTGCGGGAACAAATCGAGGGTGACCATCATGGAATCTTCTGAAACTTTCAAAAGATTTTCCACATTGATTCGATCCGCATCGACCGACACCTTTCCATAGGAAGAGGCTTTCATCAGAACTTTATCGCCCTCTTTCTCTCGAACGACATTTTTCCCAGGATAAATTGGGCTCTCTTGATAGTTCCGGCCGCGAAGAGTCTCTCCGTATACGGTCTTTCCCGCCACGGGCTCCGTCGGCAGTCCGATAATGGCAATCGTCTCTTTCGGAAAAACGATATTCGCCTTTGCTCGCGCGACATCCATTGGCTTATCGGATTTTGCGTCTTGATAGACGAACTTCACAGATCCCGCGGCTCCATCGACAGGATTTTGTCCCTTCGCTACGACGACCTGGCCAAGACCCTTTTTAACTTTCTCAAGCTGCTCGAGGATTTGAGGTTCAGCCAAGTAGCCGTATGACACTCCTGCCTCTTTTGCGAATTCTAACAGATCGGCGGGAATGATCTTCGCGCCCGTGAAAGACAATCTGGGTGTTTCAACCACAGCAACGAGCCCGTCGTCTTTATCAATGACTTTACATTCGACGCGAATTCGGACGCCTTGGTCGAGTTGAAGTCGACCGAAGCATTTGGTGACATAGGCGACATCTTGCGGTCTTTGAATGACTTCAATCCCATTGCCCACGACCAACCGCTGCTCTTCTTGAATGGCGGGCTTGATCACTTCTCCCGTCACCTTTTTGCCCTCTTGGCCTTTCGAAACAAGCCCACACACGGCCACTGCTTCACCTTTACGAGCGAAGACAGGTAACCCCTTTTCGAATGCTTTGGGATCGATGACCCACTTCGGTTTCCCAGCTTGTGCAGGCAATGCCTCTAAGCCTTCCGCTACGACCAAATTGATGGGAATCGAGTCTGGAAGATTCGACATTTTTAAAACGCGATTCACTTCCTTCTCGATCACTTCATCTTTGAGGCCGAAGACCACGCCTTGCTTGGTCATGATCTGCTTGATGACTTCGACGGTGAGTGGTGGGGCGGTAGGACCGATAGGCGGCTCTAGTTTTTTCCAAGTGGCCTTGAGGCCATCCCGAGATATTTCCATTTCCACAAGTGGAGGACAGGATAAAACTTCAAAAGTGAACCCCGCTTTGTCTTCGCGAACAAAACGCAGGTCATGTTCCTGAACACTCAAGGAATCAATGAGCTTCGTGCGCGCCTTGTCGACGCTTTCGTCTTTTATAACAATGACCTTCATGATGAGAGGAACGACTACCCTTATCCCAATTATAGGCCACAATGCGTTATTCAATGAAGGGGGGCAATTCCTGCCAAAATCTCGGATCAATTTGCGTTTTGTGAAGGCGAAGCGCATGGGGCGGGGCCGTAGATCCGGCACGGCGTCGATCACGAGAACGCAGAATCTCGTGGATCGAAATGACTCGACCTCGACCTATCTCTAAAAGAGTCCCCACGATGTTCCGCACCATATGCTGATGAAATCCATCCGCTCGAAAAATGAGTTCGATTTTGACATGCCGCTGAAACACTCGATCGGGTTGCATTCTCAAATCGGCTTTGAATATCGTCCGAATTCCGGATCGATTTTTACCCTTCAATGATTGTTTTGCGAAGGCCGTAAAATCATGTTGGCCTTCCAAACTCTTTAACGCCTTTTGCATGGCCACGACGTCAGGCATTCGATGCAGATGAAGCATCTGAGAGTGAAAATGGGGGTGGTCCGCGAAACCCACCCAGATGGTATAAATGTATTCTTTCCACTTTACGTTTTTTTTGGGATGGAAATCCTCGCGTATTTTCATTCCCTTCCAGATCTGCACAGAAGGTCCGAGGATAGAATTGAGCGAACGAAGCATTCGTCTCTGAATGGATGCAGGAAGTGAATTCAAAATTTTAACGCCCTCGGGCATAATCACCCATTGATCTTCAGCATGCACGCCGGAGTCGGTGCGACTGGTAAATCCAATGCGGAGAGAACTTTTTCGGAAAAATGTTCTGAAAGCATTCTCTAAATGAGCTTGAATAGAATGAGCGCCTTCCTGCAACTGAAAGCCGCGAAACAAGCGCCCGTCGTACGACACACGAAATCCTAAATGGGGAAAGCTGCGGATCGGCATGTGAGAAGTAAATAGCTCATCTAGTGCGAAGCGCCCATGCTTCTTTGAAGCCGAGTGAGGTTAAAGAAAGTCACCATTTTCATGCATATTCGCGATGCCGGCACCGTACGCCGCTGGAAGGAAAATTCCGATGCGGAAGATTTTCGAATTGAGAACTCGACTTCAATGGTCGGGAAAGCCTCCATAACCTTGGCGGTCTCCTCCGATGAAAGCGTTTCTCTCGCACTGAGATAGTCAATCAGCAGAAGCTTTGCAGCCTTTCCGGTTTGGGCCAAATTCAGCATCAGTCCGACAGGCGTGTCTGTGGCACTACCTGCTTGCATAAGGAGTGGCAGTTCTTCCGGCTTAAGAATCACAAAGAGATATCGCTCCAGGTCGATCTTCGAAGGATTGAGAGCAAAAAAGGACGTGAATTGTTCACGAAGGACTTTAATGAGGCTCTCGCGCAGCTCTGGATTATTGAGTGTTTCGTAGAGCTTGAGATTGAGAATTGGAGATTTCGAAGATTTCATACTCTCTCGGAGAGAAAAGCGAAACTGCTCATCAATGTCCGCCTGCATATCTCCACGCAGCGCATGCATGGCCTCCAACTCGCTTGGCGTCCAATTGGATTCAACTCGGTCGGCGACATCATTCAATTCATCAATCGCTTTAAGCCATTGAACTTGATCCTCGATCTCCACTTGGCCCGCCCGGAGAAAATGACTGTTAAATGCTCGGATTCGATCCAGTAGATGAGTTACATAACGCTTTGTAAATCGAGCAGGGTATTCCTTTTGAAAAACTTTTTGAGCCACGCGAAGGCCGTAGAATCCCAAGGGTGAAGGCGCATTCAGATGAAGCATGGTAAGAAAATCGGAAGTCGTCTTCGGATTTGTCCATCGATAGGTATGGCGAGGATCCCATCGTTTAGACACGGATTGTAAATGCGCTTTTACCTCGGGATTGGAGATAAGGGACCACTCCTCGCGATGCTCGGAGAAATAGGTGTAAATTTCTTCTAAATATTCGACTTCAATGGGAGTCAGGTTCCGGTTTTCTAGCGCCGCGTGGTTTTTCAGTAACTCCGAAAGCGCTTCTTCGTAAATTTTTCCGATCTCAGAGAGACTCAACCCGCCAAGTTCCAGCGGCGAAGAAGACAGTGTCGTCTGCGCGTGGCTTTTCAAAGGAGTTCCCACAAAGACGATGCTCAAAATGAGGTTGAATAGATAAATGTACGGAAACCGATACATGCCACGAATCCTCTAAAGGACCGTAAATATGCAGGATTCATGCCGAAAATTTAGACTACCAATCGAAGTATAGGCCGCCCCCGAAGGAGGTACCGCCCGTTTCATTGACCCCTCCGAGTCCATGTCGGAAAAGTCCGGAGGGCTGATAGGAACCGAAAAGTGTGGCGCCAAAGTCTTTCAACTCCCATTCGCTGCTCATATCGTCTCGGCGTTTCTGATCGTAAAAGAAGGAGATGATTGCCCCACCCGTCAGATTGCCGCCGAAGTCGCCGCCGACGACCGATGTGCGAACACCCACCGCGCTGGTTCGCTTCTTAAATCTTCCAAATCGATAGGTCATCCCCGCTTGAACAAATGGAATGACGGGAAAGAACGATTGCTCCCATGCCGTCCATCTTGCTCCGATCTCCGTCGTAAAAAATTGATAGAAAAATTTGTCGATAGAGGTACCTGCGGCGGTCGAAATTTCATTGCCAGTTTTAAAGACGTAACTAAATCCGATGACGGGCTCGATTCGAAAGGGCAATTCGTAAACACCAAACGAAGCTCCAAACTCCGGCCAACCCCATGTGTCGAATCCGTTGGCACTTCCCAAAACTGAATCATTAAAAAATCGGGGAGCAGCATAGAAATGTGCAGAACCCGAAAAGGGAACTTCTCCCCAAAAAGCAGAGGCCTGTTTTGAGCCAATCAGAGTCAATAAGAGACACAGCACGATGATTCTCACTCTTCGGTTATATCGGAGCTTGGCGTGAAAAGGATAGAAAAACTGCGATTCTAGGCCGCCACGAGATCCAGCGGTCTAGTATTGCAGAAAATTTTTCATCGCCGTGAAGAACTTGGTCTGTTGACGGGGATAGGTATCAGCGGTGGCACTCGAGTTATGCGAATTCGTATAAGTCTTCCCACTGGTATCCACACGCGCTGATTTTAAAATGAGATCCACCTGAAGACCTCGGAGGTCTTCAATACCGTCCATATTTTCATCCGCGGCATCGAGGCCACTCAATGTTCGATTATGTTCAGTGGCTACCGTGCTCGTGATCGTGACTGGTTTTGCTTGCATGCTTTCCACGCGAGGACTGATCTGCCTCCATGTCCCCAAACCCACTAAGTCGGAACTGCTCGGAGAAATTTCTCGTCGGTAGACACCGTCGGATGCAATGGACCACTCCACCATCTTCACAGGAAAGATCATCGCCCGCTGAGTGAATCCGGAAATTCCGATTCCACCAGTTTGATTGTAACGATTGCTACTCCCTGTCGAGATAGAAATGAGATGTGTTCCCGTGTTGATGGCCGTCACTTGAACTAAATTTGCATAAGCTACTGTGCCGGCGGTCCCAAACGATTGTACAACGACATAAAGTTTTCCCACCGCTAAGTTGGGTGTGCATGCGGAATCCACGCTAAATTGTTCGGCGACGAGGCTCGGATCAGCGGTGCCCAAGCGACAGCTAAAGTTATCGATTTGATCGTAAACCACGAGCCTAAAACTATCCGTGCTTTTCGTGAGCGATGCGGCCGAGGAGGTGTAATTGGCAGGCAGTCCAAAGCTCGTCATCGCATGCACATCTGTCTTGTCCGTACCCGGAAGGATGGTGATACCACCCCGAATTTTTACGCTGCTGCAATTGATAGTTGGAGTGACGCCTGTCGGACTATTTCCAACACAAAGCGGATTTACGAATGCGACCTGGGAAAGGTCTGTCGCGATGAGCGACTGCACCTGTTCGCTAACGCTTCGAAGCTCTTCGGTCATGTCGGAGGAGCGGAGTGTGGAGTTGGATTTCTTCATGTACTTGGCAATCCCGAGCCCAAGAGCACTGATCACCAACATAGAAATCATCGCTTCTGCTAAGGTAAATCCTCGAGAACGCCCCACACTCACTCTCCTACGCGACTTGAATTGCGTGCTGATTATTCAGCAGAGTCTGGAACGCAGCTACCCGCTTCATCAAGATGCTCACCGTCTGGACAGATTTGCATGGCCATCACGGATGGCGCGAGCAATCCCATCATCGTTAGAAGCGCGGCGACTACGGTCAGTTTTTTGATCATGATCATACGATTTGGTCTCCTCATATTCCCTAGACGTCACAATGACGCAGAACACCATCATTCTATACAAGTCCTCCGTGACTTAAAGATGCGCAGAAATTGCAGGCATTTTTTGCTCTGAAATTTTTAGCGTGCAAAGAGTGCTCCAAACCCCCAGGGGTGTTAACAAGTGGAGACATACCGTAAACTTATGGGGTGAAGCACCACCCATTTACCAGGACAGCCCAACGGGGTTCGGCTCTTATTATTGTCATGCTTTTCGTCACCGTTTCGCTCGGACTGACGCTCGCGTTTCTCCATCGATCGCATCTGACTTCCATGTTGGCAGGAACGATGTACGACGTGAAATCTTCCAACTATCAAATGGAAGCCGCCTATGAAAAAGCGCGTGGAAAGGTCGATCGCGCCGTTGACGGAATCATCCTTCAAGGAAGACTTCCCTTCGCCAATACCGGCGCCCTCACCGATGAGACTTCAACATCGATTGTGAATGAATATGACAATGGAAATGAACTGCAATTTCTAAAAGATATTATCGTCGCTCAGGCCTACAGTGCAGCCGGCGTACTTAGCACAACTCATGAATTTAAAAGCTTTACGTCTGCCTTTCCCACCACGTGGACGGATCAAGACACGACAGACGATATTGCCGCTCAGGTAAAATATACTTTTACCGCGCACCCTGTCGTGCAGATCATGAGTCCCGTTAACCAAATCATCTTTGATTACACCTATAAGGTGGAATCTCGCGCGTATGGTTCCGAACGCTATTCATACACTGGCTCGGAAGATGCGGGCGTGATCCGCATCACTCTCCAGGGCGCACCATTTTCACAATGGTCGCTGTTTCGTCATCAAACGACTTCCACGTCGGGCGCTGCTCTTTATTTCGCAGGTGCGAATTCTTCTTCTCTCAGCCAGGAAGTATTTAATGGACCCGTCCACACCAACACCGCTCCCAATTTCTACGGGCACCCTGTCTTTAACGGACCCTTCACATCAGCGGTGGCAACCTCAAGCTGGAATCAAGTGAGCAACTCAAGCTACAGCTGTTGCGCGGATTTCAACGACGTCCAACTCGGGGGCTCTGCGTACAATACATCCATGCCCAGCAACCTCTATAACACGGCTCGACTTGCGGCAGGTGACACCGATGCAAATGCCGCTACAAATAACACTTCCTACACCAATGCAAACATTCGCTCCTGGTTAACGAATTACGCCGGAGGCGTAAGCGCGGGAAGCGCCAGCGGCACGATGGCCAGCGGTACAAGTGCAGTACCGGCGGGTATTTACATCCCTATCAATAATACGACGAGCAAAGTTCCTACCGGCGGAGTTTATGTGCAAGGAGACGCACGCATCACCATGGATGTCGTTCAAGGCAGTACGATGTTCTCCTCGGCGCAGTGGGGACAAATTCAGGCAGGTCATCAATCATGTAAATTTCAGAAAATAAAAATCGACTCTCTGACCTCGGGCGTGGCGGATCGCGATATCTACATTGCGGACGATCCCTGCAACGTCACCTATGTGTTCGACGGAACATCAGGGGCAACAACGCATATGGTTCTTAACGGTCGAATCAACGGAAATATTCACGTGGACGGAGCCATCGACGAACTAGGAGGCGCGAGTCGCACCCGTCCCGCCGTGGCCACCGATTTTGGGATGACGATTTCAGCTCAGAAGGACGTCTATATTAAAAACGATATTCAGTATGAGGATGCAGAGTATGTAACCATGGATTCTGCGGGGACGATGGGAACAACTGTCGTCGCAACTCCCACGGGGACGGTGGGAAGTTCTGGGTACACACCTGATGATGCCGGTCTGGCAGGGATTATCGATGCACACTCCGAGACGGTGCTTGGAATCATCTCTGTAAAAAATAGCGTTCGCATTCACGCCGCGGCGGTCGCCAATATCAATTTGCACGCTGCAGTGTATGCCGGAAATAGCGCGGCGCTCTCCAGCGGATATGGCTGTGGTTCCGGCTCGAACGCCGGATGTGGGTTCGGCGTTGTGAATTACGACACCGTCACAGGTCGAGGCGATTTAAAAGTTTTAGGAAGCATTTCCGAATATCGATCTCAGGCGGTCGGAGTACTTTCGACTGGAACGGGATATCAACGACGGTACGCCTATGATTCTCGATTCCGACAGGACCTTACGCCTCCGGGATTTCCGATTTCCAATCAACTCCAGGCTTATCCACAGATCTTACCTATTCGATCTTGGAAACTCGTACGCAATTAGAGCGTCGTATGAAGAAGATGGGGTCGTGACGGGTGGGGGAACTATGAGACCGACCGAAAAAAATTCGGGCTTAAAAGATCGAATTGAAGAGCTCTTCGAGGACGAAGGCCTTCCGATTGCAACTCCTACCAGTTCCAGCGACGGACTTCCGAAGTTTCAATTGACCCCATCCTCCATTGCTCTCGAACTGGAGCGGCAACGCAATCAGCTCGGGCTCGATCGCCGTCAATTCACCCGGGCAGAGCTTGGCGATAAAAAGCTGGAGCTTAAGTTTGCCAATGGGGCTCACTTCGCGAAGCAATATATCGAGAATATCTCCATGGGAGGACTTTTTGTTAAGACGGAATCCCGTTTTGAAATGGACGAAATGGTTCCATTGTCCTTCACCATACCCATGGGAAACTCAAAACGAACCTTCGAGCTCAATTGTAAAGTATGTCGGATCACCAAAGAGGGTGTGGGTTTGGAGTTTTTAGATCTCGATAGTAGTGGTCGAGCGGATCTCGAAGCATTTATTAAGACCGTTCTGCCGCCAGGCAGCAACCTGTTCACTCCAAAGGCTAAACTCGCAAGTATTGAAAGATTGGAACTGGTTCGCGAGGAAAACCGCCGAAAGTCGTTGCGTCTTCGAAAGACGATGAAAAATGTGGCAGCGATTGCCATGCTTTTCCTACTCAATGCTTACATGGCGAAAGAAATTATCGATCAGTCGGAGGGAGATCACGCCAGTACACATCGCGAGAAATTCACGATCGCAGGACAGGAAATAGCCACTGAACGTGTTGAAAAGATTGAGTTTAATGGAACTAAGTTCTCTTTTCGCTTGGATTCCGGTGAGACGATTACGGCCGATGTGAATGATTCAGAACTTCAGAACCTTCCTTATAGTATCGCTCAGTCGATTCAGCTTTTGAAAACTCTTCCACCCGTGAAACGTGCTCGGCTC
>ERZ761602.7477-NODE-7477-length-11555-cov-17.688087_pt1 | contig 11555 bp, 11 predicted proteins | sample MGYA00512165_ERZ761602 | MGnify/ENA primary metagenome ERZ761602 (study PRJEB28899, sample SAMN02445085) | bioreactor sludge metagenome | biome: EBPR sludge; isolation source: Thorneside wastewater treatment plant | place: Australia: Brisbane, Thorneside... | reverse complement strand
GCCGGCCATGCGCTGCGCGCATGTCAAACCTCCGCCGCCGTGGCGCGCGCTTCCTCCAAAATCCACGCGCTGACCTTGCGGACGTCGCCGCGCGGTTCGGCATCGGCCTGGAGCAGCCAATAAGCAAACCCGGTATCCGCCAGCCGGCGCGGCGTGGCGAGAACTCGCAAGCGCCCCTCCGTCAAGAGGGACTGAATCAACTCCAGGCGGCCGATGGCGATGCCCTGACCGCCGGCCGCCGCCTGAATCAATTGATCGTATTGGTTGAAGCGTTGCACGCCGCGCGGCTTGGGGCTCTCCCAGCCCATCGCCTGGAGCCACTCGCTCCATTGCAAGCCGGGCCGGCGCGGATCCTCGAATTCCAACAAGTATTCGCCCGCCAGATCGGCGGCCGAACGCAAATACCGTTTGCCCAGGGCAGGATGCGCCACCGGCACCACGGTTTCCCCAAACAACCGGAGCGCGCCGCGCGGAGCGGCCGTGTCAGAGCAGTAGCGAATGGCCAGATCGATGCCTTCGGCGTCGAGATCCAGCACGCGATTGTCGGCGGCGAGACGGATTTCGATACCGGGATGCGCCTGCTGGAACCCCGGCAGACGCGGCAACAGCCACAGCCCGGCCACGCCGACGCTGGCGGTGATGGTGACCGGTTGCCGCCGGCTGCGCCCGGCGCCGATCGCGCTCAGGACGTTCTGCAATTCCTGCACGACGCCATCGGCGCAGCGGTAGAGGCGCTCCCCGGCGGGCGTGAAGGCGATGGCGCGATGGCCGCGCACCAGCAGTTTGACGCCGAGCGCGTCTTCCAGCGCCCGGATCTGGCGGCTGACCGCCGATTGCGTCAAACACAGATCATCGGCCGCCCGCGTGATGCTCATGCGCCGGCCGACCGCGACGAAGCCGCGAATCAAATCCAACGAAGGCAGGCGTGCCAGCGGCGACGGCATCTTGCTTGCTCCGGTCCGTTCAGTGCGCGGCGACTTTTCCGGCGAGGGTCAGAGATGAGGCTTCAATTCTCGCCTTCCCAATAATCAACGCTATCTTGGCACCGGCCGACGTGAGAAAATGTCCGCAGCGTCTTATCCCCGCCCGGCGCAGCTCCCGCCAAGACGAAAAACTTGCCGGAATCGGGATAAAGGCCGATGTCCGGCTCCTCCATGGTCGAAACGCACCAGTATTTCAGGGGCCGTGCAGAACGGTTGATGATTTCGTGCGCCGCCTCCGCGCCGCCTGGCGGCAGGGCCACCACGTCCCCGGCCCGCAGCGGCTGTTCGCCGCCGGCAAGACGCAGCACGCCTTCGCCTTCGATCACGAATACCATCTCTTCGTTGACGAGGTGCGCGTGAAACGGCCAGGCGCTTTTGCCGGGCGGCACCACGGTCAGGCGGCACCCGAGTTTGCGTGCTCCGGTGCGCGGCCCGGCCTGTGCCATGTCCGCCGCGAACCGTTCACCGTGGTGCTGCGGCTGCAATTCCAGCTCTAACTCTTCGATGTTGATGACCGGCTTCATCGGTTTTCCTCCAGTTCGACCAAGGTACGACGCGCTGCCTTTGCGGCATCTCGATTTAAAACCAGCTATCGACGGCTCTCAAGCGAACAAATGACCGTCTTCGCATGCGCTAGGCGCATGCGAACATGAAAACGTTGCGGTTGAGCGCCCGGCTCGTTCGCCGTTCAATCGTTCGGCCAGCATACCCCGATCATCCTTGCGAAAAGCCGAACAGTGGAAATCCTACCATGCCCCAGCCCGCGCACCCCTTCAAGCTGTACGCCGACCCGCGTTCCGGCAATTGCTTCAAAGTCTGGTTAATGCTGGGCTTGCTTGATTTGCCCTTTCGGTGGGTTTCGGTCGATATCCTCCGCCGGGAAACGCAAACCGCCGAGTTTTTGCGGATGAACCCGCAAGGGATAGTGCCGGTCTTGCGGTTGAGCTCCGGCGAGACTCTGTGCGAGTCGAACGCCATCCTCTGTTATCTGGCACAATGGAATCCTCATTGGTTTCCAAGCGAACCCTTAAACCAAGCGCGGGTGTTGCAATGGCTGTTCTTCGAGCAAAACAGCCACGAGCCGAATCTGGCGGGGGCGCATTTCATGACCCGGTATCTGGGCCGCGCCCAGGACGATCCGGAAATCGTGGGGCGCATCGAGCGCGGCCATCGGGCGCTGGCCGTGATGGAGCAACGGTTGGCGAGGCACGATTATTTGGCGGGCGAGACGCTGACGGTCGCCGACGTTTCTCTCTACCCCTATACCGGCACCGCCCCCGACGCCGGCTTCAATTTGGGGCGATTTCCGGGAATTCGCGCTTGGCTGGCGCGGCTGGAAGCCCGGCCCCGCTGGCTGACGATAGCGGCGCTGGCCGCGTCGCACGGCTCCCTTCTGGACTGGAGCAAGCGAGTGTTGCATGGCGTGTGATCCGGCCAGCAGCTAGAACACCACCGCGTATCGATCGCAAAGGAACGGACTCTGTTATATTAATTTCCGAAAATACTACTTGTAGTGGCTACCACTCAAAGAATAACCACTACGAATTGTAGGGTTCATCCCAACAAAACGTCCATGCCCACGCTTATTGGCCACCCCCGAGGATGAAAATGGCATTGAGCGCAGCGCGTACGAGGCCATGTTAAAATGGGTACTCAAACCCGTCGTTTTTTCAAACCAGTGCCTTCTTTGTCTGTTTTCGCTTAAAAGCAGGATTTGCTTGTTCAAAAAAGTGGTTTCTATAATCAAAGTTCAGTTTTCTGAATTTTTATGAGTTTGATAAACATTTATAAAAAACCTTTTTTATCAGCTTGATATGGTCTAGTGATAACTTTTTACACGTATCCTGCACGGACCCCAGCATGGCGTCACAGCGCCTCGGCGCAGAAGGTCGCCGGGGTGACGATGCGCGTGCGGCCGAGGCTGCCCCGTTGCAACAGCCCGGCCCAGCGGTCGCCAGTCACGAGATAATCGGCGTCGCCTGCTAAGGCCATCGCCAGCAGGAACGTGTCATTCGGGTCGTTCGCCGCCACGCCTTCCGGTAGTGGCGGCAAGGCGTCCAGCACGATGGCGCGCTGCAGGTTGTTGACCATTGTGCCGATACGGTGCGCAGGGAGAGTACCAAAATCCGTGGGGTGATCCGATAAAATAGCGGTATCCAACGTATGTAATCGAGTATGCCGCCTACGCCGACAACTAAACCACTGGATTCCGCACTCCAGATCAAAATCCATCTGAGAGGCATTAGTCCCATGATTTGGCGGCGGGTGCTGGTACCGGAAACGTACACGCTGCGCGAATTGCATGGCGTTTTCCAAGTTGCCATGGGGATCACCCCACGGATTTTGGTACTCTCCTTCGAGCTGGATATGAGCACGCGATTGCCGATCGAAGCCGTACCTATCTTTACCGGTTAACTGTCCCATTTTTGCCTCTAAATAGGACAGAACGAACACCGAACCATCGAGCCAACAATAGATTACACCCGCCCCGGACCGTCATGCCAACCACTGAAAATGGGACAGTTCCACCGCAGCGACAAGCCTACGAAGCACTCCGACCCAGGGAGTACCTGACCGAGCGGGAGGTCGAGCACCTGATGCTGACCGCCAAGCGGCGGGGTCGCTATGGCCATCGCGATGCGACCATGATCCTGCTCGCCTACCGGCATGGTCTGCGTGTGGGCGAGCTCTGCGCACTGCGCTGGGACCAAGTGGAGATCGACCAGGGACTCCTCCACGTGCGCCGGCTGAAACAGGGCATCCCCAGTGTCCATCCGCTGCGCGGACCCGAGATTCGCGCCCTGCGCCAGTTGAAACGGGAGACGAGGCCCTCCGCCTACTTGTTCACCACCGAACGTGGCGGCCCCATGACCACGGCGCGGCTTCCGCAAGATGCTGTCGCGATGCGGCGAGTGTTCGGATCTGGCGTTCCCAATCCATCCGCACATGTTGCGCCATGCCTGTGGCTACAAGCTCGCCAACGACGGCCAGGATACCCGCGCGATCCAGCACGACCTCGGCCACAAGAACATCCAACACACCGTGCGCTACACGGAGCTGTCGAGCAATCGCTTCAAGGATTTCTGGGACGACTGATCTGCTGCAATATTAGAGAAATCGCATATGGCGGCTCGTGACAGCTTCTCTAATTCTGGGCCAATTATATGCAGCAGCTCCTCAGAGGTTAAATTTCATGCGTGAGCCCTGCGTACACCATGCATCCACCGTCGTTGTACTATAATTCTCATTATGTACCCTTGTTGTTGCGGCATAGTGACATCATACAATTTGGACAAACTGTTGGGTTAAGGTCCGACACCCCATGGCTAGCACCGAAGTCATCCACCGCTACCGGGAATTCACCGCTCCCTCCGGCGACAGCGAATCCTATCTGTTGGACGTGCCGCTGGACGGTGCGCGCCCCGAAGTCCAAATCAAGGCCGAAATCCGGCGGCCCAATCTGGTTCGGGACAGCTTGCTGGTTCTCGGTGAGGTGTTGACCAGCGATCTGCGCCGCCAAGCCGGCGACCGGGCCGACTATCTGGCTTATCTGCTGCGCCAGGGCAAGCGCGCCAATCAGGCGGTTTGGGAAGCGCAAAAGGCTTTTTTGGCTGCCAAGTACGGCGAGGCCACCCAGCAGGAAGCGTCGCTCGACCCTCTGTTCACCGTCGGCGCAGACGGTATTGACATCGAAGTGTTCTCGCGCGACGAATCCACCTACGCGCGCCTGCATCTCAAGGCCGGGCACGCCTACCAGGCCGAACAGTTCACGGCGGGCACTTCCCACCTGAGTTTCACATCGGCACTGAAGGAAGCGTTGGCGGGCATCCGCTCTCATCGCCCTACCCTCCTGCAGAGCTACGCGGCGACTGATGGCAACACTAAAACCGTGCGCGTACCCTATCGTTGGCTGCGCGCCTTCGGGCAGGTGCAAGCTGCTTCGACCCTGCCCGCCGAACGGGTTCATCTTGCCCCCGTTGACCTTTATAACGTGCTGCTGAGCCTGCGACTGCGCAAGGCCAAAACCGCACCGCGCGCCTTGCGCTACGAACTGGTTCCCGGCCAAACGCCTCGATTGGTGTTGGAACCCTGGGAACAGGTGTTGACTGCCAGCAGATCGCCCTACCAAGGCCAGGTGCCGCAAGTGGTGCGCACCTGGGGCCGTCAGCGATTGAGTTTGCTCGGCCGCTTGCTCCCTCACACCAAGGCCGTGGATGTCCATCTGCTCGGCGCTGGCCTGCCGGCTTTTTACGTGTTGGACATGGAATCCGCCAGTCTGACCTTGGCTTTGAGCGGCTGGACCGACAGCGGCTGGGCCGGCATCGCCACCTTCGATCTGCTTGCGCCCGGCGGTAGCGAAGACGAAGTATTGGCCAAGCGCGTCCTCAACCGGTTGACCGAACACCCTTTGACTTTGGATGCTCTGAGCGAAACATTGCGCCAGCCGCGCCAAACCATCAGGCAAGTGCTGTTGCAGGAATTGCTTAAGGGAACCTTGGTCCACGACATCGCCAGCGGTCTGTTCCAGCACCGGCCGCTGATGGCTCAACCGCTGGAATTGGATCGGTTGCGCTACCGTGACGCCCGCGAGGAACAGGCGCATCGGCTGTTGGCGACCGAAGATCAGGTCCAACTGATCCGTATCCACGATCTCGGCTTGGACGGCACCGCCATCGACGGCGAGGTACAGGATCGGCAGGCCCATCGTCACTATCAAACGTCGTTCACTTTGGATCGCGAAGGCCGCACCATCAAGGCAAGCTGCACCTGTCACGAATTCCGCCGCTCTGGTCTGAAGCAAGGCCCCTGCCCGCACATGATCGCGCTGCGACTGCGCTACGCCCGCGAACAGGCCGCGCTGGAACAGGCACGGGAAACCGCCGAAGGCCGCCGCCTGATTCGCGCCGAAACTCGCGTCTTGACCCGCCGCCAAGGCGAAACCGTATTGAGCTACCAGATTTCTCTAGACGAACGTCAGATACTGCTGCGCTGGGGTCCCAACCCTCAGACTTTGCGCCAGCAACGGTTACTTTTCAACCGCGCCGAAGAAGCCCGCGACGCCTACTTTGCCCGCCTCGACCGACTGGCCGAACAGGGCTTTATCGACGCCAGCACAGCGTGTGCCTGATATAACCGATTCATAACTAACAACAACCTTTGACAAGGGAGCGAAAAGTCCGTAGCGTAATGATTGCTGGAGCGTGAGGCGTTCCTCCATTAGCCGTTTGGGCGGCGTTGCGCCGTCCGGGAATTCCAACGCCACACACGCCACAAGGTAGGCTGTTCTTGGCCAGCTTCGCCAGTAACCGTCCCTAGTTGTTGGCGGAGCTGGGCCAACCACGCCACCGCGGTTTCCGCCAACAACTAGGGCCGGGTACTGGCGGCTGGCCGGTGAGCCTACCGTGTCCCTTGTGAGAAGTAGCGGTTTGCGCCTCACGCTCCAGCAATCCTTACGCGCGGTCTGGAAAACGGCATGAGCGAGACACCCCCCACCTGGGAAGACATCGCCCAAGTCGGCGATATCGAACGCTGGATCGTCACCCGGCTGCGACAACTGGGCCTGCTGGACGAGGCTGCTGAACCCAGCAAACTGACCGGCGCGGCTCTGCGCCAGTTCAAGGCCCGCCGCGAAGAAGAACGCCGTGTGCGCAAGCAGTTGCACCAGCAGGCGTGGGCCGCTTTCCGCCAAGCCCATCTGGTCCATTTGGGCGCGGACGTGTTCCACCACGACACGCCAGACCAAGACCGCTACGACCTGCCCGATCCCGAAACCCGGCGCGAAACCAATGCCCTGCCGAAGATCAAGGACGCTCAAGCCCTCGCCAAGGCGCTCGATTTGTCCATTCCCCGTTTGCGTTGGCTGGCGTTCCACCGCGAAGTGGATAGCGGCAGCCACTATCAATATTGGACCATCCCCAAACGCGACGGCGGCGCCCGCCTGATCAGCGCGCCCAAGCCGACGCTGAAAAAGACTCAACGCTGGATCTTGCGCCAGATCGCCGAACGCTTGCCGGTGCATGGCGCCGCGCACGGCTTCCTGCCTGGACGTAGCATCTTCAGCAACGCTGCTGTCCACGCCGGTGCTCGAACCATCGTCAAGCTCGATATCCGCCATTTCTATCCCACTGTCACCTGGCGGCGGGTCAAGGGTCTGTTTCGTAAAGGCGGTTACGGTGAACAGGTCGCCACCGTACTGGCCCTGTTGTGTACCGAAGCGCCGCGCGAACTGCTGCCACTCGACGGCCAGCATGTCCATGTCGCCAACGGGCCGCGCGCCCTGCCGCAAGGCGCGCCGACCAGCCCGGCCCTCAGCAACACCATTTGCCTGCGACTGGATTGCCGCCTGTCCGGTCTAAGTCAAAAGCTGGGATTCCGCTACACCCGCTACGCCGATGATCTGACCTTTTCCTGGCACGATGCGGGACCACCGCCGCTGGGTCGCTTATTGCGCTGCGTTCGCATGATTCTCAAGGCCGAAGGCTTCGTCCCGCACCCGGAAAAAACCCGGATTCTGCGCCGAGGCCGCCGGCAAACCGTGACGGGTCTGGTCGTCAACGAAGCGCCATCTGGCAGTCCGGCGCGAGTGCCGCGCGCCCAGGTTCGACGCCTGCGCGCCGCTCTGCACAATCGGTTGCACGGCAAACCCAGCAAGGAGGGTGAAAGTCTGGCGCAACTGCGGGGCTGGGTCGCCTTTCTGCACATGACCGACCCGGAGCGGGCCAAACCGTTTCTGGCGCAACTCAAACAACTGGAGGAGCGTGGCACGGATGAGTGAGTGGCAAGTTTCCCTGATCTTTCAGGACAGCAAATCCAACAAGTTCTGGCGTGCGCGCTGCGTTGGCAACAACCTGGAAGTCAATTTCGGCCGGATCGGCAGCCAAGGACAAAGCCAGGCCAAACGCTACGATTCGCCAGAAGATGCAACGCGGGAACTGGAAAAACAAGCGCGGGAAAAATACAAGAAAGGCTACGTGGACGGCGACGGCGGCCCGAGCGAAACGGCTGCGTCATCCGCTGTCACCGAACCGTCGTCCGCCGCTCCCGCCGCCTCGCAATGCACGCTGGTTCTGATGTTGGGCGAACGCCGCCTGGAACTGCGCCTGAGCGTGGAAGGCAACGCGCTACATACTCACGGCGTGGAACACTACCCTGATGCCTCCGCCGCCGAAGCCGCCTTTGCCCAAGTCCGGGCGGCCTTGGAAGCCGAAGGCTACCGGCCTCAATAGGCGATGCTCATGGCCGACGACCGCTCCATCCTATTCGCTGATCTGGAACACGCCGCCGCCCGGCGCGATCCGCAATTCGTCCCGTGGGTGCTGGAATTTCTCGCGCAGCCCGATCCGCCCGCCGGCCAGCCGGAAGACCCGCCGGACGACTATCAGGCCCAACCTTTGCCGCCCGATGCCTGGTCACTGGATCGCTTGCGCCAGAGCTTGAACCCGCAAGCCCTGGCCGGCAAAACCGATGATGAACGTCAAGCGACGCGCGCCGGCGCCTGGGCCGCGCTGCTGGCGTCGCCCAATCCGCCGCCGCGCCTGCGACTGGGCCAACTGTTGCTGGATTTGTACGCGGCCGACGACGAACCGGCTCGCGCTTTGTTGTTGGAGTTGATCCTCCAACTGCCGCCGAACACCATCGGTTGGGGCATCTGGCAAGGCATCAAGGGCATTTACAAGCAGGCCGAACAGCGCCACGACCTCGCCATGCTGGGCGTGCTGTGCTATCGCCTGGACGACCAAGCCAAACTGGGCGAAGGGGACATTTCGCGCGGTACCTGGTTGTACATGCGTCGTCGCGCTTGGCGCTATCTGCGGCAACTCGGCCAAGCTCTGCCGGAGTTGTTTCCGGTGTATGCCGGCCAAGTGTTGCGCCACTACCCACCTCAGTGCAACTTCCGCCACTGCTGGATCGCCAACCAGATCTGGCGACACAAGGACTTGATCGGCGCTACCGATCAAGGTCTATTGGGCAGCAGCGGCCTGCCGGACAAGTTGGACTGCCGCGCTTTCGACGACGCCTGGAAAATCAGTCCTGCGCCGCTGTTGCGGTTGCTGGAGGATGCCCAAAACCCGCAAGTCTGCGACTTCGCCATTCGCGGACTGGAGCAGGACTTCAAGGACACCCTGCGCCACGTCGAACCGGCTTGGCTGGCCCGCCTCGGCGCCAAACGGCTGGAAATCATTCACGACTTCGTCATCAAACTGCTGCGCGACAACCCCGAGTTTCACCAATCGAAACTGAAGCAACTCGGCTTACACGACATGGTGTTGGGATTGCTGTACAGCGGTAATAGCCCGGCCCGCCGCTACGCCATCGACTACGCTCGCGCCTACGCCACCGACCTGCCCGTCGCCGAACTGGTCAAGCTGGTGCGGGAAGGCGCACAGGATGCGCGGACCTTTGCCATCGCCCTGCTCGAACAACGGAAACCGGCCGAACTGGGCTTGCCGACCCTACTCATGTTATTGACGGTGCCAGCCAGCGCCGCTCTCGCCAAGGCCAAATTGCAGCAGGGTTTCCGGCCCCAGGACATCACCGCCGAACAGTTCGTCGAAGTGGCCCTCGCCCCTTCCGGTTCGCAAAACGCCACTGTCGAACGTCAAATACAACACATCATGGGGCTAATTCAACAAGGCGTCCAAAATGCCGATTTCGAGCGCATCCTCAATAATCTTTCCCAACGAGGGGGCGCTTCCGCTCTCGATGCCGTACTCGAATTCTATCGGGACGCCAAGGTTACGGTCCCCGCTGCTTACTACCGCCAGGTATTGGACGATCCGCGTTGTACCGCCATGGCCCGCCAGCGGGCACTTAAAGCACTAGCGGGTTATTCGGGACGCGAGATCGGCTCGGATTGGATGCAGCAAGCCTTATTGAATCCTCATCTGAGCGATGCCGTGGCCGGTTGGTTGCGGCAGGGTAAATTCAAAGGCGAGGATTTGGATGTCGAGTGGCTCAAGGGCCTCGCCATGCGTCCGGCGCTGCGCCCGCTCGCGCTCCAGTTGCTCGGCGATTCGGAACTGGTCGCACCGAGCCGCGTCGGGCTGCCCTGGCTGCTGGCGATGGCGCGGCAGGCCGATTCGACCCTGCACGATTTCGCCCACCGCTATCTATTGGAATCCTTCCGGCCCGACGATTTCGACAGCGGCGAGCGCAGTGGAATCGATCACCTGTGGGAACTGGCCTGCGGCCCCACCCAGCCGGAACCGGTGCGCCACTTCGCCGCCGCCTATCTCAAGGCCCATCATCCGAAAATCGGCCCCAGCGATCCCGAAACGCGCGCCTTCAATATCCAACCCGGCTTGACCGCCGCCGATTATCCGTTGAGTCGTCTGCGACCGCTGTTCGCCGATCAGCGGCCCGACCTGCGCCGGCTGGCGGTCGCCATCGCGCGGGAGGAATTGCGCGCCTGGAATGAACCGGTCCTCCTCTATCGGCTGGCCGACAGCGAACACCGCGAACCGCGCGCCTTTGCCATCGAACAGTTGTTGCACTTGGGCGAGAGTTCAGTGGAACCGGCCTTGCCGATCGAATGGCTGTTGCCGGAACGGGTGTTTCAGTTGGCCGAAAGCCGCCACAAGATCACCCGCGAAACGGCGCTGACCCTGATCCGACGGCATCACGAAAAGCTCGGCGATCCGGCGCGGCTGGCCTGGCTGATGGAAAGCCCGCACCGCGAGGTTGGGCTGTTCACCGTGCGGCTGCTGTGGGAACGTCAGCGCCGGAAGTTCGCGCCGACCGCGAAGGCCGCCGAGCCTCAACCCGGCGCTCCGGTCGAAGAATTGCGTCGATTTCTGCGCAAAACTTTGTTTGGCCTGCCGCCCGGTCGGATGGAGCGGCGCGAACTGGACGCCGAACAGGCCGCGCCCGAACGGCCGTGGCCAGCCAGCGTCGGCAAGCGTCGGTTGATCGAAGCCATCAAGACACTGGCTTTGAGCGATGCCGGTTTCGCGGAGTTGGTGACACCGGTGCTGGCGGAATTCCGCCACTCCAAGGCCAAGAACGAATGGCAACACTGCGTCGCCGCATTGGTGCAAATTCGTCGGATGCATCCGGCGGTTCGAGTGGATTTGCCAGTGGGACAGGTGAATGTGAGGGCAAAAACGGCGTGAAAGAACCACAATCTACTCAAGCTCCGAATGTGATTGACAGGCTACGTTCCTCAAGTCAGTCTCATGCAGGCAAAGGTGATTACACAGCCGAAAGAGCACAGTTGTTCAAAGGAGAATCGGTCGAAAGCATCATTGCAGAGATTAAGGCCAAAAGAACAGAAAATGAAGCTAAGTGACTAATATCCTAAATGGATTAAATAGATTTGATCACAGGAATTCATAGTGATAATCCCCTCCAGCTTTATAGCGAGCTATGTGAAGTTATAGAGGATATGTTTCAGCATGTTGTCAAAGAAGGTCGAGAACTGCCGTCGCCTAAAATTCGCCCCATGCTGGAAAGCCCGTGATTTTTCCCTAAAATTCTTCTCGCCAAGCTCAAGCGATTCGAGTTTGTATAAATATCATGGCTCAATATGGATTCCAGTCAGTTCGTCTTGTTAGGCTACTAGCAGTTCCAAGA
>ERZ761602.7476-NODE-7476-length-11558-cov-4.663653_pt1 | contig 11558 bp, 7 predicted proteins | sample MGYA00512165_ERZ761602 | MGnify/ENA primary metagenome ERZ761602 (study PRJEB28899, sample SAMN02445085) | bioreactor sludge metagenome | biome: EBPR sludge; isolation source: Thorneside wastewater treatment plant | place: Australia: Brisbane, Thorneside... | reverse complement strand
CGCGCCGCATGTCGAGCGTCTTCCAGACGACGAGGTCCGCCGAATTTATCCTCGGCTGCGTTGGCAGATTCTCGAATCGACCTTCATCGGCTACGCGGTGTACTACCTCGTGCGCAACAATGTTGGTGTTGTTGCGAAAGACATGAAAGAAACGCTCGGCTACAACGACACCGACCTCGGCAATATTCTCGCGGCGACTGCAATCAGCTATGGCATCGGCAAGTTTCTTATGGGGGCATTGTCGGATCGCAGCAACCCCCGCGTGTTCATGGGCGTCGGTCTGTTGCTCACGGCCTTCTGCAATTTCGCGTTCGGCGCAAGCGCGGACTACTCGACCCACTTTTATCTGTGGATACTCAATGGACTCTTTCAGGGAATGGGGTGGTCGCCCTGCGGGCGTTCGATGGGCCATTGGTTCAGCGAGAAGGAGCGCGGCGTTTCGTTCAGTATCTGGAACACCTCGCATAACTTGGGCGGCGGCATCGCCGGCGTGATCGCCGCGGAATCCGCGATTCGGCTCGGCGGATGGCAATACGCGTTCTACGTGCCGGGCATGCTCGCGGTAATTGGCGCGTTTTACCTGTTCGTCCGGCTTCGCGACACACCGCAGTCTGTTGGTTTGCCGCCGATCGAGGAATACCGCGACGATTACACCGACTACGAACGCGAACACGGTGTCAACGAGCGGGAGCTGTCATTTCGCGAACTCCTTCTGAACAACGTGCTGTTTCACAAATGGATCTGGCTGCTTGCCATCGCGAATTTCTTCGCCTACATCACGCGATACGCCATGATCGACTGGGGCCCGCTCTACCTGCATGAGGTAAAGGGCGCAACCGTCTCCAAGGGTGGCATTGCAGTGCTCTTGCTTGAGTGGGGCGGGATACCTTCCACCATTTTTCTTGGTTGGGTGTCCGACAAACTCGGCGGGCGTCGCGGCATGATAGCCGCGATTTGCATGATCCCGATTATCGCCGCATATGCAATGATCCTGATTATTCCTCCCGGCTATCTTCCGCTCGACATGATGATGCTAATCGTCATCGGTTTCTTTATTTACCCGGTAATCAACCTCATCACCATCATCGCGCTCGATCTGACTTCCAAGAAAGCCATCGGCACGGCCGCCGGATTCATCGGCCTGCTTGGTTATTTGGGCCGCACCACGCATGCAAAAGGGTTTGGCGCGATGCTTACGCACTATAAAGAGATTTATGACGTGCAGACTGCATGGAACTACGTCATCGCCGCGACGCTTGCATCGACCATCATTGCGTTCGTTTTGTTGCTGTTCACGTGGAAAGTAAAGCCGCGCGCGTAGGAAACCAAAGCGGCAGCGTTGCTGCCGCAGTCCATATCAAGAGGCTTTCCAAAAGTTTGGGCTTTATGTGGAGTGCTGTAGCAGAGTCCGCTTCGGACGGCGCTACAGCTTTGGCTTTCACAGCGCCACGTTTTACTTTGAGTCGCTAGAGTAGTTCGAACGCTTCGTAAGCCAAAGCGGCAGCGTTGCTGCCGCAGTCCACAAAAAAAAGAGAAGGGCGGCCATTGCTGGCCGCCCTTATTCGTTAGCGTAGTCGGTTAGCGGCGCGTGCGTTCGCGGTTGCCGCCGCGTGAGCGGAAGCCGGAGCGATCGCTGGAGGCGCCTTCGCGGGGACCCTGCGCTGCCGCGCGCGGACGCGCGCTGTGGCGCTGTCCGTTGCCGCCTGAACCTTCACGGGAGTCAGCGCTGCGGGGTCCACTGTGGCGAACCCCTTCGCGGCCGCGGCCGCCCTGAGGTGCGCCGGCTTCCTGCCGGTCGTTGTTGCGCGGTCCGGAAGGACGCGCGCCCGGGCGGTTGTATCCGCCGCGCGTATCGTTTGCGTTACGGTTTGGCGTACGGCCGCCGCGCTCGCTGCGTTCGCGCGGCGCGTCTGTTTTCACTTCATGTCGATCCAGGAATTCACCGGCGCGTTCCTTCTTGAACACGCGATCGAACTGCGTCTTACCCGCAGGTTCGGCGCCGCGCGCCGCGAAGCGATCACGCGAACCGCCGTTGCGATCACTATCGCGCGGACCACCGCGGCGATCGTTGTCACGCGGGCGGGAATTGCGGTCGTAATCGCGCTGCCCGCCGTTGCGGGTGCCGGCGTTGCCGCCGCGCGGGGTGAAGTCACGCTTGCGCTGACTCCAGCGATCTTCGCGCGGGCGTTCGCCATGTCCGCCGATATGGATGGCGCCTTCCCAGTCTTCGCGTGGGATGGCGTTTCCGAGGTCGCGCTCGATGGCGCGCAGGGCGGAGCCTTCTTCCGGGCATACGAGCGTTAGCGCGATGCCGCTGGCGTTCGCGCGGCCCGTACGGCCGATGCGGTGGATGTAGTCATCTGTCGTGTTCGGCACGTCAAAGTTCACGACATGGCTGATGCCCTGCACGTCGAGACCGCGCGCCGCGACATCCGTCGCGACGAGCACGGAGTAATGGCCGTTGCGGAAACCGTCGATCGCATGCTGACGCTGACGCTGGGTGCGGCCACCGTGGATGGCCTCCGCGCGGAAGCCTTCCTTATGCAACGCCTTCGCGATACGGTCGGTGCGGTGTTTCGTGCGCATGAAAATCAGCGCGGACGTCACTTCGGGATTGCGCAGAATGTCGGACAGAAGTCCAAGCTTTTTGTCGCCGTGCACGGCGTACACGCCCTGCTTCACGTCCTTCGCGGGCGACGCAAGCGCGCCAACCTGGATGCGAATGGCGTTGCGCTGCATCGTTTTCGTGAGGTCCGCGATCTCTTTCGCGAACGTCGCGGAGAACATCATCGTTTGGCGTTCTTCCGGTATTGCGTCGACAATGCGCGTGATGCTCGGGAGGAAACCCATGTCCAGCATGCGGTCGGCTTCGTCCAGCACGAGCACTTCCATGTTTTTGAAATTCACATTGCCGCGCTGCATGTGATCGATGAGGCGGCCCGGCGTCGCGACGATGATCGGCGTGCCGGTGCGCAATGCCTGCGCCTGACGGTCCATGCCAACGCCGCCGTAGACGCACGCGGTGCGAAGGCCGAGCGCGCGGGCGTGCGGCTCCAGCACCGTGTTTACCTGCACGGCAAGTTCGCGTGTTGGCGCGAGCACGAGCATGCGCGTGCCGCGCACATTCTGCTGCGCGAGACGCGTCAGCGCGGGCAAGCCGAACGCGAGCGTTTTGCCCGTGCCGGTTTGCGCGACGGCGATGAGGTCGCACCCTTCAAGCGCGACGGGAATCGCCTGCGCCTGCACGGGCGTGGGGATGGTGATCTGCTGGCCCTTAAGGACCTTAAGGCAGCGCGGATCGATATTCAGTTCATCAAAAGACACAATTGTCTCCCTTAAATGATCCGTGGCAATTGCACTCGCTGCAAAAAGGCGCACGGATACCCTGTGGCCTTTTCAGCACCGGCAAAGTGGGGGAAACAACGCGTAGGCGGGAACCCAAACTCTGATATATGCGCTGTGTAGGAGAAAAGACTGCTGTGACAAAACCTGCTTAACATAAGGCGCAGGCCTACACTGGGAAAAAGTTTACCATAAGGTGGGGGAGAAAGGCAAATCGGAGTTATTGGGGGTAATGGGTGCGGTTTTTTGCTCAAGAGAGCGGTCGAGGACGACCGCCCTCCCGTCCATACAACAATACAAAGTTTCGGGGCTGGCTGCTTTCTATTTTGGGCGCGGGTTTCGCAGCACGGTAATGTTTTTCCAGATGCGTTCTTTGTCGTTTTCGGTGACGTAAGGTTGGCGATAGAGGTTCTCGTATATCGCCAGGGCTTCGGCGTCGCGCCCGAGCTCGCTGAGATAGACGGCCTTGTACTCCAGCACGAGGAAACGCATGTAGGGCTGCTCGTATGCGATTCCCGCATCGTACCAGGCGAATGCATCGTCCGTCCGTTTCATTTTCCCGCAAACGTTCGCGGCGTTGTAACACATCATCGCCTTGTCGAGGTCGGATATGTCGCTATGCGCGAGATCGGCGAACAATTGCAGCGCCTGCTCAAACTCGCCTTTGTCTACATGCGCGGATGCCGCGTGCGCGGATTCGTAATAGATGCGGTATTCCATGTCGGTGCGCTTTCCTTGCGGGCCTATTCCGATTTCGCGGGCGGGAACACATCGGGCACGATGCTCACGCCGGTCGTGAATTTGAATGGATGCTTGTATGCCGGATTCGGAAACTCAAGTTCGATGAGGAAGGCCGTCCAGCCCGCTTCCGGCGCTTTGATTGCGGAACGGTATACGCCCGGCTCGACTTCTTCGAGCGGCGCGCTGACGAAGGTTTTGCCGATGATCTCCATGCGGAAATCGCGCGCGGCGGGGTTGGTGGCCTGCCACAAGAGCACCTTGGTGGGCTTCGTTTCGCAGCGCACTTCCAGGGTGCCGTCCTCGGCCTTGCTCCAGGTGAACGTTGGGCGTGGCGTGTTCGAAATCACCGCGTGATAGAAGGAGGAGAGATTGAGATAAGCTTCAATATTCAGACCGTGATCGGTGTTCGGAATATAGCGCAGATATTTCTCGCCCTTGAGATCGTCGAAATAGAACTTCCACGAATCCGGCGGGAAGAACTGATCGCCCGTGCTGTTCACGATGTATTTCGGCAGCGTCAAGCGGTCGATGTAGCAATGCGGATCGACGACCTTGCGAAGTTCCTCGAACTCCGGCGTTTCAAGGCGGGACATGATGTCCATGTCGGTGTAATCTCCGACCGCAGGCGCCCAGAATCCATAGGCCTGGTAGTGGCTCTTCAACGATTTCGCAACATTCAACACGTCAATTACGGCAGGCGCTATGCCAATGACACGCTTGTCCACGATCGCCGTGGTCCACGTTGTCCAACCGCGTTTTGACCCGCCGCAGACGAAGAAATTCTTAATCTGCGGTTGTTCCTTTTGCGCGAGATCCATTGCGCGCACGACGGCCTTCGTCATGGGAAGGCGCGGCAGCCAGAGCGGATCCTGCGTGCGGAGAAACTTGTCCCATGCAAAGGCGATCATTTCGTCTTCGCTGCGGCCGGACTCCGCGTAGCGCGGCTCGGTGTCGCCCAAGAAGTGCAGGGGTTGATTCGGAATTTGCTTCACTTCGATGACGATCGTCTTCGTCATCTTTGCAATTTCCGAGAGCGCGTTGTCCGGCTTGGGCGCGTCCGTGCCGCGGTTGCCGCCGCCGCCGATAAATACCATCGCGTGATCGTTTTCGATTTCCTTGGGAACGATTATGACTACCCAGTGTTCCCACTTCGGACGGTCCACCTTGCTGGTATCGAGCCATTCCTGCGAGACCATCTTGTACGCCTTTGCGGTGTAGGTATCCGTGGTCGTTTCGACGGCAGCCGCGGGGTCATAGTGAAACGCGGGGTCCGGCGTTTCGACGTAGATATCCAGCGCCGTCTTTGCGCCCGCAACCGACTTGGGGGTGTCGGCAAATGCAAGTTGAATCGGCAGAAGGATTACCGTTGTCAGCAAAACAAGGGACCGGCGAATCGACATGAGGAAGTACTCCAAAAAAGTTATCAATGCATGCAGACGGAAATGATAGTACGAATGGGATGGGGATTTCTTGTTTTGGGCCGGGGGGAGAGGGGACAGCCACCCGCGATGTCGCGGACAACCTGATTAGGGAAATTGGATTGCGCGCGGGTAACAGTCCCCGAGGGGCGCGGGTGACGGTTTTCGTGGTTTGATACGCTGTTGGGGGCTGTGTTAGTTTCGACTTATTCACTTGCCCGTTGGTCGCGTTCTTCATTGTGAAGGGCCCCCGCAGGTGCCTTCGATTGGAAATGCATGACTACGCCGCTGATTCTCGTTACCAATGATGATGGAATTCACGCCCCCGGTCTGACCATTCTGGCGGAGGCCTTGATGCCGCTGGGGGAGGTGTGGGTGTACGCGCCGGATCGTCAGCAGAGCGCGGTGGGTCATGGCGTCTCGCTGCACCGGCCGTTGCGCGTAACGCAATACAAAGACAAGTGGTTCATGGTCGATGGAACGCCGACCGACTGCATCATGCTTGCGGTGCGCAATCTGCTGCATCGCAGGCCGGACCTTGTGGTGTCGGGCGTGAATCCGGGCGCAAACCTTGGCGACGACGTGACGTATTCCGGCACGGTGGCCGGCGCGTATGAAGGCATGTTGCTGGGCATCGACGCGATCGCGGTGTCGGACGTCGCGTATGTGCCGAAGCATATGGAGACGTCCGGCGTGGTTGCGCGGCGCGTTGCGGAGAAAGTGCTCGCGCAGGGCTTGCCGGCGGACACGGTCTTGAACGTGAACGTGCCGGATGTTCCGGTCGATCAACTCGGGGGCATTCGTATCACGCGCATGGGGCGCCGACATTATCAGGACGAGATCGTGCGCCGGGAAGATCCGCGCGGACGCGTGTATTACTGGATCGGTGGCAACGAGCCGAGCCATCACGTGGAGCCCGGCACGGACTTCGAAGCAATCGAACAGGGCGACGTGAGCCTCACGCCCCTCCATCGCGACGTGACCAACCACGCCGTACTGGATGCGCTCCGCGCCTGGGATTTGTAAGGTCGCGAATTGTGGTCTCGATAAATTGCGAAGGGGAGGACAGCCGGTTGGCCGTCCTCCCCTTCTTGCTATGTTCGCGCTGACACTTGTTAGCTGGCTTTAATGGCCAGGTATTGCGACATTTCGCCGCGTTGGACGCGAAGGAGCGTGGTGCCGTCTTTATTTTCCTTGAGCGCGTCCTGCACTTCCGCGACGGTGCTCACGGGCTTGCGATTCACTTCGGTGATAAGCGCACCGGGTCGAATTCCCGCGCGCGCGGCGGGCGATCCCGCTGCCACGTTCGTGACGAGCACGCCGGTCTTTCCGGTGTAGTCGTATTCCTTTGCAAGCTCATCCGTGAGTGCCTGAAGCTGCAGGCCGAGCTTACCCTGTTCGCGGGTCTCGCGTGCAGCCTTCTCTTCCGATTTCGCTTCCTCGGCCTTCGCATTCTTGCCGACGGAAATCGTCTTCTCGATGCGTTCGCCGTTACGCGCGACGGTTAGCTTCACATCATTGCCCGCGGGCGTCATTGCGATGTGGCTGCGGAACGCGCCGGTGTCGCCGACTGCTTTTCCATCAAGCGCGACGATAACGTCGTCCTGCTGGATGCCCGCGGCGTCTGCCGGGGAACCTGGGACCACTTCGGAGACGAGGATTCCGCTCGATTCCTTGGTGCCGAACCATTGCGCAAGCTCCGGCGTCAGCGGTTGAATACCCACGCCGAGGTAGCCGCGCGAGACACTGCCCTTTTCGCGCAACTGATCGGCGATGTATTTCACCATGTTAATCGGAATCGAGAAGCCGATGCCGTCATTACCGCCGCTACGGCTGACAATGGCAGTGTTCATGCCGACAACTTCGCCGTGGATGTTCAGCAACGGACCGCCGGAGTTGCCAGGGTTGATGGCGGCGTCGGTCTGGATGAAGTCGGCGTACTCGACGATGCGCACATCGCCGCGACCGCGCGCGCTGACAATACCGGATGTGACGGTGTGATCAAGGCCGAAGGGGCTGCCGATCGCAAGCACCCATTCGCCCACGCGCAACTTGTCGCTGTCGCCCAGTGTTGCAACGGGCAGGTTGTCCGCTTCGATTTTGATAAGCGCGACTTCCGTCTCGGGATCCGTGCCCACAATCGTCGCCTCAAATTCACGACCATCGGACAGCGTTACCTTCAGACGATCGGCATCGCCCGCGACGTGGTTGTTCGTCAGGATGTATCCATCTTTCGAGATAATGAAGCCGGATCCTTCACCGACGGCCATGGGGCCATCAAAGCGCGGACCGCGTTGCGGCACGCCGCGGAACATTTCCGGCAGCGGAATGCCAAAGAACTCTTGCGGGAAATCGCCCTCTTCAAAACGTCCCGCGGGAATCTCGCGTGCTTTCTTTTCGATGGTGATATACACGACAGCCGGCGACGCCTTCTCCACAACGTTGGCGAAGGTATCGCTGAGTGCTTGAACGGTAGCCACGGAATTCAGCGTGTCTACATTCTGCGTTTGCGCCGTTGGCGGCGCGGTGAACGTGTCGTTGCCTCGGGCATCTTCGGGAAGTAAAAAGACGGACGCGGCGACCGCGCTGATGCCGAGCACGGCCCACGTCATGCGCTTGAGTGACGTTTTCATTTTTTTCCTCTCCTAACTTTTACTGTTGCCGCGCGCGTAGAGCTGCGCGGCGAATATTTGTATCCGTGGCGGGAATAGAAGCATCCGACGTGCCAACTCTATGCGCGCCAGCTAAATGATTGAGCTGACGAAGGTTGCGCGGGAGCGCCGTTTTGCGGCGGGTGGCGGGTTTACTTCAATTGAGGTAAAAACAGCGCAGCCGAGGTTGTTTGCCTCGGCTGCGCTGTTTCAATTTGCGACGCGCGTGTTACGGCGCGGGAGCAGGCGCGGGTGCCGCTGGCGTTGCAGGAGCCGCTGGTGCGTCCGCTGCCCAACGCGGTTGTACGCGGAAGAAGCCGGTGCGCGTGCCAATGCGCGCGAAGATGGTGAATTCCGCGGGTTTGTCGGTTTGCACTTTCTCGACAGCGACTTTGAAGTCGTCGATCGTCTTCACGGGGTATCCGCCGAAGTTCATGATGATTACGCCGGGGACTACTTCCGCGAGTTGCGCCCATGAACCCGACTTGACGCGGCGAACGATTACACCCTCGATATCCGTGCCCAGATTCAGCACGACACGCAGATCGGTCGTGATCTCGCGCACAGTAAGGCCAAAGACCGTGTCTTCGAACTCGCCGGCGTCACGCGCGGTCTTGGGTCGCTCAACCAGGGTTACGCTGGTCTCGACGGGCTGTCCGTCACGCAGCATCTTCACGGGTACCGGTTTGCCGACGCCCGCGTCGCGCACCAGTTTGGTGAAACCGAGCACTTCGCGATCCTGCTTGACGCGCAAAGGGGTATCGTTGAATGAGACGATGATGTCGCCGGTCTTAATGCCGGCGAGGTCGGCGGGGGATCCCGCCATGACCGTGCCCACGACAATGCCGCCGTTGGACGGCACCTGCCAGTATTCGGCGAGGTCGTCTGTCAGCGGTTGCGAGAACACCCCCAGGAACGCGTCATCCTTCGGCGTTTCCGATTCGCCGCCGGGCGGATTCGCAATATGCTTTGCGAAAAGCTCGGTCTGATACACCAGCGGATGCCCGCTGCGCACGTACAGATCGCCGCCTTCTTCGGTAGCGAGATCGAAGCCGACCACGCCGACAATTCGACCCGAAAGATCCATCACGGGAGAGCCGACGAAGCCGAACAAGAGGCGTTCGTCGATGCAATACGTCGTACGCGGCTTGTCAATCACCGCACCGATGCGCCGCACCACGAGCGACCGGCTGAAATCGAGCGTTTCGCCCATCAGGCCGATGAGCGCGACCGGATCGCCGACCCGCAAGGAGGCCTGTTCAAACTGTACATAAGGCAAGGTCTTGTTCTGATCATTGTTGATCTTCACAAACGCGATGTTGACGTCTTCCGGCTTTGCGAGCAGCGTTGCGTCGTACTCGATCTCCGCGTCGCCCTGGCCGACACTTACCTTGATGTTAAACGGCTCGGAATTCTCCAATTGCATGTGGCCGTGCGCCATCACGAGACCGGAAGGGGAGACAATCAGGCCCAGCGCGCGCGTGCTGCGCTTCGTGATCTCGCCCGAGTTCGGGTTCGTGACGTTGGATGAATAATTGATGATGCAAACGGACTGTGAAACCTTGTTGAAGTAACTGTTCAATTGTTGCGCAGTGAATTCCTGCGCGGACGCGCTCCACGCGACGAAAGCGACCGCGATTGCGCCGGCAATCTTACTTCTCATTACTCGTTGCCTCCGTTGACGGCTGCTGGCGCCGCGACAGGTTCATTTTGTTTCACGATGACGTAGCGCGTAAGGGCGCCGCGCTTCACCTGCATCAATACCAGTTTCGTCTTGGCTTCGATGCGTTGGTTCACGATGGCGGTAAAGGCTTCGAGGTTTTCCACTTCGGCGCCATCCAGCTTGAGGATGACGTCGCCCTGGCGAAGGCCCGCGTTGCTTGCGACCGCGCCGACCTGCGCGCCGGACACGAGCACGCCCTTGTTCGACGCGAGCTGCGCGCGCCGCACGATGTTCGGCGTCAATTCCGAGACGGTGAAGCCCCACTGCGGAATTTCCTGCTGTTTGCCGCGCATATCGCTCAGCGCCTGTGTTTTTACCACGAGATCTTTTTCTTCCGAACCGCGCTGCACCCGCAGCGTCACTTCCTTGTCGACCGGCAGGTCGGCGATGCGCTTGCGCACTTCGGGCAAGTCTTCCTCGAACCGCGCGTTGATGGGCGTGCCATCGACGGCGACCAATACGTCGCCGGGGACGAGTCCCGCTTCCGCGCCGGTGGAGAGGGGGTCTACGTCACCGATGACAACGCCAAGCTGTTTCGGGTCGTCAGTCTTGCTGGTTGTCTCTTGAAACGAAACCCCGATGGTCGAGCGCGTGACGCGTCCCGTCTTGATGATCTGATCCACGACCTGCTTCGCCGTATCGATTGGAATCGCGAAGCCTACATTGTCCGCGCCGCCGAGCCTGCGCGCATTTACGCCCACGACCTCGCCGCGGATGTTTACGAGCGGTCCGCCGCTGTTGCCGGGGTTGATCGCGGCGTCGGTCTGAATCCAGTTGTTATAGGGCGCTATCGATTCATCGCGATCGCCGAGGTAGCGATCCGTGACGCTGATAATGCCCATCGAGACTGAGCGAGAGAGACCTTGCGGGCTCCCGAGCGCCAGCACGGTCTGGCCAGATTCGATATTTTGCGAACTCGCGAGTTTTACCTTCGGAAAGTTCGTGCGGTCGGTCTTGAGTTTGAGGACGGCGACGTCCGTATATTTGTCCGCGCCGACAACTTCCGCGTCGAACTCTTCCTTGTTGTAAAGAACGCAGCGAACGAGCGTGCTTTCTCCCGCGACGTGTTCATTCGTCACGATGTAGCCGTCCTCGGAGATAATAAACCCGCTGCCGATCACGGAAACCTCTTCGCGCTTTCCTTCGTTGAACACTTCCTTGACCGGACGGATGTGCACGAGCGCGGGAGCCACTTTGTTCTTTGCCTGAATTACTGCGCGATCGGTTGATGTGCCGGTCGTCGCGCATCCCGCGGCGATTAGCGCGCAGGCGGCAAATGTCGTCGCCAAGCGTTTCAATACAGTTCTCCTTGTCAGATATCGTGCTTCGATTGCGGTGCGCATTATAGCCGGGCCGTGACAGAACACAACAGACGCGGAATTGGGGTGGATTCGCTACGCATTGCGCCGGAAAGACTGGCGCGCGGTGTCGATTGGCCCGGTATCTTGTCCGGCTTTTGGTTATTCGGCTCGAAAATGCTTCGGATTTCCATTATTCTTCGCGTAGTCGGTCATGCCTTACCAACCAGTTATCGCACCCGCAGAGGAGATCTCGTGTCGGAGTCAACAGAAGCAAGCGTCCGGATAATCCCGTTTGGCCGCCGTGTGATCGTGATGGCGATTGTGATGTTGCTCGCGCAGCCGCTACTTGCCCTGCTCGACCTTGTGTCCAACCTTCTGATGG
>ERZ761602.7475-NODE-7475-length-11558-cov-6.100061_pt1 | contig 11558 bp, 11 predicted proteins | sample MGYA00512165_ERZ761602 | MGnify/ENA primary metagenome ERZ761602 (study PRJEB28899, sample SAMN02445085) | bioreactor sludge metagenome | biome: EBPR sludge; isolation source: Thorneside wastewater treatment plant | place: Australia: Brisbane, Thorneside... | reverse complement strand
TTTACTTCGCGTTGCGGCGTCGGCGCATGAGGAGCGCTCCGAGGCCACCGGCGAGGGCGATCATCGTTCCCGGCTCGGGAACGACGTGGAAGCTGGCTCCGTTCAGCAGGACACTATACGTACCGGTCCCTCCGGTGCCGGCCCAACCGCTCAGGGGGCTGGCAGCACCAGGGCCATCAGGGGCGCGCTCAGTTGTGAACGGCGTGTCCGCCCAGATTTCTCCGCCAACGCTCGTCGCATCACGGTCCCAGCCCGAGACGCCGATGAAGTAGATACCGTTATAGGTCAGGAACGTGCTGGTAAGCGTCGATCGCGCGCCCCCGCCGGAGTCGTCGTTGAACGTGACACCCAGGCCGTTCGCGTTGAAAAGGAAGAGCTGGGTGTCGCTGAGCGAGCCCGGCTGACCGACCGTCGTCGCTCGGAACTGGGTGAAGTCGTGCACGTAGATGCAGTACAGATCAGCGTCGGTGCTGTTGCCAATCGCGCCGTTGATCCGATCGAGGGAGCCGGCGCCGACCGTGATTTGTCCGGGGACGAGGTCAGGAGCATCCGGAATCTCATTCCAGTCTCCGGCGAAGGCAGAAGCGGCAGACAGTGACAAAGAAAGCAGGAAGATTTTCTTCATTACGAAACGTCCTCTCCAAGTTCACGCGCAAGGCGCGGTAATGTACATTCAATGGTGGGGAGAGGATTGTGACACCGCGAACCGGTATCCTCGTAATTATGCGGGATTGAAGCGACACTTAGGTGTCGAAAAGGCTCACTTCGGGCCCATAGAGAGTTGAGGTTCGAGGGAAAAGTCAACCATAGACCCAGGTGAAACAGGAAGGCGGCTCTCCCGTATCGGGGAGAGCTGCCTGAGGATGCGAGAGACCGCGGCGGTTTACTTCGCGTTGCGGCGTCGGCGCATGAGGAGCGCTCCGAGGCCACCGGCGAGCGCGAGCATCGTGCCCGGCTCGGGAACAACGTTGAAGGTCATGGCCCGGAAGGTACTCGCGGCGTGGGCGCCCGAATACACCGTTGTTCCGTTGACCTGAAGATTCAGGTTCCCGGTTGCCGTACCCGCGCCCGCGAAGCCGTTCACGAACGTGGAGTTGTAGCCGCTCGCCAGCAGGACGTAGGAACCGACCGCCAGGACGCCCGGGTTGATCTGGCTCTGGAGCCCGCCGGAATCGTCGTTTTCGGCGAGTTTGGTTCCGGTCGACGTATAGAGCGCGATCTCGGTGTCGAAGTTCGACGTGAACGTGTCCATCGTGAAGTTCGTGCCGAACGTGTAGTTGCCGAGCGACGTCGTCGTTGCGTTGCTGAAATTGAACTCGACGTTGCTCCAGGTCGCATCGATGCCGGAGTCATTGAAGCTCTCGAACGCCTCGAACTGGAAGTTGTTGCCGGTGTTCGCCCAAGCGAAGAGCCCGGTTGTGGCGGCAACGGAGATCGTTCCGGTGAAGTTGCCGGTCGTCGACGGCTGGAAGTTGACGGCGTACGGGAATCCGGTGTTGCGAATCTGCCAGCGGGCTTCGCTCGCGAACGTACCGGTGTTGACCTCGGTCAGGTCGCCGCGGAAGGAAAGCTGGCCGAAGATCGCGTTGGGATCGTTGTAGGTGGCCGGTATGGTGTCGTTGTTGGCGCCACCGACGGCAGAGTCCGAACGGATCGGTCCGGTCGCGTTGACGACCCACGCATGGGACGCGGTCGCGATACCGGCGAGAAGCGTAAGAGACAGAACCCTTTTCATGACAGCGAAATCTCCTCATCCCAGGGGGTTGCCCTGGACCAAAACTCGCGCGCAAGACGCGCTAATGTTCATTCAGGCCAGGGCACGAGTTTGTGACTGCACTTGCCGGCTTCCCCGTGATTTTTCGGGGTTGAAACGACACTTACTTGTCGCCGGGAGTCGGGACGATTCTGCGGATCGTGACCCGTGCACCTTCGAATGCCGAAGGATTCCTGAGTTCAATCGAACCATCGGCTTGTCGCCGCAAGGTGACCGGCCGTTTCATCGCCTCGGCCGCTGAGCCCATGGCCGCAATCGGCCGGTCCATGAACGTCTTAACCCGGAGTGTCGCTTCGTCGCCCGAAGTCGTGTAGTCGCCGGTCATGGGATTGCCGCCTTCGATGAGTGTGAACGTGCCGTCCGGCCTGAGATCGAGCCGGACCATGCCCATCGTGCGGATCAGGGCCGGATTGGCTCCTTGGGGCACGGCCAGGTCGCGATTGCCTTCGTACTGCCCAGTCCAGGACCGGCCCCCGCACCCGAGGGCGAACGCCATAATCCAAGCCATGAGCGCCAGCGCCCCTAGCCGCCACGCCGAAATGGGTCTCACCGATTTCGAGTATGCCCGCATCGTCGATCTCATGGGGCGCGAGCCGTCTCTCACCGAACTGGGCATGTTCGCGGTCATGTGGAGCGAACACTGCGGTTACAAGTACTCACGTCCCGTGCTTGCGTACTTCAAGAGATATCGCGAAGCGCTCGAAGGTTCCGGATTCGAGAACGCCGGCATCGTGCCGATCGGCGACGGGCTCGGCGTCACGATGAAGATCGAGTCGCACAACCATCCGTCGGCGGTCGAGCCATATCAGGGCGCGGCCACCGGAGTCGGGGGGATTATCCGCGACATCTTCACGATGGGTGCGCGCCCGATCGCCTCGCTGAACTCCCTGAGGTTCGGGCCGATCCGGCGCGACCCGAACACCGACGGCGGCCAGTCCGACGAGGTGATCGCACGGAACCGCTACCTGTTCGAGCATGTCGTCGCGGGCATCGCCGGATACGGCAATTGCGTGGGCGTGCCCACCGTGGCGGGCGAGGTCTCCTTCCACCCTCGCTACAGCGGCAATCCGCTCGTCAATGCGATGTGTGTCGGCCTCGTTCGCCTCGAGGAGGTCGCCACGGCCAAAGCCGAAGGGATCGGCAACCCCGTGATCTACCTCGGCTCGGCGACGGGCAAGGACGGCATCCATGGCGCCACGTTCGCGAGTGAGACCCTGGGGGAGGACAGCGACGCGAAGCGGCCGAACGTGCAGATCGGCGACCCGTTCGCGGAGAAGCTGCTGATCGAGGCGACCCTTGAGGCTCTCGCCACCGGTGCCGTCGTCGCGATCCAGGACATGGGTGCGGCCGGACTGACCTGCAGCACGATCGAGATGGCGGCCAAAGGGGACGTCGGGATGGAGGTCGATCTCGATCGGGTCCCGATGCGCGAATCCGACATGAGCGCGTACGAACTGATGCTGAGCGAAAGCCAGGAGCGGATGCTCGCCGTCACCGCTCAGGGTCGTGAACATGAGGTGATCGACGTCTTTCGCAAATGGGGCGTCCACGCCGTCGTCATCGGTCACGTGACCGACACCGGTGTCGTCCGGGTTCGGCGGCATGGCCGGGTCGAGGCGGAAGTCAAAGCGAAGCACCTTGCCGACGAGTGCCCGACCTACCGCACCGAGATCCGCGAGCCCGAGTACCATCGCCGTGCTCTCGCCTTCGACCCGACGGGACTGCCGGACGTAGACGTCGACAAGGCACTGGTGACGCTGCTCGCGAATCCGGATATCGCCTCGAAGCGCTGGGTCTTCGAGCAATACGATCAGGATGTGCAAACCCAAACCGCGTTGGGACCGGGGGCGGGCGATGCAGCGGTCATGGCCCCGCGCGGAACTGAAAAGGGGCTAGCGCTCAAGGTCGATGGCAGCGGGCGTCAGGTCTACTTCGATCCGTATGTCGGGGGTGTGCTCGCGGTCGCGGAGGCGGCGCGGAACGTCGCTTGCACGGGTGCGCGCCCTGTCGCCGCCACCGACGGACTGAACTTCGGGAATCCCCAACTGCCGCACGTCTACTGGCAGTTCGAGCGGGCCGTGAAGGGGATCGCCGATGCCGCCGAGGCCCTGGGGACGCCGGTCATCAGCGGCAACGTGAGCTTCTACAACGAGAGCGAACTCGGCGAAGTCCTCCCGACTCCGATGATCGGGGTCCTCGGTGTCCTCGAGCACGTGGCGAAGAGGATCGGGATGGCTCCGCGGATGGGGGATCGGATCGGCCTCCTTTGGATCGACCAACCGGTGCGACAGGGCGGCCTCGGTGCCTCCCAGTTCCTCGCCGCCGTCCACGGGATGGACGACGGCGTTCCATCGCCGACCGATCCGGCGGCCGAGCGTCGCCTGTGCCATCTTCTCGCCGACCTCGTGGAGGCCGGCGCGATCACTGCGGCACACGATATCAGCGAAGGAGGGCGCGCCGTGACCCTGAGCGAGATGGCGATCGCGAGTGGATTCGGGCTGGAGCTCGATCTCGGCGAGGCGATGGAAGCGTTCGAGGGCCAGTCGACCCGAGCCGCGACCTGGTTCGGCGAGACCCCGGGACGGGTGGTGGTCAGCTTCGCGGCCGAGCATGGTGCAGCCATCGCCGCCCGTGCCGCCGATTCGGGTATCCGGATGGCTCCCCTGGGACAAGTGGGAGGCGACGCGCTTGTCGGCGTTGGGGACGCCGCCATACCCTTGGGCAAGCTCGCCCGAGCCTATTCGAGTCTGGGAGACGCATGACCGACAAGGAGCGGATCCTCCTCATCGTTCCCGAGGAGTTGATCGGTGAGCGAGTCCTGGTCCGGGCCTGCAGGCAAGGGGATGGCCCTGCGATTCACGCGGCGATCGAGGAGTCTCGCGATCACCTCTGGCCAGGAATGCCTTGGGTCGAGAAGATGGTCGACGTCGAGGATTGCGAGACGTATGTTCGTCGGCGAATCGCCGACTTCATCCTTCGACTCGACCTGACCTACGGCATCTGGGAACCGACGACCGGCCGCTATCTCGGGGGAACCGGGCTTCACCGAATCGACTGGGATGTGCGTTCCTTTGAAATCGGATACTGGATTCGGAAGTCAGACGAAGGTCGCGGCTTCGTGACCGACGCCGTGCGTCTGCTCACCGCGATGGCGTTCGGTCAGCTTGAGGCTTCGCGCGTCTTCCTACGCGTCACCGAGTCCAACGAGCGGAGTTGGCGGATTCCCGAACGCCTCGGATTCGCGCACGAAGGCACGATTGCGAACGAGATCCGCGACGCCGAGGGCACGCTTCACCCGATTCGATACTATGGGATGACGGTGGAGCGCTGGCGGACCCTCAGGTGAACTGAAATTCGGGCGCGCCGAACAGCAGTCTGCACACAGTCAGGGCGACCCGATTCGCGTTCTGCGCGGTGACCACGCCCTCGGACGCGTCCCGGGCGGCCTTCTCCAGCTGTTGGATCTTGGCCGCCGGCATCTCCGCGTCGAACACGCTGAGAAGCGTCTGGACGGCACCCGACGGGGAGTCGTCGGCGAAGAGGCTCGCGGCAGGGTAGCGTACGGAACCGACTCGGCCCGCGTTGCCGCCCCCGCCACCAAGCTGAGGCGCGACGAACAGACGGTCGGCCCACTTGATCCGCTCGACCATCGTGGCCGACGAAATCCATGCGGCTCCACCGTCCCAGCCGGCGACGTCGGGTGGCCAGAGGAGCTCCATGCCCATCGCCTTGGTGGCGTTCATGGCCGCAGCCGCCGGGGCGAGAGCGGTCAGCGGAATGCGGCCCTCCTCGTTGACGACGGCGGCGGCCATCATTCGGCTTCCGACCCCGAGGCTACGAAGAGAAGCGATACAGAAATCGACCGGATTCTTGTAGATTTTTCGTGCCGCCTTGTCCGAATAGAACTCGGGAGATTCCATGATCGCGCGAACCAAGACCGCAATATCCAATCCTGAGTTTCTAAACTTGCTCGAAAGTCGGGCAAGCACAGCGGGTTCCGGGTTCGGGTATGCGAACCACTCCCACATCTTGAGGGCGATGTACTCCGACGTGCGAGGGTTGCCGACGAGGATGCCAAGCACATCCTCTCCCGAGAACGGACCAGAGTTGCCGAGGAGCGTTTTGACCCCACTGTCGTGCTGGTTCTCGCGGAGGACGAAGCGAGCGTTGCGTGCCGGTTTCTCGAGCTGAATCCCTCGCGGTCCGGTTCCGTAGCTCCAGCCGGTAAAGGCTCGCGCGACTTCCTGGATGTCCTTCTCCGTGTAATGGCCGATCCCGAGTGTGAAGAGCTCCATTACCTCGCGGGCGAAGTTCTCGTTCGGCTTGCCTTTGACGTTGAACTGGTTGTCGAGCCAGTAGAGCATCGCCGGGTCTTTGCTGACTTCGGTCAGGAGGGTCAGGAACTTGCCGTTACAGTTCGCCCGAAGCGTCTCGAGTTGTGCATACATCGCCCTCGGAACATCTACTTTGGCCGCGCTCGTGGCGAAGTGGTCGTGCCAAAACAGCGTGAGCTTCTCTTGGAGCGGGCGTCGGGTTGCGACGAGGCGCGCGTACCACCAGACCTGCAGGGCACGCATGTTCACGAAGCCGTTGTTGTTCGAGAGCGCTTCGATCGGCACCGCGAACCCTTCGTCGACGTTCTTGAAGTCGAGGAGGCGGTCGATCGCGCCCTTCAGCCCCTCTTTGCCGTAGCACTCGATCTCAGCCTCGGATGCGCCGAGGCCGAAGCGGCGGAGGAGATGGGCGACTTTCTGCTGCTCGGTCTGCAAGGGCATGGCGGTAGGGACGTCGGATTTTTGCATCGGTTCAACGGCTCCACGTACTAGAATCGGACATCGACAGTCGAGACACCACCATCGAGGCGATCGTACTCCGTCGGGAGGACCGCGGCGAAGCGGATCGCCGCCTCACGCTCCTCGATCGGAGCGGCGGAAAGCACTATGCGACCGCGAAGGGTGCGCGCAAGGCGGGCTCTCGCCTTTCCGGATCGAGCGAGCCGCTGGTCCACGCGATCTTCCATCTCGCCGCCGGTCGGCGCGCGGGAGTGGTGACCCAGGTCCAGCCGCTCACGTCGTACCCTGGGCTTCGGGCCGATTACGAACGCCTGTCGCTCGGGATGGCGCTCCTCGAGTGGATCGACGCGGTGGTCCAATCGGGGCAAACCGAGCCGGGCGTGTTCGAGACCCTGGATCGGTCGCTGCGAGCTCTCGAAGAGCACGAAGCGCCCTTGGTGGCCCACATCTGGGCCATGTCGCGGCTCATGGAATGCGAAGGCGTCCTCCCGAGTTGGCACCGGTGCGTGGCGACGGGTTCGCCGGTCACCGAGGATCCCGCCTTTGTGACGATCGAAGGGGGAGGGTATGTCTGTCTGGAAGCCTCGCTCGAATTCCGGGATCGCTTTCCGATGCCCGCGGAGGTCCTGATCGGCCTCGCGAAGACGGCGGAACGAGACGAGCCCCCTCCACGCCTGCGGCACGATCGGGCGTGCTTGCGGCTGTTACTTCGATTCGCCCGCGCAGCTGCCCACCGGGACCTCCCGGCTTCGGACGCTCTCCTGGCTGTGATCGAAGGCTGACGCCACCTTGTGGAAAACCCACGGTTGACTTTCGGCCCCCTCTATTATAGTATACACACATCTACTAGTGAGGGGAACCCATGGTCGCTTTTCAGGATGTCGCCGAAGAGGCGACCCGACTCATCGCCACGTGCGAACAGAACCGCGAGGCACCGTTCTACAGCGAAAGCACGTTCAGTCGCCGCCTCCGGTATGCGGCCCAACGACAAAGCCGGATTCCCTTTCGCTCCCGCGATCCCGGCGTGGACTACCTGCGTCGCCAGGAGTGGCAGCGGATCGTCGATCGCGCCCGGCTGACTCCGAAGCAACAAGCCGTAATCGTCGCGCGTCTGAACGGGTGGACGTTCGAGGAAATCGGCCGCCGGTTCGGTCACACGAAGCAGGCGGCGCAGAACGTCTTCCGTCAAGCGGCGGCGAAGCTGGTCCGGGCTTGGAACGACGAGCCGCTGACGGGAATGGCCGATGCCTACCGCGAGGATCTGAAACGGGGGAGTCGAGGCCCCGTGCAAGGGTAGACTGCGGGTTCAAATCGGCGCGAGGGACGGGTCCACCTCCGCCACGGAGGCACGCGATGATCGAATGCGCACAGTGCGGAAAGCAGAATACGATCGACGGCCGATTCTGCCGTTCCTGCGGGGTGGAGTTTCCGCAGTCATTGCTTGCCGCGGGCCGAGAGTCTCTGGAATCGACGCTGCGGGATGCCCACGATCTGCTCGGCAAAGGTCGCTTTCAGGAAGCGACGCTGTTGGCCGAATCGGCCCATGAGAGCGACCCGAGCTCGGCTGCGGCCCTTTCCCTTCTCGGCGAATGCCACGAGCGGGCCGGTCGTTACGATCTGGCGCTCGAGTACTTCGAGCGAGCGGCCGCGTTGAACCCCGATTCGAATCTCGACAAGCTGAAGGTTCAGCGTCTGCGCAAGGTGATCGCGTCGCAAGACTTGGTCGAACCGACGGGCTCGAGTTCGAACCGCAACGCGCTCTTCGCCGCGATCGCGGCCGTGGTCCTCGTCGTTTCGCTCGGCGCGGCGTTCGCGATCGGCGCCAATACGGCCGGGGGCGCGGCGAAGGCTCCCTCCACGATCGAGCCGATCACCGAAGCCGCCAAGACCGACAGCCGGCCGTTTGCCACGGGTGGACCGGAGATGGCGCTGAAGTCCGACAAGGAGGCCGTGGACGTCCCTGAAGTCAAGGACGGGGAGGGAGAGACCGCGCCCCCTGAGGAGGGGAGCGAGCCTCCCGTTGGGGAATCCGCGGCAAAGACCGAGCCGAGTCCTGAGGCCAAGACCGCCGTCAAGAGCGAACCGAAGCCTGTGGTCCCGAAGTCCCCTGGGACCGCTACCGAAACGCGCCCGATCGCGGGAGCTCCGAAGATCGAACTCTCGGTGTCGTCGGGAACCCCGAAGACCACCCCCGCGGAGGCCGAGCCGCAGGACAAGGACAAGGACAAAGACAAAGAGAAGGACAAACCGAAGACCGATCCACCCAAGAAGGAACAGAAGTCCGATCCGGGGTCCGGAGGTGGGATCATCGATATCCGCCCCTCGACCGGGAAGTCTGGGACCGGCGGAGGGTCGAGCCAATCCGGCGAAAACACCGTGAAAGTGCGTGACGAGGGCCCGAAGACGCTCCGGCATTGGCTTGAGGTCGCTCGAAGCCGGATGATGCTTCGCGACTGGGCCGCGGCAGCGAACGCGTTCGAGAACGCGATTCGCGCCGGCGCCGACCCCGGCATCACAAACCAGCGACTCGGACAGTGCTACCAGGAACTGGGGCGCAAGGGCGATGCCCGGGCCGCCTACCAGAGGGCGATCAAGTCGTTCGAAGCTCAGCGGAAGGTCGCGCCCGAGCGCACCGAGCGCCTCAACATTTCGATCGAGGCGTGTAAGCAAGCGCTGCGCGTGCTGGGCGGATGAGCTTCGGCATCGGGCGTCGATGCGTGCTCCTTCTGGCCCTTTTCGGCGTCGTCGCGGCAGCATGCCCAGCCCGAGCCGTCGATGCTCCGAAGATTCTCGTCATCCAGGATCGACCCTCGATGGAAGGAGACGAAACCGAGGCCAATCTCCCGATTCTCAACCTCATCGCCGATGAACTCGACAACGACGGCCGGGTCAAGCCGATCGCTTGGTCCATGACCGATCCCGAGTTTCGAAAGGCGGTCGATTCCGGCCTGATCCGGGATGGCGTCGACTATCCCGAGTTCGAAGATATACGCGTCGGCGCGCAGAAGTTGAAGGTGGAGTACATCTTGATCGTGAGCGCACTCCGACGCAAGGAGCGCCTGGTGGCCAACGCGGTCCTGTTCCGCCTCGACAGCGCGCGGCCGGCTTGGAAGGATGAGAAGAACCTCAGCGTCGTCGTTTCGGATCGGCCCGACTGGGAGAGTACGGCTCGGAGTCTCGCCCGGACCTGGCTCTCTCTCCTGGCGAACGGCCCGCTCAAGGGCTTGAAGCCCAAGCCCCGTCAAGAAGTGCCCGATCCGAACCTCGGCCCTGCCGACCGTGATCCGACTCCGCCGGAAAACCCCTCGGCACTCGATCCCGAACTGTTCCGCCGCGTCGACGAACTCAAGCGCGCCGATCGCTTCGCCGAAGCGATCAATCTCCTCCGCGACGCGATCGACTTGGAGCCGACCAACTATCCCCGGCGCGAGGCGCTCGTGAAGCTCCTCCTGGAGCGGGACATGGCCGAGCAAGCGGTTCAGCACGCGGAGCGCACCCTCCAGTTGATGCCCGACAAGACCGAGATGCGGTTCCTCGCCGCGAGGGGCTACCTCGGCATCGACAAACCGACCGACGCTCAACGACTCGTCAACGAAGCCCTCTCCCGCGGACTTGACACGCTCGATCTCCAGATTCTGCTCGGGGAAATCCTCCTTGCCAAGCAGGAGGCTCCGGGAGCGATTGCGGCCTTCACCCGGGGGCTGAAGGAAGGCAACCGGTTCGATGCGAGAGCCGGCCGCGCCATCGCCTACGCCCTCGATAATGATCCGGTCGCGTCTCGGCGAGACATCCTCGCGCTCGGCGGCGGCGATGCGCGCATGCGCCAAGCGGGCTACGACTGGCTCGCGAGCTCGACCCAGCGCGCGGTCGAGCGCATCGCTCAGAACTTGCGCGAAGCACTCCAGCTGGCCCGCCTCAACCCGAAGGATGCCGGCGCGATCCAAAAGGCCAAGGACGCCGAGAAACTCGCAACGACGTTGGCTTCTCTCATCGAGCAGTTCCCGGTACCCGATCGCCACAAGGAGTCTCACCAGGGCCGCCTTTTGGCACAGAAATTGCTCGTTCAAGCGGCGAGCGAGACACTCGAGTTCGCCCGACTGGCCGATGCAGACACCGGCGTCGAGGCGACCCTCAGTCTGGGTGAAGCGATGAAGCAGTTCCAGACCGTGAAGAGTGCGTTCGCCGATGAACGGAGCAAAGGACCGTGAGCAACGAGATTCTTCAATTGATCGGCATCTCGACCCTCGTTTTCGCAGGGTCGATCGTCCTCGGATACGTCGTAGGCGTCTTGCGCAACGGGCGTCGGGTCGTCGCACCGGCGATCGGGGTCCAATTGCGGCTGAAGTCGCCCTCCGGCGTGTACCGAGCGCGCCTCCTGCGCACCGAGAAGGGTGGGTGGTGGCTCAGCAGTCCACTCCAGCGGAACGCGTATGTGCCGCTTCGTGTCGGGGAGCCGTTGGTCGTCGAGGCACCATCGAGTGTGGGTGCGATGGTCTTCCACACCGAGGTCCTCGAACGCGACGCCGGCACGCACGAGTTTCGGGTTCGGCCGCCACGCGAAGTGCGCGAGGTCGAGCGTCGCTTGGAGTATCGGCATAAGAGCTTTCTTGGGCGTCCGTTCAAAGCCAACGGGGAGCCGGCCGAACTCGTCGATCTTTCCGCCACCGGGGCGCGGTTCTTGACGCTCGCACCCGCTGCGAAGGGCGACGATCTGCGGCTGGAGCTGCCCGATCCATTCGGAACGGTGATCGGCTGGGTCCTCGAGACCGAGCCCGCGTCGCTGGGAAGCCAAACCGGCGCCCTCGTCCGCGTCCGACTCGCGACACCTCTGGAAGGGCTCCCGAAGCCGGCCGCACCCGCTTCCCCGTGACGTCGGTGGGACTTTCGGGGGTGGGGATGTGGTTCCTCAGCGCCGAAGGTATACTATTCGTTCGATGTTGCCGCATAGCTCAGTCGGTAGAGCAGCTGACTGTTAATCAGCGGGTCGTAGG
>ERZ761602.7474-NODE-7474-length-11559-cov-8.576843_pt1 | contig 11559 bp, 12 predicted proteins | sample MGYA00512165_ERZ761602 | MGnify/ENA primary metagenome ERZ761602 (study PRJEB28899, sample SAMN02445085) | bioreactor sludge metagenome | biome: EBPR sludge; isolation source: Thorneside wastewater treatment plant | place: Australia: Brisbane, Thorneside... | reverse complement strand
AGAAGCTCAACCAGGCGATGATGGAGCTCTACCGCACCGAGAAGATCAACCCGCTTGGCGGCTGCCTGCCGATCGTGGTGCAGATCCCGGTCTTCATCGCGCTCTACTGGGTGCTGCTCGCCTCCATCGAGCTGCGTCACGCGCCGTGGGTCGGCTGGATCCAGGACCTCTCCGCCCCGGACCCGTGGTACATCCTGCCGGTGGTCTACGCGGTGTCGATGTTCGTGCAGACCAAGTTGAATCCGCAGCCGGCCGATCCGGTCCAGGCGCGCGTGATGCTCGCGATGCCGATCGTCTTCAGCATCTTCTTCTTCTTCTTCCCGTCGGGCCTCGTGCTCTACTGGGTCGTGCAGAACCTGCTGTCGATCGGCCAGCAATGGCACATCAACAAGACCCTCGCCGCCGAAGCCGCGGCCAAGGCGAAGGGCAAGCGCTAGCGCCGTGACCGCGCCGGACACGATCGCCGCCGTCGCGACCGCCTCCGGCCGCGGCGGCATCGGCGTCATCCGGGTCTCGGGGCCTGCGGCGGGCCGCATCGCCGTCGCCATCGCCGGCCGGCTTCCCTCGCCCCGCGTCGCCACATTCGCCCCCTTCCGCGACGCGGCGGGACGCCTCCTCGACGAAGGCATCGCGCTCTTCTTTCCCGCACCGGGCTCCTACACCGGCGAGGACGTCCTCGAGCTGCAGGGGCACGGCGGCCCCTGGGTGATGCGCGAATTGCTGGCGGCCTGCGTGGCCGGCGGTGCCCGCCTTGCGGAGCCGGGCGAGTTCACGCGCCGCGCTTTCCTCAACGGACGCATGGATCTCGCGCAGGCCGAGGGCGTGGCGGATCTCATCGATGCGGCGAGCGCGGAAGCGGCACGCGGCGCGGCCCGATCCCTTTCCGGAGAGTTTTCCCGCCGCATCCACGCGCTCGTCGAGGGACTCACGGAACTGCGGCTCCACGTGGAGGCCTGCATCGATTTTCCGGAGGAGCAGATCGATCCGGCCGATCGCCGGTGGCAGCTGGATCGTGCCGGCACGCTCGCCGCGGACCTGGACGACGTGCTGTCGAAGGCGAGCCAGGGAGCGGTGCTGCGCGACGGGCTCACGGTCGTTCTTGCCGGCGCGCCCAACGTGGGAAAGTCGAGCCTGCTCAACCGCCTCGCCGACGAGGAAGTCGCGATCGTGGCGCCGGTGCCGGGCACGACGCGCGATACGGTTCGGGCGTCGCTCACCCTGCAGGGGGTGCCGCTGCACCTGGTCGATACGGCAGGGCTGCGGGAGACGGGCGATGTCGTGGAGCGCCTGGGCATCGAGCGGACCTGGGCGGCCCTCGAAGGTGCCGGTGCGGTCCTCGTGATCTCTGACGCATCGCAACACCCCGGGGGGGAGGACGACCTTATCCTGTCGCGTCTGCCGGCGGGGCTTCCCGTGGCGCGCATTCGCAACAAGATCGACCTGGCGGGGGAAAGTGCGTCGCAGGAGGATCGGGAAGGCGCGATGCGGATTTCACTGTCGGCCAAGACCGGGGAAGGCGTCGAAGCGTTGCGGGCGTGGCTGCTGGCGCTTGCCGGGTGGCAACCCCACGGCGAGGGTGTCTATGTCGCGAGGCAACGGCACCTGGAAGCCCTGGGCCAGGCTCGGCGGCATTTGGCTTCGGCGGTTTCATCTCAGCAAGTCTTTGAATTGATGGCGGAAGAATTGAAGTTGGCCCAGAATGCGCTTGGGGCAATCACCGGCGCCCTCTCGGCCGACGACTTGCTCGGCCGGATCTTCAGCCACTTCTGCATCGGCAAGTGAACGGAAAGGAAGACGAGTCATGAAGCGTGCAGCCCTGATTGCCTTCGCCACCGCGCTGGCCCTTCCTGCTTCGGCGCAGGAAGTGACCGAAGGCGTGAAACAGACCTGCCGGAGCATCTCCCAATCCACGGCGAGGACGATCGCCTACGCGATGAAGGCGAACCTGGACCCCGCCACGCAGGTGCGCAAGGTCGCCGATTCCTGGTTGGAAGGGGTGCAGACCCATATGCTGCTGGCGGCCTCGCGTGCATCCCACATGAGCGAGGCGGAGCTGGCAGCCCTGGGGTATTCGTACTGCATCGAGCGCCGGCCGACGACCCGGTAGGCTGCCGTTCCACGTGGAACATCACCGCGCCCGGCCCCGGGCGCGGCACCTCAAGCCATTGCCGACCCGCCTGCCCCGGCTTGTTCCACGTGGAACCGGCTAGGTCGGCTTCCGCAATTCCCGTAGAATTCCGGGCTCGCCTTCCGGCCCTTCCCGGGCCCCCCTCGCGAGCCCCATGGATTACCCCTCTCGATTCGACGTGATCGTCGTCGGCGGTGGCCACGCCGGCACCGAGGCCGCCCTTGCCGCGGCCCGGTCCGGCGCGCGCACGCTGCTGCTCACGCATGCGATCGAGACCCTCGGCCAGATGTCCTGCAATCCGTCCATCGGCGGGATCGGCAAGGGCCACCTCGTCAAGGAAGTCGACGCCTTGGGGGGCGCCATGGCCCTCGCCACGGACGAGGCCGGCATCCAGTTCCGCACCCTGAACGCGAGCAAGGGACCCGCCGTCCGGGCGACCCGGGCCCAGGCCGACCGCGTCCTTTATCGTGCCGCCATCCGGCGCCGGCTCGAGAACCAGCCGAACCTCTGGCTTTTCCAGCAAGCGGTCGATGACCTGATGCTGGAAGACGACCGCGTCGTGGGCACCGTGACCGCCATCGGGCTCACCTTCCGCGCATCTTCCGTCGTCCTCACCGCAGGCACCTTCCTGGGAGGGCGGATCCATGTCGGGTTGGAGAACTATGCTGCCGGGCGGGCGGGCGATCCCCCTGCCCTTTCGTTGGCGGCCCGGCTGAGGGAGCTCGCCCTGCCCGTCGGGCGCCTGAAGACGGGGACGCCGCCCCGGCTGGATGGCCGGACGATCGATTTCGGCAAGTGCGCGGAACAGGCGGGAGACGCGCCCGAGCCGGTGTTTTCCTTCCGCGGCCGCCGGGACATGCACCCGCGGCAGTTGCCGTGCTGGATCACCCATACGTCGGCCCGCACCCACGAGATCATCCGCGGCGGCCTCGACCGCTCGCCGATGTTCACCGGCGTGATCGAGGGAGTCGGCCCCCGGTACTGCCCTTCCATCGAGGACAAGATCCACCGCTTCGCCGACAAGGACAGCCACCAGGTCTTTCTCGAGCCGGAGGGGCTGGAGACCCACGAGTACTACCCCAACGGGGTCTCGACCAGCCTGCCGTTCGACGTCCAATGGGAACTCGTCCGCTCGATCCCGGGCCTCGAGAACGCCCACATCCTTCGGCCCGGCTACGCGATCGAGTACGACTACTTCGATCCCCGCGGACTCAAGCCCACGCTGGAAACCCAGGCCATCGCAGGCCTCTACTTCGCGGGCCAGATCAACGGCACCACGGGGTACGAGGAGGCGGCGGCCCAAGGGCTGCTCGCGGGCATCAATGCCGCCTTGGCGGCCCGGGGCGAGGCCGGTTGGAGCCCGCGCCGGGACGAGGCGTACCTGGGCGTCCTGGTGGACGACCTCGTCACCCGCGGCGTCTCCGAGCCTTACCGGATGTTCACCAGCCGGGCGGAATACCGCCTCCAGCTGAGGGAAGACAACGCGGACCTGCGGCTCACGGAGACCGGCCGTCGCCTGGGGCTCGTCGACGATGCCCATTGGGACGCCTTCTGCCGCAAGCGGGACGCGATCGATCGCGAGACGGCCCGCCTCAAGGCAACCTGGGCCCATCCGGGCCGCATCCCGGCAGAGGACCAGCTACGTGTGCTGGGACAAGCGATTGAACGCGAGTACTCGCTCTTCGATCTTCTGCGCCGCCCGGATGTGAGTTATCGCTCGCTCATGAGCCTTCCCCTCGCGGGCGATGCCGTCGCGGACACCGCCGTGGCCGAACAAGTGGAAATCGGCGCCAAGTACGCCGGCTACATCGAACGGCAGCGGGAGGAAGTCGCCCGCCAGCAGGCTCAGGACGGCGTCGTCCTTCCACCGGATTTCGATTACGCCGCCGTGCGAGGCCTGTCCAAGGAAGTGCAGCAGAAGCTCTCCCAGCAGCGGCCCGCCACCGTGGGCCACGCCTCGCGCATCCAGGGCGTGACGCCGGCCGCCATCTCGCTGCTGCTCGTGCACCTGAAGCGCCGGGATCTCGCCTCGAAGGCGGACGGCGAGGAAAAGCGCGCATGAGTGTCGAATCGCGCCTGGACGAAGGCCTCGCCGCCCTGCCCTTCCGCCTGCCGGAAGGCGCGCGCGATCGCCTCCTTGCCTACCTTCGCCTGCTGGAGAAGTGGAACCGCGTGCACAACCTCACCGCGATCCGCGACCCCGAGCAGATGGTGGTCCTGCACGTTCTCGACAGCCTCGCGGTCCTGCCCCATGTCGCCTCGGCGACGACGCTGATCGACGTGGGAACGGGCGGAGGCCTGCCGGGCATTCCCCTCGCGATCGCGCGGCCGGATCTCGCGGTCACCCTGCTCGATTCGAGCCGGAAGAAGACGACCTTCCTCGCGCAGGCCAAGGCGGAACTCGCCCTCGCCAACGTGAGCGTCGCGTGCACCCGCGTCGAGGACTGGCATCCGCCCGGTCCCTACGACGTGGTCGTTTCCCGCGCTTTCGCGGAGCTCGCCGATTTCGTGGCGGGCGCGAAGCACCTCGTGGCCCCGGGCGGGGCCCTCCTTGCCATGAAAGGCGTGCATCCGGTCGAGGAGATCGCCCGGCTGCCCGCCTCCCATCGCGTGGAGAACGTCCTCGAACTGCAGGTGCCCTCGCTCGACGCGAAACGGCACCTCGTCCTCGTGAAGGCGGCTTGAATGGCCCGCGTGTACGTCATCGCCAACCAGAAGGGCGGGGTCGGCAAGACCTCGATCGCCGTGAACCTCTCCGCGAGCCTCGCGCACTACGGCCGGCGCGTGATGCTGGTGGACCTGGATCCCCAGGGAAACGCCACCACCGGCAGCGGCATCGACAAGACCGCGCTCGAGCGCAGCGTCTACGACGTGCTGCTGGGCGAGGCCGAGGTCGCGGACACCCGCCGGCGCGCCGAGGGCGGGTACGACGTCATGGGTTCCAATCGCGATCTCGCGGGCGCCGAGGTGGAACTGATCGGCCTGGAGCGCCGCGAATACCGGCTTCGCGAGGCGCTCGCCAAGGCCGGCGCCGACTACGACTACGTCGTGATCGACTGCCCGCCCGCGCTCAACATGCTCACGGTGAACGGCTTCACCGCCGCGGACGCCGTGATCATCCCGATGCAGTGCGAGTACTACGCGCTCGAGGGCCTGTCGGACCTCGTGGGCACCCTGCGCAAGGTGAAGCAGAACCTCAATCCCGGCATCGAGATCGAGGCGCTGGTGCGCACGATGTACGATCCCCGGAGCACGCTCACCGTGCAGGTCTCGGACGAACTCAAGCGCCATTACGGCGAGAAGGTCTTCGACACCGTCATCCCGCGCAACATCCGCATCGCCGAGGCGCCCTCCTTCGGCAAGCCCGTGCTGCTGCACGACGCGGCCTCCAAGGGCGCCCAATCCCACCTCGCCTTCGCGCGGGAGCTGCTCGCGCGAAGCGGGCACCCCGTCGCCTGATACAGGAACCCCCGTCATGACAGCCAAGCACAAGGGCCTCGGCCGCGGACTCGACGCCCTCCTGGGCGGCAGCGACAAGGCGCGCGCCGACGGCGAGCTCGCCCAGTTGCCGGTCCGCCGCCTCCGTCCGGGCAGGTACCAGCCCCGCACCCGCATGGACCAGGCCTCCCTCGCCGAGCTCGCCGATTCCATCCGCGCCCGCGGCGTTCTGCAGCCGGTGGTCGTGCGGCCCGTCGCCGGCGGCGACTACGAGATCCTCGCCGGGGAACGCCGTTGGCGCGCCGCCCAGCTCGCGGGCCTGGAGCGCGTGCCCGCCCTCGTGCGGGAAGTGCCGGACGACGCGGCCCTGGGCATCGGGCTCATCGAGAACATCCAGCGCGAGGACCTGAACGCGATCGAGGAAGCCGCGGGACTCAAGCGCCTCATCGACGAATTCCGCCTCACCCACGAGGAGACCGCCAAGGCCGTCGGCCGCTCGCGCAGCGCCGTGACCAACCTGCTTCGCCTCCTGGACCTCGCCGCGGCCGTGCAGGAAATGCTGCAGGAAGGCCGGCTCGAGATGGGCCACGCCCGGGCGCTGCTGGGCGCCTCCAAGGCGAAGCAGGTGGAACTGGCGGGCCAGGTCGCGGCCAAGGGCCTGTCCGTCCGGGAAACGGAACGCCTGGTCCAGGAGGCGACGAGCGCCCCCAAGGCCGGCGCGAAGCCGGGCCGCAAGACGGGGGGGCTCGATGGCGACGCCCGGCGCCTCCAGGAGGAGATCGCAGAGGCCGTCGGCGCCCGAGTGACCCTGAAGCCCGGCAAGGGCGGCAAGGGCAGCCTCGTGATCGACTACGCGAGCCTCGAGCAGCTCGACGGCATCGCGGCCCGGCTCAAGGCGCGCTGATGGCCCCCGCCGCTATTGCGCTGCCGCAACTTTTGACCGTCATTGGCCTTCCGGGCTAGAATTGAAAGGTTTGTCGTCTCCCGCGTCCATGCCTGAGCGCGCGCCGGAAGTTCCGATCTTCGATGCCCGGCGGCAGTTTTTCGCCCAGGTGGGGCTCGTGGCTTGCTGCGGTGCAGCAAGCTATGGGCTCGCCGGACCGGGGAGCGCCCTCGGGGCGCTCGCGGGCGGCACGGCCGCCCTCGCGGGCACCCTCGCCTTCCTCGGGGTGCTCCGGTGGCGGAACCAGCCGGCGCCCACGGCGTGGCAGGCCCTCCGGGTCCTCGTCATGGCCGAAGCCGCCAAATGGGCCGTGTCGCTCTCGGGCCTCGCCGCGCTCCTCACCGGCCAGGTCGGCGGGTCGGCGGCAAGCCAGGCGCCCGGCGCCGTGGTGATCGGATTCTGTGTCGCGTGGGTCGCACCCTGGCTCGCGCTCTGGAAAAGAAACTGAGCTTATGGCCGCCCAACCCCAAAGCGCTACGGATTACATCCAGCACCACCTGTCCAACCTGACGGTCAAGGTGGGCGAGGGCGGCTTCTGGTCCGTCAACGTGGACACCATCGTGATGTCCTGGCTGCTGGGCCTGGTGGGCCTGGGCCTCGTCTGGCTGGTAGCGCGCAGCGCGACCGAAGGCGTCCCCGGCAAGCTCCAGTCCTTCATCGAGATGTTCTTCGAGTTCGTCGACAGCACGGTGAAGGACGTCTTCCCCGGCTCGCGCGCCTTCTTGGGCCCGCTCGCCCTCACGATCTTCACCTGGGTCTTCATGATGAACCTCATGGACCTGCTGCCGATCGACTGGGTGGCGGCCGTCACCGGCGCCGTCGGCCTGCCCCACTGGAAGGCCGTGCCCTCGACGGACCTGAACACCACCTTCGCCATGAGCTTCTCGGTGTTCTTCCTGATCCTCTTCTTCAGCTTCAAGGCCAAGGGCGCGGGCGGCTTCGTCCACGAGCTCTTCACGGCCCCGTTCGGCTCGCACCCCGTGCTGTGGATCCCGAACCTCGCGCTCAACATCATCGAGCTGCTCGCCAAGCCCGTCTCGCTCGGCATGCGTCTGTTCGGCAACATGTACGCGGGCGAGCTCATCTTCATGCTGCTCGGCCTGCTCGGCACCATCGCGAGCCTGTCCTTCGGCGGCCTGCTCGCGGGCACCGCCTCCGGCATCCTCACCTGGGGCTGGGCGGTGTTCCACATCCTGATCATCCTGCTGCAGGCCTTCATCTTCATGGTGCTGTCCGTCGTGTACATCGCGATGGCCCACGAGCACCACTAGCAACCGGTTCGCCTCTCCCCCAACGACAACTCCGCACCTCCGAAAGGAAAGACCATGGCTCAGTACCTCGCCCTCGTCCAAGGCTACACCGCGCTCGGCATCGGCATCATCATCGGCCTGGGCGCCATCGGCGCCTGCATCGGCATCGGCATCATGGGCTCGAAGTTCCTCGAAGCCGCCGGCCGCCAGCCCGAGCTGATCCCCCAGCTCCAGAAGTTCATGTTCCTGCTCGCCGGCCTCATCGACGCGGCGTTCCTGATCGGCGTCGGCATCGCGATGTTCTTCGGCTTCGCGAACCCGCTCCTGTCCGTCGTCAAGTAACCGGCGCCCAGCCGAAAGGGTCGTTGCCATGAACATCAACGCGACCTTGTTCGTCCAGGCGCTGTCGTTCGCCTTCCTCATCTGGTTCGCCGTCAAGTTCATCTGGCCGCCGCTCACCCGCGCCATCGACGAGCGCAACAAGCGCATCGCCGACGGCCTGGCCGCCGCGGAACAGGGCAAGGCGGCGCTGGTGGAAGCCGAGCGCAAGGGCGATGCCGCGATGAAGGAAGCGCGCGAGCGCGCCTCCGGCATGCTGGGCGACAGCGAGAAGCGCGCCGCGCAGATCGTCGAGGAGGCGCGAGTCGCCGCCAAGACGGAAGCCGACCGCATCGTCGCCGCCGCGCGCGAGCAGATCGAATCGGAAGTCGCCAAGGCCCGCACGGCCCTGCGCGAGCAGGTGGCCGTCCTCGCGGTCGCCGGCGCCGAGAAGATCCTGCAGCGCGAGGTCGACGCGAAGGCCCACGCCGAGATGCTGAACAAGCTGAAGGCCGAGCTCTAGGAATCCCCATGGCCGAAATCGCCACCGTCGCCCGCCCCTACGCCGAAGCGGCCTTCCGCTCGGCGATCGAGGCGAAGGACCTACCCGGCTGGTCCGCCGGCATCGCGCTCGCCGGCGCGATCGCCGCCGACCCGCAGATGGGCGGCCTGCTCGCGAACCCGCGCCTTTCCCGCGCCCAGAAGCTCGAGCTGTTCTTCGGCGTGGGCGGCGACAAGCTCGCCGCTCCCGTGAGGAACCTCGTGACCCTCCTGGTCGACGGCGCGCGCGCCTCGCTCCTGCCGGAGATCGCGTCGCAGTTCGACGCCCTCAAGCGCGAGCACGACGGCGTGCTCAAGGCCCGCATCGTGAGCGCCCGCCCGCTCACGGACGCCGAGCGCGACGACCTGGTCGCCACCCTCGCGCGCAAGGCCGGCCGCAAGGTCGAAGCCACGGTGGAAGTGGATGCCTCCCTCATCGGCGGAGCCCGCGTGCACGTCGGCGACGAGGTGATCCACGCCTCGGTCCGCGACGCCCTCGGGCAGATGGCCGCCGCGCTCACGCGCTAAAGCAAGACACGACTTCGGAGCCTCACATGCAAATCAACCCGGCTGAAATCAGCGAACTGATCAAATCCAAGATCCAGAACCTCCAGGTGGCCGCCGAGAAGCGCACCGAGGGGACGGTGATCTCGGTGACCGACGGCATCTGCCGCGTCCACGGCCTCACGGACGTGATGCAGGGCGAGATGCTCGAGTTCCCGGGCGGCACCATGGGCATGGCGCTCAACCTCGAGCGCGACTCCGTCGGCGCCGTGGTGCTCGGCGCCTACGAGCACATCTCGGAAGGCGACACCGTGAAGTGCACGGGCCGCATCCTGGAAGTGCCGGTCGGCCCCGAGCTCATCGGCCGCGTCGTGAACTCGCTGGGCGAGCCGATCGACGGCAAGGGCCCGGTCAACGCCAAGATGACCGACCCGATCGAGAAGGTCGCCCCCGGCGTCATCTGGCGCAAGAGCGTGTCGCAGCCGGTGCAGACGGGCCTCAAGTCCATCGACGCGATGGTGCCGGTCGGCCGCGGCCAGCGCGAGCTGATCATCGGCGACCGCCAGACGGGCAAGACCGCCGTCGCCGTCGACACGATCATCAACCAGAAGGGCAAGGACCTCATCTGCATCTACGTCGCCGTCGGCCAGAAGGCCTCGACGATCTCGAACGTGGTGAGGAAGCTCGAGGAGCACGGCGCGATGGCCTACACCATCGTCGTCGCCGCCTCCGCCTCCGACCCCGCCGCCACCCAGTACATCGCGCCCTACTCGGGCTGCACGATGGGCGAGTACTTCCGCGACCGCGGCCAGGACGCGCTCATCATCTACGACGACCTCACCAAGCAGGCCTGGGCGTACCGCCAGATCTCGCTGCTGCTTCGCCGCCCGCCGGGCCGCGAGGCGTACCCCGGCGACGTGTTCTACCTGCACTCCCGCCTCCTGGAGCGCGCCGCGCGCGTCAACGAGGAATACGTCGAGAAGTTCACCAACGGCGCCGTCAAGGGCAAGACGGGCTCGCTCACCGCCCTGCCCGTCATCGAGACGCAGGCCGGCGACGTGTCCGCGTTCGTGCCGACCAACGTGATCTCGATCACGGACGGCCAGATCTTCCTGGAGACGGACCTCTTCAACGCCGGCATCCGTCCCGCCATCAACGCGGGCATCTCCGTGTCGCGCGTGGGCGGCTCGGCGCAGACGAAGGTCGTCAAGAAGCTCGGCGGCGGCGTGCGCCTCGCGCTCGCCCAGTACCGCGAGCTCGCGGCCTTCGCCCAGTTCGCCTCGGACCTCGACGAAGCCACCCGCAAGCAGCTCGACCGCGGCCGCATGGTGACGGAGCTGATGAAGCAGCCGCAGTACCAGCCGCTGCAGGTCTGGGAGATGGCCCTCACCCTCTTCGCGGTGAACAACGGCTACTTCGACGACGTCGAGGTGCCCAAGGCCCTGGCCTGCGAACGCGCGATGCGCGACTACGTGAAGAGCAAGGCCGGCGACCTCGTGGACCGCATCGAGTCGACCAAGGACCTGTCCAAGGACGACGAGGGCAAGCTTCACGAAGCCATCAAGGACTTCAAGAAGAACGGCTCCTACTAGGACACGCGCGAAATGGCTGGCTCCAAGGAAATCCGGACGAAGATCAAGAGCGTGCAGAGCACGCGCAAGATCACCAAGGCCATGGAAATGGTCGCGGCGTCCAAGATGCGCAAGGCGCAGGAGCGCATGCGCCGCGCGCGGCCCTACGGCGACAAGATCCGCAACATCGCCGCCCACCTGGCCAACGCCAACCCGGAGTACCGGCACGAGTTCCTCGTGAAGCACGAGGACCGCAAGGACATCGGCGTGATCCTCGTCACGTCCGACAAGGGCCTGTGCGGCGGCCTCAACACCAACTCCCTGCGCCTGCTCACGGGCAAGGTGAAGGAGTGGCAGGACGAGGGGCGCAAGGTCCGCTTCACCGCGTTCGGCAACAAGGGACTGGGGTTTCTGCAGCGCTTCGGCGGGCGGGTCGTCTCGCAGCTCACCCATTACGGCGACACCCCGCACCTGGACAAGCTCGTCGGCCCCGGCCGCGTGATGATCCAGGAATACGTGAAGGGCGAGATCGGCGCCGTCTACGTGGTCTACACCCGCTTCATCAACACCATGAAGCAGGAGCCGGTGATCGAGCAGCTGCTTCCGCTGCCGGCCGACCGCCTCGAGGCCGACGACCGCACGGCCAAGGGCGGCTGGGACTACCTCTACGAGCCGGACGCCAAGACCGTCCTCGACCAGCTGCTGCGCCGCTACCTCGAGGCCATCGTCTACCAGGCGCTGTGCGAGAACATCGCGAGCGAGCAGTCGGCCCGCATGGTGGCCATGAAGGCCGCGAGCGACAACGCCTCGAGCGTGATCGACCAGCTCACCCTCGTCTACAACAAGTCGCGTCAGGCGGCGATCACC
>ERZ761602.7471-NODE-7471-length-11561-cov-4.370502_pt1 | contig 11561 bp, 11 predicted proteins | sample MGYA00512165_ERZ761602 | MGnify/ENA primary metagenome ERZ761602 (study PRJEB28899, sample SAMN02445085) | bioreactor sludge metagenome | biome: EBPR sludge; isolation source: Thorneside wastewater treatment plant | place: Australia: Brisbane, Thorneside... | reverse complement strand
GTGGGCTCGGAGATGTGTATAAGAGACAGGGCCAGTTCATCGACCGGCTTGACCATGAGGTGCACGTCAATCGGCGCCTTGATGCCCCGCTTGCGCAATGCCTCGCACACCAGCGGCCCGATCGTCAGGTTCGGGACGTAGTGGTTGTCCATCACGTCGAAATGGATGACGTCGGCACCCGCGGCGAGCACGGCCTCGACTTCCTCGCCCAGACGGGCGAAATCGGCGGAGAGGATGGAGGGGGCGATGAGGGCAGGCATCGCAAAAATATAGCAGGTGGGAGGGCCGGTAGGAGCGCCTTCGGGCGCGACGCCGCGATCGCGGCTGAAGCCGCTCCTACAATCCCCTGTGCTCCCGGATCAGCTCGTAGGCGGCCCGGATCTCGTGGGTCCGCTCTTCCGCGGCCTCCAGCATCGACTCGGGCAGGCCCCGGGCGACCTGTTTGTCCGGGTGGTGCTGGTTCATGAGGCGCCGGTAGGCCTTCTTGACCTCCGCGTCGGTCGCCGAGGGCTCGAGGCCGAGGGCGCGGTAGGCGCCCTCCAGGGTCTGGCCCGCGGGCCCCGCCGGGCGCTGTTGCTGCCCGAACGAGCGGCGCGCCCGCAGGATGGCCTCGAGGCGGGCGAGGTCGAGCCGGCCGACGCCGAGGGCATCGGTCATGAGCAGCAACAGGGCCCGCTCCGCCGGGGTGATTGCCGGCTTGCCAAGCAGGAAATCCATCTGGATCTCGATGAAGGTGCGGAGCAGGTCCGGCTCGTGCCGGCAGGCCCGGCGCAGCAGGCGCACACGCTCCCGCAGCGGGAAGCCCGGTCGCTTGCCCTCGGTGAACCAGCCGATGGCCTCGCGAACGTCATCCGGCGCGAGGCGCATGCCGGTCATGAGGGCACGGGCAGCGTCGATCTCCGCCTCGGACACACGCCCGTCGGCCTTGGCGAGCGCGCCGAGACCCTGGAAGGTGGTCTGGAAGAAGAGCCGCTGCCGGTCGACGGGTGACCAGGCGTCGTCTTCACCTCCGTACCCCAGGCTGCCGAAGCCCGCCCCGCCGGCGCCCCGGTCGAACTGGTGGCCCAGGGCGCCGCCGATGATCGCGCCGACGGGGCCACCCACGATCAGGCCTAGGATCCCGCCGCCGACTTTGCCAATCCACGCCATTCCGGGGTCTCTGCGCTGAACCGGGACGGGGCAAGCGCGGACGGCGCTGCTAGAATCGCGTCGATCAAGCGGAGCAGCCGATGACGCGGAGCCTCGTCCCTGACGCCATGTATGAATCCAGAGTGACAGCCCTCACCCGGCTCAGTCAAGGCAAGGTCCGGGACATCTACGCGGTGGACGAGGGCCACCTGCTGATCGTGACCACCGACCGCCTCTCGGCCTTCGACGTGGTACTGCCGGACCCCATCCCCGGCAAGGGCGAGGTCCTCACGCGCCTCTCCAACTTCTGGTTCGCCCGCACGGCCGGCATCGTGCGCAACCACCTGGCCGAACTGCCCCTGGACTCGGTCATTCGGGATCCGGTGGAGCGGGCGGCAGTGGCCTCCCGGGCGATGGTGGTGAGGCGGCTCAAGCCCCTGCCGATCGAAGCCGTGGTGCGGGGCTATCTCATCGGCTCCGGCTACAAGGACTACCAGGCGACGGGCCAGGTCTGCGGCATTCCGCTGCCGGCGGGGCTGGCCATGGCGGCGCCACTGCCCGAGCCGCTGTTCACGCCGGCCACCAAGGCCGCGCTCGGCGATCACGATGAGAACATCAGCTTCGCCGAATGCGAGAAACTGATCGGCTCCACACTCGCGCGCCAGGTGCGCACCCTTGCCATCCGCATCTACAGCGAGGGCGCGGCCTATGCCCGGAGCCGCGGCATCATCATCGCCGACACCAAGTTCGAGTTCGGCCTCGACGAGGCGGGGGAGCTGTACCTGATCGACGAGGTGATGACTCCCGACTCGTCCCGCTTCTGGCCCGCCGCCAGCTACCGCACCGGCATCAGCCCGCCGAGCTTCGACAAGCAGTTCGTGCGCGACTACCTGGAGACCCTGGACTGGAACAAGAAGGCCCCGGGCCCACGCCTGCCCCCGGATGTCATCCGTAAGACCAGCGAGAAGTACCGTCAGGCGCTGGAGCTGCTGACCGGCTGAGCGAGCAGGAGCGCCTTCAGGCGCGATTCCGTGATGTGCGCCACAATCGCGCCTGAAGGCGCTCCTACGGGGGGCTGACCGGGCTATCATGCTGCCCGCACCGAGACCTAGGGACGGGTGGATGCGGAGCCTCTTCATCGCGCCGGCGCTGCTGGCAGCAGTATTCCTCGCGCCGCCCACCCGGGCCGCGGCCCCGGGTCCGGCCACCCGGCCGGAAGTCCGCTCCAGCGCCGCCCTGGTCGTGGACGCGAGCGACTCGTCGGTGCTCTTCGCCCGCCGGGATGACGCGGCGGTCCCAATTGCCTCCATCACCAAGCTGATGACGGCCCTCGTCGTGACCGGAGGCCGGCAGCCACTCGACGAGAAGCTGACGATCACTGCGGCGGACCGTGACCAGACCCGGGGATCGGCGTCCCGGCTCGCCGTCGGCACGCGGCTCAGCCGCCGGGAACTGCTGCACCTCGCGCTGATGTCCTCCGAGAACCGGGCGGCCCAGGCCCTGGCGCGCAACTACCCGGGAGGCGTGCCGGCCTTCGTCCGGGCCATGAATGACCGGGCCAGGGCGCTCGGCATGGGTCGGACGCGATTCGCCGACCCCACGGGCCTTTCGAGCCACAACGTGGCCACGGCCCGGGACCTGGTCCGGCTGGTGAAGGCGGCATCGGCAGACCCGCTGATCAGCCAGTACTCGACCGATGAGAAGCACACGGTGCTCGCCGGCCGCCAGTCCCTCGAGTACCGCAACACCAACACGCTCGTGACCAAGCCGGACTGGGACATCGCCCTGCAGAAGACCGGCTACACGCTCGCGGCTGGCCAGTGCCTGGTGATGAACACGGTGATCGGCGGCCGCTCCGTCGTGATCGTGCTGCTGAATTCCTTCGGCAAGTACACCCGGGTGGCCGATGCCCGCCGCATCCGCAAGTGGATGGAGTCCACGCGCCGCGCGGCCAGCCTGGCTAGCCCGGACCTGAGTCTGCCACGAGGCTGACCGCGAGCGCGCCGCTGGCCGTGCGCAGCTCCAGTCGCGAGCCTTCCGTCCGGGTGGAGGCCACCGTGGCAAGTGCGGCGAGGAAGTCGGCCTCCTGTTCCATGACGCCGGGCGGCTCGCCGCAGAAGCGCCGTGTGGCGGCTGGCGGTCCGATGCGGACGTTCTCCCCCGATCCCGCCCAGTCCGCGGTGTAGCGGTTGCAGCCGGCCGCACCGGCAACCCGGCCATCACCGCCGAAGGCCAGGGTGAGCGTGGTACCGGCCAGCACGCTGACCACGGCCTGGCGCCCGTTGTTGTAGCCCGTGATCCGCCAGGTCGTGCCGGCCAGTTCCATAGTCCCCGCCCGGAAGGTCGCCAGCAACTCGCCGTCCTGCGTGACCAGCCCGAGAAGGTCACCCGTGACCCGAAAACCATGGGTGCGGGCCAGGGCCGCCAGGTAGGCGCTGGCCTGCTCCATCACCGGTGCCGGACACGCCATCATGGTGGATACGGTGCTGGCAGCATCGATCTCGAGCCGGTCTCCGTCGAGCGTGTAGCGGGCGCCATAGCGGTTGCACCCGTCCGTACCGCCGACCTGGCCTTCCGCCAGCCGGAGCGTGATGGTGCTGCCGGGCGCCAGCGCGCGCCCGGGCAGTTGCGTCAGCACCCAGGCTGTCTGTTCCAGCGGGAGCGGCGCGCGGCCGGCAGGCGCCGAGGCACAGCCGGCCACGGCCATGAGCATCCCGGCCACGGCAACCATGCATTTCCGGGGGCTTTCTGTCATGGCGCGGCTCGCGCGCGGTGCGCCAGCTCCGGGTCAGCGCGGAAGACCGCCGCCTCCAGCCGTTCGAGGTAGTCCGGCGGGAATGCCCAGACCCCGGTCTCCGGATCCTGGACGAGCCCACGATCCGCTGGCGAGAACTCGTAGCGCAGCGTGGCCAATACGTCGCTGCTCACGAGTGGGCTGTCGCGGAAATAGCTGTGGCCCTTGCCGGCGTCATAGCCCGGGGCATTGGCGACGCTGACCAGGGCCAGCTCGTCGCTACCCAGGAGGAACCTCCGCGCCTCGGGGGTAAGATCGCCGGGGTCCAGTTGCCCCACACGCTCATTGCCGAAGGCGAACAGGGCCATCGCCAGGGCCTTGTCCTTCGGCGACTCGTAGATGAGCAGGTGCTGCTGTACGCGCAGAAGGCCGTCGAGCAGGTAGTTGGCGAATATTCCCCGGTCGAGGTCACTACCGACGAGGATCGTGTTTCCGAGCCGCAGGCGCTGGTGAATCTCCTCGGTGCTCCGCCCGGCGTTCACCAGTGCAAGCTGGTGCAACGATGCCGCCACGAGACGGGTACCGGCGCTGTACCCCAGGATGTGGATCCGGCGGGCATTGGTCTCCTCCGCCAGAAACTCGATGAATTCCCGCAGGTAACGCGCGGAGTAGCGGGCCGACTCGGTGTCTCCGAAGTAGTCCAGCCGGCCCACGCGGGACGGCCAGGCGAAGGGAATGAAAACTCCCTCATAGCCGAGGAAGTGCCAGAGCTCGGCCGCGACGAGGACTGGATTCTCGAAATTGACCTTGTAGCCGTGAACATAGAGGAAGATGTCCTTGTCACGGCTGCGCGCCAGTCGCTCGTTGATCCCCGCCACGTATCGCTCCCGGGGGCTGGCGTCGGTGGCGCTCCCCGCTTCGGAACCCAGGAAGGGCTGTGCAGTCCGATCCAGGATCCCAAACTCCTCGATGTCCGCGACCTGCAGCGGGTACTTGTCGGTGGAATTCTTGAGCACGGACATCCGGCGGGCCTGGTCCCAGGTGAGGTCGCCGCGCCCCAGCGCCACCCGGCCGACGCCCAGCCGGATCTCGGTAGCCCGGCGCTTGGTGTAAAAGCGGTCGGGATCTCCATCCTGGGACGGAATCCGGACGGTGGCATAGAACAGCCGGGGGTCCGGTGGCAACGCCACGGGCGTCGGGTCCGAGAAGGGCGGGATCTCCGCCGCCTCAAGGAACGCCGGCGGAGGCATGAAAGGAATGGAGTAGGGCTGGCCAGCCGAACAGCCAGCAAGGCACAGCACCGCCATCAGCCCGCCACCTGCTCCCGGCCTCACGTCGAGCGACGTCCCCTTGCCTGCCCCCGGCAAGCGTATGCCCACTGGAAGCCGGCCTCAATACTCAGGCCGGCTGCAGCGGCACCGCGTCCAGGACCCAGTTACCCGATGTCCGGCGGTCCGGGCAGGGGATGGCGTAGGCCACCTTGCCCTTGCGGGCCTTCAGGGTGTCCGTATCGATGCGCCAGCCGTTCCGGTCGAATTTCTTCAGCCACTCCCGGTAGACCACCACCGCCTTGTCCGACGGAACGAGGACTTCCTTGATGGTGGTGTCCGGCGTCTGGACCGGGTCCAGCTCTGCCAGGATGTTGATGTCCTCCTGGGCCACAACCAGGTTCACCCGGCCGATGCGGTCGTCGTGCTGGGGATCGAGCAGGAAGGTCCGCATGTTGACGAAGAACACCCGGGTGCGGGTCTCGTCGATGGGGGCTTCGAAGAAGTACTGGTGGAACATGTTGGTGGGCGAGAACCGGATCCAGGTGATCATCTGGTTCGGGCCCACGTGGCCCGAGCCCGCCGTGACCTCGTCCACCAGCGTGTCCTTGTCGGCCAGGGCCTTGGTGGACTTCAGCGATTCCTTGTTCTCGAAGCGCACCAGGAAGCGGCTGCCCCAGGGAACGTCTTCCACGTCCAGGGGCTTCTTGCGCAGGTTGGCATTGATGTTGGGCGAACCCTGGGCCGGGTGTACAAACTCGTTGTGGGACGGATCGAGCCCGTTCTCCATGGAGCGCTCGTAGTAGGCCGGAACCTCGAACACCGTGAGCTTGTTGGCCCGCCAGCCGGGCTGGTCGAACTCGGCGATGTCGTGCAGCGGCGGCCGCTCGGCCTCGGGCAGGTCACCGAGGAAGGCGAAGACGATGCCGTACTTCTCCTGGACGGGGTAGCTGTCGACCTTCGCCCGGGCAGGCGGCGCCTCGTCCGGCAGGGTCGGGATCAGGGTGCAGCGGCCGGCGCCGTTGAAGCGCCAGCCGTGGTACGGGCAGACCACGGTGTCGTCCCGCACCCAGCCCTTGCCGAGGGACCCGCCCCGGTGCACGCAGACGTCGGAGAGCACGTGGGCCTTGCCGTCGGCGGTGCGGAACGCGACGAACTTCAGGCCGAGGACCTGGGCGCGGAAGGGGACGTCGGCCTTGACCTCGTCGGCCGGGGCGATGGGGTACCAGAAGTTGATGTACATGGGGTAGGAGTCCTGATGACCTGCCCCGGAGTCTAGGGACAAGGTGCCGGGCTTCCGGTACGGGATTTCCGAAGTCGGGGCAGGCGGCGTCTAGAATGGGGCATGACCCGCGTCGTCCAGGAGCCGGTGCCTGCCGACTCCCTGCTCCGCACCTTCCGGAAGGGCCCGGACCCCGCCGCGTGGGACGCCCATGCCGACTGCTTCGTCACCGTCGTGGCAGGGAAGGTGTCCCTGCCGGAATTCGTATGGGCCTTCTACACCTCGCCCGTCTTCCGGCTCGAGCGGCTCATCCTCGGGCCCCTCGGCTGGCCCTCCACCGACGCGGACGCCCGGGCGGTGGCCGACGGTTCGGCGGACCGCTTCGCGGCCTGGCGGGTCCTCGCCCGCGCGCCCACGCAAATGCTGCTCGGGGACATGCTCGGGAACACCCGGTCCTGGTTCGCGGTGACGCCAGCAGGGGGCGACGTCGAGCTTACCGGACTCCGCTTCGGTTCCGGCATCGCGACCCGCACGGACCCGCGGACGGGTGAACGGCGCCGCAGCCTGGGCTTCCGCCTGCTCGGCGGCTTCCACGTGGTGTACTCGCGGGTGCTGCTCGCGTCGGCGGCGAGATCACTCGGGCGCTAGGTCCCGCAGCTGCCGCCGGATTGCCTCGAGGTTCAGGCTGGCGCTGGCGACCCCGTTCACGGCCTTGCCCACGTTGATCATGGCCGCATGGACCCGCTGCAGCTTGTCGCACCCGTAGTCCGGGCAGTGGGCACAATTCTCGTAGCCCCGGTCCCGGGCGCACTGGCGCACCTGGCAGGTCGCGCAGAAGCCGGATTTGGGCCGCTCGTCCCGGCAACCATGGCAATTGAGCCTCGCGGGCTCCACCACGATCTTCCAGGACTTGTACACCTTGTCGGCGTAGGCCTGCCGGATGCCATCGTCGTTCCAGGCGGTGGCCTGGAAGACGTCGCACCCAGAGCAGTCCAAGCCGCAGTAGGCGATATGGGGTTCGAGAGGTGCACGTTCGGACACCGGTGACTCCCTAGCTGCCTGCGATGGTCATGCGGTCCACGAGGATCGACCCGGTGATCACGCCACCACGCCGGTCCACGTCGGAGCCGATGGCGAGTATGCCCTGGTACATCTCCTTCAGGTTGCCGGCGATGGTCACCTCGGTGACGGGGTGGCGGATCTCGCCGTTCTCCACCCAGAAACCGCTGGCGCCCCGGGAATAGTCGCCGGTCACCGGGTTGATGCCGCTGCCCATGAGGTCGGCGATGATGAGGCCGGTGCCCATCTGGCGCACCAGGTCGTCGAAGCCGCCAGCGGTGCTGTGGACCACCAGGTTGTGGGCGCCACCCGCATTGCCGGTGGTCTGCATTCCCAGCTTGCGTGCGTAGTAGCTGCCGAGCAGGTAGCCGCGCAGCACGCCGGCGTCAACCAGTCGCCGGTCCGAGGTTGCCACGCCTTCGTTGTCGAAGGGGGCACTGTTCAGCCCCTTCAAGAGGTGGGGCTGCTCGTCGATGGTCACGCGGCCCGCGAACACCGGCTTGCCCAGGGCATCCACCAGGAAGGTGGACTTGCGGTACAGCGCGCCACCACTGATCGCACCGAGCAGGTGCCCGATGAGTCCCCGGGCCACCCGGGCGGGGAACAGCACCGGCGCGACGCGCGTCTCGGGCTTGATGCCGCCCAGACGGGCGGCCGTGCGCCGGCCGGCCTCGGCGCCGACACTCTCCGGGGACGGCAGGTCCGCCGCGGAGCGGGCCACCGCGTACTCGTAGTCGGTCTCCATCGCGCCGTTGCCGGTCGCGACCACCGAGCAGGTATAGCTGTGGTCGGACTCCGGGTAGCCCGCCAGGAAGCCATGGCTGTTGCCGTAGACCCGCAGGCCCTCGCTGGTGCTGACCGACGCGCCCTCCGAATTGGTCACGCGCGGGTCGGCGTCGAGCGCCGCCGCCTCGCAGGCGGTGGCGAGCTCGATCGCCCGGGCCGGATCGATGGCCCAGGGGTGGTACAGGCCGAGGTCAGGGATCGCGGTGGCCAGCCGGTCCGCGTCGGCGAGCCCGGATGCGCTGTCCTCCGCGCCGTACTTCGCGAGCGCGCACGCCTTGCGCACGGACTCCTCCAGGGCGTCCGGGCGCAGGTCAGAGGTGCTGGCCGTGCCCTTGCGGTGGCCCAGCCACACGGTGATGCTGAGGCCCTGGTCGCGCTGGTGGCGGAGCGTCTCCACCTCCCGCATGCGGACGTTCACCGAGAAGCCCGTGCCGAAATTCGCATGGGCTTCCGCCTGGGTAGCGCCGAGCTGCTTCGCCAGCTTCAGGGCGCCGGCCACCTTTTCCTGCAGCGTGCCGAGGCCGGACGCGATGGTGAGGGAGGTGCGGTCGCTCATTCGTCACCCCCGGTGCCGCCGACGGTGAGTCCATCGATGCGGAGCGTCGGCTGGCCGACGCCAACCGGCACCGACTGCCCCTCCTTGCCGCAGACGCCGATGCCCGTGTCGAGGGCCAGGTCGTTGCCCACCATGGTGACCCGGTTCAGCACCGTCGGCCCGTCGCCGACCAGCGTGGCGTCCCGGATCGGCGCACCGATCTTCCCGTTCTCGATGCGGTAGGCCTCGGTGGCGGAGAACACGAACTTGCCGGAGGTGATATCCACCTGGCCACCACCGAAATTGCGCGCGTAGACGCCCTTCTTGACCGACGCGATGATCTCGTCGGGATGATGCGGGCCGGCCAGCATGTAGGTGTTGGTCATGCGCGGCATGGGTGTGTGGGCAAACGACTGGCGCCGGCCGTTGCCCGTGGACTCGACGCCCATGAGCCGGGCATTCATCTTGTCCTGCAGGTAGCCCTTCAGGATGCCGTTCTCGATCAGGACGGTGTTGCGGGTCGGGGTCCCCTCGTCGTCCATGTTCAGCGAACCCCGCCGGCCCGGGAGCGTGCCGTCGTCCACCACGGTGCAGAGTTCGGAAGCCACGCGCTCGCCGATCCGCCCGGTGAATGCCGAGGTGCCCTTGCGGTTGAAGTCGCCCTCCAGGCCGTGGCCGATGGCCTCGTGGAGCAGCACGCCGGGCCAGCCCGGCCCCAGCACCACGATCATCTCGCCGGAGGGCGCGGGCACCGCGTCCAGGTTGACGAGGGCCTGGCGGACCGCTTCCCGGCCGAAGTCGAGCAGCCGCTCCGGGCCGAGATGGTCGTAGCCGAAGCGCCCGCCCCCGCCGGCATAGCCCTGTTCCCGCTTGTCGCCATCCTCGACGATCACCGAGATGTTGAAGCGGACCAGCGGACGCACGTCGGCGGCCATGGTGCCGTCGCTGGCGCAGACGAGGACCACGTCGTGGGCGGCAGCGAGGCTCGCCACCACCTGCTTCACGCGGGGGTCGAGCGCACGGACCTCCCGGTCCACGCGCTGGAGCAGGGCCACCTTGTCGTCGTCCCGGAGCGTGGGCAGCGGATCCACGGGCTCATACAGGCGATGACCCGCCCGGGGCTGCCAGGCCTGCACGCGTCCCTGCTGGCCCTGGCGCACGATGGCGCCCGCCGCCTGGGAGGCCTGCAGCAGCGCCGGCACCAGCACCTCGTCGGAGTAGGCGAAGCCCGTCTTCTCGCCGGCCATGGCCCGCACACCGACGCCCTGCTCGATGCTGTGGGCCCCCTCCTTCACGATCCCGTCCTCGAGGGTCCAGGACTCCTGCCGGGAAACTTCGAAGTACAGGTCGGCGTTGTCGACCGCACCACGCATGAGCGTGCCCAGGGCACGCTCGAGGTCATGGTCGGCAATGCCGCCCGCGTCGAGCACGTGCTGGCGGACGAGGGCAAGGGGATTTCCAGCGGTCGGGTTCATGGGTGATCCTGCAGGTTCATGCCGGTGCCTTGAAGCGCCGGTGTTCCAGCACCGGGAACTGCTGGCGCAGCTTCTTGAGGCGCTGGATGTCGATGGTGGCGGTGATGACCCCGGTGCGGCCGCCCGCGTCGGTGAGGACGGCACCCCAGGGGTCCACCAGAACGGTGTGGCCATAGGTCTGGCGACCGCCCGGATGGGTACCGGTCTGGGCTGCGGCCGCGACGTAGGTGAGGTTCTCGATCGCCCGGGCCCGGAGCAGCGGCTCCCAGTGGGCGGCGCCGGTGCGGTACGTGAAGGCGGCCGGCAGCGCCAGCACGTCCATGCCCTGCTGGGCCATCCAGCGGAACATCTCCGGGAAACGCAGGTCGTAGCAAACCGCTACCCCGAGGCTCCCCCAGGGGGTCTCCAGCACCAGCGGCTTGGCGCCATGCATCGTACTGCGGGATTCCCGGTAGGCCTCCTCGCTCTCCGGTACCCGCACGTCGAAGAGGTGCACCTTGTCGTAGCGGCCGGCGCGCTTGCCGCTGCCGTCGTAGACGAGGGCCGCCGCATAGGGCCGCTTCGGGTCGTCGCTCTTCAGCGGGATGGTGCCACCCACGATCCACATGCCGGAACGGGCGGCCTCTGCGGCCAGGAAGTCCTGCAGCGGACCTGCGCCATCTTCCTCGGTTAGGGCGAGCTTGTCCGACTCCTTCTTGCCCATGCGGGCGAAGTTCTCGGGCAGCACGGCGAGCGTCGCACCATCGGCCGCGGCCGAGCGCAGCCAGCGCCGGGCACGGGTCAGGTTGGCGGCGACGTCCTCGCCGGAGTTCATCTGGATCGCGGAGATTCGCAGGGTCTTCATCGGGCAGCTTCTGTCCGGAGGTTACCGACCAGTCTAATGTGGGGACGCCCCGCCCGCCTGCCAAGCAGTTCGCTGGTCCGCAGAAATCCCGGCCGGTCCACGGTCAGCGGGTCAGCTCCGCCTCCGGCGGCAGCTGCTTCAGCGCCTCGGCAAGGTACCGCTCGCAGTCCCGGAACGGGGTCAGGTCCACCTCGCTCTTCTGGACCTCCGTGACCAGCGGCGCGTCCCAGGGCCCCGTCAGGCGGTAATAGCTCTCGCCGAGGGCGCTCAGGGGCTTGCGGAAGATCTGGGAGATGAGGAGGACCGTGCTGCCCACCACCGGACCGCCCACGAAGCCCCCCACGGCCAGCACGTCGGAGACGTGTGGCCGGACGACGGCCAGCTGGTCGTAGCGGCGGTCGGGGATGGAAACCCGGCCGAGGATGCCGATGTCGGTGGCGGGGCCCTCGAGGCCCAGGTTGCAGGTGAAGGCGTTGCCCCGGTCAAGGCGGAATTCACCCTGCACCCGGT
>ERZ761602.7470-NODE-7470-length-11563-cov-5.169534_pt1 | contig 11563 bp, 9 predicted proteins | sample MGYA00512165_ERZ761602 | MGnify/ENA primary metagenome ERZ761602 (study PRJEB28899, sample SAMN02445085) | bioreactor sludge metagenome | biome: EBPR sludge; isolation source: Thorneside wastewater treatment plant | place: Australia: Brisbane, Thorneside... | reverse complement strand
GCCGCCGCGGCAGGCGCCTTGGCGGCGCGGGCCGGAGCGGTCTCTCCCGCCGGGCTGCCGTCCGCGGGATCGATGGTCGCGACCACCTGGCCGATTTTCACTTCGTCGCCAACGGCGACCTTGAGGCTGATGCGGCCGGCGCTCTCGGCCGTGCCCTCGGACGTGATCTTGTCGGTCTCGAGCTCAAACAGAGGCTGATCCTTGCGCACGTCGGCGCCGTCCTGCACGTGCCACTTGGCCAGGATGCCCGAGCTGATCGATTCGCCCATCGGCGGAATTTTGACTTCGAGGAGAGACATGGGAATAGGATTGGAAGTAGCGCGTAATGGGTGGCGAGGGGAGGCAGAAGAGCAGGAAGGGCGGAGGGAACAACGTTTCCCCTCCTCGCCACGTTCCGAGTCAGATCGCGAACGCCTCCTTGAGCAAGGCGGCCAGCTCGAGGCGATGCAGGGCGAGTGAGCCGACGGCGGGCGATGCGGAGGCGTCGCGACCGGCGTACGCCGCTTTGCGGCCGAAGATGTCCTCGAGCTGAGGCGCGATCCAAGTCCACGCGCCGTTGTTTTCGGATTCCTCCTGGGCCCACACGAGGCGGGCGTCGGCGTATTTCTTTGCGATCTCGGCGAGACGGCGGCGGTGCAGCGGATAAAGCTGCTCGAGGCGCACGATCGCGACATCGTGGAGCTTGTGCTTCGCGCGGTGCTCCGCGAGGTCGTAGTAGATCTTGCCGGAGCAGAGGAGCAGCCGCGTCGCCTTCGGGGCTTCGGCGGAGGCGGGCGCGCGGGTGCCGGCGCCGAACGCGGGATCGTCCATGATCTCCTGGAAGCCGCCGCTGGTGAAATCCTCGACGCGCGAGACGGCGGCGGGATGGCGGAGGAGCGATTTGGGCGACATGACGACGAGCGGCTTCTTCACGTCGCGCTTCACCTGGCGGCGGAGGGCGTGGAAGAAGTTGGCCGGCGTCGTGATGTTGGCGACCTGGATGTTGTCCTCCGCGCAGAGCTGGAGGAAGCGCTCGAGCCGGGCGGAGGAATGCTCGGGTCCCTGGCCTTCGTAACCGTGCGGCAGCAGCAGCACCAGCCCGCTCGTGCGCTGCCACTTGGATTCGCCCGCGGCGAGGAACTGGTCGATCACGCCCTGGGCGCCGTTGGCGAAATCGCCGAACTGCGCCTCCCAGATGCAGAGCATGTCCGGGAAATCGAGGGAGTAGCCGTAGTCGAAGCCGAGCACCGCCGCCTCCGAAAGCAGGGAGTTGTACACGCAGAACCGCGCCTGTTGGGGATCGAGGTGCTTGAGCGGGGCGTAGGTGGCGTTCGTTTCCCGGTCGTGCAGCACGGCGTGGCGGTGGCTGAAGGTGCCGCGTTCGCAATCCTGGCCGCTCAGCCGGACGGGGACGTTTTCCAGCACCAGCGTGCCGAAGGCGAGCGCCTCGCCGAATCCCCAGTCGATCGGCCCCCCGTCGCGGTAGGCGGTCGCGCGCGCATCGACGAAACGCTTGATCTTGGGGTTGGGGTGGAAGCCCTCGGGCAGGGTGGTGAGCCCGCGGACGACCTTATCGAGCAACGCGGGGCCGACGCGGGTGGCGACGTTGCGAAAATGGAAGTCACGCTGGAACACGGCGGTGGAGCCGGCGAACTTGCGGGCCTCGGCGGCGGCGGCGGCGCGACGCGCGGTCTTCGCCGTCTCGCTGGCCCGCGCCTTCTCGAGGTTCTTCTCCAGGGCCGCCGAGTATTCGGCGCGGATGGCTTCGGAATCCTGCTCGGTGATCGTGCCCTCGGCGACGAGCTTCCGGGTCAGCACCGTGGAGATCTGCGGATGCTGGCCGATCTTCTGGTAGATGATCGGCTGGGTGAACGCCGGCTCGTCGGTCTCGTTGTGGCCGTGCTTCCGGTAACAATACATGTCGATCACGACGTCGCGCTGGAACTTCACCCGGAACTCGAGCGCGAGGCGGGTGAGGTGGCACACCGCCTCCGGGTCGTCGCCGTTCACGTGGAAGATCGGCGCCTCGATCATCTTCGCGATGTCGGTGCAGTAGCGGGTCGAGCGTGAGTCGTGGGGCTCGGTGGTGAAGCCGATCTGATTGTTGATGACGAGGTGGACCGTCCCCCCGGTCGTGTAACCGGGCAACTGGGACATGTTGAGCGTCTCCGCCACGATGCCCTGGCCGGCGAAGGCGGCGTCGCCGTGGATCAGCAGCGGCAGCACGCGCCAGCGCTCGTTCATCGCGCCCCGGAAGCGCTGGCGGGCGCGGGCCTTGCCCTCGACCACCGGGTTCACGATCTCGAGGTGCGAGGGGTTGGCGGCGAGCCTGACCTCCACCTTGCTGCCGGACGCGGTCTCGAGCACGGCTTCGTATCCGAGATGGTACTTCACGTCGCCGTCGCCTCCGACCGTCTCGGGAATGTAGTTCTCCGAAAACTGCTCGAAGAGCACGTCGAAGCTCTTCCGCATGATGCTGGTGAGGATGTTGAGGCGGCCGCGATGGGCCATGCCCATCACCACCTCCTCCACCCCGAGCGCCGGACACAGCTCGATGAGGGCGTCGACGGCCGCCACCATCGTCTCGCCGCCCTCGAGCGAAAACCTTTTCTGCCCGACATACTTCGTGTGCAGGAAGCGCTCGAAGAGCTCCGCCTTGTGCACGCGGCGCAGGATGCGGATCTTCTCCGGCGCCGAGAAGCCGGGCTGATTGCGGTCCGACTCCATTTTTTCCTGCAGCCAGGTGCGCACCTCGACGTCCTGGATGTGCATGTATTCCACCCCGATGCGGCCGGCGTAGGTGAGCCGCAGATTCGCGACGATGTCGCGCAGCGTCATCTGGCCGCCGCCGAGATACGTGCCGATGTCGAACGTCGTGTCGAGGTCCTCCGACCCGAGGTTGAAGTGCTCCAGCGAGAGCTTGGTGTGCGGCGCGGGCGGGTCGCCGAGCGGATCGAGGTGCGCCTCGATGTGACCGATGGAACGGTAGGCGTTGATGAGCTGGTGGACGCGGGATTGTTTCAGGCTGTCGATGATCGGTTTCGTGCGCGAATCCCCGGGGGACGCCGCCGCGAAGGCCTCGTGGGGGCGGGCGCCGTTGCTCGCCAGGCTGAAGCCCTGGAAAAAGGCGCGCCACGTCGGATCGACGGAGTTGGGATCGTGCTGCCACGTCTCGTACTGCGCCTCGATGAGCGCGGCGTTGGCGAGGGTGGGAAGGTCGGAGCGATTCATGCGGAGAGGGAGGGAGCTTCCGAGCCGTGCAGCTTCCGGACGGTGGTGCGCCCGGGAGCCGGCAGCGAGTCGGATGCGAAAGGGAGCGGTGAACGAACCACGCGCACCACAGAGAGACAAGTACGCGGCGGCGGGTGCCCGGGATTGCAATCAGGCTTAACGTAGGTAACAGGCAGATAAGGTAAACCCAGCCCACTCGAAACATGGAAACCCAGATCAAGGCGGCCCTCCAAACGCTCCTCTCGGCCATAAAGGTCTCTGATGGCCAGACGATTACGGAGGCAATGACCCAGCTGGACGAGTATCTGGCCCGGGGCCGGCCGGGGCTGCATCCGCAGCTGGTCCACTTCCTGGAGAATCGCAGCTACGCGAAGGCGCTGCTGTTCCTCGGCGGCGAATCGAACATCCCGGTGGGAGTGTGCGGCGGCCGCGCCGGACACCGGACCTTGTAAGCCGTGGCTTCGTCTCGCATCTCCACCGATGGTGGGCAGGGTCTGGGGCAGAATCCGTTTGGGGCCCTCAATACCACGGGCCTGCCGGCCGGTGCCGCTCCCGGCCCCTCCGCCCGTGCGCCGACACCGCCCGCCGCCAAGTCGGCCAGGAATCGCGGTCGGGTCGACGTGCGAAGGGAGACGGGGGGGCGTGGCGGCAAGACCGTGACGGTGGTCGACGGGTTCACCGGCATCGGACTACCCGAGAAGGAACAGCTCGCGAAGAAAATGCGCGCGGCCTGCGGCTGCGGCGGCACGGTCAAGGACGGCGCGATCGAGATCCAGGGTGACCAGCGGGAAACGGTCGCCCGCATTCTCACCGAGGCCGGCTTCCGCCCGGTCTTTGCCGGCGGTTGAACGCCGGCCCGTAGCGCGCCGTGGCCGGATCGGCAGAATACCCTGGGCGCCTTGGCCGGTTGTCAGAGCGCCTTAGCCAGCTCATGCCGTTGAACTTCAAATCACCCATGAGAACGGCCGCACTGAAAGGTGGAGCGGCTTGTCCTCAAGCCGCTGTGAACCGGTCCGCCGAACGTCAGCCGCCTGGGGACAGACGGCTCCACCTCAACTGCATGAGTCTGGCTTAGGCAAAATCGTAGCCGTTCAGGAAGGGATCCCAAACGCCAAGACGCGAAGGCGAGCAAAGACTCGCGAAGGAGAATGTGGCGAAACTTCGCGTTTCCTTGCGACTTTGCGTTTAGGTTTGGGCGGCAGAATGATTGAATCGGCTCTAGGCCGCGAGCCCGGCGGTGAGCGCCAGGGCGCCCTTGGCACGATTCAGAATGTAGAGGTGATATCCGGGAGCGCCGTTGGCCATGAGTCCCCGGATCTGGGTCAGGGCCCAATCGATGCCGATCGTCTCGAGTACATCCGCATTCTCGGCGGCGACCTCCAGCCGGGTGATCAGCGTGCGCGGCAGGGTGGCACCGCACATCGACGTGAACCGCTGGATCTGCTTCAGCGAGAGGACCGGCATGATGCCGGGCACGATCGGAACCGTGATGCCCGCGGCGCGGCAGCGCTCCACGAAGCGGTAGTAGAGGGTGTTGTCGAAGAAGAGCTGCGTGGTGATGAAGTCAGCCCCCGCGTCGACTTTGCGGCGGAGGTGCGTGAGATCGACGTCGAGCGACGGCGCTTCCGGGTGCTTCTCGGGATAGCCCGCCACGCCCAGGCAGAAACCGGCCTGACGCGTCTTGAGCAGCGAGACGAGCTCATGGGCATGGCGCAGGCCGTCGTTCGCCACCTTGAACTCCGTCGCTCCCTTGGGCGGGTCGCCCCGCAGGGTCATGATGTTGCGGAAGCCGCTCCCGTGAATCCGGTCGGCGATCTCGCCCAGCTCCGCCCGGGAGTGCCCGACGCACGTGAGGTGAGGCATCACGGTGAAGCCAAACTCCTGCTTCAACAGCGCGCACACCTGCGCCGTGCGATCCCGCGTCGTGCCGCCGGCGCCATAGGTGACGGACACGAAATCCGGATTCATCCGCGTCAGCGCCGCGGCGGTCGCCCGGAGGGCCTCGACTCCGGCTTCGTCCTTCGGTGGAAAAAACTCGAGCGACCGCAGCGGGCGCTTTTGCGCAAAGAGTTCCGAGATGGGCCGGTCGGGCAGCATATCGCATCAACGCATATGGAAGCGTTGATGCGTGTAAAGGTTCGAAGTGGAGCCTGATCTCGGCCGGAACGATGCCGTTGCGGTGGAGCCGCCTTTCCCCAGGCGGCTGACGTGCGACGGACCGGTTCGCAGCGGCTTGAGGAGGTTCAGTCATTCTTTAGCCCCAACCAAAACGCAAAGTCGCAAAGGACCGCGACGTTTCGCCAAGTATTCTTCGCGAATCTTTGCTTTCCGTAGCGTCTTCGCGTTTAAGCCCACTTTGAGCGGCTACGCATTTGCTTAATGTGCTCTGGAGGACTCCCCCGCTCGGTACGGCCGCCTTCATGGCTGATGTGAAGGCCGACTGCATGAGTCCGGCGCTGGAAGGTTCAGCCGTGAGATCCGGATCCAACGGGCGAGCGATGGCATTGCATGCCCGTGGAAAACTGCCGGCTTCCCCTGCCGGCCGGCGACGGCAGGCTCGGCGAATTCCGCACATGAAACCCTGGATCCTTCTCCTTGTGGCCGCGCTGCTCGAAATCGCCTGGGCGGTCGGGCTCAAATACACCGTCGGCTTCACGCGGCTCTGGCCGAGCGTCGGCACGATCTCCGCCATGGCGGCCAGCATGTACCTGCTGGCGCTCGCCGCCCGGGAGCTGCCGATCGGCACCGCCTACGCGGTCTGGACGGGCATTGGCGCCGTGGGCACCGCCATCGTCGGCATGATCTGGCTGGGTGAACCCGCCACCGTCCTGCGCGTGCTCTGCATCGCGCTCATCGTGGCCGGGGTGGCGGGACTCAAAGCCTTCAGCGGTTGACTGCGGCCGGGGACCGCGGCTCAACCGGACTCCTGCCGTTGAGGTGGAGCCGCCTGTCCCCAGGCGGCTGACGTGCGACGGACCGGTTCGCAGCGGCTTGAGGACAAGCCGCTCCACCATTCAGTGCGGCCGTTCGCATGCCTGATTTGAAGTCCAACGGCATGAGTCCGACTCAGGTGCGCGGACTTCCGTCTGCTCGAGCGGGGGCATGGGTTTACCCTCCGCTCGCCAGCCTTACGGCTTCTTCTCGGCCGCAGGCGCGGGCGCAGGTGCGGCAGTGGTGGCGGGGGCGGGCGCCGGTGGCACGGGTTCGAAAAGCTCCTCGGCCTTCTGGGGCAGGCCGGTGAAGACGTAGTCGGCGATCTGGTACGCGCGCTTCTGCATCGCGGCATTCACCGGGGCCGAGGCTTCGCTGGCGGTGATGAACGCGAAGACGGGGCCGGCTGGGATGGTTTCGAATTCCGGCGCGAGCGGCTTGTCGTCGGCCTTGGCGGCCGGGTCCTTCTTCTCGTCCTTCTTCGCCAGGTCGGCCACGCTGCCGAGCGCGGCGGGTCCCGCCTTCGCGTCGGGCGCCGGCGGCTTGAGCTTCTTCTCCTCCGGCTTGCGGCCGAGGGCGACGGTGTAGCTCTTCTGGTCGAAGGTCGTGAGCTTGTAGGTGCGCAGATTGGCCTTCGCGGCGGCGGCGTTCGCATCCTCGGGCGCGGCGGTGTCCGTGAACCGGAGCGCGCCGATCGAGCTGAGGATCGTCGAGACGCGATCGGACTTCACGCGCTGACCGTCGGGCGTGGGCTCGGCGGTCCAGGGGTCCTCCTTCTTGGCGCGGGTCAGCGTCACGGCTCCTCCCTCCGCGAACGGCACCTCGATCTTCGCGATGTCATCGGCCTTGAGGTTGATGAGTTCGGAGTTGGCCCAGTTCTTCGCTTCGCTGTCGAGCCACGCGGAGAAGTTGGTGAGATAGGCCTTGTTCTCGTCGCCAAATCGCACGTAGCGCCCGCCGCCGACCTCGGCGTTCTTGCCCAGCGTGAGCGAAAGCAGCGCCTTGCCGCCGCCATCGAGCAGTTCGATCCGGGTGTCCTTGAACTCCAGGCGGCCGATGCGCTCCGCGTTGGAGGTCACGAGCCGCTGGAGCTTGGCCTCGGTGAGGCTGCCGACGAAGCCCGAGAGCTTCGCGAAATCGGCGGGGAGGTCGTGATACGACGCGACGCGCCAGGTGCCGTCGCTCTGACGCGCGAGTTCCACCGTCTTGCCGGCGTCGCTCAGCTTGAGCTTCTGGGTCTGGTCGATCGCGGCGCGCTCCACGAGCGGCTGGTTGATGCGGGCATCGGCCGACGGCGGCGCGGGCGGCCGGCGCGCGATGAAGGCGACGGCGGAGAGGACGGCGAGGACGAGGACGGAGACGACGAGGGTCTTGAGTTTCATCGCAGGCGGAAACGAAGAGGTTGAGGAGGGACGGGGAGCGGGCGCCCCGGGGGCGGCCCGCGCGCGCGTCAGTTCTTGCGGGAGCGGTAGAACCAGAAGCCGAAGGCGCCGATGAACACCGGCGCGACGAGCAGGTTGATGAGGAGCAGCCGGTTTTCCAGCCGGTCAATGTCTTCCCGCAGCGCGCGGCGGATTTCCCGGCGCTGGCCGCGGATCGCCGCCTGCTGCTTCTGGAAATCCTCGATGGCCTTGGCCATCTCCGGCGTGGCGATGAGGCGGTTGCCTTCCCCCTTCTTCGTCTGCAGCTCGCTCAGTTTCGTCTGCACCTGCTGGAGCTGCGCGTCGAGCTCGGTCAGCTTCGACTGGTACTGCTTCTGCGCTTCGGACTCCATCTTGCGCACGACGTCGAACGGCCGCAGCGACGTGCCCTTGCCGCGGATCGAGATCAGGTCCTGGGAGCCGCCGAGGAACTCGATCGTGTTGGCCGCGAGCGCGAGATTGTCGTTGAACGGCTCCGCGGCCGTCTGCCCGAAGAAGTTGAACTTGCGGACGCTGTAGTCGTCGAAGAGCCAGTCGGTGTCAGCGACCACAAAGAGCGTGGAGGTGCCCTTCGACTCTTTGAGGAATTCCGCGGGCTTTGGCTCCTCTTTCTTCGGCTCTTCCTTCTTCGCGGCGTCGTCGGCGGGCTTCTCCTCCTTCGGCGCGCCGTCGGGAAACGCCGTCTTGAACTTGCCGGTGACGAGCGCGGCGATCGTCTTACGGCCGCTCGGCGTGAGCTGTTTCGCCACGTCGTCGGGCTGGGCGAACTGCAGCATCATGCTGGCGATGTCACCCGCCTGCGCGGAAGTCTCGACGAGCGGCGTGAAGGTGACATCGGCGCCCTCGCGCTTCGCGATGCTGCCCGACTCGATGAACATCGCCGAGTTGATCTGCGCGGTCGCCATCGACTTGGTGTTGAAGGCGTCCTTGCCGCGCAGGCTGAGCCAGATCGGGTAGCGGGCGATCCCGCCGACGCCGGTCTGGACCTGAGTGGCGTTCTCGATGTCGCCGACGACCTTCTGCGGATCGTACTGCACGCCGTAGGCGGCGAGCAGCGTGGGCAGGTCGCTGGACACGTTCTGCGGCCCGCCGCCCATCATCATCTGCTGCGGGTTGCTCTGGCGCTTGAAGTGCTGCGACGCCGGGTCGACGGCGAGGAAGACCGGCTTGCCGCCGAGCAGGAACTGGTCGACCGCGAACTGCAGCTTGGGGGAGAGTCCCTGCGGATGCGCGATCACCAGCACGTCGAGCCCCGCGGGCAGCTCGGTGGCGGCGGCGTCGACCGGCAGGATCTGGAACGACTGTTCGAGCTCGGTGGCGATCATCTGCGACGGCTGCGGCTGCCGGCGCATCATCATCATCATTTGCATCTCCTGCGGGCTGGTACCCTGCAGGGGCAGGCTGGAGATGAGCCCGAGCTTGCGCTTGTCGAGCTGCTGCACGCTGAAAATCAGCTTCGAGAGGTCGTACTCGAGGAACTGCTCTCGCTGCGGGGTGAAGGCCGCGATCGTCTTCTGCTGGTCGGCCTGCGTCACGATGAGGCCGAAGTAGAACGGCTCGCCGCCCTGCTGCGCCACCTGGGGCGTGAGGCCCGACGCGGTCGCCTTCTCCTCCTCGGGCGTGTCGGGGCGCGGATTGATGACGTTGAGGCCGAGCTTGCCGCGCGAGGCGCGCACGTACTGGCGCAGCATCTCCTGCACGCGGGCGGCGTAGTTCTTGTACGCGATGGGCAGGCCGGTCGCGTCCTTGGAGAAGTAGAGGTCAATCGAGACCGGTTCCTCGATCTTGCCGAGCATCGCCTTGGTGCCGGACGAGAGCGAATAGATCGATTCCGCGGTGGCGTCGACCCGGGCGGGGATTGAGGACGCCAGGTAGTTGACGAGCACGAGCCCGATCAGGAGGAGGACAATGGTGAGCGTCTTGCTTCCGAGTTTCATGGGCGGGAGCGATAAAGGGTGAGGTGTGCGCGGGAGGGGACGATCAGCGCTCGAGCGCGACCACGTTCAGGAAGAGCGTGAACCCCATCAGGGAGAGGAAGAAGATCACGTCCTTGGGATCGATGATGCCCTTCGTGAAGGCGTCGAAGTGGGTGATGAAGCTGAAATTCGCCAGCGCATCGGCCAGCGCCACGGGCAGCACGCCCTCGAGGGTGTCGGTGAAGCTGCTGAAGCCGAGGAACAGCAGGATCGCGCACGCACCGAGGCTCAGCACGAAGCTGATGACCTGGTTCTTGGTGAGAGCGGACGTCAGCGCGCAGACGCCGAGATACCCGCCGGCCATCAGGATCGCGCCGACGTACGTGGTGAAGATCACGCCCCAGTCGGGATCGCCGAGATAGCCGACGGTGAGCGCCATCGGAAAACTCAGCACCACCGCGAGGGCGAGAAACGCCCAGCCCGCGAGGAATTTCCCGAGCACGGCCTCGAGCGTGGTGACGGGCAGCGTGAACAGGAGCTCGACGGTGCCGGAGCGTTTTTCCTCCGACCAGAGCCGCATGCCGACGGCGGGCACGATGAACATGAACAGCCAGGGGAAAAACGTGAAGTAGCTCTCCATGCTGGCGACCCCGGCGCGGAAGAATCCGCCATACCGGGAGAAGGCCAGCGACACGGAGATGACGAGGAATGCGATCAGGAACACGTACGCGACCGGCGAGCGGAAGTAGCCGAGGAACTCGCGTTTGAAGATCGGAGCGATTTGGCGCATGGGGGCGGAAGGAAGAAGGAGCGAATAGTGAGTAGCGAGGAGGGACGGACTCCGTCGTGGGCAGCAGTTGCGATCGAAGGATGCTCGCTACTCGCTCCCCACTCCTCGCTGCTTCGAGTTCAGATGTCGCCGCGGGTCAGGTCGCGGAAGATTTCGTCGAGCCGCGCGCCGGGCTTGCGGGCGCGGAGCTGGGCCGGCGTTTCGTCGGCGACCACGCGGCCCTGGGAGATGACGATGACGCGATTGCAGATCGCATCGACCTCCTCGAGGATGTGCGTCGAGAGGATGACGGCCTTCTCGACCGCCATGTTCTTGATCAGCGAACGCACCTCGTTCTTTTGATTCGGGTCCAGGCCGTCGGTCGGCTCGTCGAGGATCAGCACCGCGGGATCATGGAGCAGGGCCTGCGCAAACCCCACGCGCTGCTTGAAGCCCTTGGAGAGCGTCTCGATCGTCTGCTTCCGGACCGGGGCGAGGTGGGTCAGCTTGATCGCCCGATCCACCTGGGCCGCTTTCGCGTCCGCGGAGCGGAAGCCGCGCACGTCGGCGACGAAACCGAGGAATTCCTCGACGGTCATCTCCGGGTACGCCGGCGCGCTTTCGGGGAGGTAGCCGAGCTTGCTCTTGACCGCCACCGGGTCCTGGGTGACGTCGACGCCGTCGACCTTGGCCGTGCCGGCGTCCGGGCGGAGGAAGCCCGTGATCATTTTCATCGTGGTCGACTTGCCCGCGCCGTTGGGTCCGAGGAACCCGAGGATGTCGCCGCGTTTGACCGTGAAGGTGACGCCGTCGACTGCACGTTTGGGGCCGTAGGTTTTGACGAGACCTTTGACTTCAATCATTGGCGAAGCAGGGAGGGGAATGGGTGGGTGAAGCGGCGGCGGGGAGGAGGTCCCGCGCGAAGCCGGATGCACACCTGGAAGGTGCGGAAAAAAGGAGGGCGGCTCAGGTCCGCAAGCGAAAACGGCCATCGCGGACGATTGACCGGCGGGCTGAACCGGTCGAACGCCCCCGCCTGCGCAGCAAGTCCCGGCCCGTCGGCGCGCTTACCCCGGCGGTCCCGCCAGCGATCGCAAGCGGGGGGGAGGCGCCGAACGTCAGCCGTGGGGAGAAGCGGCTCCACCGGTGCGGCCGTTTCCCCGGTGACTTGCAGGCCGACTGCAGGTTCGGCTCAGCCAACGGACATGCAGTTGTCCTTCAAGGACAGCCGCACTGAAGGGTGGAGCAGCTTGTCCTCAAGCTGCTGCAGACCGGTCCATCGCACGTCAGCCGCCTGGGGACAGGCGGCTCCACCG
>ERZ761602.7469-NODE-7469-length-11563-cov-63.547358_pt1 | contig 11563 bp, 4 predicted proteins | sample MGYA00512165_ERZ761602 | MGnify/ENA primary metagenome ERZ761602 (study PRJEB28899, sample SAMN02445085) | bioreactor sludge metagenome | biome: EBPR sludge; isolation source: Thorneside wastewater treatment plant | place: Australia: Brisbane, Thorneside... | reverse complement strand
TCACCGTAAGCCTGGCCGACGTGAATGCGGCGAACGCCGCGGCTGCGCCGATCAGTGGCACGACGACCGGCATCGAGTCGGGGCGGACGGTGACGCTGGTGGTCAGCGATGCCGACCCGGCGACGCCGGACGTGACCTTCACGGCGCTTATCAACCCGGACGGCAGCTACAGCACGACCGCCGATCTCTCCGGTTTGACCGACGGCCCGCTGAGCGTGACCGCCACGGTCACCGACGCCGCCGGCAACGCCACGACGGCGAACGATACGGCCGCGCTGGATACGAGCGCGGGCATCACGGTGAGCCTGCCCGACGTGAATGCGGCGAACGCCACGGCCGCGCCGATCGCTGGCACGACGATGGGCATCGAGCCGGGGCGGACGGTGACGCTGGTGGTCAGCGATGCCGATCCGGCGACGCCGAACCTGACCGTTACGGCCATCATCAACCCCGACGGCAGCTACAGCACGACCGCCGATCTCTCCAACCTGAGTGACGGCCCGCTGAGCGTGACCGCCACGGTCACCGACGCGGCCGGCAACGCCACGACGGCGAACGACACGGCCGTGCTGGATACGAGCGCCGGCATCACCGTAAGCCTGGCCGACGTCAATGCGGCCAATGCCACGGCCGCGCCGATCAGTGGCACGACGACCGGAATCGATCCGGGGCGGACGGTCACGCTGGTGGTGAGCGATGCCGATCCGGCGACGCCGAACGTGACCGTCACGGCGGTTATCAACCCGGATGGCAGCTACAGCACGACGGCTGATCTCTCCAACTTGACCGACGGCCCGCTGAGCGTGACCGCCACCGTTAACGATGTGGCCGGCAACGTCGCGACGGCGAACGATACCGCGAGCCTCGATACGAGCGCCGGGATCACGGTGAGCCTGGCCGACGTCAATGCGGCCAACGCCGCGGCGGCGCCGATCGCTGGCACCACGACCGGCATCGAGCCGGGCCAGGTCGTGACGCTGGTGGTCAGCGACGGTGATTCGGCGACGCCGGACGTGACCGTCACGGCGACGGTGAATCCGGACGGCAGCTACAGCACGACGGCCAACCTCTCCGGCTTGACGGACGGTCCGCTGACCGTCACTGCGTCGGTCATGGATGCGGCCGGCAACCCTGCGACGGCGAACGACACGGCCGTGCTGGATACGAGCGCCGGGATCACCGTAAGTCTGGCGGACGTCAATGCGGCCAATGCCATGGCCGCGCCGATCAGTGGCACGACGACCGGAATCGATCCGGGGCGGACGGTCACGCTGGTGGTGAGCGATGCCGACCCGGCGACGCCGGACGTCACCGTCACGGCGCTTATCAACCCGGACGGCAGCTACAGCACGACCGCCGATCTCTCCGGTTTGACCGACGGCCCGCTGAGCGTCACTGTGTCGGCCTCCGATGCGGCTGGCAATACCGCGACGTCGAGCGGCACCGCGAGCCTCGACACCAGCGCCAGCATCACGGTGAGCCTGGCCGATGTGAACGCCGCCAACGCCGCGGCCGCCCCGATCGGTGGCACAACGACCGGCATCGAGCCGGGCCAGGTCGTGACGCTGGTGGTGAGCGACGGTGATCCGGCGACGCCGAATGTGACCGTCACGGCGACGGTGAATCCGGACGGCAGCTACAGCACGACCGCCGATCTCTCCAACCTGAGTGACGGCCCGCTGAGCGTGACGGCGTCGGTCACGGATTCGGCCGGCAACGCCGCGACGGCGAACGACACGGCCGTGCTGGATACGGGCGCCGGCATCTCCGTAAGCCTGGACGATGTGAATGCGGCCAACGCCGCGGCCGCGCCGATCAGCGGCACGACGACCGGCATCGAGTCGGGGCGGACGGTCACGCTGGTGGTGAGTGATGCCGACCCGGCGACGCCGGACGTCACCGTCACGGCGCTTATCAACCCGGACGGCAGCTACAGCACGACCGCCGATCTCTCCGGTTTGACCGACGGCCCGCTGAGCGTCACTGTGTCGGCCTCCGATGCGGCTGGCAATACCGCGACGTCGAGCGACACCGCGAGCTTCGACACCAGCGCCGGCATCACGGTGAGTCTGGCGGACGTCAATGCGGCCAATGCCACGGCCGCGCCGATCAGTGGCACGACGACCGGAATCGATCCGGGCCAGGTCGTGACGCTGGTGGTCAGCGACGGTGATTCGGCGACGCCGGACGTGACCTTCACGGCGGTTATCAACCCGGATGGCAGCTACAGCACGACGGCCGATCTCTCCGGCTTGAGCGACGGCCCGCTGAGCGTGACCGCGTCGATCACCGATGTCGCGGGGAACATCGCGACGGCGAACGACACGGCCGCGCTGGATACGAGCGCCGGCATTACGGTGAGCTTGGCCGATGTGAACGCCGCCAACGCCGCGGCCGCCCCGATCAGTGGCACGACGACGAGCATCCAAGCCGGCCAGACGGTCACGCTGGTGGTCAGCGATGCCGACCCGGCGACGCCGGACGTGACCGTTACGGCCATCATCAACCCCGACGGCAGCTACAGCACGACCGCCGATCTCTCCAACCTGAGTGACGGCCCGCTGAGCGTGACGGCGTCGGTCACGGATTCGGCCGGCAACGCCGCGACGGCGAACGACACGGCCGTGCTGGATACGGGCGCCGGCATCTCCGTAAGCCTGGACGATGTGAATGCGGCCAACGCCGCGGTCGCGCCGATCAGCGGCACGACCAACGGCATCGAGCCGGGGCGGACCGTGACGCTGGTGGTCAGCGACGGTGATTCGGCGACGCCGAACGTGATCGTCACGGCGACGGTGAGTCCGGACGGTAGCTACAGCACGACCGCCGATCTCTCCGGCTTGAGCGACGGCCCGCTGAGCGTGACCGCGTCGGTCACCGATGCGGCCGGCAACGTCGCGACGGCGAACGATACCGCGAGTCTCGATACGAGCGCCGGGATCACGGTGAGTTTGGCCGACGTCAATGCGGCCAACGCCGCGGCGGCGCCGATCGCTGGCACAACGACCGGCATCGAACCGGGACGGACGGTGACGCTGGTCGTGAGCGATGCCGATCCGGCGACGCCGGACGTGACCTTCACGGCGCTTATCAACCCGGATGGCAGCTACAGCACGACGGCCAACCTCTCCGGCTTGACGGACGGTCCGCTGAGCGTGACCGCGTCGGTCATGGATGCAGCCGGCAACCCTGCAACGGCGAACGACACCGCGAGCCTCGATACGAGCGCCGGGATCACCGTAAGCCTGGCCGACGTGAATGCGGCGAATGCCGCGGCCGCGCCGATCAGCGGCATGACGTCCGGCATCGAGCCGGGGCGGACCGTGACGCTGGTGGTCAGCGACGGTGATTCGGCGACGCCGAACGTGATCGTCACGGCGACGGTGAGTCCGGACGGTAGCTACAGCACGACCGCCGATCTTTCCAACCTGAATGACGGCTCGCTGAGCGTGACCGCCACGGTCACCGATGCGGCCGGCAACGTCGCGACGGCGAACGACACCGCGAGCCTCGATACGAGTGCGGGTGTCACGGTGAGCCTGGCCGATGTGAACGCCGCCAACGCCGCGGCCGCGTCGATCAGCGGCACGACGACCGGCATCGAGCCGGGACGGATGGTGACGCTAGTGGTCAGCGATGCCGACCCGGCGACGCCGGACGTGACCTTCACGGCGGTTATCAACCCGGACGGCAGCTACAGCACGACCGCCGATCTCTCCACCTTGACCGACGGCCCGCTGAGCGTGACCGCCACGGTCACCGATGCGGCTGGCAACCCTGCAACGGCGAACGACACCGCGAGCCTCGATACGAGCGCCGGGATCACCGTAAGCCTGGCCGACGTGAATGCGGCGAATGCCGCGGCCGCGCCGATCAGCGGCATGACGACCGGCATCGAACCGGGGCGGACGGTGACGCTGGTGGTCAGCGATGCCGACCCGGCGACGCCGGACGCGATGGTCACGGCGATTGTCAACCCCGATGGTAGCTACAGCACGACGGCGGACTTGTCGGGACTGAGCGACGGCCCGCTGACCGTGACTGCGTCGGTCGCCGACACAGCCGGCAACGTCGCGACGGCGAACGCCACGGCCGCGCTCGATACGAGCGCCGGCATCACCGTAAGCCTGGCCGACGTGAATGCGGCCAACGCCGCGGCCGCGCCGATCAGCGGCACGACGACCGGCATCGAGCCGGGACGGATGGTGACGCTAGTGGTCAGCGATGCCGACCCGGCGACGCCGGACGTGACCTTCACGGCGGTTATCAACCCGGACGGCAGCTACAGCACGACGGCTGATCTCTCCGGCTTGACCGACGGCCCGCTGACCGTGACTGCGTCGGTCGCCGACACAGCCGGCAACGTCGCGACGGCGAACGCCACGGCCGCGCTGGATACCAGCGCCGGCATCACGGTGAGCCTGCCCGACGTCAATGCGGCCAACGCCACGGCCGCGCCGATCAGCGGCACGACGACCGGCATCGAGGCCGGCCAGACGGTGACGCTGGTGGTCAGCGATGCCGATCCGGCGACGCTGGACGTGACGGTCACGGCGCTTATCAACCCGGATGGCAGCTACAGCACGACGGCGGACCTTTCCGGCTTGACCGACGGTCCGCTGACGGTGACCGCTACCGTAGCCGACTCCGCTGGCAACGCCGCTTTGGCCAGCAGCGGCGGGGTACTCGATACCGAGCCGCCAGCGGTGGTCGTCAGCTTCTTGCCCGATGGCAGCTTCACGCTCGATTTCAGCGAGATTGCCCACGATTCTTCCACCGGTGCGCCGCTCGACGCGGGCCAGCTTCTTGCCTTGCTCGAACTCTCCGGTGTGCCGTCGGGCGGGCTGACCCTCGTGGCCGATCCGCTGGACCCCACCCTCTGGCACGGCACCGTCACCGGCGCGGCAGCGGGTGCGATCAGCATCGCCCTGCCGGCCGGAACCTATGCCGATGCTGCCGGCAACCCCGGCAGTGCCGGCCAGGCGAGCCTGGATATCGACAATGCCGCCTCGCCCCCGGTGCTCGTGCCGATTGCCGATATCATCGCCTGGGTGCCGGGTGCCACCGTGATCTCCAACGGCGCGGCGGACAAGGCCGTCACAGTGGGTACCATCGACGCCGGCGCGGGCGTGGCGCAGGCCGACCTCGAGCGTGAGCTCGGCCTCGCCTCGGGCTCGCTGGACGGGCGTTTCAATCCGGTCGGCCCTGGCGTCAACCATCCGGGCACGGTCAATGTGACCGACGGCAAGCTGTCCGAGTCGCAGTACGCCTTGTCCGCAGGTACCAAGCTCACCTGGGACTACGTCTTCGCCAACGGCGAAGTCTACGCATGGGAAGTCTCCGCCGGCTTCAACGACCTCGTCGTGCTGGTCGTCACCGACCCGCTCGGCCGCAAGCAGTACGAGCTGGTGACCGCCTCGGAGGTCAAGTTCCCCGAGACCAGCATCAGCGCCTCGCACTCCTTCGAAGCGACCCTGGACGGCAACTACACTTTCCAGTGGCTGGTTCTCAACGGCGGCGACACCATCCGCGACTCTTCGCTCGCGCTCTCCACTCCACGCGTCGGCCTGCCGGGCGAGGCGACGGAGTACGGCGCACCGATCCGGATTCCGCTTGCCGCCGCCCTCACGGACACCGACGGATCCGAGACGCTGGCAGTCACCGTCGCGGGCCTGCCGGTCGGCGCCCGCTTCAGCACCGGAACCGCCAACGCCGACGGTACCTGGAGCTTCACCGCGGCGGAGCTGGGCCAGGTGTATCTGCTCCCCGCAGCGGGCTTCACCGGATCGATCCCGCTCACCGTCACGGCCACGGCGATCGAGTCCGCCAACGGCGCCACCGCGAGCGTCAGTGACAGCTTCGTGGTGCAGGTGACCCAGACCACCAACACGCTGACCAATGCGACCGGCAAGGCCGACACCTTGACCGGCACTTCCGGCAACGACCTCATCCGTGGCTATGCCGGCGACGATGTGATCAGCGCCGGTGGTGGCGACGACATCGTGTATGGCGGCGCCGACAACGACACCCTGCGGGGGGGCGTGGGCCGGGATGCCTTGCATGGCGGGCAGGGCAAGGATGCGCTCTACGGCGATGCCGGCAACGATCTCCTCAGCGGCGGTAGTGGTGACGACACGCTCTACGGTGGGCTGGGGGCCGACGTGTTCCGCTGGCAGCTCGGTGATCAAGGCACCGGCAGCGCCCCGGCGACGGATACGGTGAAGGATTTCGTCGCGAGCCAGGGCGATGCGCTCGACCTGCGCGACCTGCTCCCCGATGGCCTGGTCGCCGCGGGCAGTCTCGGCGACTACCTCAGCTTCAGCTACGATGCCGCTGCCAGCACCACCGTGCTCTCGATCCGCACCCAGGGCACGACGATGAGTGCGCCCGATCAGATCATCCGCCTGGAAGGCGTCGATCTCTTGGGCGGGCTCTCCGACAACGACCAGATCATCCAGAACCTGATCCACAACGGCCGCCTGATCGCCGACTGAGAACCCCCGGACCGTCGCAGTGCCGGCGGCTGGGGGCGGAGTTTCGCATGCCTTTCGTACAACGTGACCCGGACGGTGGAATCGTCGCCGTCAGCCTGGTGCGCGACGAGCCTCACTGCGAAGAGGTCGATCGCGGCGATGCCGATCTGTGCCGCTTCCTGCAGGGCATGGCCGCGCAGCCGGCACTCGCCGGCAGTGATCTTCAGCTCGTCCGTGTCCTCGAGGACCTCATCGACGTGCTCGTCGAGCGCTCGGTGATCCGCTTCACCGATCTGCCTCAGGCCGCACGCGACAAGCTCGACATGCGCCGCAGCGTGCGCGCCTCGATGCGCAGCCTGGACCTGCTCGGCGAGCGCGACGAACCGCTGTTCTGAGCCGCTCTCCCGCTGCGCGCCCTTCAGTCGTCCGCACGCACCCCTGGCCCGGTCATCCCGTCCACCCCGAGGGCGACCAGCGTCGCCCGCTCGGCTGCGCTCTCCACCCCTTCCGCGATCACCCGGATGCCCAAGCCGTGGGCGAGCACGCACAGGCTGCGCAGCACGCCCTGGTTGCCGGTTTCGTTGTCGATGCCGCGCACCAGCGAAGCGTCCACCTTCAAGTAGTCGAGCCCGAGCTCGTGAAGATCCCCGATGCGGTCGAAGCGGCAGCCGAAATGCTCGATGCCGATGCGGCAGCCCAGCGGGCGCAGCACGCCGCAAAGCTCGCGGAATTCGGCCGGATGCTGCACCACGCCGTACTCGGGCACCTCCACCCACAGCGCACGAGCCCCCTCCGGGTGCGCTGCCAGCAGCACCTCGAGGCGAGTGCGGAAACCGGCGTCACAGAGGGACTCGGCCGAAAGGTTGATGCCCTGGGCGGCCTCGCCTGCCTGGATGGCCGCGAGCGCGCGCTCCACCACCGCGGCGTCGATGCGGCCCATCAAGCCGAGGCGCGCAGCCCAGGGCATGAAGTAGCCCGCGCTCTGCCACTCGCCATCCATATGGATGCGCACCGGGGCCTCGTGGTGCATCAGGCTGCCGTCTCTGGCCAGCACCGGGAAGCGCGCAAGCTTCAGGCGGTCGGTCGCGAGCGCCGCCTCGATCGCCGTGCGCCAGCCGTCCAGGTCGGCGTGCGCGAGCGGCGGGCGATGCGGATCGGCGATGCGCACCGCGCGCTCGCCTTCCTGCTCCGCAGCCGCCAATGCGCCGTCGGTGCGCACCAGCAGCGCCTTCGCCGTGCAGCCCGGGGCGAACGCGCAGGCGCCTACGGGCAGGGGGAGCTTCGCGGTCGCCGGCGCTGCGCTGGCCAGCGCAGCGTCCAGGCCTTCGCGCACCTGCCGCACGACCGCCGCGGCGTCGTCCTCACCCACCGAGAGCAGGGCGAAGTCCGCGCCGTTCAGGCGGCCCGCTTCCCACCCGGGGTGTGCCTGCGCCAGCGCGGCAAAATGCTTCCCGAGCGCACGCAGTAGCCCATCCACCGCGGGGCGGCCGCAGCGTCGGTTCAAGTCGGCGAGTTCGCCCAGACGCCCGATCACCAGCGTCCCGCCGGCGTGCGAGTCGGTATCCGCGAGCGTGGTCTCGAGCCGGCGCAGGAACTGCGCGCGGTTCATCAACCCGGTCAGTTCGTCGTGCTGCGTCTGGTGCCGCAAGGCTTCCAGGCGAGCGGCCTCCTCGCCCAGCATCTGCCGGACCCGCCCCGACATCCTGTTCATCGCCGCCACGACCGTGGCGAACTCCTGAGTGCCCGGTTCGCTGGTGAGCACGAAGCGACGCTCGCCGATCGCCTCCGCCTGCGCCACGACCTCGCCGAGCGGGCGCAGGATGCGCCGCAGCAGCAGGGTGCCGAGCAGGCCGCAGGCCACGCCACCGACCACGAACCACAGCAACAGGTCGAGCATCGAGTCCCACAGCGACTCGTAGGCGTAGCGGTCGTGACTCTGCACGCTCACCGTGCCGAACTGGTGCCAGCCGTCCTGCACCTGCGCCAGGCCCGCGGGAGCCTGCATCGGCACCAGCGCGGGCAGCCACTCCGGGGCGCCGCCGCCGGCAGCGTCCGAGTGCAGCTCGGCGAGCGCCGCGCCTTCGGGGTCGAGCAGACGGATCGAACGATAGTGTCCGGTATCCATGCGCGCTGCGAGCTGCAGCTCCACGCTCACCGGATCCTTGGGCAGATGCGTCAGCACGAGCGCGAGCCCGCGGGCGTCGTCGAGGTTCTTCACCGTCAGCGCCTCGACCAGGTAGTCCCGTGCGGAAAGGGTACCCACCACGAGGCTGCCGCCGAGCGCGAGCAGGGTCACGCAAAGCGTCGCGATCCAAAGTTGCTTGATCAGGGACATGTTCGGGCACTCCGGGAGCAGTACGGTGTTGTCATCGGTGCAGGGCGAAGCCTTCCTCGCGCATGCGCTCGAGCACGCTGCGCCAGCGCGACAGGCGGGCAGCCGGGTCGGCGGAGGAACGCTCCGCGCCCGACACCCAGAGGCCCGCGCTGGTGAAGCTGAAGATCGGGAACAGATCGGCCCGCCGGCTGGCCGGCCGGATCTCGCCGATCAGGTTGTCGAGGATCAGCGGTTCGGCGAAGGGCTCGGGATAGTAGCCGACCACCATGTGCGCCTGGGAAATGGTGCTGTGCGGGCCGCCGATGCGCGCCCGCACGTAGATCAGACGCAGGCGCTCGCCCGGCACCCCGGCCTCGAGCAGGGTGGCGTACTTGGCGATGGCGAAATCCTCGCAGTCGCCCGCGCCGGCTGCGAGCGTCTCCAGCGGGGTCGCCCAGTAGTCGGCCTGCTTCCAGACCGCGGAATCGTCGTCGAAGCGGATGCGCCGGTTGAAGAAGTCGTTCACCCGCGTCAGGCGATCGGTCTCGCTCGCCGCGCTGTCGAGCAGGCTCCGCCAGTCGCGCACGGCTGCGGCCGTCGTGGGGCCGTGGCGTTCGAGCGCCACCTGCTCCAGCCGGCCCGCCTCGGCGAGCACTCCCGACAGCGTCCCCGCCAAGGCGAGCGCGAGCGCGCCCGCCGCCACGAACTGCGCGAACGGGCGGGCGGGCTTGCAGGGCGACGGTCGAAGGGGGACGGGCATCGCGGCATGCGGTGTGGAAGAGCGCCATTATCGGCGAATCGCCGCGTTGCGCCTGCCGGGGCGTCCTCGCGCCGTGACCGGAAGCACGATTGACTGCGATCAAGGTATGCCAGGTGGGCGTTTGATCTATCGGCGAGTATTGGCTTCAGGCATCATGCATGCCAGCCATGTTGGCTCCGGGGCCGCTGCGGGTGGCGGGGTGGGTGAGGGGCATGGCGACTCCAGACCAAGGACATCCCAGCCATGAACAAGAAGAATCTCCTCGTGCGCCTCGCCGGTGCCGCCTCCCTGCTCGCGCTCGCTGCCGCGACGCATGCCTCGCCGGCGCCCGAAGCATTGCGCAGCGCCGCGCAAAAGGCGGTCTCCACCAACCCCGAGGTCCAGGCACGCTGGCACGCTTTCCAGGCCGCCGGTGCCGAGCAGGACGTCGCGCGCGGCGGCTGGCTGCCCCGGGTCGACCTCTCTGCGGGCCTCGGCCGCGAGCGCCTCGACCGCCCGCGCACGCCGACGGACGACTACACCCGCCGCGGTGCCGCGCTGACGCTCACCCAGATGCTGTACGACGGCTTCCTCACCCGTAGCGAGGTCTCCCGGCTCGGGCACGCCCGGCTCGCCCGCTACCACGAACTCCTCGACACCGCCGAAACCGCCGCGCTCGAGACCGTGCGCACCTACGCCGACGTGCTGCGCTACCGCGAGCTCGTCCAGCTCGCCAAGGACAACTACGTGGAACACCGCCGCGTGTTCGACCAGATCGCCGAGCGCGCGAAGGCTGGCGTGGGCCGCCGGGTCGACCTCGAGCAGGCGAGCGGCCGCCTGGCGCTCGCCGAATCCAACCTCCTCACCGAGGCCACGAACCTGCACGACGTCAGCGCGCGCTACCTGCGCCTGGTGGGTGAGACCCCCGCCGACGCGCTCGCCCCGCTGCAGCCCGGGCTCGCCGCGGACAAGGCCCTGCCGCGCACGGTCAACGAGGCCGTGCGGGCCGCGATCGCCACCAGCCCGGCCGTCCGCGCCGCGGTCGAGAACGTCCATGCCGGCCAGGCTGCGGTCGAGGCACGCCGTGCCGCCAACCATCCGCGCGTGGATCTGCGCGCGCGCCAGTCGGTCGACAACGACCTCGACGGCGTCGATGGCCGCACGCGCGAAGGCGTGGTCGAGCTCGTGCTCAACTACAACCTGTTTCGCGGCGGCTCCGACCAGGCGGGCATCCGCCAGGCCACCGAAGCGCTCGAGCAGGCGCGCGACCTGCGCGAGAAGGCCTGCCGCGACCTGCGCCAGACCCTGTCGATCGCCTACAACGACAACCTGCGCCTGCAGGAGCAGCTGGGCTATCTCGACCAGCACCAACTGTCGATCGCCAAGGCGCGCGAGGCCTATCGCCAGCAGTTCGATATCGGCCAGCGCACGCTGCTCGACCTGCTCGACACCGAGAACGAATACTTCCAGGCCCGCCGCGCGCACACCTCCGCGCGCTACGACCTCGTCGTGGCCGAGGCGCGCGCACTCGCGGGCATGGGCGGCTTGCTGCAGGCGCTCGGTGTCGCCCGCGAGGGCTTGCCCGCGATCGACGAAGGCGGTCAGGAGCGGGCAGCGAGCGAGCTCGGCGAACTCTGCCCGCCCGACGCACCGGTTCCGCTGCAGATCGACAAGGAAGCCCTCTTTGCCGAAGCGATGCGCGACGCGGCTAGCGGCCGCGGAACACCGGCGCCCGCTTCTCGCTGAACGCGGCGAGGCCCTCGCGGTAGTCCTCGGTGGCGAGGAAGTCGAAGGCGCGGCGTTTTTCGTCCTCGCTCAGCGGCACGCCGGTGGTCAGCCGGCGCACCCACTGCTTGTGCCAGCGTGCCACCAGCGGCGCGCCGGCGCGGATGCGCTCGGCCGACACCGCGGCCTCCTCGAACACGCGCTCGTCGTCCACGACGCGCGTCAGCAGGCCCTTGTGCAGCGCCTCGCGCGCATCGAGGATGCGGCCCTCGAGCAGGATCTCCAGCACCACCGCCGGCCCCACCAGCGCGA
>ERZ761602.7468-NODE-7468-length-11564-cov-4.815449_pt1 | contig 11564 bp, 5 predicted proteins | sample MGYA00512165_ERZ761602 | MGnify/ENA primary metagenome ERZ761602 (study PRJEB28899, sample SAMN02445085) | bioreactor sludge metagenome | biome: EBPR sludge; isolation source: Thorneside wastewater treatment plant | place: Australia: Brisbane, Thorneside... | reverse complement strand
ATGTATAGTTCTGGATACTTTAATAAAAAACACCAGCATATGAAATTACTTGCATCCGTAACTGGCGCGCGTGTTGTGCGGATTGCACGTGTGGCGGCTCACGCGTGACTTGCCAGTTCGTGCCTTAGTGGCTATTCTTAATTCGTCATTGCGAGGCAAGGAAGGAAAGTGGGGTGGCTTGCCGAAGCAATCTCCTGATTGAGGTGATCTTTATACCTGCTCAGAGTCTCCACCCAAGGTTAGTGTCCTCACGAACCGATACTTCAGTACTAAAGCACTAAAACCTTTGGCGGTAAAATACCAAAACTTCGATTTTCAGACTTTAATCCAAATGTCTGAATACGGACGGTAGTGTTCAATTTCGTTAATCAGAAAACCTGTATCTGTAATAAAAGGTAGGATTTTGATTGTTTGACTATGGCATTGAAATTGCTATTAGTTGATGAAATAATATTTTCTTCGATGTTTACCAACCACCTAAAAATAGCGATCCGTACCCTGCTTAAATTTAAAGAATATGCAATCATCAATTTAATTGGTCTTGGTTTTGGCATTGCTACAGGAATTTTTATTCTCCTGTATGTATCAGATGAATTGTCTTACGACAAATTTCACCAAAATGGAGATCGTGTATACAGGGTAGGCACGGACATAGCCGACATCAAAACGGGTGCGGTTACCAGTGCTATTGAAACCAATGGATGGCCTGTTGGCCAATTGCTTAAAGAAGAATACCCGGAAGTAGAGGCTGTAATCTATACCCGTAATGGATCTAGCCTCCCAGTGATGTATGAGGGGAGACGCCAGGAAGAACGAATCTTTTTTGCGTCTGGTGATTTTTTCAAATTATTTACCTTCTCGTTCAAGGAAGGCAATCCGACTACAGCCCTTGTACAACCTTATAGTATAGTGATCACAGAAACCCTTGAAAAGAAATATTTCAAAGACCAATCTGCGTTGGGTAAAACGATGGTATTGGCTGACACACTTTCCTTCCTGGTAACGGGTGTATTAAAAGACTTACCCTCTCAATCGCACATGCAATTCGGTGCGCTCCTTTCTTTTGATACTTTTCCTTTGTTAGATAAGGATTTTAGTTACGAGGATGGATGGGGAAATCTCAATGTCAGAAACTATGTATTGCTTAAAGAGGGTGTAAACAGGGAGGCCTTTTTCTCAAAGGCTAAAAATTTATACTTAGATCATGTGAAGGAGGATCTGGAGAAATATGGGATGTACCTGTACGTGGGCTTTGAGCCACTAACAGATATTTATCTCAAATCAAACAGAGGCAATGGCATGGGACCTTCAGGGAGCATAGAGCGGGTTTATCTTGTGTCTGGGATTGCCTTGTTTGTTATTCTGCTGGCTTGCATCAATTTTATAAATCTTACCACCGCACGTTCTACCTATAGGGCCAAGGAAGTGGGATTGCGCAAGGTGGTGGGATCTTCCCGAGCTGCCCTCATTCGTCAGTTTTTAAGTGAATCATTTATAATGATTGCAGGGTCGCTAATCCTCGCACTTGTACTGATAGGTATATTCTCTCCAATGTTCAATGACCTGATGGGGAAAAATTACAATCTACTTAGCTTACTACAGCCTCAATTTATCCTGGGTATGATTATATTGTTAATCGCCATCACCATTTTATCAGGGTACTATCCGGCTGTGGTGCTGTCCGGCTTGAGACCGGCTGAAGTGCTAAAAGGAAAATTGCACTCGAGCGCGAGAGGGATTCAATTGCGAAGGGCGTTGGTGGTTTTTCAATTTATGATTTCAGCTGCATTAATCATTTTTACTTTGGTGATCAATAATCAGCTGGACTTTATGAAGGGCAGTGACCTGGGCTTTCAGGGCGATCAGATCATCGTGGTAGATGTTTCAAAGCTCCCTTCAACAACATTTATAAAACCAGCCAGCTTTAAAAATGATTTGAAAAGTTTATCGGGTGTTGATAACGTTACATTTTCTAATGCCTTACCAGGAAAGCCGGGTTGGGTAGGGCAATGGGCCAGGGCCGAAGAAAAGTCAGCCGATGAAAGCATTAGCGTGGAGTACATGTCAATTGATGAGGACTACCTTGGTACGCTGGGGTTGCAGCTGGTTTCAGGCCGGAATTTTGATTTATCCCGTCCTGCTGAACTGGATGAAGGGTTGATCATTAATGAGACCACGGTGAATGCCATGGGATGGGAGAGCCCTGAGGATGCCATTGGCAAAAAAATCACTTCACCCTCCCAACAACCCTCAGGTATTGTCATTGGAGTGGTGAAGGATTACAATGAATTCGGATTACAGGAGAAGATTTACCCAATGGCCATGGATTATGCGCCTCAATTTTCACGGTACTTTGCTGTAAAATACAATGCCGCCAACACAGAGAATACTTTGAAGAGTATTTCTGATTTATGGAAGCAGTACTACGAAGGATATGATTTTGAGTACTTTTTTCTGAATGAAAATTTTGAAAGACAATACTATGCTGAACAACGTCTGGCTAAGGTGTTTAACCTGTTTTCAATTGGATCGGTTATCATTGCTGTGATTGGTTTATTCGGATTGGTCTCGTTCATGGTGGTAACCAGAACCAAAGAAATTGGAATCAGAAAGGTATTGGGGGCAAATAGCTTTAATATCCTGAGGCTTTTATCTTCTGAATTTGTTGGACTGGTACTTATTGCCAATTTAGTGGCCTTTCCTATTGTTTGGTATTTGGCCAACAAGTGGCTTGAAGGTTTTGCCTATCGCACCACACTGAGCTTGCTATTATTCCTTTTACCATTGTTAGGTGCTTTGGTGATCACGCTGATCACAGTAGGCGTTCAAACCTTGAAGGCGGCAATGACAGAGCCGGTTACTGCACTTCGTCATGAATGATTCTTGAATAACCCACACCCCAGTTCCCACTCCCACGTTTGTGCCCTCACCTTAATTCGTCATTGCGAGGATGAATATATTACCTACTCAGAGTCACCTGAAAGGGACTCTGAGTCTTCATATCCCAGGTTCAAGTCGTCCCGAACCAACTCAAACACAAAAATCTCTGCGCCTCTGCGTCTTCGCGGTAAAACTCATTCCATTGTCATAGTATTTGCACCAGTTAAATAGAATTACTGGCAGTAATGTATAGTTCTGGATACTTTAATAAAAAACACCAGCATATGAAATTACTTGCATTCTTATCTACGATCCCCCTCATTTTAGCGAGTCAGTTCAGCGTCCAGGCACAAGTACAGAGCGATGCCTTATCAGAACTTAAATACCGGCAACTCGGACCGTTCCGTGGAGGGAGAAGCACAGCAGCGGCAGGTGTACCGGATGATATTTTTACTTACTACATGGGTTCCACTGGTGGTGGTGTTTGGAAAACAACAGATGGCGGAACCACATGGGATAACGTTTCTGATGGATATTTTTCTGTTGGCTCCATAGGTGCCATTGAAGTAGCACCGTCAGATAAAAATGTGGTATATGTGGGCACAGGTTCTGCTGACCCGCGCGGTAACATCTCCGCTGGTAAGGGAATGTATAAGTCTCAGGATGCCGGTAGTACCTGGAAGTTCATCGGGTTGCCAAATGCCGGGCAGATCAGTCGCTTGCAAATTCATCCTCGTAATGAGGAACAGGTGTACGCAGCGGTACTGGGAAATATTTTTGGGCCCAGTAAGGAAAGAGGAATTTATCGAACAATGGATGGAGGCAAAAGCTGGAAACAAATATTGTTTGTAAATGATAGTACGGGTGCAAGTGATTTGATCATGGATCCCAACAACCCACGTGTACTCTATGCTGGCTTTTGGCAGGCAGAAAGAAAACCGTGGACGATGATTGATGGCGGTAAAGGGAGTGGTGTTTATAAATCTACAGATGGTGGTGATACATGGAGTAGGCTCTCAGGAAAAGGTGGGCTGCCAACTGGTATCATTGGAAAAGTGGGAGTCGCGGTATCACCTGTAAATTCCAACCGGGTATGGGTGATTCACGAACACATCAATGAAACAAAAGGAGGATTGTACCTTTCTGAAGATGGTGGTCTGAATTGGACAAGGGTGAACAGGGATCACTTGATCCGGCAGCGTGCCTGGTATTACTCTAAGATTTTCGCACATCCCACAGAAGAACATTCGCTTTTTATTGTCAATGTGAGCTTGTTTAAATCAACGGATGATGGCAGATCCATTAAAAACATTCCTGCACCACATAGCGATCATCATTATGTTTGGATTAACCCCAAACATCCGGATTACCTGATCAACTGCAACGATGGTGGAGTGAATGTGAGTTTCAATGGAGGGAAAACCTGGTCTACCCAATGGAACCAACCCACAGGTGAGTTTTATAGGGTAACGGTAGATAATCAATTTCCCTATCGCGTATATGGAGCGCAGCAAGACAATTCAACCATTTCAATGCCAAGCAGGGGAGGGGACATCCATCCTGCCTCTGGCCTCTATGAAGTTGGTGGGGGCGAGAGTGGGCATATTGCGGTAGATCCACGAAACCCTGATATTGTATATGCAGGTACCTATATTGGAATTATCTCAAGAATAGACCGCTCTAAGGATTCCTATAAAAGGGTAGGCGCTTATCCTGAATTATACGATGGCATAGAAGGCAGGAACTTGAAATACAGATTCCAATGGAATGCACCTATTCGTTTTTCGCCTCACGATCCCAACGTATTGTACATCACTTCCAATTATGTGCATCGCTCTACGGACGAAGGTCATACCTGGCAAGTGATAAGTCCGGACCTGACCAACAACATTGACAAATACCTGGATATACCTGGAGAACCAATTCAAAACGATAACACTTCCGTTGAGTTGTACAGCACCATTTTTGCTTTTGAAGAATCGCCTCTGGAGAAAGGGGTATTATGGGCAGGGAGTGATGACGGCTTGGTCCATATTTCCAGGGACAATGGCGCGTCTTGGAAAAACATTACACCAAAAGGCATGCCCAAAGAAGGAACGGTAAATATGATCGATCTATCCGCCCATCAAAAGGGGAGAGCGCATGTCGCAGTGTATAAGTACAGAGACAATGATTTTCGACCGTATGTTTATCAAACCAACGATTATGGTAAAAGTTGGAAATTACTAACCAGTGGAACCAATGGAATTCCGGCAGATTACTTTGTGCGGGTAGTGAGGGAAGACCCGGCCAGAGAAGGTTTGCTCTATGCGGGTACTGAGTTTGGAATGTTTATCTCTTTTGATAATGGTGCAAAATGGCAATCGTTTCAACAAAACCTGCCCATCACTCCAATAACAGATGTAGCAGTCCATAATAATGATTTGGTGGTATCTACTCAGGGTCGTGCCTATTGGATCCTTGATGATCTTTCACCGCTTCATGATTGGAAACAAAATGGTGAGACGCAACTTCTTGTTCCGGGAGTGGCCTACCGTACACAGATATCAAATGGACGCGGTGGGTTTAGACCAGATCCGGCTCCAACAGGAGCCCTCCTTCATTACTATTTACCAAAAGCAGATTCGGTGGAGATTATTATCAACGATGTAAATGGCAATGAAGTCAATCGCTATAAGAATATTGCAGGCAAATCTGGTATTAACCGATTTAGTTGGGATCTCACCTATCCAAAAGCCAAATTAGTTCCTGGTGCATTTATTTATCTGAGCTACTCAGGTGGCCCGAAGGTGATTCCTGGTGATTATAAAGTTTCTTTAAAAGCAGGAAATCTTACCTATGAACAAATGCTTACCGTGAAGGCGGACCCAAGATGGGAGATGGATAAGGCTGGATTTGAGGAGCAACTGAAGGTACAGCTTAAAGTCAGGGATATGGTGACAGACATTCACAAACATATCGCATCCATAAGATCGCTTCGGGAGCAGCTGAATCGAATGAGTGGTAGAGTTGATCAACCAGCGCTTCGCCAATCCATAAAAGATTTTGTTGATATGCTTACCGATGTGGAGGATGAGTTGATACAAACCAAAACGGAAAGCCATCAGGATCCAATTAACTACCCTGTTCGCCTGGACACACAAGTTGGTTATTTGTTTTCTGTAGCCCATTCCCAGGAGGGGAGACCCAACAACGCGATTTATGATCGTTTAAAAGATTTGGAAAAAGAATGGGCGGAGGTTAAAAATCGTTTTGATAACTTAGTGAATAACAGGTTGCCTCAAATCGAAGCATCGCTTAAGAATCTTAATATACCTTTGATAGAGATAGAAAATTGAGATCAACGGCTGCCATTGAAAAGCTTATATACGCTCAGAAATGAAGGTATCCTGTTGATGGAGGATGTATACTTTGAAATCAGTCGCTATTTTGCTTAAAATAAATTTGAGTTATGAAAAAAATTAGTCTTTACCTGTTGTGTATCGTTTTATTAACAGGGTGCAATCAACAAAAGCAAAGGGAAACTCCTGAGGAAAGTTATGATCCCGAAGCACGGTTGAAAGAACTGAATATCACATTGCCCGAACCACCACAACCTGTGGCTAATTATGTGAATGGAGTGCGAACAGGTAACCTGATATTTTTAGCAGGAAAGGGACCCAAGCGAGCTGATGGAACAGAACTTACAGGAAAGCTTGGCCAGGATGTGTCCATTGAAGAAGGATACGAAGGCGCGCGCCTGACAGCAATCAATCAAATGGCTGTGCTGAAAGCAATGCTGGGAGATTTGAAGAAAGTAAAACGCATTGTCAAAGTATTGGGAATGGTGAATTCCGATCCTGAGTTTATAGACCAACCCAAAGTCATCAACGGATTTTCAGATTTGATGGTAGATGTATTTGGAGAACGTGGAAAACATGCGCGTGCTGCTGTCGGCATGGCTTCATTGCCACGTGGGCAAGCGGTTGAAATTGAGTTGGTAGTAGAAGTGTACAATTAACATCCTGAATAATATGGAAGCAGATAAAAATCCATATGCTGATCTCTTGGGGATTAAAGTGCTGGAGTGGGAAAGAGGGATGGCCCGCGTGAGTGCTGTTGTAAAACCTGAACATATCAATCACATGGGGTTTTCTCATGGTGGGTTTTTATACAGCGTGGCCGATTATGCTTTTGAGCTGGCATCGAATAGCCATGGTGTGGGTGCAGTGGGAATAACCACCAGTATGGAATTTCATCGATCGTCAAAGGCGGGTGCAACCATCGAAGCGGTAGCAAGGGAAACGCATTTGGGAAAGACGATTGCCACCTATCATATAGAAATCATTAGCGATAACAAAAGAATTGCTTCGTTTACAGGAACTGTGTACCGTAAAAGCTAAGCTGTCGCAATAGTAAACTATTACGACAGCTTGAGTAGCAGTTAGTTTTTCTTCCAGTTGGGCATGCGTCCGGGAGTATAGGGAGCGCCTGCATCTTCCAGCTTCTTTTCAATAGCAGGGATATCCGTTTCAATAACCTGTTTTAGTTCCTGACTCAGTGTTTCGTAAGCTTCACCTGCCCATTGAATTTGGTTTTTCATGGTGGTGGTAGGGTCGCTGGTGCTTCCTGATCCTGCAGAAATTCCGCTGTAAAGGCGGCTATTGATAGAGGGCTCACGGTCGATGTCCAGTCGATCGGCAACGCGATCCCCGAACAACCTGTCCTGCAAACCGCGCAACTTGCTTTCAAGCGCGAGAATATCCTTCACAAAATTTTGATTGGGTTCCGCCACACTAAAAACAGCTTCCTTCATATAGCGTACTTTTTGTGATGCATCGCGCAATAGGGCAGATGTGCCTTGAATGCTGCGTTGTAATTCAGCAGCCTGACGTTGCCATGCCACCAATGCAGGTCTATTGGCCGCAGGTAGGGTAGTGCCCGGTAAAACTTTAACGACAAACTTTTCTGCTCCAGCCAGCTCAGTGTAAACACCATCTACATATTTACTCATAGATACAGTATAATTTCCCGGAGCCGCCAAGTGCCCAACGTCATTCGGAACAAATGGGTTGTCGTTAGGAGTAGGGTTGATATCAACCGGACTTGAAGTCGGATACCTGAAATCCCATGTGATACGGTTGACACCCTTCTTGGCAGGGGCTTTCAGTTTTCTGATAATAGTACCTTGCTCATTTTTTACAGTGAACAACAAGTAGGGTGATTGTTCATCTTGTTCGCCTTTCAATTTATCATAGCTAGGGTAATTCACGTCTTTACCTTCTTTCGCCAGCTTGCTTTCAGCTTCCTCGCGTTTTTCTTTGTTGGTTTTTAAATCTTCCTTAAAATAATACGTGAACACCGCGCCTACAGCAGGGTTGGGAGTACTGAAATACGATTCACCCTGAAACCCCTTCCCTCGGATTCCCAGTGGCATACTTTCAACAAACATCCAGCTGTCTTTGATGGGAAATAGATAAGCCTCTTTGCCTGCAGTCTGGTTAATATTGCGCAGGGGCGAATAATCATCCAACACATAAAAACCTCTGCCGAAAGTGGCCAGTACTAAATCGTTTTCTCTTTTCTGAATGGCCATGTCCCTGACAGCAATAGTGGGCAAGCCGCCTTTTAAAGCTTTCCAATTAGTGCCTCCATCATTGCTAAAATGAACACCAAACTCTGTTCCTACAAAAAGTAAATTAGGATCAACATGGTCTTCCGCTACGCTATAGGTGGAACCCCGTTCAGGAAGGCCGTTAGTTATTGAACTCCAGGTTTGACCTTTGTTGGTGCTTTTGTAAACGTAGGGTTTGAAATCTCCTCGCTTGTGGTTGTTGAGTGTTACGTAAATTACGTTTTCATCGTGTTGTGAAGTAAGCACATGATAGACATAGGTCATGGAAGGAGCACCAGCAAAAGATTCCGTTTTCTTCCAGGTTTTACCACCATCCGTAGTGATTTGTACCAGTCCGTCATCTGTTCCTATCACTATTAAGTTTTCATTCTTTGGAGATTCGGACAAGGCACTCACTGTTCCATAAGGTGCCACTCCATCATTTTTGCCAGTGGCATCAATGCCCCAAACTCTTCCCATGAGTGGGAGTTTGTTGCGATCTTCATTTCGGGTAACGTCTTCACTGATCACTTGCCAGGTATTGCCATAGTCGTCACTCTTAAAAACCTTATTGGCTGCAATGTAAAGTCGGCCACCTTTATGCAGACTGGTTTGAAGGGGTGCGTCCCATCCCCATCGGTATTCTTTTTCTCCTTTGCGTGGCTGGGGTTGAATCCCCGTATTTTCTCCCGTTGCCTTGTCGTAGCGGGTAAGGCCACCATGCTGGTATTGTGCGTATACAATGTTGGTGTTGAAAGGGTCAATGGCACTTTCGAAACCATCACCACCTTGTGTCACAAACCAATCGTCATTAACGATTCCGTTTTCGCTGCGCGTACGCGAAGGACCACCCAGACTAAAATTGTCTTGCGTGCCTCCGTATACATAATAGAAGGGCTCCGAATTGTCCACTTCCACTTTGTAGAATTGAGTAACAGGCAGGTTGGATTTAAATTGCCATGTTTTGGCTCCATCCCAGGTTTCGTAGATACCTCCATCGCATCCGTTGCGCATGTGGTTCGTATCATTGGGGTTTACCCAAAGTGCGTGATTGTCTACATGTTTTGCATCTTCACCAATAGGTCTGAAGTTTCTTCCTCCATCATCGCTTACGCTAATGGCATAGCCCATAGTATATACCCTGTCTTTGTCTTTTGGATCAGCAATGACTTCGTTGTAATAGTTTCCACCGGTTTGATGGCTACTCATTTTCTCCCATTTGGCGCCACGGGTAGTTGTTCTGTAAAATCCTTCATCCTTAGCCGCCTCTACAATCGCATAAATATATTCGGAATCAGCAGGTGAGATGGACAAACCGATTCTTCCAATGTCCAAAGAGGGTAACCCGTTATTGATCTTCTCCCAGTGGGCACCACCATCAGTGGTTTTATACATGCCTGAACCAGGGCCACCACTTACATAGGCATAGTCGCTGCGCATTCGCTGATGAGCAGCAGCATACAACACATTTGGGTCTCTGGGATCCATAACGATGTCATTAACTCCTGTATAGGGATCAATCTTCAGTACCTGATTCCATGTTTTTCCTCCATCAGTAGTTTTGTACACTCCGCGTTCACCGCCTTCTTTCCACAGTGGCCCAATAGCCGCGACATAAACTATATTAGAATGGGTAGGGTCAACAATAATCTTTCCAATGTGTTCAGAAGTTTTGAGCCCCATGTTTTTCCAACTGGCACCACCGTCTTCTGATTTGTATACACCGTCACCGTAAGCCACACTGCGTTGGTTGTTGTTTTCTCCAGACCCCACCCATACTACGTTGCTGTTATTGGGATCAAGTGTAACACAACCAATAGAATAGCTTCCCTGGCTATCAAAGATAGGCTGATAGGAAGTTCCTGCATTGATGGTTTTCCAAACGCCACCAGAAGAAGTGGCTACATAATATTCGCTAATGTTATTGGGGTTTACGGCAAAGTCAGAAATTCTACCGGAGGTTACGGCCGGTCCAATACTTCTGAATTTTAAACCACTAAGCGAAACGTCTTCTTTCTTTGCTTCTGCAGGAGCCGTTGTGCTTCTGTTGCGTTGTGCCCAGCAAACAGAGCTTATTGCCAGGAGTAGGAATAGTGTTGTGTTTTTCATATTAATGTGGAGTTGATGGGTTGGTATATTGAAACGTTGATTGTCAGGTTTGTGTTTTTGATGGTGGATTTAGGAATTTGTTGTGTTGTCTTTTTTGTATTCATCCGCTATCCACTGCTTAGCCTCAAGTGTTGTGCTGAATACTTTTATTTCTATATCGTAGACGTTCATAAACCCCTTTTTTACTATAAACCCGCTGTGGTTCAATTCGTCTTGAAGGATGATCCCAATTCTTTTTAAGCCGGCTCGTTTCAACTCTGCATTGTGTTGGGCTCTCCAGATATTGAGATCCTCCTCCTCTCTGTCCACAACCCTTGTAATGTTGGATATCCAGTTTGCGGTTTGATAATTTTTTATAAAATCAACACTTTTTCTGAGGATATCCTTAGTTTGTGACAGTGTGCCTATTTTTTTCCAATCAATACCGATACAATTCAGAGGAGCATTGTAATATAGGGTGGCAATACTGTTGTCCAATAGAATTTGCTCCTCCAGGTTATCCAACTTGGGGAAACAGATAGTAAAAACAGTTCCTTTATGAAGCGTGCTCTTTACCTCAATGGATCCTTCCAAAGCTTCGACTTGCAGCTTCACCAGAAAAAGACCAAGCCCTCTTCCTTCCGTATGGGTGTGAAAGCGTTTGTATAGGCCGAATAACTTACTGCCGAATGCTTCCATATCAATTCCCAGTCCATTGTCTTCTACCTCAATTTTGACTTCATCATCTGTTGTGCTGGAAGTAATGTTGATGACCGGCTCTCTTTCCTGAGACCTGTATTTTATTCCGTTGCTGATTAAATTATAAAGAATGCTACGGAGCATGGGGCGTACGGAATAAATATAAGGATGAGCGCTGAAGTCAACATTTAAAGTAATGTTTTTTTCTTCAATATCTCTTTTTAATAATTTAACGATGTCTTCTACTTCCGCTTTTAATAAAAGCTTTTGCCTGATCCTTGAAATGCTGTCTCTTATACACATC
>ERZ761602.7467-NODE-7467-length-11565-cov-45.779235_pt1 | contig 11565 bp, 12 predicted proteins | sample MGYA00512165_ERZ761602 | MGnify/ENA primary metagenome ERZ761602 (study PRJEB28899, sample SAMN02445085) | bioreactor sludge metagenome | biome: EBPR sludge; isolation source: Thorneside wastewater treatment plant | place: Australia: Brisbane, Thorneside... | reverse complement strand
TTCTTGTTGGCGACGATGCACTTGTTGGATTTCTCCAGGCTGGGGTCGTTGGCCATCAAGTGCTTGGCGCGCTGTTTGCCGGTAGCCTCCGGATACACTTCCAGCACTTCTTGAATCAGTTGTTCGGTTTCCTGACGGTTCATGCTCATGGTCGGTTTCTCGCGTTCGGTTGGGTCGGCGCGCTCAGGCGGCGGCCAGCTTGGCTTCGGCGGCGGCGGTCTTGCCCACGATGGATTCGTCCTCCTCGTCCAGGATGCCGAATTCCAGCAGCAGGTCTTCCAGCTCGTCCATGGTCAGCGGCTTGGGGATGACCAGTTTTTTGTTCTCGACGATCTTGCGCGCCAGTTCGCGGTACTCGTCGGCCTGCTTGGCGGTGGGGTCGTATTCGATCACCGTCATGCGGCGGATTTCGGCCCGCTGCACCACGTTGTCGCGCGGCACGAAATGGATCATGTGGGTGCCGAGCCGTTCCGCCAACGCTTCGATCAGTTCGGACTCGCGGTCGGTCTTGCGCGAGTTGCAGATGAGGCCGGCCAGCCGCACCTTGCCGGAGCTGGCGTACTTGACGATGCCCTTGGCGATGTTGTTGGCGGCGTACATCGCCATCATCTCGCCCGACACCACGATGTAGATTTCCTGCGCCTTGTTCTCGCGGATCGGCATGGCGAACCCGCCGCAGACCACGTCGCCCAGCACGTCGTAAAACACGAAGTCCAGGTCTTCCTCGTAAGCGCCTTCCTCTTCCAGGAAGTTGATCGCGGTGATCACGCCGCGCCCGGCGCAGCCGACGCCCGGTTCCGGGCCGCCGGATTCGACGCAGCGGATGCCGCCGTAACCGACCCTCAGCACGTCGTCCAATTCGAGGTCTTCGACCGTGCCGGCGTCGGCGGCCATCTGCATGATGGTGCTTTGGGCCTTGGCGTGCAGGATCAGCCGGGTGGAATCGGCCTTGGGATCGCAACCCACGATCATGACTTTCTTGCCCTCGGCGGCCAGTCCCGCCACCAGGTTTTGGGTGGTGGTGGACTTGCCGATGCCGCCTTTCCCGTAAATCGCGCATTGCCGTATCATCGCCATGGAATCGCTCTCCTGTCACCGAAAGGTGCTCTGTGCTTGCGGGGGATCTCGTATAACGTGCCTGGGGTGGTTCAAGCGCCGTGCCAAGGGGAGAAATTCAAAAAACCCTTTGTTTTAAAAATAAATTTTTAGAGCGTGGATCAGGGAGTCGGGTGGCAAAGATGACAAATGCGGCCGCTTGTCAGGTTGGTAACAATTTTGTCGCGACGCCCGAAACCGGGCCGCGCTTGCCTAAAACCGCTTGCTTGCCCATCAACCGCTGCAGCTTGCCCGCAGCGATTTTGGGCGGATTGACCTTTCAACGGCACCCGACCTTCTTGCTGCTGGACGGCGTGGCGGAATTGCACGCGGATTTGTTTCCCTTGCTGGATGTTTTGGCCGATCCGCTCGAGCGGGCGCGGCGGTTTATGGATTACATGACCGTACATTTCCGGCTGGAGGCCTTGGAAGAAGCAGGATTGACGGCGGATGCGCCGCGCGGGCGGCTCAAGCTGCGCGGGCGGGCTGATTATCTGAGGATGGTGCGGGGCTGGGCTTTCGATCCCAACGGCCGGGAGGGGGCGGTGCTGAAAGCGTGGGTGGAATCGCGCTTCGGCTTGTTGACCCGCTTTCACGGCGTGTTGCTCGACGATCGCGCCGAAGACGCCTACGAGCAGTTTATGGTGATGTGCAGTCGGGGTTTGTACAACACCAACGCCTTGGAAGCGCAGTTGGATTTGCTCTACACCTACTGTCAGTACGAGTTGAACCGGCGAGAACCGGATGTGTCGCACCTCACCCTTTATCGCGGCTTCAACCGCCTCAGCGACGATCAAGTGTTGGTCAAACTCGACCGCCGCCGCTGGGTGGTGCTGCTGAACAATCTCAGTTCATTCAGCGCCCGCCGCGAGCGCGCCGAGGAGTTCGGCGATCATTTGATGCGCGTGACGGTGTCGGCGGCCAAGCTGTTTTTCCATAACCGGCTGTTGCCCGGCATGTTGAAGGGAGAGGATGAATATGTGGTGATCGGCGGGGTTTATGAGGTGGAAAGGCTGGCGTGACCGCATCTCCAAGAATGGCAGATGTATCTCATAAAAAATAATTTTATCAAAAAGTTAAAACTTATAAAGCAATAGTCCGCAGGATCGCGGCCAACGACCGATCCCGCGCGGACCGACCGGTCTACTCTTCCGGGCCGAAGCACTTGGCGTAATCGCAACAGACCGCGCAAGACGGCGCGCGGCACAGATAAACGCCTTCCCGCTCGCAAAGCTGCTTGTACAAAAACTTTTTCCATTTCATGTCGCGGTCGTTCTTGGCCGCCAGTGTCGGAAAATTGCGGGCCATCAACTCGCTCAAATCCCGGCGCGACCACAGACCCAAATCCTGCCAAAGATGATCGTTGGCCATGCAGCCGGTGGCGACGATCACGCTCATCCACGCCTCCGAACGATCCCGGCCCGCCCGGTGATCCGCTAGCAGAGCGATCAATTCGCCCTTTTCCTCCAACAGCCGCGCGTCCCAGACCGGCGGCGGGCGATGGAGGGGCGGCAAAAAAGCTCCGGGAAAATGCCGGGCCTTCAACGCGGCGTATGCGTCCGGCGACAGTCCCAGACCGACCGGCAGCGAACCTTGACCCACCAGTTGCGAAACCAGCATCCGCGCCAGTGCGTCGTCGTTGGTCAAACCCTGACGGCAGCTCATCAACCATCCGTAGATCGACGCCAATCGGGCGGCGCGGAGCGCGGGCGATGCGGATGACAGGCCGGAAGGCGGCGACATGGCGGGCAACCTGTCAGTATTCCACCAGAATGTCTTCGTCGCGGACGATCATCTGACAGGCCAGCCGCCAGGGCGGCGGGATGTCGTCCACCAATATTTGGCTGATCTGCTCATCGGTCAGCTTGCCCAACTGCTTGAGCAGGTTGCGCTCCTTTTCAGTCGGCGGCCCGCCCATCCGGTGTTTTTTGTCCAGACTGCTGACCTTCACCAGACAGGTGCCGCACTCGCCGTCCTGGCAATCGAAACTGATCGGAATCTTGTTGGCCTTGGCGATTTTCAGCACGGTATCGATGTGGCTGCCCGCCGTGGCGTACACGGTTTTGGTTTTATGGTCGGGGTTTGAAAAGGTGATCAAGGGCATGAAACAGCCTCCCAGAGAGGGGAAAGAAAGAAGAAACAGTCAGGCCGGACGGACAGTCACATCGCCTAATACCTGCGCCTGACACGCCAAGCGCAGGTCGCGTCCGGCCAGATGTTCCTTGAGAATTCGAGACTCCAACACCGACGGCTGGCTCAGGTTGTCCATGCCCTCGATCACCTTCATCAAGCAAGTGCCGCAATCGCCCTCGCGACAGCCGTAAACGATCCCGGAGTTGATCTTGTCGGAAATTTCGATGACTCGGGTTCCCGCCGGCACGGTGGCGGTGATGTCGACATCCGCAAAAGTCAGTTTTGCTCTAGCCATGAAGGGCGCTCTTAGTTAGGAAGAAGAAAAGACCGATAAATCGGCCGGCAATCCGGTCAGCGAACCGGGCGGGTTCAAGGGTTGACCGGCGGCATCGACGATGGCGCCTTCCACCGGACAAATGCTGGCGCACTGCGGGTCGGCGTAATCGCCGACGCATTCGGTACATCGGGCCGCCTCGATTTGAAAATGCGGCGCGGCGGCGGAAATCGCCTGTTGCGGACACAACGGCAGACAGCCCCAACAGTTGGTGCAAAGGGCGACGATGCGAAACGCCATGACGTTCCCTCACGCGCAAAGGGCGTCGCCGGCGGGGGGAGCCGCGCCCTGGAGGCGATCGCGCCATTCGGCGTACACCGCCAGCAGCGCGTCGATGATCGGCTCGCCAGCCCGCTCGCTGTTGGGTGAAATGGCGGCGTCTTCCAAGGCCCGCCACGGCTCGAAGCCGATGCGGGCGCACAGCAAAATCGTGCAATCGTGGAGCGCCGCTACCGCGCCAGTCAGTGCGGGCGCGGCGTCGCCGCACGTCACTGGGCCACTGCAATAACGGTCGAGCGCGCGCCGCTCCGCCAGTCGCGCCCCCATCGGCGATACGTCGAATACCAAAAATTCGCGCGCGTGGCCGAAGTGGGCGTCGACGGTGCGGCCGTCGTTGCTGGCGACCGCTATCCGCAGCGGCTCGCCTCGCGCGGCGCGCGGCCGCTGGGCCGATGACGGCGCGAGCGGCGTCGGATGATGCAGTTGCGAGTGAAGCGCGATGCGGCGTTCGATGGCGGCGCGCACCGCCGTCCGTTTCGCCACGGCCGCTTGCCAATCCACCGTCGTGGCGGCGACTTTTTCCATGGAAAATTCCGCGCCGCGATCCTGGCCGATCAGCCCCACCGCGTCGGCGCGGCACTGCTGGCAGTGGTTCATCATGCCGGTGGCGCCGCCTTCGTCGGCGCAAGCGGTCTGCAAGGTCCGCAGCTGTTCGGCGCTTGGTTCTGGCTGGCCGGTGAGGCCAAAATAAGTCCCGTGTTCCGGCCGGGCAATCAGCGGCATGATGTTATGCAGGAACGCGCCCTTGGCGGTGACCGCCCGGTGAACTTCGCGCAGGTGCTCGTCGTTGACGCCCGGTATCAACACCGAATTGACCTTCACTAAAATCCCGCGCTCGACTAGCATCGCCAAGCCTTGCTGCTGTTGAGCGATCAAGATTTCCGCCGCTTTACGGCCCCGGATCCGGCGGTGATTCCAAAAAATCCACGGATAGATGCGCGCCCCGATGTCGGGATCGAGACAATTGATGGTGATGGTGACGTGGCCGATGCGGTATTTGACCAGCTCGTCCACCTGTTCCGGCAGCGCCAGCCCGTTGGTGGACACGCACAAGGTTAAATCGGGCGCTTTTGCCGCCAGGGCGCGAAAGGTGGCGAACAACCGTTCGGGATTGGCCAGAGGATCGCCGGGGCCCGCCACGCCGACCACCGCCAGATGCGGGATCGCCGCGCCCACCGCCAAGGCTTTTTGCACCGCCTGTTCGGGATTCAGCACTTCCGAAACCACGCCGGGGCGGGATTCGTTGGAACAGTCGTACTTGCGGTTGCAGTAATGGCATTGAATGTTGCAAGACGGCGCGACCGCCAGATGCAGGCGGGCGAAATGGCGGTGCGCCTGTTCGGAGTAGCAGGGGTGAAGCGCGATCCGCGCGCCGGTGCTGGTCGGCTGGCTGGTCGTTTCCATAGGCGTTCCCCGAAAAAGTCTGAAATCGGTAAGCGACCCCTCGCGGGCGGCGCGGATGGAAGAACGTTTTGCAACCGGCGTGCCTGATCAGAAATATTTTTTAACTATTTGTATTAATTGATTTATTTAGAATGAGAATCGGGGCGCTGTGGTTTTTATTACACGATCAGACGCGGGTTTGTCGGCAACGGTACAACCGTTGTCGGTACGCGGTCGGAAGACGCGGCGCGCGAGCGATGGACCCTCAAAACAAGATCGAGGGTAAGCGTACGGTTTGAACATCTTGAGATCTGTGAAGACGGCCAGAATCGGACCGTCACACCGGAAGCGAAACTGCCATTGAAACCGGCGTTCGATCGTTGACCGAGCGGCCCGGCAAGCGATGCGCGCTCGGCGCCTCTGGCTGCGCTCAGTTTTTTCCGGCCGCAAAATCCGCCTCGGTTCCGGTCGCCAGCCGTTTGGCGACCGGACCGCACCAGCGCCAGAAGAAGGCTGGCGTGTAAACAAGATCGAGCAGGGTCGAGGTGATTAGGCCGGCCAGCATCACCACGGCCATCGGCTGGAGAATTTCCTTGCCCGGCTCGCCGGCGGCGATGGCTAGCGGGATCAAGCCCAGCGCGGCTGTGGTCGTCGTCATCAGCACCGGCACCAAGCGCTCGAGAGACCCGCGCACGATCATCGCTTTACCGAAGGTCTCGCCTTCGCGCCGCATCAGGTGCAGGTAATGATTGATCATCATGATGCCGTTGCGCAGCGAAATACCGGTCAGGGTGATGAATCCCATCAGACTAGCAATAGAAAAGACCCCGGTCGTGAACCAAATCACCGCAACTGCGCCGACCGCCGCCTGCGGGATGTTCATCAAGATACAGACCACGATCCGATGCGACCGGAAGTGGTTGTAGAGAATCGCGTACATCAGCAGCAGGGACACTGCGGACAGCAGGCCGATGACGCGGGTAGCCTGCTGCTGCGCCTCGAACTGGCCCCCGTAGGTGATGAAATAGCCGGCGGGCAACCGAACGCGCGCCTCGATGGCCCGCTGGAGATCGGCGATCACGCCGCCGAGGTCGCGCCCGGCGACGTTGGCCTGAACCGCGATGCGGCGCTGGCCGTTTTCGCGCAGCACCTGGTTTGGTCCCACGCCCGCGATCACGTCGGCGACGGCGCGCAGCGGTACCTTGGCTCCGGTGGGCGTATCGATCAGCATGTCGGCCAGGGCCTGCTCGTCGCCCCGATACTCGTCGTTCAGTTTCACCGCGACGTCGAAGGTCTTTTGGCCGTCCAGCACCTCGGTAACGGTCTTGCCGTACAGGGCAGCTTCCAGCGTCCGCGCCAGATCGCCCACCTGAAGGCCGTAGAGCTTGGCGGAGTCGCGGTGGATCTGAATGCGGATTTGCGGGATAAGCACCTGTTTTTCGACGAAGACATCGGTCGTGCCGGGCACCGTCGCCATCGCCGCGCGCACCTCCTCAGCCTTCGCCCGCAGTGTCGCCAGATCGTCGCCGAACACCTTGACGGCGATTTGGGCGTTCACGCCGGAGAGCAGGTGGTCGAGGCGGTGCGAGATGGGCTGCCCGACGTTGACGACCATGCCGGGAAAGCGGCCGAGCCGCTCGCGGATTTCGGCGAGCACCGCCGGCTGGGTTCGGCCGCCAGGCCGAAAATCCACCTCCAACTCCGAGGAGTGCACCCCTTCGGCGTGTTCGTCCAGCTCCGCGCGGCCGGTGCGACGGCTGACCAGCGCCACTTCGCCGATGGCCAACAACTCCTTCTCGGCCAGCGCGCCGATCCGGTTGCTTTCCGACAGCGAGGTGCCCGGCGCGGCGATCAGGGTGACCGTGATGGTGCCTTCGTTGAACGGCGGCAGAAACTCGCGGCCCAGTTGCAGCGCCGCCGCGAGAGCGACCAGCGCCAGCCCGTAAAACGCGCCCATGACCAGAGCGGGATGGCGCAGCGTGAAGTCGAGCTGGACCCGGTCGATGGCTTTCAGCCGACGCACGATCCAAGAATCGGCCGCCTCACCGCCGCGGAAGGTCAGCCCCCGCCCTTCGAGCCGGTCGCGGACCCCATCGAAATAGCGGCTCAGCAGCGTCGCCGCCAGCGCGGGCGTCACGGTCAGCGACACGGCCAGCGAAGCGAGAACCGACACGATGTAGGCGATGCCCATGGGCGCGAAGATGCGCCCCTCGATCCCGCTCAACTGGAACAGCGGGACGAAGACGATGACCATCAGAACCGTGGCGTAAACCAGCGTGGAGCGCACTTCGTTGGAGGCGTCATAGATGACGCGCAGCGGGTTCAGCCGCTGTTGCGCCGGCCGGGCGGCATTCTCGCGCAAGCGGCGAAAGACGTTCTCGATGTCGATGATCGAATCGTCCACCAGCTCGCCGATGGCGATGGCTAGACCGCCCAAGGTCATGGTATTGATGCCGATGCCGGCGAACTTGAAGACGATGAAGGTGACGATAAGCGAGAGCGGAATGGCGATCAGCGAGATCAGCGTCGTCCGGGCGTTGAGCAGGAACAGGACCAGCACGACAGCGACCAGGATGGCGGCGTCGCGCATGACCTCGATCACGTTGGCGATGCTGGCCTCGATGAAATGCTGCTGGCGGAACACGTTGTCGTCCAATTCCACGGCTGGAGGCAGCGTGGCGCGAATCTCGGCCATGGCTTTTTCGATGGTCCGGGTCAGCGCGAGCGTATCTTGGCCCGGCTGTTTCGACACCATGACGATCACGGCGGGTTGGCCGTCGATCGAGGCGTCGCCGCGCTTGACCTGGACGCCTTCCAGCACCCGCGCCACGTTGCCCACCGTGAGCGGCGTCCCTTCGCGGGTCGTCACCACGGCGTCGGCGAACTCGGCGATGGTTCGGACGCGCCCGATGTTGCGGACCAGAAACTCCTGGCTCTGTTTTTCGATGAAACCGCCGGTGCTGTTTTCGTTGGCGTTGGCGACGGCGCGCTCGACCTCCTCCAGAGTCAAGTTGTAGGCGCGCAGCTTTTCGGGGTCGACCTGCACCTGATACTGCAAGCGGCCGCCGCCGATGGGGATGGCGTTGGCCACGCCGGGGATCGACAGCAGGCGCGGTCGCACCGTCCAGTCGGCCAGCAGGCGCAATTGCACCGGCGGGACGGTCTCGCTTTTCAGGCCGATCAGCATGATTTCGCCCATGATGGAGGAAATCGGCCCCATCCGCGGCTCGACCTTGGCGGGCAGGCGGTCGCGGGTGGCGGCGAGCTTTTCGCCGACCAGTTGCCGCGCCAGGTAAATGTCCTGGCCCCAGCCGAATTCCACGAACACGATGGACAGGCCGACGGCGGACACCGAACGGACCCGCTGCACCCCGGTCGAGCCGTTGAGGGCGGTTTCGATGGGAAAGGTGACCAGCGTCTCCACCTCTTCGGGCGCCAGGCCTTCGGCTTCGGTCAGCACCGTGACCTGGGGCCGGTTGAGATCGGGCAGCACGTCCACCGGCAATCTCGCCATCTCGTAGAGGCCGTAGAGCGTGAGCGCGAACGCCGCCGCCAGCACAAAGAGGCGGTTTTTGATCGAGAAATGGATAAGCTGTTGGATCATGGCCGCGCGGTGGCCACCCCCTCGGGATGGGGCTGGCGGGGCGAATGGGCGGGTTTGGCGCGCTCGCGCCCGCCGAGGGCGCGGGCATCCGACGTGTGGCGCATCAGCGATCCGGTTTGCCGGCGACCTGTTGCCGGATGCCGGCGATTTCGGTCTTGAACCGGGCGAGCACGGCGCGGGTCTGGGCGACATCGCCGGCATCGCCAAATTTGTCGAGCAGCGCCGCCTGCTGGCGGATGCGGCCGATGGCGGCGGCGAGCGCCTTGGCTTCAGCCTCGCCGAGACCGCCCACTTTTTGCGGGAGCGCGACGAGCAAATCGCGGGCGGCAAAGGCTTCGGCGTGGACCCCGGCCAGCTTGCCGTCGGCGATGGCTCGGTCGATGGCCGCAACGCGCTGATCGGCGGCGGCCAGAATTGCCGCGCCGGTTGCCGGGATCGCGACCGGTTCATCATGTCCGCGCCCGTGGCTGCCGGGGGCGCTCGGCTGGGCGTTGCCGATAGCGGCCGACAACAAGGCGACAGCGAGGGCAATCGCGGTAAAACTTCGCGGGTTCATAAGGGCCTCTTTAAGGGTGGGACGAAACCGGGGCGAGCGCGGTCGGGGGTTTTCGCGACCAGCCACGTTCGACGGGTTATTTGACAGGCAACCCCCCTTCCGTCACCGGCAGGGGCTTGGACATGCGCACCTGGTAGATTCCTTGCACGACGATCCGGTCATCAGCCTTTAGCGCGCCGTCATCGGTCAGTACCAGACGGTCGCCAAGGCGTTCCAAAACCTGCACGGGGCGCGGGGTGAACTGTTCGCCGCCGGTCTTCACGTAGACCATGGGCTGGCCGTCCAGCTCGACCACGGCGGATTTGGGCACCGCGATCCCCGACACTTTGGCGCCGGTCTCGATGTAGACGCGCCCGAACATTCCGCCAAACAGCCTGCCCGCGCCGTTGGCCACGGCGAAGAGGACGGGCAGGGCGCGCGTCCGCTCGTCGATGGTCGCGCCGCGCGACACGATGCGAGCGGGAAAGGATTCGCCAGGAAACGCCTCCACGGTGAAGAACGCCCGTCGAGCGGCAAGAATCGCGGCGATGTCGTTCTCGAAAACGCTCGCCTCGACCAACAGCTCGGCGGTATCGACGATCTGGAACAGCGCCTTGTCGCGGCTGATGTTCTCGCCGATGGTGACGTGCGTCCGCGAAATCATGCCGTCCAGCGGCGCGCGGATTACCCGTCGCTTCTGGGCGAGCGCGCCCGTGGTCGAAGCGGCGTCGAGCAGCGCGACCTGCTCGGTATAGCCGTCGCGCTTGGCTTTGGCCACCTCCAGGGCGTTGCGGGCGGCGGTGATGTCTTTGTCCGTGGCGATCCCGGCCAGCTTGGCCAGGCGCTCGTGCTCGCGCTGGGCCAACAGCAGGCTCGCCTCGGCTTGCCGCAAATCGCTGGTGGCGCGCGCGCGCTCGGTGGCGATTGTCACCAAGTCGGGCGCGGCGATCGATTCCTCGACCACGGCGATGATTTGATCCCGCTTCACCGCGTCGCCGAGCGCGGGAATCGCGTAGTCCTTGGTCGCGATCAGGCGGCCTTCCTGCGGTGAGGTGACGGTGGCCTCGCGCTCGGAGCGGATGAGGCTGCGGCCCAAAACCCGAAGGACGCGGGGAACGGTTTCCGGGCGCGCGCGGCTCGTCTCGATCCGGGCCAGGAGCTGCGTCTCGATGGAGACGTAAAGGGGCGCGGTGGGCGATGCGGGCGCGGACGCCGCCAAACCCGCGCCGCCGTGATCTTCGCCCTCGTGAGCCTGGGCCGAGATCGCGACGGCCACCAAAACCGACGCAGCCCGCCGGCGAAGCGGGTGGCGGGTCATGGAGAAATGCTCTTGCGGGCGCTGGCCCGTCCCACCGCGAAGGCGATCAGCACCGACAGGGCGCCGACAGCGACCCACGGCGCCGGAGGAAAAAATGGCGGTGGATCGACGCGCCGCTTCGCGCCGCCGGGCGACGCGGCCGACTCGGGCGCGCGCGCCTGGAAGCCGGTCACGCCGATCAAATCGCTCTCCTCGCCCGCCGCCACATCGAACAGCCACGACATCGGCGCGGCGGTCTCGGCGGTTACGGTGGCGCTGTACGCCCCGACCGGACCGCCAAGTTTGGGCGCGAACGCGACGGCGCTGCTCCGATCACCCTCGGACAGGGTCGCGCCGACGGTCGCCCCGACCACCGGGCGGTTGGTTTCGGCGGAGACCAGGTAGAGCGTCACTGCCACCGCTTCTCCTCGGGCGAAAGGGCGATATTTCAAAATGCCCTCGAACAGCGAGCCCGCGCCGCTCGCCGCCATCCGCGTTTCGCCCGACGCCGCGACCGCGACGGGCTCGGGCGACCCGTGGTCTTCGCCTTCGTGGGCATCGGTTGCAAGGGGCGGCGCGACGCTGAAGGCGAACAGTAGAATCGCGAGCGGCGGGGTTGCTCGTCGGGTCGAGCAGCACTTCACGGCCAGGGCGCGCGCAAAGAAACGGGCATTCATCGGGCCTTCTCCACATCTGCGGCATGACGGGTCTGTGACCCTTTGTCATCTTTGGAAGAATTTTAGTTGCACAGCGAGGTCGGTCGACAAGCGTGTAAACGTCACCCGAGCGCCGTTTTAACGGCCTCGCTCGCGGCCTGGCGGGTGCGCGCCCACCCACCCGGTCACCTCGCTCTCCCCCGCGCCGCGCGCGGCTTTCACGCGGCGCTCGGACAGCGCTCGCCGAAG
>ERZ761602.7466-NODE-7466-length-11566-cov-44.177309_pt1 | contig 11566 bp, 8 predicted proteins | sample MGYA00512165_ERZ761602 | MGnify/ENA primary metagenome ERZ761602 (study PRJEB28899, sample SAMN02445085) | bioreactor sludge metagenome | biome: EBPR sludge; isolation source: Thorneside wastewater treatment plant | place: Australia: Brisbane, Thorneside... | reverse complement strand
CGCCAACCGGCCGAAAGTTCAGCACGCCGCGGTCGACCGCAAAAAAAGGGCGATTTTCCGATTTTCCGTCGCCGGTCCGCCGCACTGCCGATTTTTTGGGTAAGTTATCGCCATTCGGCACAACCGCTCAGCAAAGGAGAATCGCCATGTTCAAGGGAATCCTGATCACCAGGGACGAATCGGGCTACCAGGCCGCCGTTCGCCAGATCGACGATGCCGTGCTGTCCGAGGGGGATGTCACGGTGCGTGTCGAGTGGAGCACGCTCAACTACAAGGACGGTCTGGCGCTGACCGGCAAGGCGCCGGTTGTGCGCCGCTTTCCCATGGTGCCGGGCATCGACTTCGCCGGCACGGTCAGCGTGAGTTCCAACCCCGCCTGGAAGGCGGGCGACCGTGTGCTGCTCAACGGCTGGGGCGTCGGCGAAACGCATTGCGGCGGTCTCGCCGAAGTGGCGCGGGTCCGGGGCGAATGGCTGGTGCCGCTGCCGGCGGCGTTTACTGCGCGTCAGGCGATGGCGATCGGCACCGCCGGCTATACGGCGATGCTCTGCGTCCTGGCGCTGGAAAGGCACGGCATCCGGCCGGGCGATGGCGAGATCCTGGTCACCGGCGCCAATGGCGGCGTCGGCAGCGTGGCCATCGCCCTGTTGTCCCGTCTCGGCTACACGGTGGTGGCGTCGACCGGGCGTCCCGCCGAAACCGGCCATCTGAAGGCGCTGGGGGCCGCGGATGTCATCGAGCGCGGCGAACTGGCGGCGCCGGGCAAGCCGCTCGGCCGGGAGCGCTGGGCCGGCGCCGTCGACACGGTGGGCAGCCAGACGCTGGCCAATACCTGCGCGACGACGAGGTATCGTGGCGCCGTCGCCGCCTGCGGACTGGCCGGCGGCATGGATTTCCCGGCGACGGTGGCGCCGTTCATCCTGCGCGGCGTGACGCTGTACGGAATCGACAGCGTCATGGCGCCGCTGGCGGTGCGTCAGGAAGCCTGGGCGCGCCTCGCCCGCGATCTCGACATCGCCAAGCTGGACGCCATCACGACCGAGATCGGCCTGTCGGAAGCGGTTGCGATGGGCGCCAGCCTGCTGGACGGCAAGGTGCGCGGACGGGTGGTCGTCGACGTCAACCGCTGAGCGGCCAGGCGGCCGGGCTGCGAGCGGAATCTGGCCGTTTTACGGCGTCGACCGCAACAGGCCGGTTTCCCGGGCGGTTTGGCTGCCGATGACGGTAGCGGCGAGGCTGGCGGGGAGTTCGGCGTGCTGCTCGTCGATCGGCGCCCGGCCGCCCATGATTTCCGCCAGGCGGGGGTTCCGGTCCGGTTCGGCGTCGCCTGCCGGGTGGCGAGAACGAGCAACAGGAGCAGGATGCGGCGTTTGCGGAACATGGGTTCACGGCGGGGTGATCGCCGGCTGGCCGGGAGCAGCGGCATTCTACGGAAAGCGCCGGCCGGAGGGTTAGAATACGCCCCTGAAATTTGACTGCCTGTAAATCTACTTTGACTGGAGAATGAAACGATGAAAACCACAATCCTGATTCGCGCGCTGGTGCTCGGCTTGAGCCTTGCGGGGCCGCTGGCGACAAGCGTGCAGGCACAGGCGGACGGGCGGGTCGGTACGGTCGAATCCGTACGTACGCGGGCTGTGCCGAATTCCGGCTCGACCGTCGGCACCGTCGGTGGCGCAGTGGTCGGCGGCGTGCTCGGCAACCAGGTCGGCGGGGGAAGGGGGCGGACGCTGGCCACGGTCGGCGGCGCCGCAGGCGGGGCGGTGGTGGGTAACCGCCTGACCAGCGGCACCTCGACGTTGTGGGTCGTCAATGTGCTTTTTGAAGACGGGTCGACCCAAGTCATCGAGCAGGATTCCCCGCCACCGGTGGCGGCCGGCGATCGCGTTCGTGTCACGAACGGCGGCCTGCAACGTCTTCGTTAATTTGACCAAGGCGATTTTTGCCGTTTTTTGCGCGTCGACCGCGACAGACGGCAGTTTCCCGCCATGAAAATGCCCCCGGCTGGCGGGGGCATCGCGAGCCGGCCCGAGGGCCGGTTCTTGTTTCGCGACTCAGGCGGCGACGGGGATCTTGCCGATCCTGACCTGCCATTCCTTGGGGCCGGTCTCATGCACGCTGGTGCCGGCGGAGTCGACGGCGACGGTGACCGGCATGTTCTCGACATCGAACTCGTAGATGGCTTCCATTCCGAGATCGGCAAAGCCGACGACCCTGGCCGACTTGATCGCCTTGGCGACCAGGTAGGCGGCGCCGCCGACGGCCATCAGGTAGGCACTCTTGTTGTCCTTGATCGCCGCGATGGCGGCCGGGCCACGCTCGGACTTGCCGACCATCGAGATCAGGCCGGTCTGCTCCAGCATCATGCGCGTGAACTTATCCATGCGGGTGGCGGTGGTCGGGCCGGCCGGGCCGACGACTTCGTCGCGCACCGGATCGACCGGGCCGACGTAGTAAATGACGCGGTTGGTGAAGTCGACCGGCAGCTTCTCCCCCTTGGCCAGCATGTCGGCGATGCGCTTGTGCGCGGCATCGCGGCCGGTCAGCATCTTGCCGTTGAGCAGCAGCTTCTGGCCCGGCTTCCAGGAGGCGACTTCTTCCTTGGTCAGGGTGTTCAGGTTGACCTGGGTGGCGGCCTTGAGATCGGGCGTCCAGGTCACGGCCGGCCAGTCTTCCAGCTTCGGCGGTTCGAGCTTGGCCGGGCCGGAGCCATCGAGGTGGAAGTGACAGTGACGGGTAGCGGCGCAGTTGGGGACCAGGGCGACCGGCAGGTTGGCGGCGTGGCAGGGATAGTCGAGCACCTTGACGTCGAGCACGGTGGTCAGGCCGCCCAAGCCTTGGGCGCCGACGCCGAGCGCGTTGATCTTTTCGTGCAGTTCGAGGCGCAGTTCCTCGGCGCGGGTGACCTTGGCGCCGGAAGCGGCCTTGGCCTTCAGTTCATGGATGTCCACCGGCGCCATGATCGATTCCTTGGCCAGCAGCATGGCCTTTTCCGGCGTGCCGCCGATGCCGATGCCGATGATGCCCGGCGGACACCAGCCGGCGCCCATTTCCGGAATTTTATGCAGCACCCAGTCGACGAGGTCGTCGGACGGGTTGAGCATGGCGAACTTGGACTTGGCTTCCGAGCCGCCGCCCTTGGCCGCGCAGATGACCTCGACGTGGTGGCCTTCGACGATCTCGAAATGGACGACGGCCGGGGTGTTGTCCTTGGTGTTCTTGCGCGTGCCCGCCGGGTCGGCGAGCACCGAGGCGCGTAGCGGGTTGTCCGGGTTGGCGTAGGCGCGGCGCACGCCCTCGTCGATCATCTGCTGGATGCTCATGGTGGCGTCCGGCCAGGTGACCTGCATGCCGACCTTGATGAAGACCATGCCGATGCCGGTGTCCTGGCAGATCGGACGATGGCCTTCGGCGGACATGCGCGAATTGGTGAGGATCTGGGCGATGGCGTCCTTGGCGGCGGGGCTTTCCTCGCGCTCGTAGGCTTCGCCCAGCGCCTTGATGTAGTCCAGCGGGTGGTAGTAGCTGATGTACTGGAAGGCGTCGGCGACGGACTGGATCAGGTCTTCCTGTTTGATGGCGGTCATGCGTGGCTCCGTTTTCAGTGTTTCTTGTGTTGCAGGGCGAGGGTCTGGGTCATGGTTCGGTCGACCAGGGCCATGGCCAGGGCCGAAAGAAGGAACACGGCGTGGATGATCACCTGCCACTTCAGCGTATGCTCGGACAGGTTGGCCGCGTTGATGAAGCTCTTCAGCAGGTGGATCGACGAAATGCCGATGATGGCCGTCGACAGCTTGATCTTCAGCACGCCGGCATTGACGTGCGACAGCCATTCCGGCTGGTCCGGGTGGCCTTCGAGATCGAGGCGCGAGACGAAGGTCTCGTAACCGCCGACGATGACCATGATCAGGAGGTTGGCGATCATCACGACGTCGATCAGGCCGAGGACGGCGAGCATGATCTCGGTCTCGCTGATCTTGGCGGTGCTGAGCGCGTTGTGCGCCAGGTGGGAGAGCTCGACCATGAACAGCCAGCAGTAGACCATCTGGGCGACGATCAGGCCGAGGTAGAGGGGCGCCTGGATCCAGCGGCTGGCGAAGATGAAGGTTTCGAGGAACTTGACTAGAGAGCTCATGGCGTGGGCGCGGCAGGTTGGAACCCGGCGAGTTTACCATGGCGCGCCGGCATGGCGCGGGCCGTGCTTCAAGAGGCGTTGATTTGCTGCGGCGCAGCGTGATTTCGTAAGGGCTCTGTAAGATTATCTGCGTCTAATCCTGCGCAGCGCTGGCGAGAGGAGTGGGTTTTTCCAGTTTGCGTGGCTTTAGCTGTCCCGGGTCACCGCCCGAGGCGCCATCGGTTGTTCCACATGGATGCGAAGTACCTCAGAGGAGAAGAATATGTCTAGTGAATCCGTGAAACTGATTTACCCGTCGGACGAAGCCGTCAGGAACGCGACGATTTCCGGGATGGACGCCTACAAGGCGCTGTGCGCCGAAGCCGAGGCCGACTACGAGGGTTTCTGGGCCAAGCGCGCACGGGAGATGGTCAGCTGGAAGGAGCCGTTTACCAAGGTCCTCGACGAGTCCAACGCACCGTTCTTCAAGTGGTTTCCCGACGGCAAGCTCAACGTGTCCTACAACTGCCTCGACCGCAATGTCGAAGGCGGACTGGGCGACAAGGTCGCCATCATTTTCGAAGCCGATAACGGTGAGGCCACGACGATCACCTACAAGGATCTGCTGGCCAAGGTCTGCAAGATGGCCAACCTGCTGCGTTCCAAGGGTGTCAAGAAGGGCGATCGCGTCGTCATCTACCTGCCGATGACGATCGAGGGCGTCGTCGCCATGCAGGCCTGCGCCCGCATTGGCGCCATCCACTCGGTCGTCTTCGGCGGCTTTTCGGCCCAGTCGCTGCGCGATCGCATGAACGACGCCGGCGCCGTCATGCTCATCACTTCCGACGGCCAGTTCCGCGGCGGCAAGTCGATCCCGCTCAAGACCATCGCCGACGAGGCCTTCGCTCTGGGCGGCTGCGAATGCGTCAAGAACGTCATCGTCTTCAAGCGCATCGGCGGCGAGTGCAACATGGTCGCCGGTCGTGACGAGTGGCTGCACGACCTCCTGCCCGGTCAGGCGGAAACCTGCGAACCCGAATGGGTCGAGGCCGAGCACCCGCTGTTCCTCCTCTATACCTCCGGTTCCACCGGCAAGCCCAAGGGGGTCCAGCACTCGACCGGCGGCTACCTGCTGCTGGCCATCATGACCATGAAGTGGACCTTCGACATCAAGCCGCAGGATACCTTCTGGTGTACCGCCGACATCGGCTGGGTGACCGGGCACACTTATATCACCTACGGCCCGCTGGCCTGCGGCGCCACCGAGGTCGTCTTCGAGGGCGTGCCGACCTACCCCGATGCCGGCCGCTTCTGGAAGGTCATCCAGACGCACAAGGTCAATGTCTTCTACACCGCGCCGACGGCGATCCGTTCGCTGATCAAGGCGTGCGACGCCAATGCCGCCGTGCATCCGAAGAGCTACGACCTGTCTTCGCTGCGCATCCTCGGGACCGTCGGCGAGCCGATCAACCCGGCGGCCTGGCAGTGGTATTACGACAATGTCGGCGGCGGCCGCTGCCCGATCGTCGATACCTTCTGGCAGACCGAGACCGGCGGTCACATGATCACCCCGCTGCCGGGCGCCACCCCGCTGGTGCCGGGTTCGTGCACCCTGCCGTTCCCGGGCATCATGGCGGCCGTCGTCGATGAGACCGGCGCCGAAGTGCCATGGGGTCAGGGCGGCATCCTCGTCGTCAAGAAGCCGTGGCCGGCAATGATCCGCACCATCTGGGGCGACCCCGACCGCTTCCAGAAGAGCTACTACCCGGCCGACTTCCAGGGCAAGTACTACCTGGCTGGCGACGGCGCGATCCGCGACAAGGACACCGGCTACTTCACCATCACCGGGCGCATCGACGACGTGCTCAACGTTTCCGGTCACCGCATGGGCACGATGGAAATCGAATCCGCGCTGGTCGCCAATCCGATCGTTGCCGAGGCGGCCGTGGTCGGCCGTCCGGATGACCTGACCGGTGAAGCCATCGTCGCCTTCGTCGTCCTCAAGGGCCAGCGCCCGACCGGCGACGATGCCAAGCGGATCGTCAAGGAGCTGCAGGACTGGGTGGGCAAGGAGATCGGTCCGATCGCCAAGCCGAAGGACATCCGCTTCGGCGACAACCTGCCGAAGACCCGTTCGGGCAAGATCATGCGCCGCCTGCTGCGTGGCCTGGCCCGCGGCGAGACCGCAGCCCAGGACACCTCGACGCTCGAGAATCCGGCGATCCTGGAACAGCTGAAGGGTTGATTCCCCCGGTTTTCCCATGAGCCAAGGGGGCGGCGGGCTTGCCAGGCCGCCTCCAGCAAACAATGGCAAGGAGGAGACAATGGTCGCCTGTCGGGTGACCTCCCGTGTGGTCGTTTCGGACTGCATGCCAGCAACGGCCGGCGCGCTTGGCGTGCCGGCCGTTTTCCGTTGGAGTGACGCATGAAGCGGCTGAATCCGTTGCGGCAGCGCCTGGCGGCGCTCGGTCTGCTGGCCATCCCGCTGCTGACTTTTCCCATGCTCGGTTTGCCGACCGGAGACTGGGACGGAATTCCCGCCAGCTTTCTCTATCTGTTCGGAGTCTGGGCGGGGATCATCGTGCTGGCGGCCGGCGCTGCCGAGCGGCGGGGCGACTAGGTGCTGTCCGCCGGCCTGATCCTGCTGCTGTCGGCGGCCTACATGGGGCTGCTCTTTGCCGTCGCGCGCTTCGGCGACGCCCGGGCCGATGCCGGCCGGTCGATCATTTCCGCCAATGTCTATGCGCTCTCGCTGGCCGTGTATTGCACCTCGTGGACCTTCTACGGCAGCGTCGGCCGCGCCACCTCGGGGGGGTTGTCGTTCCTGACCATCTATATCGGGCCGACGCTGATGCTGCTGTTCGGCGGCGTCATCGTCAAGATGATCCGCATCAGCAAGACGCAGCGCATCACCTCGATCGCCGACTTCATCGCCTCGCGCTACGGCAAGAGCCAGCTGCTGGCGGGGCTGGTGACGGTGATCGCCGTGATCGGGGTGGTGCCCTATATCGCGCTCCAGCTCAAGGCGGTGGCGGCCAGCCTCGACGTTCTCCTGCAGACGTCCGGACGCGACCTGCTGCCGGAACCGATGCTCGACTCGACCCTGGTGATCGCCGCGCTGCTGGCGCTGTTCACCATTCTCTTCGGTACGCGGCATCTCGACGCCACCGAGCGTCACGAAGGGATGGTGGCGGCGATCGCCTTCGAGTCGGTGGTCAAGCTGGTGGCGTTTCTGGCGGTGGGCCTGTTCGTCACCTATGGCATGTTCGGCGGGCTTTCCGACCTCTTTCAGCGGGCGGCGGCCGCACCCGAACTGGCGCGCCTGCTGCAGCTGGATTCGAGCCGGGCAGGGACGTGGACCGCGCTGATCCTGGTTTCCGCCCTCGCCATCGTCTTTCTGCCGCGCCAGTTCCAGATCATCGTCGTCGAGAACGTCGATGAATCGCACCTGCGGCGGGCGGTCTGGCTGTTCCCGCTCTATCTGGTGCTGATCAACGTCTTCGTCCTGCCGCTGGCGCTGGGCGGCCTGCTGCACTTCCCGGGACAGGGCGTCAACCCGGATACCTTCGTTCTGACCCTGCCGCTGGCCCGCGGCGCCGAGGCGCTGGCGCTGCTCGTCTTCATCGGCGGACTGTCGGCGGCGACCAGCATGGTGATCGTCGAGACCATCGCCTTGTCGACCATGGTCTGCAACGATCTCGTCATGCCCTGGCTGCTGCGCACGCGCTGGCGGCGCGTCAGCGAGCGCGACGATCTCTCGGGGATACTGATCGGCATCCGGCGCGTCGCCATCGTGGTGATCCTCCTTCTCGGTTACATCTATTTCCGGGCGGCCGGCGAGGCCTACGCGCTGGTCGGCATCGGCCTCATTTCCTTCGCCGCCGTGGCGCAGTTCGCCCCGGCGGTGTTCGGCGGCATGTACTGGAAACAGGGCCGGCGCCCGGGCGCCGTGGCCGGCCTGCTGGGGGGGTTTGTCGTGTGGTTCTATACCCTGCTGCTGCCCTCCTTCGCGCGCTCGGGCTGGATCGACAAGGGATTCGTCGAGGAGGGCCTGTGGGGTGTCGAGGCGCTCAGGGCACAGGCGCTGTTCGGCCTTTCCGGACTCGACGAGATCTCGCACTGCCTGTGGTGGAGCCTGCTGGTCAATATCGGCCTGTACGTGCTGGTCTCGCTGCATTCGCGGCCGGATGCGCTCGAAGCCGGGCAGGCCGAGAGTTTCGTCGATGTCTTCCGCCATGGCGGGCGTACCCGCCATGCGCGCCTGTGGCGGGGCAGCGCGTCGCTCGACGATCTGGTCGGTCTGCTCGAACGCTTTCTCGGCCCGCTCCGGGCGCGTCAGCGCCTGGGCGCCTTTGCCGCGGCGCAGGGGGTCAGGGAGTGGCAGGCATTGCCCGCCAATGCCGATTTCGTGCGTTTCGCCGAGGCCGAGCTGTCGGGCGCCATCGGCTCGGCCAGCGCCCGGGTGATGGTGGCCTCGGTGGCGCGGGAAGAGCCTCTCGGCGTCGGCGAGGTGCTCGACATACTCGACGAAGCCACGCAGGTGCGCGCCTACAGCCGGGAACTGGAACGCAAGTCGCGTGAACTCGAGGCGGCCACCGCCGAATTGCGCGCGGCCAACGCCAGCCTGCGCGAACTCGATCGCATGAAGGATGATTTCATTTCGACGGTCACCCACGAACTGCGGACGCCGCTGACGTCGATCCGCGCCTTTTCCGAAATGCTGCATCAGGATCCGGAGATCGACCTTGCCGACCGCACCCGCTTTCTCGGCATCATCGTCAGCGAGGCCGAGCGGTTGACGCGCCTGATCAACCAGATCCTCGACATGGCCAAGCTGGAATCGGGGCGGGCGGAATGGACCACCGGGTGTGTCGATGTCGGCGAAGTGGCGCGTGAGACGATGGAATCGCTCGGGCAGATCTTTCGCGACAAGGGCGTCCGGCTGGCAAGCGAGATCCCGGCGCGGGGGCCGGTGGTGCTGGCTGACCGCGACCGCCTGACGCAGGTCATGATCAACCTGTTGTCCAATGCCGTGAAATTCGTTCCCGGCGAGACCGGTCGGGTCATCGTGCGGGCAGGCGACGATGGGCGCGAAGCGCGCGTCGAGGTCGAAGACAACGGACCCGGACTCACCGCAGAGGAACTGCCGTTCGTCTTCGAGAAATTCCGCCAGGGCGGCAACACGATGACCGACAAGCCGCAGGGCACCGGGCTCGGGCTGCCGATCAGCCGGCAGATTATCGAATACTTTGGTGGTAATCTCTGGGTTGAAAGCCAGCCCGGCGCCGGTGCAAAATTCATCTTCACGGTGCCGTTGCCGGCGCCGCAACAATAAAAGGGAGACGCAACACATGACCAAGAAGATCCTCATTGTCGACGACGAGCCGAATATCGTAATTTCGCTTGAGTTCCTGATGAAGAAGGAAGGTTTCGCGGTGGCGGTCGCCAACGATGGCGATGAGGCGCTGGCCCAGGTCGCCAGCTTCAACCCGGATCTGCTGCTGCTCGACGTGATGATGCCGAAGAAATCCGGCTTCGAGGTCTGTGAAGCCTTGCGCGCCGATCCCGAACGCGCGGGCCTGAAGATCGTCATGCTGACCGCCAAGGGGCGCGATACCGAGATGGCCAAGGGTCTGGCGATCGGCGCCGATGCCTATGTGACCAAGCCGTTCTCGACCAAGGAACTGGTCGACAAGGTCAGGGAAATGCTCGCCGTCTGATCTGTTGCGGTCGACGGCCGCAGCAGCCCGAATTTCGATGCGGATGGATGCGATGAAGGCAAGATACCGATTCCTCGTGGCAGTGATGGTCCTCGGTCTGCTGATGACCGGGCCATTCATGGTCACGCTGCTCCTGGTCTGGCTGGACATGGACCAGGCCGAGCACGATCTGCTGGTTCATCTACTGTCTTCCCATCTGCCGGTCGGCGTCGCGATGACCGTGTTCGGCTTCGTGATCGGCGTGCTGATCCTCAACAAGCTGTTCAAGCAGTACGTCGACGGACTGCTGAGCATGTCGGAAAAGCTGCGCCTGATGCTCGGGGCCAACCGCAATTTCCGGGTGACGCCGGAAGGCCCGCCGGAAGTGCAGCATCTGGCGCGCGCCGCCAACGACCTGGCGCAGCAGCGTGATGTCCTGCTCGACGACGTCAGCGAGCAGATCGCCACCGCCAAGGCCTCGGTCGAGGAAGAAAAGAACCGGCTCGCCGCGCTGATGTCGGAACTGGCCCAGGCCGTCGTCGTCTGCAACCTCGACGGCCGCATCCTGCTCTACAACAACCGGGCGCGACTCCAGTTCAAGGCGCTGGCGCAGGGGCCGACCTCGGTGTCCGGGGGGGCGTTGATCGGCCTCGGGCGCTCGATCTTCTCGATCCTGGAAAAGAACCAGGTGCAGCACGCCGAGGGCGTCGTCCGGCAGCGGCTGGCGGCCGGCAAGACGGCGCTGTCCAACTTCATCACGGCGCTGCGCGGCGGCCAGCTTCTGCGCGTCCAGATGGTTCCCGTCCTCAGCGGCAGCGAGCGCAGCGACCGGATGTCCGGCTACGTGCTGACCATCGAGAACATCACGCGCAACGTCGAGGAGGAGGCGCGCCGCGACCAGGTGCTGCACACGCTGACCGAAGGCAGCCGGGCGTCGCTCGGCAGCATCCGCGCGGCGGTGACGAACCTGATCGACTACCCGGAAATGGAACCGGAAATGCGCGAGCGCTTCCTCGGAGTCGTCGGCGACGAGGTTGCCGGCATGAGCCAGCGCCTCGACAGGACCATGGTCGAGTTTTCCGACTCGATCAAGATGCGCTGGCCGCTCGAGGATATCCTCGGCATCGATCTGATCGCCGCCACCCAGCGTCGCATCGAGGAGAAACTGCGGCTGCCGACCAAGACCGAAGGGCTGGACGATGCGTTGTGGGTCAAGGCCGACAGTTTTTCGCTGGTCTTCGCGCTGCTCTTCCTCGCTTCCCGGTTGCAGGATCATTATGGGCCGCGAGAACTGCGCTTGCGCCTGTCGGCCCAGGGCAGGCTGGCGTACCTCGACCTGATCTGGGCGGGCCCGGCGATGTCGTCGGAAACCTTCTACACTTGGGAAATGGAGTCGATGCAGGTCGGCGCGGAAGCGTCGCCCCTCACCCTGCGCGACGTCATCGACCGTCACGGCGGCGAGATCTGGTACCAGCGCGAAAAAGCCGCCCACCGCGCCTACTTCCGCTTCGTGCTGCCGGTGGCGACGCCGGAAGTCGAGGCGGAACAGGAGGACAACAAGCGCGGAGCGGGGCGGCCGGAGTACTACGATTTCGACCTCTTCAACTACGAAGACAAGTCAATCGATCTCGACCGCAGGCTGAGCGAGCTGACCTACACCGTCTTCGATACCGAAACGACCGGGCTGCAGCCGTCGGACGGCGACGAGATCATCCAGATCGGCGCGGCGCGCATCGTGAACAATCGCCTGCTG
>ERZ761602.7465-NODE-7465-length-11567-cov-3.765028_pt1 | contig 11567 bp, 9 predicted proteins | sample MGYA00512165_ERZ761602 | MGnify/ENA primary metagenome ERZ761602 (study PRJEB28899, sample SAMN02445085) | bioreactor sludge metagenome | biome: EBPR sludge; isolation source: Thorneside wastewater treatment plant | place: Australia: Brisbane, Thorneside... | reverse complement strand
CGGTTGTCGCTGGACGTGATGCTGCGCCGCGCCGAGGCCGCGCATGCCGATGGCGTGGGGGCGATCTGCCTTTTTCCCTATACCGACCAGTCCCTGCGCACCGAGGATTGCGCCGAGGCGTGGAACCCGGAAAACCTGACCAATCGCGCGATCCGGATGCTGAAAGCCGAACTGCCCGAAATGGCGGTGATGACCGATATCGCTCTGGACCCCTACAACGCCAATGGCCACGACGGATTCGTGGTGGGGGGCGAGATCGTCAATGACGAAACCGTCGCGGCGCTGGTCAAGATGGCGCTGGCGCAATGCGAGGCCGGGGCCGACATCCTGGGCCCGTCGGACATGATGGATGGCCGCATCGGCGCGATCCGCCAGGCCATCGAGGCGGCGGGCTACCGCGATGTGGCGATCCTGTCCTATGCGGCGAAATTCGCCTCGGCCTTTTACGGGCCGTTCCGCGATGCGGTCGGGGCCTCGGGGCGGCTGGTCGGCGACAAGAAGACCTATCAGATCAACCCCGCCAACCGGCTGGAGGCGCTGCGCTGCGTGGCGCGCGACATCGGCGAGGGGGCGGACATGGTGATGGTCAAGCCGGGGATGCCCTATCTGGACATCTGCCGCGCGGTCAAGGACCAGTTCGGCGTGCCGACCTTCGCCTATCAGGTCTCGGGCGAATACGCGATGCTGGCGGGCGCGATCGAGAAGGGCTGGCTGAAAGGCGAGGCCGTAATGCTGGAGAGCCTGCTGGCCTTCAAGCGCGCGGGCTGCGACGGGGTGTTGAGCTATTTCGCCCCGGCGGCGGCGCGGGCGTTGCGGGGGTAAGGGGGGCGCGCCGGGGTTGCCCGGGCCGACTGGGGCGGAACGGCGCGCAGAGGCCGCAGCCGGTGGTGACAAGCCCGGGCAAAAGCCCTATAGTTGCAGGGCAATGCAACCGGGGCGTCAGACCCCGGCCCGCCATGAGGACGAGCATGACCCAGATCTTGCGCAGCTTGCGCCCGCTTTCCCGTCGTTCGCTGCTGGCCGGAGGGGGCGCTGTCGCGCTTCTGTCAGCCTGCGGCAATCCGGTCGGCAATTTCAACGCCGAACGCCTGGACGCGCGCGTCGACGCCACGCGCGACTTCCTGCAGCAGAACCATCCCGAACTGGCCAACCTCTTTGCCACCGCGCAGGGCATCCTCTATATGCCGCTGGTCACCGAGGCCGGGTTCCTGCTGGGCGGATCGTTCGGTCAGGGCGCCTTGCGCATCAATGATGTGACGGTCGATTACTATTCGGCCACCCGCGTCAGCGCGGGGTTGCAGATCGGCGCGCAGCAATACGCGCATGTGCTGTTCTTCATGACCGCGCAGTCCTTGCAGGATTTCCGCGCCAGCGAGGGCTGGGCCGGTTCGGCCGACCTGCGCTATGCGACGCCGGATCAGGGCGGTTCGGCCGGGGTGCAGACCACGACGATGTTCGCGCCGGTCATCGCGGTGGTCTTTGGTCAGGCCGGGCTGATCGCCGGCGCCTCGCTGGCGGGCGTGCGCTACCAGCGCATCATCCCCTGATCCTGCTGCGGGTTGCGCGGCGGGATTTTCGAAAATATGTGTTGCCTTCGAAGGTAGCCTGCGGCAGTCTGGCCCTGCGGGACAGCCGGAGGGTAAGCCATGACGAAGCAGCGCGAGAACCACCGCGAGGATGTGGCCGGGCGGGCCAATGTCGAGGATACGCCCGAACTCCTGGCCTATTACGACCAGCTTGACGGCTATAACGCAGGCGCGCTGTGGACCGTCGCCAACAAGATCGAACCCTGGGAGCCGCAATCGCAATCCGTCCCCGTGGTCTGGCGCTACAAGGACCTGCGCGACCATGTGATCCGCTCGGTCGATCTGGTGACACCGGAAAAGGCGGGGCGGCGGGTGATCTATCTGGCCAATCCGGGACGGATGGATCAGGTGGCGGCTGTGGGCTGGATCTATGCCGGGCTTCAGGTGATGAACCCCGGCGAGGTGGCCAGCGCCCATCGCCATTCGGCCAGCGCGATCCGCTTCATCATCGAGGGCAAGGGCGCCTATACCGTGGTCGACGGCCACAAGATGACGCTGGGGGCCAACGATTTCGTATTGACCCCCAACGGCACCTGGCACGAACACGGCGTTGCCGCCGAGGGCACCACCTGCCTGTGGCAGGACGGTCTGGACATCCCCTTTGTCAATGCGATGGAGGCGAATTTCTACGAGGTGCACCCCGATCTGAACCAGGCGGTCGGCTATCCCGTTGACGACATGACGAAAACCTGGGGCAATGCCGGGCTGACCCCCTCGGGCGGGGCCTGGTCAAAGGGCTATAGCCCGATGTTCAAGTATGAGTGGGCGCCGACCTACGAGGCGCTGGGCAAATACGCCGGTTGCACCGAGGGCAGCCCCTTTGACGGGGTGATGATGGAATACGTCAACCCTGCAACGAACGGCCCGGTGATGCGCACCCTGGGCGCCAGCATGCAGATGCTGCGCCCGGGCGAGCACACGAAGGCGCATCGCCACACGGGCAGCTACCTCTATCACGTCGCCAAGGGGCGCGGGCATTCGATCATCAACGGCCAGCGCTTTGACTGGCAGGAACGCGACATCTTCTGCGTTCCCTCCTGGGCGTGGCATGAGCATGTCAACGGCTCGGACCGCGAGGATGCCTGTCTGTTCTGTCTGAACGACCTGCCGGTGATGCGCGCTCTGGGGCTCTACCGCGAGCAGGCCTTTGGCGACAACGGCGGCTATCAGCCTGTAAGGTAAGGACACGGCATGAAATTGGTAACATACCGCGCGGGCGTCGAATCCGCGGCCCGGCTGGGGGTGATGGCGGGCGATCTGGTGGTGGATGTGGCGAGTCTGGTGCCCGCCCTGCCCGACAGCATGCTGGGCCTGATCGACGCGGGCCGCCCGGGGCTGGAGGCATTGCGCGCCCGGCTGGCCGAATGCGAGGGGCATTTCCCCTCCGGCACGGCAACGGCGCTGGCCAATGTGCGCCTGCTGGCGCCGATCCCGCGGCCGCGCAAGAACATCTTTGGCATCGGGCTGAACTATCTCGACCATGTGGCGGAAAGCGCGGCGGCGCTGGACACCTCGGCCGATCTGCCGCGCCAGCCGGTGATCTTTTCCAAACCCCCGACCGCCGTCATCGGCCCGGGCGAAGCCATTCCGCATGACCGCGAGATCACGCAGCAACTGGACTGGGAGGTCGAACTGGCCGCGATCATCGGCACCACCGCGCGGCGCGTGGCGCGGGCCGATGCACTGGGCCATGTGTTTGGCTATTCGGTGATGATCGACGTCTCGGCCCGCGACAACCGCCGGTCGGGGCAGTGGATCGTGTCAAAGGGGATGGATGGCTTTGCCCCGTTCGGCCCCTGCATCGTCACCGCCGACGACATCCCGAATCCGCAGGCGCTGGACCTTTGGCTGAGTGTCAACGGAGTGGAGAAGCAGCGTTCGAACACCGCCAAGATGCTGTTCAAGGTCGATGAACTGATCGCCGACATCAGCCGCGTCATCACGCTGGAACCCGGCGACATCATCGCCACCGGCACGCCCGAAGGCGTGGGCGCCGGGCGCAACCCGCAGGAATGGCTGTGGCCCGGGGATGTGGTGGTGGCCCATGTCGAGGGGATCGGCACGATCCGCCACCCCGTCGTGAACGCGACGCCGGACTGAGACGGATGCGCTTTGACCTCGATCAGGTGGAACCCGGCGTCGCCTATAACCTGCTGGCGGCAACGATCATCCCCCGCCCCATTGCCTGGGTGGTGACCAAGGGCGCCTTGGGGGTGAATGCCGCGCCCTTCAGCTTTTTCAACGTGATGGGGTCCGCGCCGCCGACGGTCGCGCTGGGGATGCTGGCCGACCCGTCGCGCGGGTTCAAGGACACGGCGGCGAACATCGTGGAAACCGGCGAATTCTGCATCAACCTGGTGCCGGAATCGCTGGTGGGGCCGATGAACCTGACCGCCGCCGATGCGCCGCGCGGGGTGAACGAACTGGACATTGCCGGGGTCGGCCCCGCCGCGCATCACGGATAGCCCGGTCAGCTTCGAATGCCGCCTGCTGGCCTCGGTGGTCACCGGGCCGCATCAGAGCGTGGTGATCGGCCGCGTGCTGGCGGTGCATGTGGCGGACCGCTTTGTGAAGAACCCGGCGCGCGGGCATATCCACACCACCGATCTGGACCTGGTCGCGCGCAGCTTTGGCAGCACCTATGTCCGCACGCAGGACACATTCGAACTGGAGCGCCCGACCTGGGCCGGGCTGCAGGCGTCTCGCGGCGGGTGAGGGGCCCGGAGCGTGCCGCGCTCATCCGCAGTCACGCGCCGCCCCAACTCTTTGTGGAGGCCGGTCGCTTGCGCAAGACCGGTTCCCACTGTTGCGCGACTGGCTCTGGCTACAGGGCCTCTTGCGGCTCGTCCTGCGCCAGCACGGCTTGCAGGGCAGCGTTGCCGTCCACCAGATCGGCCAGCGTCACCGCATCGAGATCGCGGTAGAACCTTTCCAGCGCGTCGCAGAACACCGGGCGCAGACGGCAGGCGGCGGTCAGCGGGCAGGTGTTGGTGGCCGCGTCCATGCATTCGGTAAAAGGCACCGGGGATTCGAACAACCGAAGCACGCCGCCCACCCGGATCGACTGCGCCGACAGCGCCAGCCCCAGCCCGCCGCCGCGCCCGCGCGTGGTCGCCAGCATCCCCGCGTCGGCCAGTCGGCTGACCACCTGCGCCACATGATGGGGCGAGGCGTTGCAGCGGGCGGCGATGCGCGCCGCATTGACCATCCGCGGCGCGTTGACCGCGCAATCCATCAGGATGCGCATGGCCAGATTGCTGCGAACGGTCAGCCGCATGAAAGCCCCCCTGATACCCCTGCCCGCCAGCCTAGAGTCAAATCGCGGATACGGATTTGATCTGGATCAGGCCGCGACGATCGCACCGGTCCGGGGCGCCGACTTGCCCCTCGCCCCGGGTCTGTGGCATGGAGAGGCATTGGCCGGAGCCTCCGGTCCCCCGTCTGGCCCCAGCAAAGGACCCTGCCATGAATGACCTCGCGAATGTGCCGCTCGCCGATCTTGACCGCGCGAGCCTCTTTCACCCCGTGACCTCGATCGCCGATCTGATGGCTGCGGGGCCGGTGATCTATACCGGGGCGAAGGGCGTCGAGGTCACGCGCGAGGGCGGGCAGAGCATTCTCGACATGGGCGCGGGGCTGTGGTGCGTCAACGTGGGCTATGGGCGCGAGGAACTGGTCAAGGCCGGCGAGAAGGCGCTGCGCGACCTCAGTTTCCAGCATTTCTTTGGCGGTGCCTCCAGCGAGGCGACGATCCGGCTGGCCGACCGGGTCAAGACCCTGTTCAACGAGACCGTGCCGGGCGCCAGCATCGCGCGGGTATTCTTTGGCACCTCGGGGTCGGACGCGAATGACACGGCCTATAAATTCGTTCGCTATTACAATAACCTGCGCGGCAAACCGGCGAAAAAGAAAGTCATCTCGCGCAAGGGCGCCTATCACGGGCTGACCCATGCCGCCGCCAGCCTGACCGGGATTTCCGGCTATCACACCGCCTTCGATCTGCCGATCGAGGGAATCTTCCATGTCGAATGCCCGCATTTCTACGCCTTTGGCCAGAAGGGCGAGAGCGAAGCGCAGTTCACCGCCCGACTGCTGGCCGAACTCGAGGCGCTGATCGCGCGCGAGGGTGCCGACACCATCGCCGCCTTCATCGCCGAGCCCGTGATGGGCACCGGCGGTGTGTTCACCCCGCCCGCAGGTTACTTCGAGGGGGTGCAGGCCATTCTGGACCGCCACGACATCCTGCTGATCGCCGACGAGGTCATCACCGGCTTTGGCCGCACCGGCCAGTGGTTTGGCAGCGGCACCTATGGGCTGAAACCGGATTTCGTATCGCTGGCCAAGGGGCTGACCTCGGCCTATTTCCCGATGTCGGCCTCGCTGATCTCGCAGCGGGTCTGGGATGTGCTCGAGGCCGCCTCGCCGCAGATGGGCGCGGTGATGCACGGGTTCACCTATTCGGGCCATCCGGTGGGCAGCGCCATCGGGCTCGCGAACCTCGACCTGATGCAGCGCGAGGACCTGCCCGCCCGCGCGGCCGCGCTGGGACCGCGTCTGCTGGACGCGCTGCGCGCCAAGGTCGGCGGACACGAGTTCATCGGCGATGTGCGCGGCGTGGGGCTGATGGCCTCGGTCGAATTCGTGGCCGACAAGGCGACCAAGCGACGTTTCCCCGATGCCGCCGCGCCGCACAAGCTGGTGGCGAAACACGCGCTGGCCGAAGGCGTGCTGTCGCGCGCCCTGCCCTTCCTGCCGGTCAATTCCTTCTCACCGCCACTGACCATCACCGAGGCCGAGATCGACGAGGCCACCAGCCGCTATGCCCGCGCGCTGGAGGCGGCCACCCCGGCGCTGCGGTCCCTTCTGGGCTGAGGAGGCGCAGATACGGGCTTGACCGCCCCCCGCCCGGCGGGGTCATCCTGTGACGGGACAGCCGGGGGAACAGGGTGGGCACGTCGGAGGCACGCGCGCGAATCGAGGCTCTGGGCCTCTGGCAGGGCGAGGTTTCGCTGCAACCGCTGAAGGGCGGGATCAGCAACGAAAGCTGGGTGGTCAGCGACGCGAACGGGCGCCATGTGGTGCGGTTCGGCGCGGATTACCCGTTTCACCATGTCTCGCGCCTGCACGAGGGCATGGTCGCCCGCGCCGCCGCCGAGGCGGGGTTCGCGCCCGAGGTGCGCCACACCGGCCCCGGGGTGATGGTGACGCGGTTTCTGGGCGCGCGCACCTTTGGTCCCGGGGATGTGCGCGCCGCCATCGGGCCGATTGCCATGCTGCTGCGCCGGTTTCACCGCGAAATGCCGCGCCATGTCAGCGGGTCGGCGGTGTTCTTCTGGCCCTTCCATGTGATCCGCGACTATGCCCGCACGCTGGCGGCGGGCGGCAGTCGCATGACCCCGCATCTGCCACGCTTCGTCGCGCTGGCCGAGGGGCTGGAGGCCGCGCAGATCCCGCTGCCCATCGTCTTTGCCCATAACGACCTGTTGCCCGCCAATCTGCTCGATGACGGCGAACGCCTCTGGCTGATCGATTTCGAATATGCGGGCTTCTCGACGCCGCTGTTCGACCTCGCCGGCCTGTCGTCGAACGCGGGCTTTGCCCCCGAGGAAACCGAAACCCTGCTGCACGCCTATTTCGGTGCCCCGCCCGATGCCGCGCTGATCCGGGCGATGGCGGCGATGCAGGTGGCGTCTTTGCTGCGCGAGGCGATGTGGAGCATGGTGTCGGAGCTGCATCTGAACGCCCCCGGCACCGATTATGTCGCCTATACCGACGAAACCCTCGCCCGGTTCGAAACCGCGCTCGATGCCTATCAGACCCGCACCGGAAAGCCCTGACATGTCCGTAACCCTGCCCAGCCATTCGCAAATTGTCATCATCGGGGGCGGCATCATCGGCTGTTCGACCGCCTATCACCTGGCGCGCGACCACAAGGCCGAGGTCTTGCTGCTGGAACAGGGCAGCCTGACCTCGGGGTCGACCTGGCATGCGGCGGGGCTGGTGGGGCAGTTGCGCTCATCCGCCTCGATCACGCGGGTGCTGAAATACTCGGTCGACCTCTACAAGCGCCTCGCCGTGGAAACCGGGCTGGAGACCGGCTGGAAGATGACCGGTTGCCTGCGGCTGGCCACGACGCCCGACCGCTGGACCGAATACCAGCGTCTGGCCACCACCGCGCGCAGCTTTGGCATGGAGATGGACCTGATCTCGCCCGCCGAGGTGAAACGCATGTGGCCGCTGATGGACACGGCGGACCTGATCGGCGCCTCGTGGTTGCCGACGGACGGGCAGGCCAGCCCCTCGGACATCGCGCAATCGCTGGCCAAGGGGGCGCGGATGCACGGGGCACGGCTGGTCGAGGGCGTGCGCGTCACCGGGTTTCGCAAGGAGGGGCGGCGGATCGTGGCGGTGCAGACGGACCGGGGCGAAATCGGCTGCGAGAGCGTGGTGAACTGCGCCGGGCTCTGGGCGCGTCAGGTGGGGGCGCTGGCGGGGGTCAATGTGCCCCTTCAGGCGGTCAAGCATCAGTATGTGGTGACCGAGCGGATCGACGGGCTGGCCCCGGATGCGCCGACCCTGCGCGACCCGGACCGGCGCACCTATTTCAAGGAAGAGGTGGGCGGGCTGGTGTTCGGCGGCTACGAGCCCGACCCGATTGCCTGGGACACCGGCCTGCCGGGCAACGACGCGCCGAACGACTGGGCCTTTCGCCTGTTTGATGACGATTTCGACCATTTCGAACAGCATATGGTGCAGGCGGTCGCGCGCATCCCGGCGCTGGAGCGGGCCGGCGTCAAGCAGATGATCAACGGCGCCGAAAGCTTTACCCCGGACGGCAATTTCATCCTGGGCGCGGCGCCCGAGGTCTCGAACATGTATATTGGCGCCGGGTTCAATGCCTTTGGCATCGCCTCGGGCGGCGGGGCGGGATGGGCGCTGGCGGAATGGGTGATGCGCGGCGAGGCGCCCCTGGACCTGTGGCCGGTGGACATCCGCCGCTTTTCCGGCTTGCACCGCGACCGCAACTGGGTGCGCGCCCGCACGCTGGAGGCTTACGGCAAGCATTACACCGTGGCCTTCCCGCACGAGGAGTACTCCAGCGGTCGCCCCCGTCTGACCTCACCGCTCTATGGCCGGCTGGCGCAGGCGGGGGCGGTCTTTGGCTCGAAGCTGGGCTGGGAGCGCCCGAACTGGTTCGCGCCCCCCGGCACCCCGGCCGAGGACCTGTATTCCATGGGCCGCCAGAACTGGTTCGCGGCCGTGGGCGAGGAACACCGCCACACCCGCGACCTGGCCAGCCTGTTCGACCAAAGCAGTTTCGCCAAATACGAGTTGCGCGGGCCGGGGGCCGAGGCGGCGCTGTCCTGGCTTTGCGCCAATGACGTGACGCGGCCCGCCGGGCGGGTGACCTATACCCAGATGCTCAACAGCCGGGGCGGGATCGAATGCGACCTGACGGTCGCGCGGCTGGCGGCGGATCAGTTCTATCTGGTTACCGGCACCGGATTTCGCACGCATGATCTGGCCTGGATCGCCGACCACCTCCCCGCCGGGCTGGAAGCGACCCTGACCGACGTGACCGAGGATTTTGGCACGCTCGCCCTGATGGGCCCGCGCGCGCGCGATATTCTGGCAGCGGTGACGCGCGAGGATGTGTCGAATGCGGCCTTTCCCTTTGGCCATTGCCGCCTGCTGACCATCGCAGGGCAAAGAGTGCGGGCGCTTCGCTTGACCTATGTGGGCGAGTTGGGCTGGGAATTGCACCTGCCCATATCGGGCATGGGCGCGGTTTTTGATGCGCTGATGGACACCGGGATGGGGCTGCGGCCTGCGGGCTACCGTGCCATCGACTCGCTCAGGCTGGAAAAGGGTTACCGCGCCTGGGGGGCCGACATCACACCCAACGACACCCCCTTCGAGGCGGGGCTGGGCTGGGCGGTCAAGCTGAAGGGCGGGCAGGACTTTCTGGGCCGCGCGGCGCTGGTGCCCCTGTCCGGCCAACCCCTGCGCCGCCGTCTGACCGGCTTTGTCGCCGACACCCCCGAGGCGGTGCTCCTGGGCCGCGAGACGATCCTGCGCGACGGGCAGGCCGTGGGATACCTGACCAGTGGGGGCTATGGCTATTCGGTCGGGCGGCCCATCGGCTATGGGTATCTGCGCGCGGTTGACGGCGCGGCGGACCTGAGCAACGCCGCAATCCTGGCAAGCCGGTATGAGCTGGTGGTGGCCGGAACCCCGGTCCCGGCCCGCGCCACGCTCGCCCCGCTGCACGATCCCGAAGGCCGCGCCATCCGCGCCTGAGGCACCCCTGTCAGCCGTGCTTGACCATCACATGGCGCACGACGCTGTAATCCTCCAGCGCATAGGACGACAGGTCCTTGCCATAGCCCGATTGTTTCAGCCCGCCGTGCGGCATCTCGCTGGCCAGCATGAAATGGGTGTTCACCCAGGTGCAGCCATAGCGCAGCCGCGCCGCTGTCGCCATGCCCCGGCCCACATCGCGCGTCCAGACCGACGAGGCCAGCCCGTAGTCGCTGTCATTGGCCCAGGCAACCGCCTGATCCACATCGGAAAACGGTGTGACCGAGACGACGGGGCCAAAGACCTCGCGGCGCACGATCTCGTCCGATTGCAGCGCGCCTGCCACGACCGTGGGCTGATAATAGAAGCCCTGCGCCATTGCCTCGCCACCGGTGGTGATCTCGATATGGTTCTGCTCGCGCGCGCGGTTGACGAAACTGGCCACCCGGTCGCGCTGGCGCTGGCTGATCAGGGGGCCGATCTCGTTCGTCGTGTCATCCTCGGCCCCCAGCGTGATCGAGGCGGCGGCGGCGGTCAGTTCGGCCACGAGGGTGTCATAGACCCCCTTGCCGGCATAGACCCGGCAGGCGGCGGTGCAATCCTGCCCGGCGTTGTAGAAACTGAAGGCCCGCAGCCCCTCGACCACGGCGCCGATATCGGCATCGTCGAACACGATCACCGGCGCCTTGCCGCCCAGTTCCAGATGCGTGCGCTTGACCGATTTCGACGCCGCATCAAGGATCTTCTTGCCGGTGGCGATGTCGCCGGTCAGGCTGATCATGTCCACCTCGCGGTGGTTGATCAGATGGTTGCCCACCGTGTGCCCGCGCCCGGGGATGATGTTGACGACGCCCTCGGGCAGTTCCTCGGCCATGATGCGCGCCAGTTTCAGCGCGGTCAGCGGGGTCTGTTCCGAGGGCTTGAACACCACTGTATTGCCGGCGCCGATGGCGGGGGCCAGTTTCCACGCCATCATCATCAAGGGATAGTTCCAGGGCGCGATGCTGGCCACCACGCCGATCGGATCGCGGCGGATCATGCTGGTATGGCCCGCCAGGTACTCCCCCGCCACCGCCCCGTGCTGGCAGCGCACCGCGCCGGCGAAAAAGCGGTAGCAATCGACAATCCCGGGCAATTCGTCATTGCGCGCGGCATTGATCGGCTTGCCGCAATTGAGCGCCTCGAGCGCGGCAAAGGAATCGGCGTCGCGCTCGAGGCGGTCGGCGATGCGAAGCAGTGCCGCCGAGCGTTCGGCGGGGGTGGTGCGCGACCAGCCGTCGAATGCCTTGCGGGCGGCAGCGACGGCGCGGTCGACCTGCGCGGGGCTGGCCTCGGGCACCTCCAGGATCAGCGCCCCGGTGCGCGGGTTCAGCACCGGCTCGGCCACGTCCTGCCCGGGCTCGAAGGCGTTGCCGATCAGAAGCTGGGTGTCGAAAGCGGACATGGAGAACCTCCCTATTTGCCGCCGCCCGCGGTCTCGGAACCGCCGCGGGTCAGCCAGTACGCGATGAGAATGGGAACAAAGGTGGTCAGGAACACGACGATGGCGACGACATTGGTCACCGGGCGCTGACGGGGCCGCACGAGTTCGTTCAGCATCCAGATCGGCAGCGTCGATTGCTGGCCTGCGGTGAAGGTGGTGACGATCACCTCGTCAAAGGACAATGCAAAGGCCAGCAT
>ERZ761602.7464-NODE-7464-length-11572-cov-4.706608_pt1 | contig 11572 bp, 10 predicted proteins | sample MGYA00512165_ERZ761602 | MGnify/ENA primary metagenome ERZ761602 (study PRJEB28899, sample SAMN02445085) | bioreactor sludge metagenome | biome: EBPR sludge; isolation source: Thorneside wastewater treatment plant | place: Australia: Brisbane, Thorneside... | reverse complement strand
TCGCGCCCAACACCACCGTGCGGCCCTCGGTCCAGGCTCAGCCCGCCACCGTCGCGCCCAACACCACCGTGCGGCCCTCGGTCCAGGCTCAGCCCGCCACCGTCGCGCCCAACACCACCGTGCGGCCCTCGGTCCAGGCTCAGCCCGCCACCGTCGCTCCCAACACCACCGTGCGCCCCGCGCAGCCGACCACGCCGTCCACGATGGCGACGATCCCCGGCGCGACCGTCCAACCCACGAACCCGGTCGTCACCACCCCGCGCCCGACGATGCCGCAGGCGCAGGTCCAGTGCGCGCCGACGCTCTCGCGCGTCCCGCAGGGCGGCTTCCTCGTCCTGCGCGGCCGCGGTCTCGGCAACGCCTCCGCGGTCAGCATCGGTTCGCAGACCGCCGCGATCGCGACCCGCACCGACGAAGAGGTCCGCGCACGCCTCGTGGGCGTGTCGAGCGGCGGTGCGGTGCGGGTGACGGTCGACGGCCAGACCTACTCGTGCGGTCGGGTCGACATCGTCGGTCGCTGAACCACCTCGCCGCGAGTGTTGGAACGAAGCCCGATCCGCACCTGCGGGTCGGGCTTCGTGCTTACGTCCCGTCGTCCACCTCAACGCGGCGCGCCGCTCAGCTCGGCGCCGCGCGACAGAGCTCCAGCACCGTCCGCTCGAGCACCACGTCGTCCGGCGTCTTGCTGCCCTTGAGCAGCAGATCCGTCTCCGCGAGCAGCGCGAACGCGCGCGTGAGGTCCACGAACGTGAAGCGCTTGGCCGCCGTGCGCAGCGCGCGCGCCTTGAAGGGCGGCGCCCCCGCGAGCTGCGCGGCCTCTTCGTCCGAAAGCCCCCGCTGCAGCGCGTCGCGCATGCGCGCCACCGTCCGGAGCTGACGCGCGAGCATCGCGAGGATCCGCAGCGCCGGCTCCCGATCCGCCAGCAGCGACGCCGCCGCCGCCGAAGCCTGCTTCGCGTCGCGCATCGAGACCGCGTCCACCAGCGCCCAGATCGAGTCGACCTTCACGCGCGCGACACACTGCTCCACCGCCGCCAGATCGATCCGTTGCCCCGGCCCCACGTAGAGCGAGAGCCGCTCGAGCGCGTCGTCGAGCGCCGCGAGATCTTCTCCCAGCGTGTCGAGCAACGCCTCCGCCGCGTTCGGCGCGATCGGGTGCCCTCGCTCCTCCGCTTCGAGCCCCACGTGCTCGCGCAGCGCGTGCCCCTTGAGCGGATCCGCCGCGACCTTGTGTTTGCCGATCGCCTTCCCGAGCTTCGTGTTCCCCGCGATCTTCTCCGCCGTCATCACGAAGACCGTCGAAGGGCTCGGCGACGCGACGTAGGCTGCGATCTTCGCCTGCGACTCGAGGTCGAGCAGATCGACCCGTCGCAGCAGCACGAGACGCAGCTTCGCCATCATCGGCAACGTCTCTGCCGCGGAAATCACCTTCGCCGCGTCGACCTTCGAGCCCGCGTGGAAGAGGTCTTCGTTGAAGCCCGCGATGCCACCGTCCGCGACCGCGCGCCGCACCGCCGCCACCACGCGTTCGATGAGCAGCGTCTCCGTCCCGACGACCGCCACCACCGGGCGAAGCTTGCCCGAGCGGGCCTCCGAGAGCGCTTGGCGAACGTCCACGCGGCGGTTGTAGCGCAGCACGCGCGCGACTCGAAGCGCCGTCGTCGCGAAGCCCTCGGATCGTCGGCTACCCCGCGAACGCCGAAGAACGGTCGTGTCCGATCGCAGGCCCATCACAGGCCGATCGAACGCCCCAAACGACGACGGCCCCGCACGCTCACGCGCCGAGGCCGCCGTTCCTTCCGAAGGCGTTCGTTCAGGTCTCGTCCGCGCCGAACGACACCTGCCCCGAGTGCCGCACCTCTTCACCGATCAGCTCGAAGCGCAGACGGCCGACCTCCTGCCGCCGCACCACCACGCGCATCTCCATGCGGCGGTTCGGCTTGAAGCGCGGACGCTCGAGCCGCACGCGCTGCAAGAAGGTCTTCTCTTGGCGGTTGTTGATGAACGTGCTCAGCGGCGGCCCGATGAAACGATCGCCCTGCTCGATGTCGTAGAAGAGCACTTGGAACTCGAGATCGCCGGGCGGCGTGTTGAACGAGGTGACCATGTTGGCCACCCACTCGCGCTGCGGGATCGGCTGGTCGGTCGTCTCGCGCAGGCGCCGCGCGTTGTTGCGGCGCGCGAAGCCGATGAGCCCCTGCTCGGTCAGGTTCCGCGGGATCTGGTTCTGCGTCAGGAAGATGTTGGCGCGCAGGCGCTGCGCCCCGGCGTCCCCTTCGGCGACGATCACCCCAGCCAACGCGGTGAGCACGGCGGCGAACAACACCGCGAACTTCTGGACCTTCATCCTCACACCTCTCCCGCCCACCACGGACGTCGCTGAACCCATCGTGTGCCCCCGCTGGGAGCGCGCGCGGAACGTATCAAATCGAAGCCCGCGCCAAAAGCCGACGTGAGGGTCCGCCCGGCGCCGCGAGCGCGCTTCGACGTCTCGAATTCGCGAGCATTCACTGCCGAGCGCGTCGACGAAGCCCGCGAAGCGCGCCGAAAACTTGGCCCGACGCGCCCGCCCCGTTACGCCCGCGAGCAGGACGTCGCGCGGCGAGCGGCGTCCGCGTGGCGACGCGCCACGAACACCGCGTGGCGGCGCGGGGCACACGAGCGAAGGCGGAGGGCGCGGATGGACGTGGTCGGCGTGAAGGGGATCGTGGCGCAGGCGAAACGCGCGGCGCAGCGTCGCGGTCAACAGCCGAGCACGGGTCACGTCCTCCTCGTGATGCTCCAGGTCGGGGGCCCGGTGTCCGACGTGCTCGGCACGAGCGGCGTCCGCGAGACCGATCTGCTCTCCGCCCTCAAGGTCGTCGACCCCGAAGCCCAGAGCACCCTCGACCGCGTGATGGAACGCGCGACCCGCCTCGCGCAGACCCTCGGGCATCCCGAGCCCGACGCGCGCCATCTGCTCCTCGCGATGACCCGCGACACGCGCACGGCCGCGCACAAGAGCCTCCAGCAGGTCGGCGCCGGCCTGCAGCGTGTGCAAGAGGAGCTCGTCGCGCGCCTCGGCGCCGCGAGCGCGAGCGTGGTCCTCGACCCGCCGAGCGTGATCGACACCCCGCGCCCGCGTCCGCCGATGCGAGGTGTCACCGCCGCACGCCGCGAGCCCACCCCGCCGCGCCGCGACAAGCGCGTCTCCACCGCGAGCGGCTCGCTGCTCGCGCCGAGCTCACCGGGCAGCCTGCGCGCGGTCGCGCTCCTCGACGACAAGCCCCCGACGCCGACCCCGATGGTGACGCCGACGACGAGCTCGCTCGCCACGAGCGCGCTCCCCCTGCAAGACGTCGCCGCGGAGGACTCGAGCTCCGGCGTGCTCTTCTCGCCCCGCCGTCGTCCCGCGCCGCCGCGCAACACCCGCCCCGCCGCGCGCCGCGACCCGAACAAGCCGCTCGCGCCGCTTCCCGCCGCGCCCCTCGCGTTGCCTTTCGGCCCCTTCGATCTCGAGCCCGAACGTTTCCCGCTGCTGACCTCGCTCGGCCGCAACCTCACCGCCCTCGCGCACGACGGTCACTTCGATCCGCTCGTCGGTCGCGATCGCGAGCTCGAGCTCCTGCTCGACGTGCTCGCACGACGCCGCTCCAACAACCCGATCCTCGTCGGCGCCCCCGGCGTCGGAAAGACCGCCATCGTCGAAGGTCTCGCGGAGCGCCTCGCGCAAGGCGTGCGGGGCCTCGAAGGCCGCGTCGTGATCGAGATCTCGGCCGGCGCGCTCGTGGGCGGCACGGGCGTGCGCGGCGCCCTCGCGGAGAAGGTCCGCAAGCTGCGCGACGAGGTCGCGGGCTCGGGCGGTCGCGTCGTGCTCTTCATCGACGAGATCCACGCGATCGTCAGCGGCGAAGGCGGCGACGAGCTCGCGCAAGAGCTCAAGGCCTCCCTCGCGCGCGGCGAGCTGCCCTGCATCGGCGCCACCACCGACGTCGAGTACCGCAAACACTTCGAGAAGGACGCCGCCCTCGCGCGCCGCTTCTCGCCCATTCAAGTCGAAGAGCCTTCGCCCGCCGACTGCGAGGCGATCCTGCGCGGGCTCTTGCCGCGCTACGAGACCCACCACGGCGTGACCTACGAAGGCGACGCCGCGCGTGCCGCCATCGAGCTCGGCGTACGTTTCCTGCCCGAGCTGCGCTTGCCCGACAAAGCGGTCGGCATCCTCGATCTCGCGGCCGCGCGAGTACGCCGTCGCGGCGGCGTCTCCGTCGATCGCGCCGCCGTCGCGAGCGTGGTCGCCGAACAAGCCCGTGTGCCGCTCGAGCGCCTTCTGCTCCGCGACGGCGAGCGTTTGCTGCGCCTCGAGTCGCTCCTGCGCGAGCACGTGATCGGCCAAGACGAGCCGCTGCGCCGGGTCTCCGACGCCCTCCGAAAGGGCGCGGCGGGTTTCCGCGGCAAACGCCCGCTCGGCACCTTCCTCTTCCTCGGCCCCACCGGCGTCGGCAAGACCGAGACCGCCAAGGCGATCAGCGACGTCTTCTTCGGCGCGCCCATGACGCGCCTCGACATGAGCGAGCTCGGCGAGCCCCACGCCGTCGCGCGCATGCTCGGCGCGCCCCCCGGCTACGTCGGCCACGACGACGGCGGCCAGCTCACCGAAGCCGTCCGCAAGCGCCCCTACCAGCTCGTGCTCCTCGACGAGATCGAGAAGGCCCACCCCGACGTCCTCCTCGCGCTCCTTCCGCTGCTCGACGAAGGCCGCCTCACCGACGGCAAGGGCCGCACGGTCGACTTCAAGAGCACCATCGTGGTGATGACCTCGAACCTCGGCGTGCAGCAGGCGTCGCGGCGCAGCATCGGCTTCGGCGGCGACGCAAAGGACGACGGCGAGCCCGTGCTCGAAGCCGCGCGCCGCGCGCTCCCGCCCGAGCTCTGGAACCGCATCGACGAGCCCATCTACTTCGCGGCTCTCGACCGCGCGGCCGTCACCGAGATCGCAGAGCGCCTCCTCGACGCCCTCGCGGACACCATGATCCGCGAGAACGGCGTCGCGCTCACCATCGAGCCTTCGGTGGTCGACGCGATCGTCGCCGCCGGTGGATACGACGCAGCCTACGGCGCGCGCCCGCTGCGCCGCGTGATCGCGCGCCTCGTCGAAGCGCCCCTCGCGCGTGAGGTCCTCTCCGGGAACCTCAAGCGCGGCGACCGCGCACGTCTGGTCGGCGAGGACGCGATCGTCCGCGTGCTGCGCTGACCGTCCTCATGCGGTTCGATCGTGGAATCGGGATCACGAATCCGGATCCACGTCGTCGTCGAACGACGCGCAGCGCGATCGTCAGAGCTCGCGCAGCACCCGTCGCAGCGCATCACGCAGCCGATCGCGCGCGTGATCCAACGTCGGGCTCGGATCGTCGAGCCCCCGCGCGAACTCGTCGGCCCGCGCGAGCAGGCGCGACGCGTCGAGCGGTCGCTCGCGTCCGGTCACGAGCCCGTCCGCGGTCAGATGGAGGCGCCGCGTCAGCCCCCCGATCGTGTGTTGAAGCCCACCTTCGAGGACGTGGACCTGGCGATAGGGGTGCGGGCGCGGCGTCGGCAACATGAGATGGAGCTCCTCCGAGAGTGCCGGCTCCTCGTGCCGACGACGCGTCGGTTGCGTCGCGCGCTCCCCGATCCTCGAGATCATCGGCTCCGCGCTCACGCGCGGCCCGATAGTTTCGCGGAATCGTGCAGCTTCGCGGACTGCGTCCGCTTCGCCTCGCATGATTCCGCTTCAATCCACGCTCGCGTGACCCGATCGTTTCCCGACCACGACTTCGTGTGGTGCACGCCGCGCGTGCGCGACCCACGGCGCAGCATCAGGGTCCGACGGCCTGCCAGTGGAGACCGAAGCGCGACCTCGAATGCGGCGGGCAGGACCGGGTCACGCGATCGAGGAGACGATCGAGCTCGAGGCGCGGCGAAACCCGTCACTCGCTTGCCGCGGCCCTCTCCCGCACCCCAAGCTCGTCCTCCATGCCCCGCGCCTTCGTCCGCCGAGCCGCTCTGCTCTTTCTCGCGCTCGCCGCCTGCGACGACTTCGAGATGGTCCCCGACCCCGAAGGCGCCGCGCCGGACGTGCCGATGACCGCGGTGCCGACGGATCCGGATCCGCTCAACGAGCTGCCCCTCCCGGAAGGCCTCGACGCCGAGGTCCTCTCGATCGTCGACGGCGACACCATCCACGCGCGCGTCCAAGGCCGCGACGAGCGCGTGCGCTACATCGGCATCGACACCCCCGAGACCGGAGGCGACCGCGGCCCGCAGCCCTACGGCGCCGAGGCCCGCGAACGAAACCGCCAGCTCGTCGAAGGCCAGACCGTCCGCCTCGTGCTCGACGCGCAAGACCGCGATCGCTACGGCCGCATCCTCGCGTACGTCTACGCGCCCGACGGCTCCTTCGTGAACGCGAAGCTCGTCGCCGAGGGCTACGCGCGCGTCCTCACCGTGCCCCCGAACGTGCGCTTCGCCTCCGTCTTCCGCACGCTCGAGACCGAAGCCCGCGACGAAGAACGCAACCTCTGGCAGCGCTGACGAAGTGCGCGCTCAACCGCCGTCGTGGATCGACTCCGCCTCGACCGGCGGCGACGCGTTCGTGAACCGATCGAGCAGGAACCCCTCCGGCAGCGACACCGTCTGCGTGCCCGCGGTCTTCCCGCGCGAGACCCGCATCGCCCCCGGCGGAAACGGCTCCTCCGGATCGTGCGCGCGCAGCAACTTCTCGAGCTCCGCGACGGTCTTCACCTGCATCAACTCCTGGCGCATCGAAGCGCTCCCGCGGAAGCCCTTCGTGTACCAGCTCGAGTGCCGCCGGAACGCGCGCATCGCGTGCCCCTCGCCCATCCACGACGCGAGCCGCCGTGCATGCTCGATCGCGACGTCCGCCACCTCGCCGAAGCGCGGCGGATCCGGCGGCTCGCTCCCGCCCGACGTAGGCGTCGGCCCGAACACCGCCGCGAGATCCCGAAAGAGCCATGGCCGCCCGAGGCATCCGCGCCCCACCACCACTCCGTCGCAGCCCGTCTCCCGCATCATGCGCAGCGCGTCCCACGCCTCCCAGATGTCGCCGTTGCCGAGCACTGGGATCGTCTTCGTGATCGACTTCAGATGCGCGATCGCGTCCCAGCGCGCCTGCCCGTCGTAGAGCTGCGCGGCCGTGCGCGCGTGCAGCGCGATCCACGCGCAGCCCTCGTCCTCGCCGATCTTCCCCGCGTCCTCGTAGGTGAGCAGCGAGTCGTCGATGCCCATGCGGAACTTGATCGTGACCGGCACCGAGCCCGCGTTCTGCACCGCCGCGCGCACGATGTTGCGCAAGAGCAGCGGCCGCACCGGGATCGCGCTGCCCCCACCCTTCGCGGTCACCTTCCGCACCGGACACCCGAAGTTCATGTCGACGTGATCGACGCGCCCTTCGCTCACGAGCCGCTTCACCGCTTCGCCCACGTAGTAGGGATCGACCCCGTAGAGCTGCAGCGAGCGCGGCGACTCGTCCTCCCCGAAGTCCGCCAGCTTCAGCGTCTTCTCGCGCCCTTCGACCAGCGGCCGCGCCGTGATCATCTCGCTGACGTAGAGCCCCGCCCCGTAGTCGCGGCAGATCGTGCGAAACGGCCAGTTCGTCACCCCCGCCATCGGCGCGAGCACCACCGGCGGCCACACTTGGAGCTTCTCGCCCAGCGGCACCGGCGAAAACTCCCCCGCCCGCGCCACCGGCACGTCGAGGTTCATCTCGCCTTTGTAGATCGACTGCATCGAACCGCCATTCTTAGCAGGCGTTCCGCAACGACGCCGATCGCCGGTCGAAGCCACGTCGCCCTCGAAGCGCGTGTTCGTGGCCGGGCCCGCAGGAACCTGCGGTACCCTCGCGGGCGTGCGACTCGTCTTGATCGCCGCGGTCCTCGCGGGGCTCAGCCTCGGAACGTACGCTGCGTTCGAAGAGCGCGAGTACCGAGAGGACGCCATCCCGGAAGAGCTCGCGCGACGCGCGATGGCCCGCGAGATCGAGGTCGCCGAGTCCATCGGCTTCGTGGGCGGCGAACAGGCCGTGCACGAGCTTCCCGAGTCCGAGCAAGCGAGCTTCCCGATCTCGATCGCGGCTGACGAGTGCGTCGCGGCGGTCGGCGCGTATTGGGGTGCGCAACGCGTCCGGCGCTTCGCGATCGCGACCTGGTGTGACGACGTTCGCGACTCCCGGCTCTCGGAGCAGTCGTCGATCCAGGGCGCCGCGCTCCACGTTCAGTGGTGCAGCTCGGTCGCGACCGAGCTCCGAGTCTGTGTGCAGAGCGATCCGCCGACCGGTCGGTGGAGCGAGCACGCGACGGGCCCACGCCCACTCGCGCTCCGCATCCTCCGCGCCCCCGCCGCGGTCGTCCGAGGAAGGGAGAACCGTGGCTTGGCGCTTCGCTGAAGGGCGGCCGAAGCCGTCGAACGTGCCGCGAGGTGCGCGGAGTCTGCTCGCGACGCTCGCGCTCGCGTCGCTGATGTTCTTCTCGTTCACGTCCACCGCGTTCGCGCAGAGCACGGGCGGGCGTGTGGGAGGTTTCGGCGGCTCGAGCGGCAGCAGCTCCTACCGCTCCTCCACCACGCGTTACGGCGGCAGCCCCACGACCTCCACCTCGACCCGAAGCGCCGCGGAGATTCGCTACGAGCAGGAGCGCCGCGCGGCGGAGGACGCGAGCTACCGCGCCTGGCGGGAAGCCCGCATCGATCGAGGCTCACCCGAACCAGACGCGGACGAGCGCACGATGGTCGTCGGCCAGCGTGTCTTCGGCACCGAATCGTGGACTCAAGGAGCGCTCGCGTTCGGGCTCGCCTTCGGAGGCACGCTCTTCTTCGGGTGGCTCCTGTGGACCCCGTTCGGCCGCTCGTTCGCGATCCGACGATTGACCCTCGCGATCGGCCCGGAGGCTCGTGCAGAGGTCCAGCGAGCGTTGCGTTCGATCGCCGCCGGAGGCGCTCGGACCTCGCAAGAACGCCAGAAGCTCGTCACGTCCACGCTCGCGCTCCTGCGGACTCACGCGCCGCACGTCCGCTACGCCCTCTGGTCGGTCGAGCGGCACCGCCCGAGCGTCGGAAGACGTCGCTTCGTCGAGGTCGCGCAGAGCCTGCGTGAGCGCTTCAAACACGAGACGGTCGGAGGCTCTACGCCGATTCCGCACGTCACGGCCTCGGCCGAAGAAGGTCCCGGCCTCGTCGTCGTGACGTTGATCGCAACGGGTGCTCCGCGGCGCTCCTTTCCCACCACGCTCGACGTCCCCGCCGCGCTCGACGCCTTCGACGCGCGCTGGCCGGTCGGCGTGGAGCTGATCTGGTCCCCTTCCGAGTCGAACGACCGCATGAGCTCGGCGGAGCTCGAGACGCTCTACCCCGAGCTCGCGCGCCTCTCGGACGACGTCGGCCGCGTCACCTGCGCGTTCTGCGGCGCCCTCCACGCCAAGGAGCTCCGCACGTGCCCCGCGTGTGGCGCGACCACGCGGTGATCTGCGGCGTCTCGCCACATCGTTCCCATCCGCCACGCCGCACTCGGTCTGCTCACGAACGAGAAGCCGCGCGATCCGTGGAGCACTCCGCGCTCGCGCCCCGGCCGATAGCTCGCCGGAATCGTTCGAGTTCGCGGACTCCTCACCTCGAACGCCCCCACTTCGAGTCGTGAGGCACACGCGCTGCAGAACGGCCGCCTCGACGCCGACGTGGGCACGCTCGGCGTAGGAGTCGAACCATGAGCCCGACGTCCCGCTCCCTCCTTCCCGTCCTCGCGATCTTCGGCGCCCTCGCGCTCCACCTCGCGCCCGCGAACCGCGCGCACGCTCAACCGCGCTACGCGCCGCACGTACACGACAACGTCATCCACGGCGTCCGCTTCGAAGCCCACGGCAACCTCGGCTGGGGTGGCTTCCTCGGCGCGGGCTTCGACGTCGAGATCCCGATCGTGCCGAACGGCTTCCTCCCATCACGCGCGATCCACGACGAGTTTGCGCTCGTGCCCGGCTTCGACCTGCTCGCGTTCGACTTCCGCGACGGCAGCCGCGGCGTGGCCTTCGCGCCGCAGGTCACCGCGCAGTGGAACCTCTACGTGCACCGCCGCTGGTCGGTCTTCCCCGAAGTCGGCATGGCCGTCTTCTTCGTCTCCGATCAGTACTGGTACCACGACGCCCCGTACCGCCGCGGACGACGCGCCTTCGTCGACGGTGTCTTCGCCTTCGGCGCGAGGCGTCACTTCACCGATCGCATCGCCGTCACGATGCGCCTCGGCTGGCCCTTCGGCGCCCAAGCTGGGGTGACGTTCTGAGCCGCGCGTCGTGCGAACGGCGACGCGCGAAAGCCCATTTCTCGGGGTCTTTGGCAAAGCCCCCCTCCACTGGGGCAAGCCCAGCGGAGCCTCCCCCAAAACCCCACGCTGCTTCAGAATCCCTTCGGACTCCACTGCGAACATCGCGGCCGAGGAGGTTCGAGATGCGAACCAAGGGATGGCTGGTGGCGCTCGTGATCGTCGGGCTCGCGTGTGGAGACGACGACGGAGGTTCGGATGCTGGCGTCGACGCCGGTGAGATCGACGCTGGCGACGACGCGAGCGCCATCGACGCCGCCGGGGCCGACGCAGAACGCGCGGACACCGGTACCGATCGTGTGCCCGGCTGCGGCCGCACCACGTACCCGCTCGGCGCGAGCACCGAAGCCTCGATCGAGCACGACGGAGTCACGCGCACCTTCCGCGTCCACGTCCCCCCGAGCTACGACGCGGACGCGCCGACCCCGCTGGTGCTCATGTTCCACGGCGGCTTCGGAAGCGGCCGCCAGCTCGAGACCGGCTCGGGCATGAGCACGGTCGCGGACCGCGAAGGGTTCCTCGCCGTCTACCCCGACGGCACAGGCAGCATCCGCACCTGGAACGGTGGCGGCTGCTGCGGCTCCGCGGTGCGCGACGACGTCGACGACGTCGGCTTCGTCGACGCGCTCCTCGATCACCTCGAGTCCGAGCTCTGCGTCGATCGCGCGCGGGTGTTCTCGTCGGGCATGTCGAACGGCGGCATCCTCTCCCACCGCCTCGCGTGCGAGCTCTCCGATCGCATCGCTGCGATCGCCCCCGTGGCGGGCACGATCATGATCGACCCCTGCACCCCGACGCGCCCCGTGCACGTGATGCAGATCCACGGCACCGACGACGGCCACGTGCCCTGGGAAGGCGGCTTCGGCTGCGGCCCCTCCGGCGCCGACTACACCTCCGTCCCCGACACCCTCGAAGCCTGGCGCACCCGCAACGCCTGCGACGCCACCACCACCGAGACCTTCGCGATGGGCGACGGAACCTGCGACGGCTACGAAGGCTGCGACGACGGCGGCGACACCTGGCTCTGCGCCATCGAAGGCGGCGGCCACAGTTGGCCCGGCACCCCCCGCGACGCCGAGCTCGTCGAGTGCCCCGAGGACGGCGCGGTCAGCACCACCTTCTTCGCGAGCGAAGCGATCTGGAGCTTCTTCTCGACCCGCGGCCGGTGACGTCGCCGACAGGCTGAAAGGAAGCTCGGCCGATTTCGCAAGCCGCCCTACCGGACGGCGCGCA
>ERZ761602.7463-NODE-7463-length-11575-cov-13.260764_pt1 | contig 11575 bp, 7 predicted proteins | sample MGYA00512165_ERZ761602 | MGnify/ENA primary metagenome ERZ761602 (study PRJEB28899, sample SAMN02445085) | bioreactor sludge metagenome | biome: EBPR sludge; isolation source: Thorneside wastewater treatment plant | place: Australia: Brisbane, Thorneside... | reverse complement strand
GCGCGATGTACCGGGCGAGGCCCTCCAAGCCCCTGCGATCGTTGGCGCCGATGACAGGCGGTGGTCGACAGGTCCAGGCGCGCGCCGTGGTTGGTGCAGTTGCTGTAGGCCAGGAAGGTGGTGGCCTCCTCCGCGTCCGTGTCGGGCACGATGGCGTGCACGTACAGGGTGTGGTGCACCCAGCCGGGGGCGTTGGGGTGCCAGGCGGTCTCGTCGGCGGCGCTGGCGACGACGAGCACGTCCCGGTCCCAGGCGTACTCGATCGCGGCGGTGGCGTAGCTGGGGTGGTTGACGGTCCCCAGCGCCTCCAGCACCAGCGCCGCCCCGGCGTCGACCGCGAAGACGGTGCCCATGGCGAAGCTGCTGCCGTCGGCGACGAAGCTGTCCCCCACCCGGACCGGCAGGACGAAGCAGTTGGGGCACGGCCCGATGCCGGACTGCCCGTCGTTGCCCATGTTGGCAGCCTCGCGCGCCTCGAAGGTGCCGTGGTCGTACCGGGTGTCGTCGTAGGGATCGTTGTCGTTCCACAGGAAGTCCCAGCCGGCGATGTCGTCGACGAAGCCGTTGCCGTCGTCGTCCACGCCGTCGCTGAAGCTGTGGATGAGGTCGCTGCCATCCAGGAGGTGGTCGGCGGTGTCGACCCCCGCGGCGGGATCGACCCGCGGATCCTGCGCCCAGTCGTCCACGTTGACGAAGCCGTTGCCGTCGAAGTCGTAGGTGGCGGCGGGGGCGCCGTCCGCGCCCTGCGGCAGCGGCAGCTCGCCCGTGTTGAGCGCGATCTTGGCGCGCAGGCGCTCGTCGTCCCACAGGTAGCCGCTGTCCAGCACCGCGATGACGACGTCGGTCCGGCCGGTGCTGGTGCGCCAGGCCCGGTCGGCCCCGACCCCGGTCCCCAGCGCCAGCTCCTCGGGGCGCACGTTGGCCTGCCACTCCTGGGGGATCCAGGAGAGCAGGGCCCAGTCGTAGCCGAGGTCCTCGGGGCAGAGCTCGGGGCGATCGGGTTGCCCGCACTCCGGCTGGAGCGGCAGGGGCAGGTCGGCCAGCGCGACCCGGGGAGCGAGCAGCAGCGCGAGGGGGAGCATGCCGCCCAGGGTATCGCGGCGGCAGAGGGGCGCGGCGGCGGACGGGCGCGGCGGCGGACGGGCGCGGCGACCCACCCGGCGCGCGTCCCCTCGCCCACCGCCGTGCGTCCCGGATCAGCCCACCAATGTGTCACTTCGGGTCAACCGAAATGACACAACCTCAGCCGGCTGACTCCGACAGGGCCTGCTGCTGGGCCTCGGTCAGGCCGGGGTGCTCCTCGGGCTGCTGGGTGCGGATCGTGGTGACCGGGCAGGTGGCCCGGCGCATCACGTTCTCCGCCACCGAGCCCTCGACGATGCGCCGCAGGCCGGTGCGGCCGTGGGTCCCCATGATGATCATGCTGGCGCCCACCTCGCGGGCGACGTCGAGGATGGCCTCGACCACCTCGCCGTGCTTCAGCGCGATCCGCACGCCGCAGCCGGCGTCGACGAAGACGTTGGACAGCGGCTCGAGGTGCTTCTGGGCGTCGCTGTCGAGGTACTCGACGGCCTTGACCGCCTCGGCGCTGCCGTGCGGGTGGATCAGGGTGTCGGCGGGGAGCCCGGCGGGCAGCTTGACGACGTAGAGCAGCACGACGTCGGCCTTCAGGCGCCCGGCGAGATCGGCGGCCGAGGCCACGACCTCGTAGGCGCAGCCGGTGTAGTCGACGGGGACGAGGATCGTGTCCTTGCGCATGTGGTCCTCCAGGGTGGGCGAGCATACCGTGTGCAAGCCGCGGGCCAGGGCCGCAGCCCGCCTGGCACGGGCGTTGCTGACCCGCTCGGGCGACCCTCGGAGGCACCATGTCCTGGCTCAGCAAGCTCTTCGGCGGCGGCGCGCCCCGCCCCACCACCCCCTCGGTCCGCTGCGACGGCGCCACGGCCCGCGAGCTGGTCGCCGCCGGGGCGCAGCTCCTCGACGTGCGCACCGGCGTCGAGCACCGTCAGGGCCACATCCCCGGCTCGCTCAACATCCCCGTCGACGAGCTGAACCGGCGCCTGGACGAGGTCGCGACCGATCGCCCGGTGGTCGTCTACTGCCGCTCCGGCGCCCGCAGCGCCCGCGCGGTGCAGATCCTCCAGGGCCAGGGCCTCACCGACCTGCACGACCTGGGGCCGATCACGGCGTGGTGAGCGGGCCGAGGCAGGATAGGCCCCGCCCCCTGTCGGAGCCGCGCTCCGCCGGAGGCACCATGTTCGACGCCATCTCCGCCAAGGTCGACCAGGGCCGGCGCATCGACCGGGCCGACGCCGCCTGGCTGTGGGCGCACGCCACCGACGCCCGGCTCCAGGACCTGGCCAGCCGGGTCCGCGCGCGGTTCCACCCGCCCGACCGGGCGACCTACCTGGTCATGGGCATCGTCAACTACACCAACGTCTGCGTCGCCCGCTGCGACTACTGCGCGTTCTACCGCTTCCCGGGCGCCCCCGACACCTACCTGTTGTCCGAGGAGCAGGTCGCGGAGCGCATCGCCGGGATCATCGGCCTGGGCGGCACGATGGTCAGCTTCAACGGCGGCTTCCACCCGCACCTGCGCATCGAGGACTACACGCGGCTGTTCCAGGGGCTGCGGGCGCGCTTCGACGACACGGTGACCTACTACGAGATGACGGTCGCCGAGTTCATGTTCATCTGCAAGCGCACGGGCATCTCCTACGCCGACGGCGCGCGTCGGTTCCGGGACAGCGGCACCCGGTGGATCAGCGGCGGTGGGGCCGAGGTCCTGGCCGACAGCTTCCGGCTGCGACACAGCCCCGGCAAGTACAAGGTCGAGGACTTCTACGCCGCCCAGGCCGCGGTGCTGGATGCCGGGCTGGGCAGCACCGCGACCATGGTGATCGGCTTCGACGAGACGCTGGACGAGCGCCTGGAGCACCTCGACCGCCTGCGGCACTTCCAGGACGAGCGCGTGGCCAGCGGCGGCAACCGGCTGGCCAGCTTCCTGTGCTGGACCTACAAGCCGTGGAACACCGAGCTGGGCGGCGGCGAGATCAGCACCGGCGAGTACCTGCGCTGGCTGGCGATCTGCCGGATCTTCCTGGACAACTTCACGCACCTGCGCACCAGCGTGCTCACCCGGAACGAGGACGCCCTGCTGGGCCTGCGCTACGGCGCCGACGACTTCGACCTGCCGACCGAGGACGAGGTCACGCAGAAGGCGGGCGCCACGATCAGCCACGAGTTCGAGCGGATCCTGGACAGCGCGCGGAAGCTCGGCTTCACCGCCGTGCACCGCGCACCGCTGGCGGTGACCGCGGGGCGCTAGCCCCCCGACCTCGCGCGTCCGGGGCGTCGCCACCCCGGGGCTCCGGCGGCGCCGGGGCGCGCCCCGCAGGCGACAGCGCCGCCCGATCGGGCTATGCTGCGGGGACTCGTGTGCAGGTCATGATGATCCTCGTGCGAACCATCGGCTTCTCCCTCGGCTCCTCGCTGCTCCCCGTCCCGGGTCAGAGCGCGCGCTAGCCCTGCGCCTCCGCGCACGACGCGGAGCGCTCCCCATCGAGTCGAGGCGCACGTCGCCTCCCGGACCCGGCCAGCCCGGGCGCCGTTCCACCTCGCCCCCAAGGAGGCACCGTGCGCGTCATCGCCGTCCTGCTCCTGACCGCCGTCATCCTCTCGATCTCCTTCGCACTGTTCGGACCCACGGCCGGCGTGGCCGGTGGCCTGCTGGGCGCGGCGGCGGCGATCGGCCTGGTCGACCTGCTGCAGGCCCGCCACAGCATCCGGCGCAACTTCCCGGTCGTGGGACACCTCCGCTACCTGCTGGAGTCGATCCGCCCCGAGCTGCACCAGTACTTCATCGAGTCCGACCAGGACGGCACTCCGTTCAGCCGGGAGCTGCGCTCGGTCGTGTACCAGCGCGCCAAGCGCCAGCTCGACACGGTCCCCTTCGGCACGCGCCACGACACCTACGGCGCCGGGCACGAGTGGGTGAGCCACACGCTGCGGCCCACCACCATCGACCCGGCCCGGATGCGCCGGGTGATCGGCGGGCGGCGCTGCACGCAGCCGTACGACGCCAGCATCTTCAACGTGAGCGCGATGAGCTACGGCGCCCTCTCGAAGAACGCCATCCTCGCCCTGAACGGAGGCGCGGCCCTCGGCGACTTCGCGCAGAACACCGGCGAAGGTGGCGTGAGCCCGTACCACCTCGCGCCGGGCGGGAGCCTGATCTGGCAGATCGGGACCGGGTACTTCGGCTGCCGGACCCCCGACGGCCGCTTCGACGTCGAGCGCTTCGCCGCGATGGCCTCGCGGCCGCAGATCAAGATGATCGAGGTCAAGCTCTCGCAGGGCGCCAAGCCCGGCCTGGGGGGCATCCTGCCCGCCGCCAAGCTCACGCCCGAGATCGCGGAGATCCGGGGCGTGCCGCTGGGGCAGGACGTGCACTCGCCGCCGGCGCACACCGCCTTCTCCACGCCCACCGAGCTGCTGCGCTTCCTCGACCTGCTGCGCGAGCGCTCCGGCGGCAAGCCGGTGGGCTTCAAGCTGTGCCTGGGCTCCCTGTCCGAGTTCGTGGCGATCTGCAAGGCGATGGTCGAGACCGGCCTCCCGCCGGACTTCATCAACGTCGACGGCGCCGAGGGCGGCACCGGCGCGGCGCCGCTGGAGTTCACCAACCACGTCGGCACCCCGCTGGAGGACGCCCTCGTCCACGTGCACCACTGCCTGGTCGGCTTCGGCCTGCGCGAGCAGGTCACGGTCATGGCCACCGGCCGCAACGTGACCGGCTTCGATCTCGTCAAGCGCATCGCGCTGGGCGCGGACACCTGTGGCTCGGCGCGCGCGATGATGCTGGCGCTCGGCTGCATCCAGGCCTTGCAGTGCAACACCAACACCTGTCCCACGGGGGTCGCGACCCAGAACCCCTGGCTGGTGCGCGGGCTGGATGTCCCCGACAAGACGGCGCGCGTCGCGAGCTACCACCAACAGACCGTCCAGGCCGCCAGGGCGATCCTGGAGGCGATGGGCCTGCCCGGCCCGGAGGCGCTGCGCCCCGCGCACATCCACCGCCGGCTGGCCAACGGCGAGGTGCGACGGTGCGACCAGCTCTACCCCAGCGTCGCGCCCGGCGCCTTCCTGCGTGGCCATGCGCCCGAGCCCTACGCATCCGCCCTCGCGTCGGCCAGCGCCGACTCGTTCGCGCCCGCCTCGCCGCGGGCCCTCCCGGCCACTGGCCCGGAGCCCATCCCCATGGACCTCAGACGCAAGGAGATCAACGTCATGACCGACTGGAAGCGACTGCAGAGCGACACCCCCATCCTGGTCACCGAGCAGGACCACGCCCGCCTGACGGCGCTGCTGCGCAGCGTCCCCGCCGAGGAGGTCGACGCCGGCCTCGACGACGAGCTGGAGCGCGCCACCATCGTGGCGCCGGAGGGCATCCCTCCCGACGTCGTGACGATGAACTCCGAGGTGGAGTACATCGACGAGGACACCGGCCGCGTGTCGCGCTTCCGCCTCGTGTACCCCAGGGACGCCAACCCCTCGGAGGGCAGGCTCTCGGTGTTCGCGCCCATCGGCAGTGCGCTGCTGGGGCTCTCCGTCGGCCAGTCCATCGCCTGGGGCCTCCCACACGGCCGCACCCGCCGGGTGCGCGTCGTGCGCGTGGGGTACCAGCCCGAGGCCGCGGGGCACTGGGACCTGTAGGACGGCAGGCCCACCGTGTAGGCCGGGGCGGGGCAGCGGGCGGCGGGGTGCGCGCGCCGCGCGCCCCGTGTGGTCGCGGGGGAGCGGCGCCGGCAGGTGGAGGCCGCGGGGCCGCACCGGCAGGGAGGCACCGCCGATGCGGCTTGCCTCGGGGTGACGAAAGGTGACAGGATCTCCTCGCGGTCGCCCCCGGTCTCGACCGCCCGCCGTGGGAAGCTCTCCCCGGCACCCGGATCCTCCCACGCACCGTGGAGCTCGCAGTGCCTCGCCTCGCCGCCCCCCTCCACTCCACCCTGCCGCTCTCGACCCTGCTCGCCCTGGCCCTGGCCGCGCCAGCCCGGGCCGGGGTCACGATGTCGGGCAGCTCCTGGGAGATCGCCTACGGCGAGTGCGGGACCTGGGTCGACCCGGACAGCGGGGCGGGCTTCCAGATCGCCGACCCCTACAGCAGCTCGGTCGCCTACGGCTGGAACGACCTGACCTACGGCGTCGACCCCTGGCAGCAGCTCACCTTCCAGTGGGTGCAGGACGGGGCCACCGTCACGGTCGAGGCCAACGACGCCGACGGGGTGTGCGACTGGACCGTGGTCGAGGAGTGGGCCGGAGACGACGAGGCGTACCACGTCTACCGGCACGGCGACGTGCAGGTGACCAAGTACGAGTACGTGCGGCTGCGCTACGGCGTGACCTCGGGCTCGACGACCATCGACCAGGGCGGCGTGGTCACGGTGTGGTTCGAGGTGGTGAACCTGGGAGACGCCGCGATCACCGACCTGCAGGTGATGCACGGCGTCAACGTCGACACCGAGTACACCTGGGCCGGCACCGGGGCGACCCTCAACGACGTGCTGGACTACTACCCCGCCGACGGGCTGGGCGAGTACGCCGAGGCGGCCGGCGCGGGCACCGACCTGACGATGGGCTACCAGACGTGCGATCCCGACGTGGATCCGGTGGGCTTCGGGTCCTTCGAGACCGGCGTCGGCGTGTCGCTGTCGGATCCGGGCGGTGCCTCCAGCGACGCCACCCTGCACGCGGTCCTGGATGGCGGCGAGGTCGCGGCCGGCAGCGCGACCAGCTTCGGCTTCTTCGCCGGCTTCGGCAGCACCAGCACGTACACGCCCTACTACACGACGCTGCTGGTCGCCGGCGGCCTGGACGGAGACGTCTGCGGCACCGGGAGCTGCGACGGCGACGGCGACGGGTGGATGGACGAGCGCTGCGGCGGCAACGACTGCGACGACGGCGACGACGACGAGAACCCCGAGGCCGAGGAGACCTGGTACGACGGCGAGGACAGCGACTGCGCCGACGACAGCGACTACGACGCGGACGGGGACGGCTTCGACAGCGAGGCCTACGGCGGCGAGGACTGCGATGATGGCGACGACGCCATCAGCCCCGGCGATCGCGAGATCTGGTACGACGGCGTCGACACGGACTGCTCCGGCAGCGGGACCAGCGACTACGACGCCGACGGGGACGGTCACGACAGCGAGGCCTACGGCGGCGACGACTGCGACGACACCGACGACGACGTCTACACGGGGGCCACCGACACCTGGTACGACGGCGTCGACAGCGACTGCGACGACGCCGACGACTACGACGCGGACGGCGACGGCTACACCTCCGACGCCTTCGGCGGCGACGACTGCGACGACGACGACGAGGACGTCCGGCCGGGGGCCACCGACACCTGGTACGACGGTGAGGACACCGACTGCGGCGGTGAGGACGACTACGACGCGGATGGCGACGGCGAGCGGTGGGACTACTTCGGCGGCACCGACTGCGACGACCGGGACGCCAGCATCTCCGCCGGCGCGGCCGAGACCTGGTACGACGGCGTCGACAGCGACTGCGACGGCGCCAGCGACTACGACGCCGATGGCGACGGCTACGACAGCGCGGCGCACGGGGGCGAGGACTGTGACGACGGCGACAGCCGGATCCACCCGGGCGCCGCCGACACCTGGTACGACGGCGTCGACAGCGACTGCGACGGCGCCAGCGACTACGACCGGGACGGTGACGGCGTCGACAGCGACGAGTGGGGCGGGCTGGACTGCGACGACCGGGACGCCTCGATCCACTGGGGCGCCACCGACACGTGGTACGACGGCGAGGACAGCGACTGCGACGGGGCCGACGACTACGACGCCGACGAGGACGGAGACCGCGCAGCGGGCTACGGCGGAGGGGACTGCGACGACACCGACCCGGCCGTCAGCAGCGACATGACGGAGACCTGGTACGACGGGGTCGACAGCGACTGCGACGGGGCCAGCGACTACGACGCCGACGGGGACAGCCACGACAGCGTCGCCCACGGGGGCGACGACTGCGACGACACGGACGATCGGATCTACGACGGCGCGACCGACACCTGGTACGACGGCGTCGACTCCGACTGCGCCGGCGACTCGGACTACGATGCGGATGGCGACGGGCTGGACAGCGCGCTCTACGGCGGCACGGACTGCAACGACACCGACGCCAGCGTCGGCGCCGGCGAGCCCGAGACCTGGTACGACGGGGTCGACAGCGACTGCGACGGGGCCGACGACTACGACGCCGACGGCGACGGGGACCGCGCCGAGGGCTACGGTGGTCGCGACTGCGACGACTCCGACCCCTCCATCAGCAGCGACGCCGACGAGACCTGGTACGACGGGGTCGACAAGGGAAGGGATAGGAAACATCAAGCCTCTGCTGGCGCCACCCCTGGGCGGGTCGGTCCCTCCCTGGCGCCCTGGATGCCCGCGACTTGGCGCTCTGGAGTGGGTATCGCCGCCGTAGCGGGGCCCCTGGATGGGTGGTGATGGCGATGTCGTAGCCGTGGGCGGCGCTCAGGGTGATGCCGCGGTCCGCGGTGGCCCGGTCGGTCAGCAGCTCGTAGACCGCGCCGCTCTGCTCGTAGCCGATGAACTCCCAGGCATCCTCGTGCCAGACGAGCTCGGCCCCGGCCTCGTCCAGGCCCGTCACCCGAAAGGTGCCGCTGGTGTTGGCCTCCTCGGGGCCGCGGTTGAGGACTGCGACCCGCAGGCGGACCTCGGCGCTGTCGACCTCGGCCTCGGCGACGCAGGAGTCCAGGACCTCCACGTCCAGGTCCGCGCCGGGGACCCAGGTGGTCGGCTGGCCGCGCCAGAGCCGGGTGGTCTCCCAGGCCTTCTTCTGCACCCGTGGCACCGTGCCGTTGGTCTGGAGCTGGGTGCCGTTCCAGTCGTCGCCGACCCAGAAGGGGGCGCCGGGGGGCCACTGGCGGTGGACGTGGCGGAAGACTTGGATGGACTGGGGGGAGTCGCCCGCGCCGAACGCGTTGGTGCGGATGAGTTCGACGGAGCCGTCCAGGTCGAGGTCGATGGGAATGACCAACTCAAGATTTGTAGTGGAGTCGGTTGATTCCAGGTCTTGGTCCCACAGGAGGGCCCCATTCGAACCGGAGTGTATCTTCATGCCAAACTCACCCGGAACGAGTATCTCATTAGCCCCATCACCGTCGAAGTCGAAGAGGACGCAATACCCGCCGCCGGAGAGCTCGAAACTCTCGAAGCGCCACTGCTCTGTTCCATCTGGATCAAATGCCATCAGGTAGGGCTGAGGACCAGTCCCTCGTGCCTTCCGGGTCTGCATGATAATCTCCATCCCGCCGTCGCCGTCCACATCGCCGGCACAGCCGTCCAAGCCCCAGTAGACCGAATCCTCTTCGTGCTCGAAGATCGAGTAGCCATCTGGATGCCAGATCTCAAATGGAACCCCGATTCCCGCCCAACCAATCAGGACTTGGCCCGAGTCATCGGCCAGGATAACCACATTGCCAGGTTCGTCCCCGTTGTCCACCTTCAGGGTGCGCCAGACAGGCCAGCCTGTGTGATCCCATCGAGATCGAAAGGTAAAGTAGTCGAGAAATTCGTCCGAGTCAAGATGCGCCCCGGACACAGCATGACGTCGGCCCGCCATGTCGTCGTGTCGTTGGAAGATGACGTCCTTCTCACGGCTCGCCAGCGACACCATTCCTCGATGCGCTGCAAAATGGACCTCACCATTGCCCGCCGAGTCAAACAGCTTCGCATCCAGGTAGGTTTGTGCGTGACTATCGTTCAGCGGCCCCATGTCGGATCCGAACGTATCCAAGACCTCGCAAGTCGCACCGACGACGGCGACTCTGCCATTGCCATCGAGGCCATAGATCTCCAATTCTCCATCTCGGTCCATATCCGCTACGGTCAGGGCCGACCGTTGGGCGAAGACCTCCGCCGTGCAACGACGTTCGCCAGTTCTACCTTCTACGATATGAAGGTAGGTTCCTTGACAGAGGATCTCCGAATAGCCATCCTGGTCGATGTCAGCTACCGTAGTGATCCTGCAGCCATCAAAGTCGAGCCCGTCCGCCTCCTCTTCAGCTCGCCACTCCCACATCGGCTCCACGTTCCATGGGCCATCGGACGGTGTCCACTCCACGGAACACGTTGTTGGCTCGACCAAGACCTCGCTCGCGACGGGGAGCGCACACTGTAAGCAGTCCGCTCGCCCGTCCTTGTCCACGTCCGGATACGCCTCGTCGACCAGGCCGTCGCCGTCGTCGTCGATGCCATTGCAGGGCTCGTCCGGGCCTGGGTCTGTGCCGCCGCCGTCGGTGGGCACAGTACCGCCCCCTCCATCGCCGGTGGGCGCGGTCCCGGTGTCCGGATCGGGCCCGTCCTTTCCGGTACAGGCGAGGTGGACGAGGGCGACCAGGACGACGATCACGGGCAGGCGGCAGGGCGGGTGGACGACAAGAGTGTCGAGGAACACTGCATCCACGCATCCGTGGTGTTCGGCCCCCGCTGCGTCCCATTGTTGTCGCAGTACGCATTATCCCCGCTGTTGTCGCCCCAGATGATCTCGGCGTCGTTCACCGAGTCCCCATCATCGATCTCATCGTTCCCCGAGTCTCCACACTGCGCGTCGCGCCCCTCGCCGCCGTTCATGATGTCGTCCCCATCGTTGCCGGCCATGCGGTCATCGCCGTGACCCCCGCTCATGTCGTCCGATCCGGGCCCGCCGATAGCGATGTCGTCGCCGTCACCGGCATCGATCGTGTCGGTCCCGTCCCCGCCATGCAGGACGTCGTCGCCCGGCCCGCCGTACAGGTAGTCGTGGTACCCGTCGTTGGCGAAGATCTGGTCGAGCCCGACCTCGCCGTACAGGTGCTCGTAGAAGCGGAATTGGACGTAGTCCGACCCCCGGATCACATCGTTGCCGGTGCCGCCGAAGATGTAGGCGACCGGCGGCTGAGCAGCCGCCGGCTTCAGGTTGTAGGTGTTGGTGGCCCACTCGAAGCACAATGCGTCACCGTAGTCGGAGCCGATGATCTCCACGAAGCTATAGTCCGCCGCTGGCGACTCGCAGCAGAAGCGGTTCATGGTGGGCGGGCCGCTGCCCGTGTAGTAGACGCCCCAGGCCTCGTAGGGGACCGAGAGGTCGTAGTCCGTGACCATGTTCGCTTCCGAGTCCGCCGTGGAGGCGCTCAGGTCGCAGGTCCAGGTGTCGTCGGTGATCGTTGTGGTTCGCTCGAAGCAGATGCCGTCGCAGGTCGCGGTGTCGTACGGCGAGGGGCAATCCGCCTGCGCCTCAGGCGAAGCCGCGCTCGCGGCGAAGACCGCCATCAGGGCCAGGGCACGCGGGGGGGGGAAATTCCAGAGATCGGGTACTCCGACGGGTTGAGGGGACTGCTCGTTCGCGGGAGGACCACGCATGAGGAGTCTCTCCCATACCTTTTCGAGAGTCAACAGGTCTCCGAAGACTTTACAATTGAATGCCCGTTAGGGATAGGAAACATCAAGCCTCTGCTGGCGCCACCCCTGGGCGGGTCGGTCCC
>ERZ761602.7460-NODE-7460-length-11578-cov-7.427580_pt1 | contig 11578 bp, 11 predicted proteins | sample MGYA00512165_ERZ761602 | MGnify/ENA primary metagenome ERZ761602 (study PRJEB28899, sample SAMN02445085) | bioreactor sludge metagenome | biome: EBPR sludge; isolation source: Thorneside wastewater treatment plant | place: Australia: Brisbane, Thorneside... | reverse complement strand
CAAACGAGTGGGAGAGTATTTGTGGGAGTCTCATATTCCGGAATGGTGGGAGTCAATCCAGATCTACGAATATCGGCGGACGCTTCCGCAGACGCCCTATCCCAATTCAATCTGCGTGCCAGAACGTAAACACTGTAAAACAAGGCAAACTCATTCGCATTACAGGCCGAAAGGGGGAATTTTGGTCAGGCCGCCGGCTACATTGAGGAAATTTTGGACATGTAGGCCGTCTTTGCCCGGATGTCGGATTTGAAAATCGGGGTGCGCGTAATATTCTTTTCATTCGCAGAAGCGGTCAGCGGAATGTCCGTCCTAAATGAGAACGTCAATTCTGAACTTCCGATCGGGATATTCGATTCCGGCGTCGGCGGGTTGACCGTTTATCGCTCCCTGCACGACCGCCTGCCGAACGAGCACTTTGTTTACCTCGGCGATACGGCACGCGTTCCCTATGGAACAAAGTCCCTTGCGACGGTTGAAAAGTACGCGTTGGAAAATGCCCAGTTTTTGGCGAACCATGGGATCAAGGTTCTCGTGGTTGCGTGCAATACGGCATCGGCGCTTGCACTTCCTGCAATTCGTGCAAGGATCGGCATTGATGTCGTCGGCGTTATCGGCCCGGGCGGGCGGCGTGCGATTGAAGTGGCCGATTGCGAGTCTCCGAAGATCGGCGTGATCGCGACCGAAGCAACCGTAAAAAGCGGTGCATATGTCGAGGCCATCCATCGGTCTTGCGGCGAGGCCACGGTCTTCCAAACCGCTTGTCCGCTCTTCGTTCCGCTTGCCGAAGAGGGTTGGGCAAACGAAATCGAAACGGCCTCGATCGCCGAACGCTACCTCGCGGATATGCGCGAGTTTGCGCCGGACGCATTAGTGCTTGGCTGCACACATTACCCAATTCTTCGCGAGGTGATTCAGCGAACCATCGGCCCGAGTGTTAAACTTGTCGATTCGGGCGAAGCAACAGCGAAAGAGGTTGCAGACCTGCTTGAGTCCAGCGGGCTTGCGAGCGAGCGAACGATCGAGGGGGCACGAACGCTCTGCGATGACCTTGACCATTTTTTTGTTACCGATGCCGCCGAACGTTTCGCCAGCGTTGCGGAACGCTTTCTCGGCGTAAAGCCCGCAAAACTCGAGGCGATCGAGGTTCCGGCACTCAGCTAATACGAAATGACATTTCAACGAAACGATTCAAGAACCTTCGACCAGCTTCGCAACACGAAGATCACGCCGAACATCTCGCCTTATGCTGAGGGCTCGGCGCTGATCGAGGTCGGCGGTACGAAGGTGATCTGCACGGCCTCGGTCGAGGATAAAGTGCCGCTTTTTCTCAGGAACAAAGGGCTCGGATGGGTTACGGCGGAGTACGCAATGCTGCCGCGGGCGACCAATACGCGAACGCAGCGGGAAACTCAACGGCCGAGCGGACGGACGCAGGAGATCCAGAGGTTGATCGGGCGAAGCCTACGGGCTGTCGTCGATACAAAGTTGCTTGGCGAACGGCAGATCTATCTCGATTGCGACGTGATACAGGCCGATGGCGGAACGCGTTGCGCCTCGATAACGGGAGCTTACGTCGCTCTTGCCCTTGCCTGCCGGCGGCTTGTGAAACAAGGGATCATCAAGACGAATCCGATCCTGAGCGAAGTTGCGGCGGTCAGCGTCGGGATCATCGAAGCAACACCGATCCTCGACCTCGCCTATGCCGAGGACTCCGAGGCAGATGTCGATATGAACGTGGTTTGCACGGGCTCTGGGAAGTTCATCGAACTGCAGGGCACGGCCGAGCGAGAACCCTTCTCACGCGAGCAAATGGACGAGATGCTGATCCTTGCCGAAAAAGGCATCAATCAGTTATTCGAGATACAGCGGCGAGTGCTTGCGACCTAGTTTATCGGCCTTTGACGATCTCGCCCGGAAGTTGCCCGGTCGTCTTGGTCCCATCCCAGACTTCTGCCCCATTGACAAAGACTGTCTTGATGCCCTCGGCAAAAAGCTGCGGCTCGGTGAATGTAGCCCGTTCGATTACCGCTTGCGGGTCGAAAAGAACGAGGTCCGCTTTAAGGCCTTTCTTGACCCTTCCACGGTCGCGAAGGCCGAGCCTCTCGGCCGGCATCAGCGACATTTTCTTTATCGCTTCTTCAAGCCCAAGCCATTTATTTTCGCGGACGAACAGCCCGAGAACACGCGGGAAGGTTCCCGTTCCGCGTGGATGGCGACTGCTTATCCCGCCGTCGCTTGAGACCATTACCCATGGCGTTTGATAAAAGGTCTTAACGTCGTTCTCACTCATTCCGAAACCGACGACGCCCGCCCCGCCGTTCTTTACTATTTCAATGTAGGTTTCGACCGGAGTCTTTTTGGCAAACGCTGAGGCCTGTTCAAGTGTTTTGCCTTCATAGTCTGGAAACGCACTACAGGAAGTTATAAGCACCTTGTCCGGGCCTCCAAGAGCGTCGATCCCCTTTTGCACCTCGACCGGGTCTTCGTGCTTTCGGCTCGGCACGAGCACCGTGATGGTCGATGCCCAGGCGACATAAGGATATGCATCGGCAGTGATATCGAGACCGCTTTTGCGAGCCTCGTTGACCAACGCGACCGCATCGGCCGATCTGCCCCAAACACTCTTGTTGCCCATCTTTATATGCGAGATCTGGACCGGGATGTTTGCCTCGCGGCCAATACGGATCGCCTCGCGAATGGCGTTGAGCACACCTTCTTCTTCATCGCGCATATGGGTCATATAAATGCCGCCGTGCTTTGCAGCAACCCGCGAAAGCTGGATCAACTCTTCGGTCGTGGCCGAAAAACCCGCGTCATACTCAAGCCCGGACGAAAGCCCGAATGCTCCCTCCTTCATCGCCCCCTCAAGCAGAGTGGACATCGCGGCGATCTCTTCCTGTGTTGCCGGCCGGCGGAGATCTTCTTTCATTACGAGCGTTCGGAGCGTACCGTGACCGATAAAGGCGCCAACGTTGACCGCGGTCTTGCCTCGTAAGCTAGAGAGATAGCCGCCGATCGAATCCGGCGAGCCGCCGTCCGGGCCGACAATGAGCGTCGTTATTCCCTGCGAGACTTGATTTGCCGCCGTTCCTTCGCGCAAGAGGCCGGATTCGCTGTGGTTGTGGATATCGATGAATCCTGGAGCCAACACAAGGCCGCGGCCTTCGATCACACGGTCGCCTTCCCGCGGCTTCGCCGAGCCGGGCTTGCCGATCCTGGCTATACGGTCGCCGAGGATCGTCACATCGGCGACGTAACGTGGCGAACCGGTGCCATCAATAACCGTCAGTTCGCGAAAATGCGTTGCACCTTGCCGGGCAAAGACAGCGGTCGAAAGCATCGAAATGAACAGGACAAAGCAGGCGAGACGTTTAAGCAAAAGTGCGGATGTCATAAAGGTTTTCCCTCGAATCATAAGCGAAACCATGCAGCGAGCACAAAGGACACGGAGCGGTGCTTTGACGATGCGTGACGCAGAATCTAGAATCGAGGTTTACTTTGAAGGAGAGAGATATCTTGAGTAACAAACAATTTGAGGGCCGATCCGCCATCGTGACCGGCGGGACGCGCGGCATAGGGAAAGCGATCGCGCTCGAATTGGCACATCGTGGCTGCAATGTGGCATTCAACTACGCCCGAAGCGCAGAAGAGGCCGAAAAGCTGAAGGCGGAGATCGAAGGGCTTGATGTACGGGCCTTCGCGGCCCAGTGCGACGTGGCGAACACGGAAGCCTCGGCAGAGTTCGTAAAGGCGGCAGCGGCCGAGTTCGGCACAATAGATTTCCTAGTCAACAATGCCGGCATTACTCGCGACCAACTGATACTCCGAATGAAGGAGGACGATTGGGATTCGGTCATCGACACAAACCTGAAAGGTGCGTGGAACTTTTCAAAGGCCGTGCTTCGGCCAATGATGAAGAACGAGAACGGCGGCTCTATCGTCAACATCACATCGGTCTCCGGCGTCGTCGGAATGCTCGGGCAAACGAACTACTCCGCCTCGAAGGCCGGCATGATCGGCCTGACGAAGGCTCTCGCCAAAGAGGTCGCGAGCCGCAACATCACGGTCAATGCACTTGCGCTCGGCCTTGTCGAAACCGAGATGGCCAGCGAAATGAACGCCGAGTATCGTGAAAAGATCCTTTCGCAGATACCGCTGGGACGGCTCGGGAATGTTCAGGAAACCGCCGAGATAGTTTGCTTCCTGCTCTCCCCGGCCGCTGCCTACATAACCGGCGAAGTGATCAACGCCAACGGCGGGCTTGCGATGTAATGAACCAGAACGAAAAACAAGACGACCCTGAATCGACGGACGAGAATGCGGGAGTGAATGAACCACTTCCGGCAGAGGGCGGACTAACTTCCGGACCACGGGCCGAGCAGGTCACGTTTGGAACTCCGGTTTATACATCGATCTTGATCGCGTGTTTCGTCGGCGTCTCGATGGCCCAGTTTTCAGCGGACCTTGAGCGATCCGTAATTGCGGCTGGCTTTGTAAAACCTATCTTTGTTAGCGGCGAGTATTGGCGCATTCTGACCGGAGCCGCACTCCACGGAGGCGTGCTTCACCTTTTCCTCAATTCGTTTGCCTTCCTTAGTTTCGGGCGGCTCTTCGAAGGGCTTTCGAACCGGGCTCATCTGCCGATCGTTTTCCTGCTTTCAGCGGTCGGCGGTGGGTTTCTGAGCCTGATCTTTAAGCCTGATGGAACATCGGTCGGCGCTTCGGGCGGTATTCTTGGCGTGGTCAGTTACTTGGCGGTTTACACTTTCGCCCGTCGGCAGTTCGTGAGTCCGGCTTTCCGTAAGGATATGTTGGTCAATATTGGGTTTATCCTGGCCTTTGGACTCGTACTCTACGACGTCATCGACAATTATGGCCACATCGGCGGCCTCATCGTCGGAGCAGTGTATGGATTTATCCAGATCCCCCGCGATCCTAACGTAGATCCGCGATCCGTCAGCGGCAGAGTTGAATCAGCCGGCCTTGCGTTTCTTGCTGCTTGGATCGCCATATCCGGTTTCAGCATTTTTCTGATCCTCTCGTACGGCGGATAGCCGATCGCTCTAAATGCCCCGAGTTCGAGTTCACCAGCACGTAAATCCACTCTCGCCGTTTTATCGGCAGGAGCCCGAACCGCTTGTTTACAAAGATCTCTTTTCTGACCCTGCCAGACCGCTGCTGCTGGACATCGGCTGTGCCCGCGGCCGCTTTCTGCTCCGGATGGCCGAGGCCGATCCGAGCCGAAACTACCTTGGCGCCGAGATCCGCGAACCGCTTGTTGCCGAAGCCAATCGGTTAGCTGAAGAGGCCGGACTTTCAAACCTGCATTACTCATTCTGCAACGCGATGCTCTGGCTGGAACGGCTCCTTCAAGGTCTTCCAAATGACATTCTAGAAGTAGTTACTATTCAGTTCCCCGACCCGTGGTTCAAGAAAAAACACGCAAAGCGCCGGATGGTAAATCCGGAAATGGTCGAGACCATCGCCTCGCATCTTAGGACTGGCGGCTGTGTCTTTGTCCAAACGGACATCGAGTTCCTGGCCGAGGAGATGTTCGAATATTTCAGGGCAAGCGGAAAGTTTAGCGAGCAAACGACGTCCGAGAACCCGTTTCCGGTCAAGACCGAGCGCGAAAAAGCCGTCGAAGACAAGCAACTGCCAGTCTATCGGCGGCTCTTTGTTAGAAAGTAATTAACCAAGGCTTGTCCCGAGAAGCCATTGCCCGCCGTCAACGACCAGCGTTACGCCGTTCACATAACTCGCAGCGTCCGAGGTCAGAAAGAGAGCAGCATTCTCAATATCCCTGATGCGGCCGAAGCGCCCCACCGGTATCTTCTTTGTGATCTTCTCTTTGAGCGGTTCGGGCAAAAGCCGCTTCATCCCTTCGGTATCCTCGATCGGCCCCGGAGCGATACCGTTGACCCGAATACCATGGCGGCCCCATTCGACCGAAAGATTGCGTGTGATTGCATCTACACCCGCCTTTGCCGCCGAGACGTGTATTTGCATCGGCGTGGCAAGGTAGTGGAGCGTCGCCGAGATATTCAGGATCTGCCCCTGCGTTTTCTTAAGCTCCTCGAATGCCGCCCGGCAAACGTTGAATGTGCCTTTCGTGTCGATATCAACGACCGTCCCGAAACCATTAGCCGAAAGCTGCTCAGCCGCGCAAAGGAAATTGCCCGCGGCACCGTTGACCACGATATCGATCCTGCCGAAATGCTCGACCGTCTTAGCTATTGCGTTTTGAACGGCGTCATAATCGCGGACGTCCGCCGCGACCGCGAAACACTCCCCGCCGCCTTCCTCGATCAGCGTTTTCATCGCCGCAAGGTTCTCTTCCTTTCGGCTGGTTATCGCAACCCGAGCACCGTGTTCGGCCATCGCCCGGGCGATACCGCCGGTTATTCCGGTCCCGCCGCCTGTTACAAACGCAACTTTCCCCTGTAAAATGTCTCTTGCAAATACGCTGTCGCTCATGGCAAAGAATCTTAACACAAAGAGTTGCTTTGGCCCGCTCGCCGAATTAGCAAACCGTGTCGGCCGGAACGAGCGAAAACTGGCCGTTCTGCTCTTCACCCTTGTGTTGGCGGCTGCGTCGTGCGGCTCGCCTCCGACCGATCCGCGAACGGCGATACCGGAGGACGCCCTGATCTTTGTCGAAACCCGCGACCTCGGTCGGCTGATCCGTGCAGTAACGGAGAGCCCGCGTTTTGCCGAGGCGGCGGAAAACAAGCCCGATCTTCGTGCAATAGACGGCATTGAAATGGCGGTCGCGGTCACGGGTTTTGAGACCATCGAACAGCCCGTAACCGATTCGAACTCGGTGCTCAATTTCCGACCGAGGTTCGTCGCAGTAGCCGAAACCCGGCTGTGGAATTTCCAGGTGCTCGGGTTCGTTGAAAATGAACTTGGGCTTTTCATCAGCGAAGCATACGGCGGGGAGGCAAAGCTTGAGATCTCAGAAAAGCACGGCGGACGATATTTCATCTGGCTCGGGCAAGATGGGCAGAAAGCGTTCGCGCTGGTTCTCGACAGCCTGATCATCTTTGGCAACGATGAATCGGCGCTCGAGCGTGCCCTTGCAACAAGGAACGGCGAACTTGGCTCGATAGCCAAACGGAACGATCTCACCGAACCCGCCGGCCTCATCTCGGGCTTCATTTCCAAGGACGGCATAGCACAGCTTGCAAACATCTCCGGCATCTCGCTGGCGAACCGGGCGAGTGACGACGCCGACGTACAGAGCTTTGTCGCCAGAGTACTGCCGGAGGTGCTGAGGAACACGGTCACTGAAGTGCGATGGACGTCGCAGTCGGTTGAGAACGGCATCGAGGACCGGCTGACCATCTCTACAGTCAACGAAACGGGAGCAGTGCTTGGCGAATCGATGGCAGCGGCCGAAGGTGGCCCGCTCGGGCTGGAACGATTCATTCCGGAGACCATCGTCTCGGCAACTCGCTACAACCTCAAAGATCCCAGAGTCGCCTGGCGAGCCGCTCTTATGACCGCACAGCGGCAAACCGATGAGCTTTCCGGCAAGCTGCTTCTTGCCTTTTCGGACAGCCTTTTCGAGCCCTATGGGATCGACAACGCCGAGCAGTTCCTCGCCTCAGTAGATACACAGCTGATAACGGCAAGATTTGACGGCGAGGGCGATCGGCAGGTCGTCATCGCAAGGGTGAAAGACCGTGCGACATTGATGAACTCCGTCGCTCAAGAGCTTCGTAGCGAAAAACCGACGGAAGCAGAGCAAGGAACGATCGTCTGGCGTTCGGCTGAGGGCGATGTTGCTATGACCATCGCCGGAGATGTTGTAGTTATCGGTAACCCGGATGCGGTTCAGCGCTCGCTCGAATCGGGAAAGCGGGCGAGCGGATCGGAACTTCCCATGAGCATAAAAACCCTCGCGGCATCGACCGCCGCGGCGATAACGATCGGCGGCGACTCCGAGATCTCGGGGAGGATCGCCGACGTTCTTTCGGCAAAGAGATCGAACGAGGCGCCCATAGTTGCAAGGTACACGACCGAAACTCGCATCAATCAGAAAGCGATCGAGCGAACAAGCGTTTCGGACTTCGGCATTATCGGGAGCATCATCGCACTATTCGCCGCAGAATAGACGTCCCCTTTTTTACATTACGCTTTAGCTTTCGGCCGTTCGTCTCTATCCAGCGATCCGCTTCTTCGAACTTCTCAAAGCGTTCCTCGTCGCGGCGAAACTCGGGCGTGTGGTTGTATCGGCGGCCGTTGTGATGAACGGTCGGGTGAAAGACGTGCAGCATCTCGTGATACATCACGTATTCGATGACGAAGCGAGGCACATCGGCCGAATCAAGCGAACGACTGATCACAATCGTGTCGTGGTGCGAATCGAAATGGCCGAGTATCCTGAACGTCGGCTTCGCAGACCAGGTAAGATTCGGCTTTCTCAGGGTTCCCCAAAAGTACTTCGTATTCAGATCTGAGAAAAGCTCCTCCAGGTCGTAAACTGAGCCTTGCGTTCCTGTTATTACCTTTCGCCCGCGTTCACGGCGGCTCGCTGCGGCACGGTCGCGCATTTCGGGCGAGGAAATGTATTCGGAATAAAGGTCACGGGCCCGCTTCGGCACACGCCGGCGAAAGAGTTTTGCGACAAGAACATAAGCCAATGCTCGATGAACCTCGATAGGCATATCCCGGCAAATCTCGGCGATCCGAACGTAAACACTGCCGTTACGAACGCGTATGGTTTGGTTGATACCGACGTAAGGATAGAACGAAACATGGACAGAAACGCCGCTCCGCTCGGGGTCGTAATGCCCGATCACATCACGGTAAACACCAGCTATTTCATCAATTGCGGGAATGTTGGACACTTTGTTAATACTGGTTTAACGATTAATCGTTGACACATATCACGTGTCGATGCTATTTCTATTAAGTGGAGAGAAAACTTCTCTCCCGCTGCGGTTCTCCCTCCAACGTGACAAATGGCGGTTCGTGAGTCAAATGGAGACATAAAATCCGCCCGCCCTGACCCTGACAAGCGCGGGCAAGCGGTGCTTGCTGCCGTGATCGATGAACATTTTGTCACTGGTGAACCGGTAGGTTCAAAAAAGGTTGCTGAACGCTTTGCGAGTTCTTCGCGGGTGAGTTCGGCAACGATTCGCAGCGTGATGAGCGAGCTTGAGGAACTCGGATTTCTTGAGCAGCCCCATACCTCAGCCGGCCGCGTGCCGACCGACCACGGGTATCGCTTCTATGTTGATAATCTGCTCGGTGTCCTGAAGGTCTCTGACTCGGACCTGAAAAGGATAGCGGACGAATTCGGTTCCTTTGATGACACGATCATCGAAGCTCCGGACCGGCTGCTAGAGCGGACCTCTCAGATCCTTTCTGATCTTTCAAATAATGTCGGGATAGTGGTCTCGCCAAGCCTGGCTAACGACCGGCTTCAGCACATCGAGTTCATCAGCGTCGCTGAGAATCGCGTGCTGGTCGTCATGGTCTCGCCGCCGAACATCGTCCACAATCGCCTGATCCGACTGACGAACCCATTGACGCGTGAAGAACTCGAGAAGTGTTCGAATTACCTCAATGCTGAATTTACGGGCAAGAGCCTTTCGGAGATAAGGGACGAGATACTACGGCGGATGCATGAAGATCGGGCTCTCTTTGACCGCCTTCTGCAAACGGCCGTTATCCTCTGCTCGCAGAGTATCGAGGGCGAGAGCGAGGCTTCGGGCGAAGTTTACGTTGAAGGAACGACAAACATTCTTTCAAAGCGCGACTTTGCAGACCTCGAACGGCTTCGCGAGCTTCTTGCCACCATAGGTGAGAAATCGAAGCTGCTGCAAATCCTCAATGAGTGCGTCTCAAAAGAGGAGACCGGCAAAGGCGAGGTCAAGATCGTTATCGGAAGTGAGAATTCGGTAACGCCCCTTCAAGATTGTTCGCTGATCTCAGCTCCATACAGGATCGGCGACAGCACCGCGGTCGGGACTTTAAGCGTTCTTGGCCCGACCCGTATCGAATATGCACGAATGATCGCAGTCGTGTCCTATCTTGCAAAGGTCCTTGAAAGGTTGCTTGCAAAGCAATCGAACTAGGATCTCCAGCTTACGCAGAGTTTCCTGCGTACAAACAATGAACGAAAACGAGGAAATAAAGGATATCGAACCTTTGTCCGAGAGCATGATCGATGCCGACTCCGAGTCGGTCGATGATTTCATCCGCCAGCTCGAGGAGAAGGAAAAGGACCTGCACATAACCCTTGAGACTACCGTCATAGAGATCGAAGAAGGCTTCGATGACGGCAATCCATCGGTGTTCTTTGTCGAACCTAAGCAACATCCCAAGGCCGAGCCGGTCGCCGTCAAGCCTGCATCTCCCGAGCCTACCGCTGCGGTTCAGGTACGGGAAGAGCAGGTTGAAACCGACGACGCTGATGAGGAGATCGCCGAACTCGAGGAAAGGATCAGTGACCTCGAAGAATTCAACGCGGCACTTAGAGAGAACGTTCGTCGGCTTGAGACCGAACGCTCGGAAATTCTTGAGAATTCACTTCGAAGGAACAAGGATTTCGAAGCCTTCAAGGCTCGCAACGAACGCGACCGCACGGACAACTTGCGAAACCAAACGGTCTCGCTCGTGGAAAGATTTCTCCCGGTTCTTGACAACCTCGAACGGGCACTGGACTCCGCGAACCAGCTATCGGAAGAGCGAGGGCCTGAGTTTGGCCATTTCTTTGAAGGCATCCAAATGGTCAATGAGCAATTCAATTCGGCCCTTTCGGAATTGGGTGTTGACCCGATCCCTGCCACTGGGAGCGAGTTTGACCCGCACCTGCATGAGGCGGTCGCAACCGTTGAGACCAAAGAATATGCAAATAATGTCGTTTGCGAAGAACTGCTCCGTGGATTCCGATTTGGCGACCGCATCATCCGCCACGCGATGGTCAAGGTCGCTGTGAACCCGAACCAACCGGAGGCAGTTACAACAAACGAAGAAGAAAATAAGGAGACCGAACCCGAGAGTGAGTCTCTGTAGATCTTGTCCTCCCCCTTTTTCCCTCCTCCCTCCATCCATTTGAGGTAACCAAATATGAGTAAAGTGATCGGAATCGACCTTGGAACTACCAACTGCTGTGTATCCGTTCTTGAAAACGGGACAGTGCAGATAATCTCAAATAAAGAAGGCGGCCGAACAACTCCGTCGGTCGTTGGCTTTACAGATAAGGACGAACGCCTTGTCGGACAGATCGCCAAGCGGCAGGCCGTAACCAATTCGGCCAATACGCTTTATGCGGTGAAGCGTCTGATCGGCCGGAAGTTCAATTCCCCCGAGGTCGAGAAAATGCGTTCGACGGTTCCTTTTGAGATCGTCGAAGCTCCGAATGGCGACGCTCACATTCGCGTTCTCGGCCGGGTTTACAGCCCGCCGGAGATCTCGGCGATCCTGCTCCAAAGATTAAAGCAGGCGGCCGAGGAATTTCTCGGCGACCGGATCACGGAAGCGATAGTCACAGTTCCGGCATATTTCGACGATATGCAGCGGCAGGCGACCCGCGACGCGGCGAAGATCGCCGGACTTGAGG
>ERZ761602.7459-NODE-7459-length-11578-cov-9.787729_pt1 | contig 11578 bp, 12 predicted proteins | sample MGYA00512165_ERZ761602 | MGnify/ENA primary metagenome ERZ761602 (study PRJEB28899, sample SAMN02445085) | bioreactor sludge metagenome | biome: EBPR sludge; isolation source: Thorneside wastewater treatment plant | place: Australia: Brisbane, Thorneside... | reverse complement strand
GCTCTACTCTTTTTCTCACTGAGTTCAATTTCTAATGCACAGAGTGTTATTCAATCCATTAATTCAGGTTCAATCATTTCCTCTAATTCTATGGTTACTGTAGGTGAAATTTTTGTTGTACCGGAAAATCAAAATCAAACCAGTTCTGGAATAATTGGGATTTTAACAATTATTAATGAAGAAAATCTGTCTGTTTCTGAATTTGACGTAAGCGAAAATATTGTTGTTTTTCCAAATCCAACTACTACCGCAATTAATTTCAGAACAAAAACTAATCTTGTAAACGAAAAGGTCTTTATTTTTTCTAATTCAGGGCAACTTGTGAAGGAGATTGAAATTAATTCATCAAATTCAATTGACTTAACTGATCTTTCTACAGGAATTTATTTCATTCAATTTGAAAATAAAAAATACAATGCTTTTAAAATTATCAAACAATAACTTATATCTTCACTTATGAAAAAATTAATTACTCTACTTGTTTTATTTGCTACATCACTTGCTATTGCACAAGTGCCACAAGGAATTTCTTATCAAGCCATTGCTTTAAACGCATCGGGGAATCCTGTTGTTAACTCTAGCGTTGGAATCCGTTTAACTATACTAGACAATGCCTCAAACGGAACAGCCATTTATACTGAAACACAAACTAAAACAACTAATGCTCAAGGATTATTTAACTTAATTATTGGTCAAGGAACAGTTGTTTCCGGAACTTTTAATACTATAAACTGGGGGACAAATTCAAAGTTTTTGAAAGTAGAAATGGATGCTACCGGAGGAACAAACTTTGTAACTGTTGGAACAACTCAGTTACTTTCTGTTCCTTATGCTATGCATGCAGCAACTGTTTCCAGTATTGCAGGTAACTCAAATATAAATGATGAAATAATTGAAAATAAAACGTCAAACTATGCCTTTATGGATTACTATGACAATAAAGCTTATGCATTTAATACAACCACTGATATGTGGAGTTTTCAATCATTTAATACAAATGCTACTCCAGAATTGGTAACTTCTAATGGTAACTTTGGCTTTATTGACAATTATGATAATAAAGCTTATACCTATAATGGAAAAACTGGTGTTTGGTCTTCGCAAACTTTTAATACTAATGCTTCTCCAGTCTTTATGATTTCAAACGGTAGTTTTGCTTTTATGGATTATTATGACAACAAGGCGTATGCTTATAATTCAAGTACTGGTAGTTGGAGTGTTCAATCATTTAATACCAATGCTACTCCCGATTTTGTTGCTTCAAATGGCAATTTTGGTTTTATAGATAATTACGACAATAATGCTTATGTATATAATAGTAAAACCGGCGTATGGTCTGTACAGCCATTTAACACAAATGCATCACCTGATTTAGTTGCTTCCAATCGTAACTTTAGTTTTATTGATTATTATGATAATAAAGTTTATGTCTGCAATGGAAGAACAGGAGTTTGGTCATCACAACTTTTCAATACAAATGCTACTCCAACGGTTGTAATTTCTGAAACCAATTAAAATTTTAAAATCCCGCTAAAAGCGGGATTTTTTTTTAAAAGTTTTATCTCGTAAACAATAACTCTCTATATTTTGTCAACGTCCAGATTTCATCGTCAACCAAAAGCTCTAGTTTGTCGCAGTGTTCTCTGATGATTTCAAAGTAAGGCTTTACTTTATCACAATACGTTTCGGCCATTTTTTGTGCATCTGTTAAAACATTTGCTTTTTTACGAGCTTCAACCATCGCTTCAACATTTGAATTAATTCCTTCGATGTGAGCAGAAATTTCTTTGATTAATGAAATTTGTTCTTTTGCAATTTTTTCAAAATCTTTTCCGAAGATTTCTTTTAAACCACGAACATTTTCAATCAATGTATTTTGGTAACGAATTGCCGTTGGAATCACGTGATTTCTGGCAATATCGCCTAAAACTCTTCCTTCGATTTGAATTTTTTTGGTGTACTCTTCCAATTCAATTTCGTAACGAGCTTCCACTTCAACGTGGTTCATTACATTCAAATCTTTAAATAAATCCAATGCCTTTTTAGAAACTTTTGCTTTCAAAGCTGCCGGAGTTGTTTTGTGATTACTCAAACCACGTTTTTTAGCTTCTTTTTCCCATTCATCGCTGTAACCATCACCTTCAAAAAGAATATTTTTTGTTGTTTTGATGTATTCTCTCAACACGTTGAAAATTGCTTCGTCTTTCTTTAAATCCTTTTTCTCGATTAAAGCGTCCACTTCTTTTTTGAATTCTTTTAATTGTTTTGCAACGATAGAATTCAGCGTTGTCATTGCATTGGCACAATTTGCAGAAGAACCAACGGCTCTAAATTCAAATTTATTTCCGGTGAAAGCAAATGGAGAGGTTCTGTTTCTATCCGTGTTGTCTAACATTACATCCGGAATTTTACCTACTACATTTAGTTTCAAATCTGTTTTTTCTTCCGGAGTAAGTTTTCCTTTGGAAACACCTTCTAAGTTAGCTAAAACTTTGGTTAATTGCTCACCAATGAAAACCGAAATAATTGCCGGCGGAGCTTCGTTTGCACCCAATCTATGATCGTTACTGGCGGTTGCAATGGCTGCTCTCAACAATTCCTCATATTCATTTACTGCTTTGATGGTGTTAATGAAAAATGATAAAAATTGCAAGTTGCTCATTGGTGTTTTTCCAGGTGAAAGTAAGTTCACGCCGGTATCTGTAGCCAATGACCAGTTATTGTGTTTTCCTGAACCGTTTACACCTTTGAATGGTTTTTCGTGGAAAAGTACTTTAAAATCATGACGTTCACCTACTTTTGACATCACATCCATTAACAATGAATTGTGGTCAACCGCTAAATTAGTTTCTTCAAAAATTGGAGCTAATTCAAATTGGTTTGGAGCTACTTCGTTGTGACGTGTTTTTACCGGAATTCCCAATAACATACACTCTTCTTCCAATTCTCTCATGTAAGCCAATGCTCTTGATGGAATTGATCCGAAATAATGATCGTCTAATTGTTGTCCTTTAGCAGATGTATGTCCAAGCAACGTTCTTCCTGTTAACATTAAGTCAGGACGTGAGTTTGCTAATGATGAATCTACTAAGAAATATTCTTGTTCCCAACCTAACGTTGCAGTTACTTTTTTAACGTTTTTATCGAAATATTTACACACTTCAGTTGCTGCTTCGTCAACTGAATTCAAAGCTCTTAATAAAGGTGTTTTATAATCTAATGCTTCACCGGTATAAGAAATGAATACGGTTGGGATACACAAAGTCGTTCCGAAGATGAATGCAGGAGATGTTGGATCCCAAGCAGTATATCCACGTGCTTCGAATGTATTTCTGATTCCACCATTTGGGAAAGAGGATGCATCCGGTTCTTGTTGAACTAATTGTCCGCCACCAAATTTTTCTACCGGATCTGAACCGTCATACGAAGTTTCGAAGAAAGCATCATGCTTTTCTGCAGTTGAACCCGTAAGTGGTTGAAACCAGTGTGTATAATGTGTTACGCCTTTTGCCAAAGCCCATTCTTTCATTCCAAGAGCGATGTAGTCGGCTAATTTTCTGTCAATTTTTGTTCCGTGTTGAACGGCATCTTTTACACCTTTGTAGGCATCGGCAGTTAGGTACTGTCGCATTGCTTTGTCGTTGAATACATTGGATCCGAAAAGTTCAGATTTTCTGCCTGACTCTTCAAATTTTACAGGTTTTCTGCTTGATGCATCTTTTAATGCTTGAAAACGTAACGTTGACATAAAATTAATTTTTAAGGTTTAACTATCTTATTTTATGGTGCAAATATATCTAAAAAATATTTTAAAACAACTATACCCCTATTTTTTTAGGGGTAAAATCTATAAAAAGCAAAAATTATCGATTATAGTGGTGGTTTTTTTGAGGAAATGGTAGTTTGAGGAGATTTTGTTTGAAAGTTTCAGGTTTCAAGTTTCAGGTTTCAGGTTTCAGGTTTCAGGTTTCAAGTTTCAGGTTTCAGGTTTCAGGTTAAAAAATGTCATATATTTTTTAACCTTTTCATTATTGTTTTAAATTATGAAATGAGAAGAATAACAGGTAATAACCTGAAACTTAAAACCTGAAACTATTTTAAACCACTGCTCCCCTAGCCTCGATTGTAATGGAAAGCCTTGTGCAGGATTGTTGTATTTTTTCTTGGCGAAAAAAAGCGACCAACGGAAGCTCTTTTTTGGCCTTAGAAAAAAACAACAAGACAAACAAGCTTGGAATGGAAAGCGGGATTAGCTTCTGAAAATTAAGCAAATGTTAGATATACAAACAAAATATAACTTGCCAATAATATCACTCCGGCTTTTCGGTCAAGGAAACCTTTTTGTGGCATATAAACCAGTGGTAATAATATGAGAGAAAAGCCTAGCATCCAATAAATATCGAATGTTAGCAAGCGATTATCGACTAATTTTATGGGGTGGATGATAGCGGTGAGACCAAGTACGGACAAAATATTAAAGATATTTGAACCCAACACGTTACCGATGGAAATAGAACTTTCTTTTTTGATGGCTGCGATAAGCGATGCCGCAAGTTCCGGAATACTTGTTCCGATAGCTACTACGGTTACGGCAATTACTCTATCTGAAACTCCAAAAGCCTGAGCGACATTGACAGCTCCTTTAATTAAAAACTCCGATCCTCCGTAAAGAGCTGCTCCTCCAACAACAAGAAATCCAATTATTTTATACATTTCCATGGTTTCTTCTAGTGGAATCTCTATTTCTTCTTTATTTTTTTGTGATTTTACGAGGTAAACAACAAAAGCTATGATTAAGAAAAACAATACAAATCCTTCTATTCTACTTATTTCTCCATCGTATAAAAGTATTCCAAACAGTATAAAAGAAGCCACAATCATAGCTGGCCAATCTGTTTTGAAGAAGGATTCATCTACTTTCATTTTACTAATAATCATGACTAATCCGAGAATCAGACCGATATTAGCAATATTAGAACCAACAACATTCCCTAAAGCAATATCCGGAAAACCCGCCATTGCTGATTTGACACTCACAATCAATTCAGGTGCAGAAGTGGCAAATGAAACTACGGTCATTCCGATTACGATTTTGGAAATATTGAGTCGAAGCGACATTCCGACTGCTGCTTTGAGCAACCAATCGCCACCAAAAACTAAAAGAACTAAACCTAAAATGATAAATAGAAAATCCATAACTGCTTTTAAAAGAACTGCGAAAATAGGAAATTAAATGCACAAAAAAAGGCCTTCGGAAAGACCTTTTTAGAATTTATTTAGAATTTATTGACGTTCGCTGATTGGTTTTACATCAGCTTCAGTAAGACCGTACATTTCCATAACTTGTTTATAGTTGCTGTAATCCATTCTTCCGGAGAAAAACCCAGGAATTATTACAACTCTGAAAATTTGATTATTTGTGACTGCTGGTGTTAAACCTGCCAAATCAAAACCTTCCATATAAAGACCTATATTAAAACGAGTAAAACTATAGTTGTAAGCATAGTCTAATGTTCCGTCTTCAAAGAAATAATATTCAGGAACTAATTTCCAATCGTCTTCTCCTTGAAAAGCACCTGCTAATCTATAAATTAAAACATGATCTGATGACAATATAGGGGGATTTAAAACAATCTCGCCAGTAAATCCGTTTTGAGTTGTAAAACTTCTATTTACTTCAAACACTTCTGCTTCTGCACTAAAACCATCTCTTCCCGGAGGACCTTGTGGACCTTCGCAACTTTGTAATGTTATCATCCCGATTAACACTAAAATGAATGTAAATTTTTTCATACGTCTATTTTTTAATGATTAATGATAGTTGGTACTATCCAATACTCATGCCAAAGTTATCTTTTTTGAACCATTTGCCCTAATTTAATTTTTCTTACTTTTGAAAAATGATAGAAAATCAATCTCTTTTTATGGTCATGTTGGGAGCTACTCCTCCCGGAAGATTGACTGAACAACATGATATTTTTTTTGGAATTGGACATGCTTTGAAAGAATTAGTACCGGCTATGAAAGACTTTTGGCCGGAAGCAAAAGGCCGAATTCATATTGACGCGTGGCGAAAAGTTTCTTTTGTTGATGATTTTAAAATTGAAGTTGTTTCTCGTGAGGAAAACTTACCCATCTCAGAAAAATTATTTTTCATCAATTTAGGTGGTTACAAAGAAAATGAATTTGAAGAATATCATTATAAAGTGTTAACCGTTGCTCAAAACAAAACCGAAGCGATTAAAAAAGCAAAAGCCACTTCGTTCTATAAACATTACGGTTTTAAAGGAGCGACGTCGCATATTGATGATAAATATGGCGTGGATGTAGATGATATTTATGAAATTGAAGATATTTTATCACCAACATTTAAAGAAAATTTCAAATTGAAAATAACAAAAACAAATTCAAACCAACAAGATGGTCTGGAAATTGGTTATGTAAAAATTGATAAATTACTGAAAGATGAAAATTAAATTCTTACTACTGTTTTTATTGGTTTATGGAAAACATTTAGGGCAAATTGCCGATTCTAAAAACTTAGTTGCTGTAAATGAAGATGTAAAGCTTTTAGCTGATGGTTTTATTTTTACGGAAGGACCAATTTCGGATAAAAATGGGAATGTGTTTTTTACTGATCAACCCAACAATAAAATTATTCGTTGGGATGCGGAAAGTGGTAAAACAACCGTATTCAGTGATAATTCCGGTCGTTCAAACGGATTATATTTTGACAAAAAAGGAAACCTGATTGCGTGTGCCGATTTGAATAATCAACTTTGGCAATTTGACAAAAAAGGAAAACACAAAGTGATTTATGAAGATAAAGTAAACGCTCATAACGGTCCGAATGATTTGTGGATTGATTCCAAAAACGGGATTTATTTTACTGATCCGTTGTATGTTCGGAATTATTGGGAAAGAGATTCTGTGAGTAAAAGAACCGGCAATCATGTTTATTATCTTTCGCCTGATAGAAAAAAAATCATCGCCGTTGATGAAAATTTAGTGCAACCGAATGGTATTGTTGGATCGGCGGATGGAAAAAAATTGTATGTAGCTGATATTAACGATCAAAAAACGTATGTTTATGACATTCAATCTAATGGAACGTTGATGAATCGAAAAGTTTTTTGCGAAATGGGTTCAGATGGAATGACAATTGATAATCAAGGGAATGTTTACTTAACCGGAAAAGGTGTGTCTGTCTTTAATAAGAATGGTTTTCCGGTGGCTCATATTCCGGTGCCGGAGAAATGGACGGCTAATGTTTGCTTTGGCGGCAAAAACAACGACCTCTTATTTATCACAGCGATGGATGCTGTGTATGGTTTAAAAATGAATGTAAAAGGAGTGACTTATGGGAAGAAATAATCCGAAGAATATTAAAATACACAACGACAAATTGCACAAGGAACAAGCCAAAAAGAAAGAAAAAGAAATGGCGAGAAAAGAGAAGTTGAAAGCAATTGTTCGCAAGTTTAATAGTGAAGAAAATGAAACCGCTAACTAATTAAATCATTGATATGAAAAATTTACTTTTGATTACTTTCGTATTTTTCACTATTTCTTATAGTGTTGCCCAGGACAAGGTTGCCATTGAAAAAGAAGCCGCTGCCTTAGCTCAAGAACAATTGGATGGATACAATAAACGAGATATCGAAGCTTTTTTGAAACCTTACAGCGAAAATGTAAAAGTCTATACTTTTCCCGATCAACTTTTGTATGAAGGAAAGGCAAAAATGCGAGAAGAGTATACCCAAATGTTCAACCAATTACCCGATTTGAATTGTAAATTGGTCAACCGAATTGTATTGAACAACAAAGTCATCGACCACGAAGAAGTTGTCTTTATGAAATCGGAACCAAAACTGTATGCAATTGCGGTTTATACGATTACAGATGGTAAGATTAGTGAGGTGAGGTTTATGCAGTAAATATTCAGCAAAATTGATTAAGCGTAAAATAATAAAAAAACTAGTTTGGACCTTTGCAATATTATTCATTTTAATGAATGTTATTGCAATTTTTCATTCCTATAAATTCACTCACTTCGCTGAAAATAATTCAGAAAAGACTAAAACTCCAACAAAACTTTCGAGCGGTCAGAAAATTTCAACTATACTATTTGGGGTAAATAATCCAAAACCTGTTAATAAAAAAACACCTTCTATAGCTTTTGAAACAATTACTATTAACAGCAATAAGGAAATAGAATGTTGGGATATCAAAATACCAAATTCAAAAGGCACGATTATACTTTTTCATGGATATGGAGGAAATAAATCTTCAATGCTTGATAAAGCTGAAGTTTTCAGAGAGCTTGGTTTCAGCACATTTTTAGTTGATTTTATGGGTTCAGGCAATTCAGAGGGAAACCAAACAACCATAGGTTTCTTAGAAGCAGAACAAGTTAAATCAACCTATGAATATATAAAGCAAAAAGGTGAAAAAACAATTTTTCTTTTTGGAACATCGATGGGATCTGTTGCCATAATGAAAGCACTTAGCGATTTTGAAATTAAACCTAAAGGAATCATAATCGAATGTCCTTTTGGTTCAATGTATAAAACTGTTTGTGCAAGATTTGAATCGATGAATGTACCCACTTTTCCAATGGCCGGACTTTTAGTTTTTTGGGGAGGCGTTCAAAATGGGTTTTGGGGTTTCGGACACAATCCGACTGAATATTCAAAAAAAATTAACTGTTCTACCCTACTATTACACGGAAAAAAAGACGAAAAAGTCAGTTTGGCAGAAATTGATGAAATATTCTTGAATTTGAAGGGTCAAAAAGAATTAAAAATTTATGAAAATGTAGGACACGAAAACTATTTGAACAAGTATAAAGATGAATGGACAAAAGATGTTGATAAATTTATAAATACAAAATAAAAGAAAACTCCATCAATTCCCCCACAACCTAACCCATAATTTGCCTAATAATTTCTTTGCTTGTGCCCTATTTTTATTTGGTAATTCTTTGGCTTTGATTTCCCCATTTTCTTCCGTAATTTCATAACTAAATGAAAACTGCATGTCGTTTTTATCCGCATTCATCACCCCAAAACGCAAATCGTTAAAAAGCAATTGATTTTCTTTTTGGGTGATGCAGTACCAACCTTCTGAAATTCGTTTGAGTTGTTTGATAACCGCTTCGTTTTCATATTCAGTAATCAATTCATTCTGTTTTGGAATGAATTGAAATTGTATCGGTTTTGTATCAAAAAAAGAATAATCGCCGATGTAATATCCATTATCCACTTTAATATTAGTTGTCCACAAAATGATGTTGAATGGCGATGGTTTTACCACAATTTCCTTATAACTAATTTTATTTTGTTCCAATTGTTTTTCAAATTTTTGCAAGACAATGGATTGGACAATTAGCGTGAGAAACAAATACGAAGTACTCACAATTAATCCCGTTCTATTCCAAAACATTCTTTTGGGGTCGTCTTTCTTTTTCTTAATTGAAAAAATCAGAAACAACAAAAAAGGCAGCGTGTAGAGTGGATCAATAACAAATATGGATTGCAATGAGAATCGGTTTTCAAGCGGCCAAAACAATTGCGTTCCCCACGTAGTGAACAAATCTAAAAGTGCATGTGTTTGCAAAATAAGGAAAGAAAACAACGTTGCTTCTTTGAAATTTACACCTTTTTTATGTTCTATTTTTTGCAAAATCCATCCTAAAATGGGTGAAAGAAAAAGAAAAAATAAAGTGGAATGACTGAAGCCACGGTGAATATCTGTAGCAGTTAACGGATCTAAAAACTTACCGTAAAGCACATCTAAATCGGGCATCGTTCCAATGATGGCACCGTAAAGAATGGCTTTGTTGCCGATCTTTTTGCCGAGCACTTGATTGCCCACTGCGGCACCGAGAACGATTTGACTGAGTGAATCCATTAGTTTACTTTTCCTTCAAAATAACCTGAAATGACTATCGGTTCTGCTTGATTTAGAACAACTGCAAGCACATCATTAAACTCAAATCTATACTTTCCATTTTCTAAATAGGTAACCTCAACAGTTGAATGGTATAACATATTTGTGGTTGTTTCAGTATAATAAAAGCCATTAGCGAAAAGCGTTTCCCCTATCGTTCCTAAACCAAAAGTATAAATTCCGTTTGGTCCTGTAGGTGAATTTTTTGAATAACTAAAACCAAAAAGAATAGCTTCATAATCATCTGAACCAGAAACACCTCTTTCTAAGTTAAAAGTTAAACCTTCTATGTTAGGATTATCAGATGAAGGATTACGTTCTAATTTAGCCGTTGTTGGTTTAAACTCAACTCCATCCACAGTAATCGTAGACTCAAAAGCCGGAGCTGAATCATCTGAAGAATCACAAGCGGTAAAAATCGAAGCAAAAATCAATAGAACTATAAACTTTTTCATAAAAATATTTTTGCAAAAATAACAATTTGGAAATTTAAAAGGACAAAAAACTTCTCATAAAAAATAAGAAGAAAGAATTGAAAAAATCATAATTATACAACAAAATCAAATAATCATATAACATGAAGATTATAATATATTCGACCTTTATGACTATAATTTTAAATTTATTAATGATGGAAAAGTCTAATTCAAATTTCAATAGTACAATCGAAGTCAATAACATAAAACTATCCTACAATGATGTGGGAATTGGGAAAATACCGATTGTCTTTTTGCACGGGTTTCCTTTTAATAAGTCGATGTGGGACAATCAATTGAAAACTTTTGAGGAAACGCACCGTTTTATATCGGTGGATTTTAGAAGCTTTGGTCAATCGACGAATGATGATTCTGCGTTGAGTATGGATTTATTGGGCGATGACTTGATTGGTTTTTTGAATGCATTGAATTTGCGAAGAGTGATTATTTGCGGACTATCGATGGGTGGATTTGTGGCGTTGAATGCGATTACACGTTATCCCGAGCGGTTTGCGGCTTTGATTTTGTGTGACACGAATTGTGTTGCCGACAAGCCTGAACAAAAAGAGAAACGCTATAAAACGATTGAGGAAATTGAGCAAAACGGAACGTCGAAATTTGCAGCTACGTTTTTGGATTCTGTGTTTGCGGATGATACCTATTCTTCGGATAAAGAATTAGTTAAAAAAATAAATGCCGACATTTTGGCGAATTCTCCGGAAGTAATCACGAACGGTTTGAAAGCGTTGGCGATGCGTAACGAAACGTGTTCTAAATTGGCGGAAATTACTGTTCCTACGTTGATTATTTGTGGTCGTGAAGACGAAGTGACGCCGCTGGAGCAGTCGGAATTTATGAATAAACACATAAAAGATTCGACGTTGAAAGTAATTAATAATGCAGGGCACTTGTCGAATATGGAGCAACCACAAGCCTTTAACGCAGAGCTTTTAGAGTTTTTGTCATCGGAACCGATTATCACAATGGTGAATTCGATTAAAGAGCCGAATGCGAATTTGTTTGTGTAGGTTTATTGGTTAACGTTCTTACTTTTTATATATAACCCCTTTATTAAGTTTTATGACTTGGTGAAGGGGTTTTGGTTTTAGTAGATTTTTTGAGGAAATGTTAAAGTGGGGGGATTTTTAGTA
>ERZ761602.7458-NODE-7458-length-11579-cov-4.270826_pt1 | contig 11579 bp, 10 predicted proteins | sample MGYA00512165_ERZ761602 | MGnify/ENA primary metagenome ERZ761602 (study PRJEB28899, sample SAMN02445085) | bioreactor sludge metagenome | biome: EBPR sludge; isolation source: Thorneside wastewater treatment plant | place: Australia: Brisbane, Thorneside... | reverse complement strand
AGGTGTTGAGGATCAGCGGGATGACCGGCAGCGGCAGGTCCCTGAGCAGGCGGGGGTGGATGAACTGGAAGGCGTGGCCCTCGAACTGGCCACGCTCCAGGCCGTCCATGGCGGTGATGTCGAAATCGCGGTCGCACAACTGGCGGATCAGCCACTCCGCCAGATCGCTCTGCACCGGATACTCCCGGTCCGCCGTCGGCTCATGGCGCCACATGCGGGCCGACTTGACCCAGCCGTCGTTCGGCGACGCGGGCTCGCGCGCGGTGTTGCGGATGGTCTGTCCGTAGTAGATGGCCATGGCCGGGTTGTTGCTGGTGCGGAACAGCTCGGTCTGGTCGTCGCCGACGATCAGCAGCACGTCCAGCCGCGCGTCCCGGATGCGCTGGCCCAGGTGGTCCATGGCGGCCTGCGACGCATCGAAACGTTCGCCCATTTTCTCTGGCGTCACCATCGCATCGGTGCCGGCCGGCGCCTGCGCCAGCAGCGCGTCGTAGTCGGTCTTGTTCCCGCGCTTGTCGTAGTAGTGGGCGTTCTTCGTGTCGATGACGCGGAAGCCGTGCTGCCAGTCTTCGCGTTGCGAGACCAGCATGATGCTGTGGGAGGAGCCGAATGCGGCAACGAGTTGTGCCATGGAATGCCCTTCAGAAATGAGTCAAACAACAAACTGCGCGCGCAACTGCGCGATGTGCTCGGGTGAGGGGGGGTAGTCCCGCCCCGCGCGCTTGTAGTCCTTCATCCAGGCGATGAGCAGCGTGCGTCGGCGCCCGATCCACCAACGAGTCCACTCACTGCGCACCCGCTCGACGCTCGACGACGCATCCAGGACGACCACCAGCACATCGAGCAGTCCCTTGATGTCGTCAGCCACGACGCGGAGTGCCTTCGAACGCGGGTCGGTACGTGGAGTGACACGATACTCGTGAGCCGCCCGACGGGACTCCGTGCTCAGCACGTCGTGCGCACGGGCGAGCGCCCTCCATTCGGCGACCCGGCTCGCGACGCGCTTGCGCGTCGCCTGCGAGATGGCATTCGACTCTTTTCCGACGGACCTTCGACCCATCCAGCGATGATGCCACCACGAGGACGACCATCGGCCTCCCGTGCCGATTGGAGACCTCGCCATCGATGGCGTACAACAGTCGGTCGACGATGAGAAACACTGCTACCGCCGCGACTCCCCGAAAGCAGGACGCGCTCGCCGCCGAGTATCGCGAGTCCACCGACGGGGAGCACAAGAAGGCCTGGGGCCAGTTCTTCACGAGCCCGGCGGTTGCGTCGTTCATGGCGTCGCTGCTCCCTCCCCCGACTCGGAGCGACGTGCGTGTGCTCGATCCTGGGGCGGGAACCGGCGTGCTCGGGCTGGCAGCCGCCGAGGCATTGATCGCCTCTGGGGCGCGAGTGCATCTGACGGCCATCGAGCAGGAGCCCGGTGCCGTGGCTGCGCTGCGTGAGGCGGTCGCCGCCGCGCAAGCTCGTCTGGGCAAGCGCGCGCTTACGGTCGATGTGATCGCGGGTGACTTCCTGGAACTCGACCAGCCGCGGCTCGGGAGCGCCCCGCTTCCCCGGTTCGATTACGTCATCGCAAACCCGCCCTACTTCAAGATGTCCCCGACGGACCCGCATGGGGGAGATGCGCCGAACGCATACGCGCGTTTCATGGAGGTCGGCGGTCGGATGCTCCGTCCCGACGGGAGCCTCTGTTTCATCATCCCGCGTAGCTTCGCGGCCGGGTTCTACTTCCGCCGCTTTCGCCGCCGCTTCCACGCTGCGATGCGGCTCGACCACGTGCATCTCTTCGAGTCGCGGCGCGATGCGTTCCGGAACGATGGCGTTCTCCAAGAGAACCTGATTGTTCTCTACCGCCGCACGACGGATCACGTCGGACCGGTGCGCGTGTCGTGCTCGGGGGGCGAGCGCGATCTCGATGAGCGCTTCGCACACGACGTGGCACGGGAGCGCGTGATCTCGTCGACCGATCCGAACGCGGTGCTCTATCTGCCCGCAAGCGAACGCGACATCCGAGTGATGGACCGTTTCGCGGCGTGGAAGGACACCCTGGCGACTCACGGTCTCGACGTGTCGACCGGACCTGTCGTGCCCTTCCGAGCCGAGGAGCATCTGCGCACCGACCGCTCCCGAACGACGGTCCCGATGCTGTGGCTGCAACACGTGCTGCCGGGTCGCGTCGAGTGGCCGCTCGCGAAGGGGTTCCGCAAGCCCGAGCACATTGAGCGGGATGCGCCGCCGAAGCTACTCGTCCCGAATCACACCTACGTGCTGCTCCGTCGGTTCTCGGCGAAGGAGGACGCGCGTCGGCTCGTGGCGGCGCCCTACGTGGCGAACTCGCTGAAGGGCCCGATGCTCGGGTTCGAGAACCACGTGAACTTCATCCATCGAAAGTCCGGAACGTTCGGCGATGGCGAAGCCCGAGCGCTGTCGGCCCTGCTCAACTCGGAGCTGGTCGACGCATACTTCCGGATCTCGAACGGCAACACGCAGGTCAGCGCGACCGAGCTTCGTCTCCTGCCCCTTCCGGGCCGCTCCGAACTGGCTGCGTTGGCGGCGTGCTTGGAGCGTGGGATGGACGAGGAAGCCGCCGTGATCGAGGTGCTCGGTGGCGTCTGATGGCGGCAAGCTGGACGAGGGGCGCGCCATCCTCGCGGCTCTTGGGATGCCGAGCCGTCAGCAGAACGCGAACGCGATCTACACGTTCCTCGCGTTCGCTGATGTCGGTCCCAAGACCGCATGGTCGGCGGCATCCGATCCACGCCGAACCCCACACGATGTGATCGCGTTCGCTGCGAGCGCGTACGGCAAGGTCTACGCGGAGAACACGCGCGAGACGATCCGGCGCCACGCGATCCACCAGTTCGTGCAGGGCGGCATCCTCGTCCGCAACCCCGATGAGCCGGGCCTCGCGACGAATAGCCCGCGCACCCACTACGCGCTCACGAAGGAAGCGCTGGGGGTCGTTCGGGCGTTCGGGACACCGAAGTTCGACGCACTCGTGCAGGCCTTCCGCAAGGCCCAGAAGGGCGGGCTCGCAGCGCAATACGGCCAAGCGCGGCGAGCGGCGAACATCGAGATGACTCTCCGGGACGGGGAGACCGTCACCCTCTCGCCAGGCGCCCACAATCGTTTGCAGGCTGATGTCGTCGAGCTCTTCCTCCCTCGGTTCGCGTCCGGCGCGCACGTGCTGTACCTCGGCGACACCGACCACAAGAGCAAGGTCGTTGATGAGGCGCGCCTCGCCGCGTTGGGCGTGCCGGTCACCAAGCACGACAAGCTCCCGGATGTCGTCCTCCACCACGAGGAGAAGGACTGGCTGTTTCTCATCGAGGCGGTGACCACTCACGGACCCGTCGGCCCGAAGCGGTACATGGAGCTTGAGGACGCCTTGTCGGGTGTCTCCGCGGGCCGAGTCTACGTCTCTGCTTTCCCGTCGTTCCGTGAGTTCAAGAAGTACGCGGACGACATTGCATGGGAGACGGAGGTCTGGGTCGCGGAGTTCCCGGACCACCTGCTGCACTACAACGGGGACCGCTTCTTCGGGCCGAGGAAGTAGCGGCCGAGGCGTGCCATCCGGCGCTGAAGCTGCCGGGGTCCAACTGGACTCGCTTTGGGTCCGGTTGTTCGCTGCCAGTAGCGATCCTCGTTCACCTCCTCCAGCATGGGCCGGCTGAACCGAAACTGGTTGGTCGTTGAGGCCATCAACTCTTGCGGAGTCGCTCCGTGTGCCGCGAGTTGCTTGGGGTCGAGCTCGGAGATGACTCGATTGTGGTACGAGGAAAGCCAGTGAATCTTCGCTGCGACACCCGGGGTGTTCGCTCTGGAAGATGCGTCGTCGATACGGTCTTTGTGGGCTCTCAGATAGTCGACGTATCGTTCTGTATGGTCCAACTCGGTGTCGTATGACCTAAGGTAGTCCACGAACCAAAATCCATCATCGGCTACATCGAGTAGCTGTTGTACGTACGCGGACTCCCACGTCATCAGATTGTGATTGGGTCCCAGAGAGTCGCTGTCGAACTTCGTCAGAAGGTTCTTGTCGATGATTACGCGTGGGTAGAGCGCGCTGCGCGATTCCAGTTCGTACGCCTCTACGAAGGCCGGGCCGAACGCATTCGACTGATTGGCAAACACATCTCCGACGGTCATCGCACCCCGCACGAGGACACCCTGAACGGCGAGCTGCGCTTGCATGTGAACAATCGCAAGCAGTTCGTGGAAGAACGCGCTCAGAAATGAGGTTCGTCGTACTCGGATCACGGAGTCTGAGAACGCTAGGACTTGGAGATCAACATCTTCGTTGTCTTCGTCGTCGTAGGGGGAGACCGCTTCGCGAACAATACGCGTGATCTTCGCCATGTCGTTGGCTGAACGGGCACGCACGAGTTCGCGGAACCCGAGGATGTCAATGAAGGTGACGATGCTGTCGGTGTAGTCCACCGGGGTCGCCGCTGTGGCGGCGGCGGCGGCGCGCCTCGCCCTGCGTTTTTCGGACATCTCGTCGACCTCTTGTCGGATCTCGTCAAACTTGGCTTGGAGGTCGGAGTGACTAAGGGGAGGTGGGGGAGGTGCGGAATCGCGGCCAGACATCTCGAAAGGATATCCCGCTCGAAACCGCCGTGGCGACGCCATGCCGAGGGCATAGCGCGGGCAAAGATGCCGCCAACGGTCATCAGCGCCCATCAACCACCACCAACGAGAACGGGGGACCGGCGCGCCTCTCGCGTTGCCGATCCCCCGTCGATGGCGGCGGATTCGCCGCGTTCGCCTGGGTAGCCGAGGTGGGAGTCGAACCCACAAGCCCTTTCGGACAGCGGATTTTGAATCCGCCGCGTCTGCCATTCCGCCACTCGGCCAGGGCGCGCACATGTAGCGCGTCTCGACGAGGTCGCAAAGGGGCTCGCGCGACTTCGTCGGAAGAAAACGGAATCAACTGAAGACGTAGAGGACCTGGAGCGCGCCCGCGACCACGCCGAGCACGGCGCCCGCGAGGATGAGCTTCCACTCGTCCTGCTGGAACGCAGGGCGGAGGACACCCTCGAACTCGTCGGGCGGGAGCTTCTCCATGCGCGTCTGGATCTCGTCGCCGATGTCGACCGCCTTGCCCGCGAAGGTGTGGAGCAGGCCGCCCGGCTTCGGGAGCTCGTCTTGGATGCGCCCGAGGAGCTCCTCGCGGAGCGCGGGACGGTCGGCCTCGGGGACGAGCATCGCCGCCATCGGGTGGGCGAGGTACTTGTCGATGAGCTCGTTGACGCGGTTCTCGACGATCGCGCGGATCTTCTCCGCGCTCGGGCCCTGCGTGACGGTCTTGGTGATGTTGTCGGCGTTGAGGACCTTGCCGGCGGTGAGCTTCGAGAACTCCGCCGAGACTTCCTTCTGCCGTTTGTGGAAGAGACCGTGGAGCGTGAAGGGGCCGAACTTCTTGGGCTCGCGCGGGCTGAAGATCATGCGGAGCGCGATCCAGTTCGTCGCGTAGCCGACCACGAAGCCCGCGAGCGGGAGGCTCCAATCGGCGGGGTAGTAGACCCAGACGAGCATCTGCGGGATGCCGAAGAGGAAGCCGAAGTAGGCGCCGCTGACCTCGATGAATTTGAACTCCGCGCTGCCAACCTGGAGGAACATCAGGCTCATCAGGCGCTTGTCTTCTTCGATCGCCTCCACCACGACCTTCTCGAGGTCGAGGATCTCCGTGATGTCTTTCGAGAAGTCGTCGACGATCTTGATCGCGACTCCGCGCACTTCTTCGCGGATCTTGTCGCGGATCTGGTTCTGCATGAACTCGCCCGCGTTCTGCCACATCATCGGGGCGCGCTTGGTGGCGACCTCGTCGATGACCTGCTGGGTGATCTCTTCGACCACCGGCGCGAGGTTCTTGGCGAACGCTTCGCCCTTGAAGGGCGCGAAGAGCTCTTCGAGGCTGAGCAGCTTCGTGAGGATGAGGCGCGTCGACATCTTCGCGAGGCGTCGCGCGTTCGCGGGGACGATGCCCTGCCACCCGAGGAAGGGGCGGATGCCCACGAACTCCGTCGGGTAGAACATCATCTTGATCGCGACGAGGTTGGTGAACCAACCGATGAACGCGCTGACGACGGGGATGGTGAGGACGAGCCAGTCCGCGGCGATCCGATCGATGATGCCCACGGGGCCCTGGAATGCTCTGCCGCAGGCGAAACGTCAATCGATTTCATTCGACAATCGCTGACTTACGAGCGGAGTCCGGGCTCCCCGGACGGGGCGTGGAGGAGCTCGGTGCGGCGCGCTCGCGAGACGTCGGTGGAGGGTGCGTTCTCGAGGGCTCCGACGGCGTGGGCGTGAACCAGCGGTGGAGCGCGTGGTGCGCTTGCGTGTATAGACCCCCGCATGACGCGCACCGACGGCCGCTCCCACGACGCCCCGCGACCTCTGACCATCGAGACGGGATTGCAGCGAAACCCGGCTGGCTCGGTGCTGGTCCGGACGGGCGGGACGACGGTGCTGGTGGCGGCCTCGATCGACGAGGGGTCGCCACCCTGGCTGGAGAAGGAAGGCCACGGCTGGCTGACCGCGGAGTACTCGATGCACCCCTGTGCGAACCCGCGGCGGCAGCGTCGCGACGGTCGCAAGGGGCCGATCGACGGGCGGACGTCGGAGATCCAGCGGCTCATCGGGCGGGCGCTGCGCGCGGCGGTCAACCTCGACCGCATCGGCGCGCGCACCATCAACGTCGACTGCGACGTGCTCGACGCGGACGGCGGCACGCGCACCGCGTCGGTGACGGGCGGAATGGTGGCGGTCGCGATGGCGCTCGACACGCTGCGCGCGCGGGGGCTCGTCGCGCCGGGCGTGATCCGCAAGCCGGTCGCCGCGATCAGCGTGGGCCTGCTCGGCGGCTACCCGCTGCTCGACCTCTGCTACGTCGAGGACCGCGACGCGGACGTGGATCTGAACGTGGTCGCGACCGCGACGAACGAGGTCGTGGAGGTGCAGGGCACCGCGGAGGGTGCGCCGGTGCCGCGCGAGAAGATCGACGCGATGCTCGACCTCGCGATGAAGGCGATGCCGGGCATCGTGGCCGCGCAGAAGGCGGCGCTCGAGAAGGCGGGCATCGATCTCGCGAGGCTCGTCGGATGAGCCTGCCTGCGCGTGTGGTCCTCGCGAGCGGGAACCGCAAGAAGCTGAAGGAGCTGCGCGAGGTGCTGGCGAGCTTGCCCTTCGAGCTGCTCGCGCCGGAGGACCTCGGCGGCACGACGTTCGACGTCGACGAGACGGAGACGACGTTCGAGGGCAACGCGCGGCTGAAGGCGGTCGCGTACGCGCGACGCTTCGGGGTCGCGGCCCTCGCGGACGACAGCGGGCTCGAGGTCGACGCGCTCGGAGGCGCTCCCGGGGTGTACTCGGCACGGTACGCGGGGGAGGGCGCGGGGGACCGCGCGAACCTCGAGAAGCTCCTGCGCACGCTCGCAGGTGAGCCCCGTCGCGACGCGCGGTTTCGTTGCGTGCTGGTGTTGGTCGACGCGGCGGGCATGACGATCGCGAGCGCGAGCGGCGCGTGCGAAGGCGAGATCCTCCACGCGGAGCGGGGCGCGGGCGGCTTCGGCTACGACCCGATCTTCTTGCCGCGCGGGCAGACCCTCACGATGGCGGAGCTGCCGAGCGAAGAGAAGAACCGCCTGAGCCATCGCGGCGTCGCGGCGCGGGAGCTCGCGGAGCGGCTGCGAAGCGCGCGCTGAGTCACGCGACGCATCGTTCGACCACTCTCGCGTCGCTGCGCTCGCACGGATCGTTCGAGCGGGCCCTCACGCGCGCGAGTCAGTACCTACCGCACGTCACCCGCACTCGTCGGCCACCCGCTCCCGCGAGCGCGCGCAGCGATCCCCCGCGTCGTCGCAGCGAGGCGAGGCTTCGGGGTGATCCTCCGCGATCCCGCAGATGCGATCGGCGAGCTCGCAGATGCGATCGGCGAGATCACCCGCGTCGTCGCAGCGGCTCGCGTCAATGGTGGTGGAGAGCGACTGGACGTTGGACTCGAGCTCGCGCTCGAGCTCGTTCAGCTCGGATTGCCACCCGACCACCATCGGCTCGGGCGAAGCGCCAGCGGAGTCGAGCTGCACGGACTCTTCTTCTTCCGCGCCGCTCGTCGACGCGGGGGCGGCCTCTCGCGCGGGGGCGCCTCCACAGGCGACGACGAAGAGCATCGAAACGAGCCACGGAGCAGAGCGCATGGCGACAACGATGCCACATCGCGTCGCGTCGGAGGCGGGCCCCGATCGTTCGAGTGAACGTGTCGGCCTCGCCAGCAGTGCGCCTCGATCGAGCGCCGGGCGTTTGGAGGCACGGTGAGCCGGCGCGTCAGGAATTTCGTGAGGTCGCGCAGAATCGCGAACCGCCGCGAACCGTCGGTACCTGGTCGCCAGGCGTCGGCCCGAGGGGGCGAACCGCAGGCGGTCCAGGATCCGGAAAAGAAGAGTCAATCCGGAACTTTGCGTAGTCCACTCCGACTCGTCTAGAACGTGTTCATGAGCGTCGCGCTCGCCCCTCGTCTGTTGCTCTCGCCGAGCCACCCCAGCGGGTCGTGGCGCACGGAGCTGCTCGTGCGGACGCTTCGTTCGGCCGCGCTGCGGGTCACGCGCGGCGAGGCCGCCGACGTGCGAGCGCGCCTCGAGAGCCTCGCGCGTTTCTCGCCGCCGCAAGCGAGCGTCCGCCATCGACGGGCGCGCCTCGGTCCGCGTCGCGCGGCGTGGACGATTCCGACGACGCGCACGAGCGACGACGTGTTCCTGCACGTGCACGGCGGCGGCTACGCGCTCTGCTCGCTGCGCACCCACCGCGGGATGATCGCGGATCTCGCGCGGCACTCGCAGCGCGCCGTGCTCGCCTTCGAGTATCGGAAAGCGCCCGAGCACCCGTTCCCGCGCCCCATCGACGACGTGGTCGATGCGTACCGGCATCTGCTCGCGAAGGGCATCGATCCGAAGCGCGTCGTGCTCAGCGGCGACTCGGCCGGTGGTGCGCTGGTGCTCTCGGCGGTGCAGCGCCTGCGCGCAACGAACGAGCCCCTGCCGCGCGCGCTCGTGCTCTTCTCGCCCTGGGTCGATCTGCGGCTGCAGGGTGCGAGCATCGACGCGAACGCGCGCTTCGACTACCTCGCGCGTCCGTTGCTGGAGCGCTTCCGCGATCTCTACCTGCAGCGCCGATCCGCGCTCGCCCGAGGCTTCGCCCGCGCTGGCCGAGTTCGACGGCTTCCCGCCGATGCTCGTGCAGGTGGGTGGCGCGGAGGTGCTGCGCTCGGAGATCGAGGCGTTCGCGATCCGCGCGCGCTCGCACGGCGCCAACGTGCGGCTCGAGACGTACGACGGGATGATCCACGCGTGGCACGGCTTCGGGGCGATCCTGGAGGATGCGCACCGCGCCTTCCGTTCGGTGCGCCGCTTCGTCGACGCGCACTGACGACCGCGGCGCAGCCGCTGGGTGTTCGGCGCTCGCTGGCGCGCTTTCGAGCGCGAGGAACGCGAGCCGATCCACACGAAGCCGATCCACCGGCTTTGTGCGCGAAGTGCGCAGCGAACAAGAACGCCGCTCCACCTCTCGTGAACGTCGATTCACGGTGTCGAGAACCGAGCGTCGTGAATCCCCCGTCGAAAGCGAGCGATTCTGCGTGGTACGCCGCGTGCTCAGCGACGCCTCATGCTTCGCGCCGCTCTCGTGCTCGCCCTCGTCGCGCTCTCCACGCCCGCGCTCGCCGACACCGGTGAGGCGGGCGTTCAGTTCGGGGTGCTGCGGCTCGAGGGGCCCGAGGGCGCGCGCTTCGAGCCGACGCTGCGCACCGACTTCGCGTTCGAGCTCGTGGGCCCGCTGCACGCGGGCGGCTACGTTCAGGCGGTCGGGCTCACGCTCCCGCTCACGGAGATCGCGCTCGGCGGTGGCGTCGAAGTGTCGTTGCGTCCGCAGCTCGGTTGGTTTCGTCCGAGCCTCGAGGTCGCGGGGGGGCGGCAGCGCCTGCCGAGCGCGACGCAGGAGGGCGAGCGCTCGCGCGCGTGGACCACGAGCGTGGCGGTGGGGCTTGGTGTCGCAGCGACCGATCGGGTGATCGTGGAGGCGCGGCTCGCGCACGCGTGGTGGCACCAGCTCGATGGCGGCGCGCTCGACGATCGCGCGTGGCTCGGGACGGTCGGGCTCGGCGTGCGGATTCCTTGAGCGTGGTCGTTCGTCGTGGACCGTCGCCGTTCGCTCTCGCGGACGAAGACGTCGCGCAACCACGTGGCGACGAACACCGCGACAGGGCGAGGACGAGCACCGCGACGGTGAGGACGGAGAGCACCGCGACATCGATGACGGCGACCCCCGCGCGGCGAGGTGGTAGCGTCGCGCGCGATGGGGCAGGCGAGCGAGGACACGCGGGCGCGGCTCGGGAGCACGTTCGGGGGACGTTTTCGTCTCGACGCGGTGCTCGGGGAAGGCGGCTTCGGCGCGGTCTATCGCGCGCACGACCTGAGCTCGGGGGGCGAGGTCGCGCTCAAGCTGCTGCACGCGCGGCTCGGCGCGAGCCGAGAGGTGCGCGCGCGTTTTCGTCGCGAGGCGGAGGCGGCGGCGCGCATCGGGCACCCCGGCATCGTGACGGTGCTCGGCACCGGCGAGGACGAGCGCGGCGACGCGTGGATCGCGCTCGAGCTCTTGCAGGGTCGCAGCCTCGCGGAGGAGCTGACGGCGACGGGCCCGCTCCCGCTCGCGAAGGTGGTGTCGATCGTCGGCGCGGTTTGCGACGCGCTCGGCGCTGCACACGCGCAGGGCATCGTCCACCGCGACCTCAAGCCCGACAACGTCTTCCTCACGGCCGCCGGACCGAAGCTGCTCGACTTCGGGGTCTCGAAGGTCTTCGAAGGGCAAGACCTCGGCTCGCTCGCCACCCGCACGGGGGCCGCGCTCGGCACGCCCTACTACATGCCGCCCGAGCAGGCGCAGGGCCGACGCGAGATCGATCATCGCGCGGATCTCTACGCGCTCGGGGTGGTGATCTTCGAGCTGCTCACCGGTGAGAGGCCGTTCGAGGACGACTCGTATCCGATGCTCGTCTTGAAGATTTGCACCGAGCCGCCGCCGCCGGTGACGGCGTATCGGAGCGACGTGCCAGCCGCGTTCGAGTCGGTGCTCACGCGGCTGCTCGCGAAGTCGCCCGAGGTGCGCTTCTCGTCGTGCGCGGAGCTCGCGGCCGCGCTCGCGCCCTTCGCGTCGCACGACGTGGCGCCGAAGCTCGTGGCGCGGCCGAACAGCAAGGACCGGGTCGCGAAGGTGCTCGGCGCGTCGACCGCGATGGCGAGCGCGCCGACCGCGCTCTCGATCGATCCGCACACGGGCGCGCCGCTCGTGCCGGAGCTCGACGACGGCGCGCAGAACGTGGAGGCGAAGGTGCGTGGTGGTGCTGGGATCTGGGTGGGCGTGATCGTGGTGCTGCTCGCGCTGGGTGGCGTCGGCTATTGGCTCACGAGGGAACCAGCGCCCGAGCCTCCGCCGGAGGAGCCGGTGGCGCGACTTCCGGAGCCGCAGGCGCCGGTGGTGCAGCCGTTCCGGGTGCCGGAGGGCTCGGAGCTCTCGTG
>ERZ761602.7457-NODE-7457-length-11579-cov-5.210344_pt1 | contig 11579 bp, 10 predicted proteins | sample MGYA00512165_ERZ761602 | MGnify/ENA primary metagenome ERZ761602 (study PRJEB28899, sample SAMN02445085) | bioreactor sludge metagenome | biome: EBPR sludge; isolation source: Thorneside wastewater treatment plant | place: Australia: Brisbane, Thorneside... | reverse complement strand
GGCCATCGGCGTCTCGACCTGGGCGTTCTCGGACCTCAAGTTCCAGGCCGACATGGGCATGCTGCTGACCTTCATGTTCGTCATCAACATGCTGAACGCGGTCACCATCCTGCCCGCCATGGCGGTGACGCTCGACACGGTGATCCCGCGCCGCGGCCGTCCCAAGCTGCACGGCATCGCGGCGGCCGAGCCGCACGACCTCTAGCCGGCAGGGCGCACGGAAAAGGAAAGGGCCGGGAGCGATCCCGGCCCTTTCCCGTTTCAGCCGGCGACGGCGGTCAGCCGAAGAAGCTCGCGATCTCGTCGACGCCCGCCCGCTCGGTGCGCCAGCGATTGATCGGCGCGGCCGGGTCGGCATGGCCGACCGCGAGGCCGCAATAGATCTGCAACTCGTCCGGCACGGCGAAGAAGCGGCGCACGAAGCCGTGCTGGCGCGCCCAGGCCTCCTGCATGCAGGTGGCGAGGCCCTTTTCCTCGGCGACCAGGGCGATGGTCTGCATCAGCATCCCCAGATGCGCCCACTGGCCGGGCCCCATCTGGCGGTCGATGGCGAAGAAGAAGGCCGCCGGGGCGCCGAAGAAATCGTAGTTCTTGGCGAGCTGCATCAGCCGCCCGGCCTTGTCCTCGCGTGGAATGCCGATCGCCGCGTAGAGCGCCTCGCCGCAGCGGAAGCGCCGCGTGCGATAGGGCTCCTTGATGGCGGGGGGATAGATGTGGAACTCGGGCTCCTCGCCCATCGGGTTCGCCGCCATCGCCGCCGCCAGTTCGGCGCGGAAGCGGGCCATCGAGGCGCCCGACAGGCCATAGACGTGCCAGGGCTGGCAATTGCCGCCCGACGGCGACCAGCGGGCGACCTCCAGGATGGCGCGCAGGTCGGCCTCGCCGACCGGCGTGTCGAGATAGGCGCGGGTGGAGATGCGGTTCCTGACCGCGTCTGCGACGTTCATCGGCGTGACCCTCCAAGGAATGCTGATCGGCAACGGTTAGACCCGCCGCGCCCGCTTGGAAAGGTGCCGGTCCTTCAGGATGGCGGCGCTACTCCTTGGCCGCGCCGTTCCAGAATTCCTTGACCCGGGCGAAGAAGCCGTTGGTCTCGGGCTGGTTGCTGTCGGTCGCCGCCGCCTGGAACTGGCGCAGCAATTCCTTCTGCTTCTTGGTCAGGTTCACCGGCGTCTCGACCGCGCATTCGACGTAGAGATCGCCGGTGCCGTCGCCGCGCAGGCCGGGCATCCCCTTGTGGCGGACGCGGAACTGCCGCCCGGTCTGCGTGCCTTCGGGCAGCGTCACCTTGGCGCTGCCGCCCTCGATGGTCGGCACCTCGATCGCCCCGCCCAGCGCCGCCGTCGTGAACGGCACGGGCACGCGGCAGAAGAGATCGGAGCCCTCGCGCTTGAAGATCGCGTGCGGCGCGATGGAGAGGAAGATGTAGAGATCGCCGTTGGGCCCGCCGCGCAAGCCCGCCTCGCCCTCGCCGGCGAGGCGCATCCTGGTGCCGTCCTCGACGCCCTTGGGAATGCGCACCGACAGCGTTCGCTCCTTGCGCACCCGGCCCATGCCGCCGCACGCCTTGCACGGGTTCTTGATGATCTTGCCGGCGCCGTTGCAGGTCGGGCAGGCGCGTTCGATCGTGAAGAAGCCCTGCGCGGCGCGCACCTTGCCGTGGCCCTGGCAGGTCGTGCAGGTGACCGGCTGGGCGCCCGCCTCGGCGCCCGATCCCGCGCAGACCTCGCAGGTCTCCGCCGTCGGCACCTTGATCGTCGCGTCCTTGCCGCCGAAGGCCTCTTCCAGCGTCAGTTCCAGATCGAAGCGCAGGTCCTGGCCGCGCGCCGCGCGCTGCTGGCCGCCGGCCCCGCGGCCGCGGCCCATGAACTCGCCGAAGAGATCGTCGAAGACGTCCGTGAAGGCGGACGAGAAATCGAAGCCGCCGCGCTGGCCGCCGCCGCCGCCGCCGTTCTCGAAGGCGGCGTGGCCGAAACGGTCATAGGCGGCGCGGCGCTGGTCGTCCTTGAGGATCTCGTAGGCTTCGCCGACTTCCTTGAACTTCGTCTCGGCCTCGCCGTCGCCCTCGTTGCGGTCCGGATGGAACTGCATCGCGAGCTTGCGATAGGCCGATTTGAGCTGGTCGGCGCTCGCGGTCTTCGCGACGCCCAGCACTTCATAATAGCAGCGTTTGGCGCCCAAGGCCTAAATCCCCCAGCGAAGAGGGGAGCCGTCCATGGACGGCTCCCCCGTTTCGTCAGCCCTGGTTCTTCTTGTCGTCGACGTCCTCGAACTCGGCGTCGACCACATCGTCGCCGGCCGGCGCCTCGCCGCCGGGCGCGGCGCCCTCGCCCGCATCGGCCTGCGCCTTGTACATCGCCTCGCCCAGCTTCATCGACGCCTGCATGAGGGCCTGGGTCTTCTGCTGGATGTCGGACGCGTCCTCGCCCTTCAGCGACTCCTTCAGGGCTTCGAGCGCCTGCTCGACGGCCTGCTTGTCAGCGGCCGCGACCTTCTCGCCGAACTCGGCGAGGTTCTTCTCGGTCTGGTGGACCATCGCATCGCCGTGGTTGCGGGCCTCGGCCAGCTCCTTGCGCTGCTTGTCCTCGGCGGCGTGCGCCTCGGCGTCCTTCACCATCTTCTCGATGTCGGCGTCGCTGAGGCCGCCCGAGGCCTGGATCTTGATCTGCTGTTCCTTGCCGGTCGCCTTGTCCTTCGCCGTCACGTGCACGATGCCGTTGGCGTCGATGTCGAAGGTCACCTCGATCTGCGGCATGCCGCGCGGGGCGGGCGGGATGCCCATCAGGTCGAACTGGCCGAGCAGCTTGTTGTCGGCCGCCATCTCGCGCTCGCCCTGGAAGACGCGGATCGTCACCGCGCCCTGATTGTCCTCGGCGGTCGAGTAGACCTGACTCTTCTTCGTCGGGATCGTCGTGTTGCGATCGATCATGCGCGTGAACACGCCGCCCAGCGTCTCGATGCCCAGCGACAGCGGGGTCACGTCGAGCAGCAGGACGTCCTTCACCTCGCCCTTCAGGACGCCGGCCTGGATCGCCGCGCCGATGGCGACGACTTCGTCCGGGTTGACGCCCTTGTGCGGCTCCTTGCCGAAGAACTGCTTCACGATCTCCTGGATCTTGGGCATGCGAGTCATGCCGCCGACCAAGACCACTTCGTCGATGTCCGAGGCCGAGACGCCCGCGTCCTTCAGCGCCTGCTTGCAGGCGGGCAGGGTGCGCTGGACGAGATCGTCGACCAGGCTCTCCAGCTTGGCGCGGGTGAGCTTGAGGTTGAGGTGCTTGGGGCCCGAGGCGTCGGCCGTGATGTAGGGCAGGTTGATCTCGGTCTGCGTCGAGGAGGACAGCTCGATCTTCGCCTTCTCGGCGGCTTCCTTCAGCCGCTGCAGCGCCAGCTTGTCCTTGCGCAGATCGACGGTCTGCTCCTTCTTGAACTCGTCGGCGAGGTAGTCGACGAGGCGCATGTCGAAGTCTTCGCCGCCCAGGAACGTGTCGCCGTTGGTCGACTTCACCTCGAAGACGCCGTCGCCGATCTCGAGGACCGAGATGTCGAAGGTGCCGCCGCCGAGGTCGTAGACCGCGACCGTGCCGGTCTTCGACTTGTCGAGGCCGTAGGCGAGCGCCGCAGCGGTCGGCTCGTTGATGATGCGCAGCACTTCGAGGCCGGCGATCTTGCCGGCGTCCTTGGTCGCCTGGCGCTGGGCGTCGTTGAAATAGGCGGGGACGGTGATGACGGCCTGCGTCACCTTCTCGCCGAGATAGGATTCGGCGGTGTCCTTCATCTTCTGCAGGATGAAGGCGGAGACTTCCGAGGGGCTGTACTTCTTGGCGTCGCGGCCTTCCACCCAGGCATCGCCCGTCTCCGACTTGACGATTCTGTAGGGCATCAGCGCGATGTCCTTCTGGACCATCTTGTCGTCGAAGCGGCGGCCGACCAGGCGCTTGATCGCGTGATAGGTATAGGTCGGGTTGGTCACCGCCTGGCGCTTGGCCGACTGGCCGACCAGGCGCTCGCCGTCGTCGGTGAACGCGACGATCGAGGGCGTCGTGCGCGCCCCTTCCGCGTTCTCGATGACCTTGGGCTTGCCGCCTTCCATGACCGCGACGCACGAATTCGTGGTGCCGAGGTCGATACCGATCACTTTCGCCATGCTCTGTCCCTGCTCTCTTGCGGCGGATGGATCCGCGGCCTTCGAAGTGAAGCGCCGCCGCGCCCATCCCCTGATGGTGGCGTTGCGTTTAGTGCGCGCTGTCCGTCCCGCGGCGGAACGGCCGGTTCCGGCCGCGCCCGCCGGGCAATAACCCCGCGTCCGCCGGGTATATAGGTAGGCCTCAAATGCCCCGCAAGCGAAAGGGCGCCGCCCAAGCGCCTGATTTTGCAAGCCGCCCGCGCTTTCGGCTAGGCTGCGCCGGCCGGCATTCGGGTCCGGCGGGAGCAGTGCGATGAAGTGGCAAGGGCGGCGTCAGAGCGCCAATGTCGAGGACCGGCGCGGGTCAGGCGGCGGCGGCGGCGGGCTCGGGGACCTCTTCGGCCGGCGCAGTCCGGGCGGCTCCGGCATCCCGATGGGCGGCGGCGGCCGCGGCGGCGGCATGAGCCTGTGGACCATCGTCATCATCGGCGCCATCGCTTGGTTCATCTTCGGCGTCAATCCGCTGAACCTGCTGGGCAGCATGATGGGCGGCGGCACCGGGATGGGCGCCCCGGGCGGCGGCGCGATCGAACGCAGCGGCCCGGTCAGCGCCGAGCAGGAAACCCAGGCGGCCTTCGCCAAGACGGTCTTCGCGATGACCGAGGACGTCTGGACGGAAGTCTTCCGCCAATCCGGCCGGCGCTATCAGGAGCCGACCCTCGTCCTCTTCACCGGCCAGACCCAGACCGCCTGCGGCGTCGGCCAGGCGGCGATGGGGCCGTTCTACTGCCCCGGCGACCAGAAGGTTTACATCGACCTCGATTTCTTCGCCGAACTGGCCACCCGCTTCCAGGCGGCGGGCGATTTCGCCCAGGCCTATGTCATCGCGCACGAGGTCGGCCATCACATCCAGACCCTGCTCGGCATCTCCGCCGAGGTCCAGCGGCGGCGCCAGAGCGTCGGCGAGGCCGAGGGCAACGATCTATCGGTCCGCCAGGAGCTCCAGGCCGACTGCCTGGCCGGGGTATGGGCGAGCTATGCGCAGACGGAACTGAAGGTCCTCGAGCCCGGCGACATCGACGAGGCGCTGCGGGCCGCCGCGGCGGTCGGCGACGACACGATCCAGAAGCGCACGCGCGGCTACGCGGTGCAGGAATCCTTCACCCACGGCTCGGCCGAGCAGCGCCAGCGCTGGTTCCGCACCGGCTTCCAGTCCGGCGCGATCAATGCCTGCGACACCTTTGCCGCCGGCGCGCTCTGAGTTCAGGCGGCGAGCGCCGCGGGAGCGGCGCGTGAGGCGCCCGGGAAGCGCACGCTGACCAGCGTGCCTTCGCCCAGCTCGCTCTCCAGCGCGACCGTGCCGCCATGCAGCCCGGCCAGCGCCTTGACCAGCGACAGGCCGAGGCCGGTGCCGCCATTGGCGCCGGAATAGGCGTTGTCGACCCGCTCGAAGGGGTTGAACAGCCCCTCGATGCGGTCGGCCGGAATGCCGGGGCCGTTGTCGCGCACCCACAGCACGGCGTCGCCGCCCTCGTCGCGCACGCCGATCTCGATGGCCCCGCCCGACTGCGTGAACTTGACCGCGTTGCCCGCCAGGTTCAGCACGATCTGCTTGAAGGCGCGGGCGTCGGCCAGCATCTCGCCGGGCGCCCGGTCCAGCGCGAGGGTCAGGCTCTGGCGGTTTTCGCGCGCCCTGGGACCCAGCAGGCGGGCGATCTGGCGCAGTTCGTCGCCTGGCGCGAAGAGTTCGGGCGCGACATCCATCCGGCCGGCCTCGATCTTGGCGATGTCGAGCAGGTCGTTGATGAGGTCGAGCAGGTGCTCGCCCGAGCCGTGGATGTCCTGCGCATAGCCGCGATAGCGGGTGTCGAGCTGGCCGAAGAGGCCCGCCCGCATCACGTCGGAAAAGCCGATGATGGCGTTCAGCGGGGTGCGCAGCTCGTGGCTGATATTGGCGAGGAAGTTCGACTTGGCGCGGTTCGCTGCCTCCGCCGCGTCGCGCGAGCGCGCGAAATCGGCCAGCAGCGCCTCGTTCTGGAAGCGGGTCTCGATCATCTCGCCGATGCGGCGCGAGAGCTGCAGCGCCGAGGTGACCAGCATCACGACCCAGAGCGGTCCGAGGATCGCGATGTAGAGGCCGGGCACCCCGCCGGCCAGGCTGAAGCCGGGGACCGCGGCCCCCAGGATCGCGATCGCACCGGTCAGGTAGGTCGCCGGATGGGGTGCGAGCCGGGCGCTGTAGACCGCCAGCACCGCCACCAGAACGACCGAGATGGTCGCCACGGCGGCGAAATGATCGGGTTCCAGGACTGCCGCCGGCAGCAGGCCCCAGACGAGGCCGGCATAGCCGTAGGCGGCGGCGTAGGCGGCGCGCCGCCCGATGCCGAACGGGCCGACGGCCTGTCCGCGCGGCCAGAAGGTGAGGGCGAGATGATAGACCAGCCCCGACAGGAGCTGCGCGCCGGTCCACAGCACGATCCCCGGGCTCAGGCCGTCGGCGAGCACCGGCAGCACGCCCGAGAAGCAGACGGCGATGAGGATCGCCCAGCCCGGGGCCTGGACGCGGCCATAGGGCAGGTTGTCGGCGATGAGATCCAGCCGCGCCTGTTCAAGCGCATGCGGATCGACGGCGAATTGTCTTGGCGTCACGGTGCGTTCTGCCCCCCAGGCCCCGACGCACCCTACGCCCCGCGCTTTGCCATGCGGTTAGGCGCGCCGTTCGACATTGAACGGCGTCGTTAAGCCCGTCTTTACCGGCGTGGGTCGCTCAGGCCCTGGTATCGACCGCGGCGCCGGGGTCGGCGGGACGGACGGGTTCGCCCTTGGCGACCACCACCATCGCGGCCCGCAGCAGGCGGTCGGCGATGACGTAGCCCGCCTGCATCACGTCGACGACCGTGCCGTGCGGCTGCCCGGTGCCCGGCACCTCGGCGATCGCCTGGTGGAAATTGGGGTCGAACTTCTGGCCCCGGGGCTCCAGCCGCTTCACGCCGTTGCGCTCCAGCGCCGCCAGCAATTCCTTTTCGGTCAGCTCGACGCCGGTCAGGATCGCCGCCGCGGCGGGATCGTCCTTCGCGCCCGCCGCCGCTTCGATGGCGCGGCGCAGATTGTCGGCGACCGTCAGCATGTCGCGGGCGAACTTGGCGCTGCCGTAGGCACGCTCGTCCTGGACCGCCTTCTCGGCGCGCTTGCGGGCGTTCTCCGCCTCGGCGAGCGCCCGCAGGCGGTCCTCGTTCAGCCGGTCGATCTCGGCCTGCATGTCGGCCAGCACGCCGGCGGCGATGGTCTGTTCGTCGATCGGGGTCTGGTCGTCCTGGTCCGTCATGTCCTGTTCCATTGTCGCTCTCATCCCGCCGGCGCGCCGATCAGGCGGCTGAGTACGCGGGCTGTATAGTCCACCATCGGGATGATGCGGGCATAATTCAGCCGGGTCGGTCCGATCACCCCGATCGCCCCGACGATGCGGTCATGGGCGTCGCGATAGGGCGACACGATCACCGACGAGCCCGACAGCGAGAAGAGCTTGCTCTCCGCGCCGATGAAGATGGAGACGCCGTCGCCGGTCCGCGCCAGGTCGAGCAGCTGGATCACGTCCTGCTTGCGCTCCAGGTCGTCGAACAGCAGGCGGATGCGCTCCAGGTCCTCGGCGGCGGTGACGTCGTCCAGCAGCCGCGCCTGGCCGCGCACGATCAGCGAGCGGCCGAAGGCCGCATCGCCGCCGCCCCATTCGGCGAGCCCGGCTTCCACGACCCGGGCCGTCAGCGTGTCGAGTTCGGCGCGCCGCGCCTCCAGTTCGGCCCGGATCGCCACGCGCACGTCGTCCAGCGTCCGGCCGCGCAGGCGGTGCGACAGGAAATTGGTCGCCTCCACGAGGGCCGAGGCGGGCAGGCCCAGCGGCGCCTCGATCAGCCGGTTCTCCACCGAACCGTCCTCCGAGACCAGGACGACCAGCACCCGTCCGGGACCCGCCGCGACGAACTCGACATGGCGCAGCGTCCGCTCGCGGGTCGGCGTCACCACCAGGCCGGCGCAGTGCGAGAGGCCCGACAGGAGCGCGGTCGCATCGCCCAGCAGCGCGCCGACGTCGCGGCCCGATCCGGCGACCTGGGCCTCGATGGTCCGCCGCTCGCCGTCGGACAGCGCGCCGACCTCCAGCAGGCCGTCGACGAAGAAGCGCAGGCCCATCTGGGTGGGCACCCGGCCGGCGCTGGTATGCGGCGCGGCGATCAGTCCGGCCTGCTCCAGATCGGCCATGACGTTGCGGATGGAGGCCGGCGAGAGCGCCATGGGAAGCCGCTGCGACAGCGTCCGCGATCCGACCGGCTCGCCCGTATCGAGGTAGGATTCCACGATCCGCCGGAAAATCTCGCGCGACCGCTCCGCCAGCGTGCCGGCGGCGGGAGAGGGGCTGAGGCCGAGGATCGGGTCTGTGCGGTGCGTGGGTACGGACATCGGCGATTGCGCGGAGCCGGGGGAGAGGGGTAGGTAGCCCCCCCAAAACCCCCGTTCAAGGGGACAATAGCAAAGAGCGAGGCTTTCCCATGCGGCCATCCGGGCGCGCTCCCGATCAGTTGCGGACCATCAGCCTCGAACCGGGCTACGCCAAGCATGCCGAAGGCTCGTGCTTCGCCCGCTTCGGCGACACCCATGTCCTGGTCACCGCCAGCCTCGACGAGGGCGTGCCGCCCTTCCTGCGCAACACCGGCAAGGGCTGGGTGACGGCCGAGTACGGCATGCTCCCGCGCTCGACCCACGAGCGCATGCGGCGCGAGGCCTCGCAGGGCAAGCAGAGCGGGCGCACGCAGGAGATTCAACGGCTTATCGGCCGCTCGCTGCGCGCCGTCACCAATCTCACCGGCTTCGGCGAGCGTCAGATCCAGGTCGATTGCGACGTCATCCAGGCCGATGGCGGCACCCGCACGGCGGCGATCACCGGGGCCTATGTCGCGCTCTACCAGTGCTTCTCCCGGATGCAGAAGATCGGCGCGATCAAGCAGATCCCCCTCAGCGACCATCTCGCCGCCATCTCCTGCGGCATCCACAACGGCGTCGCGGTGCTCGACCTCGACTACGAGGAGGATTCCCGGGCCGAGACCGACGCCAATTTCGTGCTGACCGGCTCGGGCGGCATCGTCGAGATCCAGGGCACGGCCGAAAAGGAACCCTTCAGCGAGGAAATGTTCCTGTCGCTGATGGGCCTCGCCCGCAAGGGCGTCGCCGAACTCGTCGCCGCGCAGAAGGCGGCGCTCGGTCTCGCATGAGCGGCCATCGCCGCTTTCCGGGCGGGCGGCTCGTCGTCGCCACCCACAATCCCGGCAAGCTGCGCGAACTGAAGGCGCTGTTTCATCCCTATACGGACGATCTCGTCTCGGCCGGCGATCTCGGCCTGCCCGAGCCGGAAGAGACCGGCCTCACCTTCGCCGCCAACGCCGAACTGAAGGCGCGGGCGGCGGCGCTGGCGAGCGGGGTCTGCGCCCTGGCCGACGATTCCGGCCTCTGCGTCGATGCGCTGGACGGCGCGCCCGGCATCTTTTCGGCGCGCTGGGCGGGCGAGGGCAAGGATTTCGGCGTGGCGATGGAACGCATCCGGCGCGAACTGGCGGACAAGGGTCTTGAAACCTCGCCCGCGCATTTCGTTTGCGCCCTCAGCCTCGCCTTCCCGGACGGGCATTGCGAGACCTTCGAGGGCCGCTTCGACGGTCATGTCGTCTTCCCGCCGCGCGGCACGCGGGGCTTCGGCTACGATCCGATCCTGCTGCCGCTCGGCGGCGCTCAGACGTTTGGCGAGATGGACCCTGAGGAGAAACACCGCATCAGCCACCGGGCCAGGGCATTCGCGCAGCTCCTCGCGGCCTCGTTCGGTGGCTGAGAGCGCGCCCGAGGGCGGCTTCGCGCTCTATGTCCACTGGCCGTTCTGCGCCGCCAAATGCCCCTATTGCGACTTCAACTCCCATGTCCGGCCCGGCGGCGTCGATGCGCTGGACTATGCCGGCGCGCTGGTCCGCGAGATGGAGACGCTGGCCGCAAGGCTCGATGCCCGGCCGCCGCTCGAGTCCGTCTTCTTCGGCGGCGGCACGCCCTCGCTGATGCCGGGCGCGGCGGTCGGCCGCGTCATCGACGCGGCGGCGCGGCTCTTCCCCTTCGCCCCCGGCATCGAGATCACGCTGGAGGCCAATCCGACCAGCGCCGACGCCGGCCGCTTCGCCGATTATCGCGCCGCCGGCGTCAACCGCGTCTCGGTCGGCCTCCAGGCGCTGAACGATTCCGACCTTAAGGCGCTCGGGCGCTGGCACAGCGCGGCGGAAGCCCGCGCCGCCTTCGCCCTCGCCCGCGCGATCTTCCCGCGCGCCTCGTTCGATCTCATCTATGCTCGCCCCGGGCAGAGCGCGGCGGCCTGGGAAGCCGAACTCACCGAGGCGCTCGCGCTCGCCGCCGACCACCTCTCGCTCTACCAGCTCACCATCGAGGACGGCACCAAGTTCGCCGTCCAGCACGCGGCCGGGCAACTGATCGTGCCGGGGGCCGAGGAGGCCGCGACGCTCTACGAGATCACCCAGGAGATCGCCGAGGCGCACGGCCTGCCGGCCTACGAGATCTCCAACCACGCCGCGCCGGGAGCCGGCTCGCGGCACAACCTCGTCTATTGGCGCTACGGCGAGTTCCTGGGGGTCGGCCCCGGCGCCCATGGCCGCATCCGCAGCGGCGGACGCCTGCTGGCGACGGCGACGGAAAGGAACCCCGAACGCTGGCGCGCGGCGGTGGCCGAGCGCGGCGAGGGCCTCATCGCCCGCGATCCGGTGGCGGCCGCCGACCAGGCGGAGGAATATTTGGTGATGGCGCTCCGCCTCGCCGAAGGCCTCGACGCCGCCCGCTATGAACGCCTTGGCGGGCGCGCCCTCGACCCGGCGCGGCTGGCGGCGCTGGAGGCCGAAGGCCTCATCGCCCGCCCCGGCGGCCGCGTCGCCGCGACGCCGCGCGGCCGCCTCGTCCTCAACGCCCTCGCCGCCGAACTGGCGCGCTAGGGCGCGGCCGGGCCGGCGCCTACGAGCCGAAATCCTGGAAGCTGCGCGGCGCGCCGCGGATTACCGAGAAGCCCGAGCCCGTCACCTCGATGATCGCCAGGCCGCGCTGGATCGTGCCGTTCGGCAGGAAGCGGAAGATGCCGTCGACGCCGGCGAAGCCGTTGGGATCGGCGATCGCGCTCTGGGTGAAGCGCTGGCCCGGCAGGCCGTCCGACAGCGTCGCCGCCAGCGACACCGCGTCGTAGCCGAGGCTGGCGACGCGCGGCGGCCGATAGCCGTAGACGCCTTCGAAGCGCGCCCCGAAGCTCTGCCGCGTCGAGGGCTCGGGGGCGGCGAAGACGCCGCGGGCGAGGCCGCCCGAGGTTCCGTTCGACGGCTCGTCCCACAACCCGGTGCCGAGCAGGATGTGATCGGGCAGCACCGCGCGCGGC
>ERZ761602.7455-NODE-7455-length-11581-cov-41.812945_pt1 | contig 11581 bp, 15 predicted proteins | sample MGYA00512165_ERZ761602 | MGnify/ENA primary metagenome ERZ761602 (study PRJEB28899, sample SAMN02445085) | bioreactor sludge metagenome | biome: EBPR sludge; isolation source: Thorneside wastewater treatment plant | place: Australia: Brisbane, Thorneside... | reverse complement strand
GATGCTTCATTGCTAAGGCCTCCTAAGCCCGCCACTGCCCAAACCCAAACGTTGGCAGTAATATTTTTTGGACAAAGTGAGTAATCAAAAAGAAATACCGGGAGAATCATTTGAATCCTCAATTCAGAGTAGAGAATTGGGACAATTGACTGGTGACATTTCAGAAGCTGCTATCGATTCAATACTTAAGGACGGACTTCTAAAAGAAGTACCAATTATCGGGACAATAGTAAGTCTATTCAAGATTGGTGTGTCGTTTCGTGAAAGGCATTATCTCAAGAAGATCTATAAGTTTTTATATCAATTAAAAGACATTTCTCAAAAAGACCGCGAGGAATTTAATAAAAGTATTCGCGCGGAATCGAAATCAACAACCGACTTTTTTGAAAAACTACTTTATCTAGTTGACAGGTTAGATGATACAGAGAAGGCTGAAATTGTTGGTAAACTGTTTGGTAATCTAATAACTGAAAAAATCAAAACTGACGACTTTCTACGGCTGACTTCCATTGTCGACAAAGCATATATTGGTGACTTAAAATATATGAACTTTAGGTATGGTGATGACAAGAAAATGATAAACGATGAGAGAAGTCAATACTTTCAATCAATAAATGAGAGTATGATAAAAGACAGTTTAGTCAATAGCGGACTTATGACATTTGAAGAGAAGGAAAATATAGACGAACAGAAAAGATATGGAGTTCATAAAAAAATGATAAGAACCTATAAACCGACAGAAATAGGGGGCCTTCTAATCAAGTTCGGACTCAAAAATACTACTGCCAACACCGTGTTTAAGTAATTGCTGGGTGCTGTGTCCTTATTCAAATTGGTTTCTTAATATTGTACTTAACGGGGGAGAATTACGGTGTTGATCGGGTTTAACATTCCACTACGTTCCATTTTTAAACCCTCCTACTCCAGCAACTCCTTAAACACAAAACGTTGTAGGTAAGGCGGTCGGATAGATATGAAATAATTGTGACTTAAAAAATCCTTTTAACACAATTGACGTAGATGATAAAATGAACAGACTAACAATAAAGACAATTGCAATAATCCTCTTGCTATTCGTTTGTGAATTGGGACATGGACAATCATTAGAATTAGAATTAGAATCAGATTCAATTAAAAGCATTCGGATAACAATCGATGGTCCAAACTCTCAAAGATTAAGTTGGAAAAATTCACCGCTCTATATAATTAATGCAGACAATAAAAGACTACAAATACCAGAGGATGGAAATTTTATGGACTCAATTGCAATTGGAAACACAATAAATTATGTTAATCCCAATTGGATAAAATCGCTAAACATTTTAAAAGGGAAAGATGCAACTGACAAGTATGGCACACTCGGGCAAAATGGAGTAGTGCTAATCGATTTAAAAAAAGGCAGTTTTAGAAATTTTCCACCTGAGATTAGAAAGAAATTCAAAAAAAACTAAAGGGAATTTCATTAACTAGGATACTTGCCTACGCAAACAATGACGTTTGACAGTATTACGCAGGACGTTCCGTCAAGACCTTGAATTCAACGGCTGACAAGGACTCATTTGACAAATTCGACTTTTGACTAAGGACAAAGACTCTATAGTATAACGGTCTGACGAAACCGCCCTACCTACAACACCATGTATATGCCAGCTTGGGGGTGTAGTGTAAAATTGCAAATCGTTTTCTTAAATTAGTACCACAACGGTAGACGTGATGGTCGGGCTTAACATTTCACTTCGTTCCATTTTTAAGCCCTCCTATCCCCAAGCCGTCATATACACAAACGTTGGGTGCCATGCATTAATCAAGATTTGACCATGAAAGTATCGACCGACAATTTGAATGTTTTATTTCTTCAGATACACAAAGCAATTGAGGAGACAGCCGACAGAGCAGCGACTAGTTTGACAAATCATTCAACTGCTGACTTAATAAGTTACCCCCCAAACGGTGGACTGAACGACTTGGAAATTGAATCTTTAAAAACAATTAAGGCGGACAATGACTTAAAAAGCGGACTGAGAAAAGTTATAGCCGACTCGTGCGCGACAGTTGTATTCGACATACTATCAAACATTGACGGAGTAAGTGACCCCGAGACCGACTTCGACAAATGGAAAGGAATAAAACTTGTTGACGACTCGGACGACATTGAAGCTCCGGACGACTTAATGCTTCACGACAAATTATACGAGAGCTATTGGGACTGGAGAAAAAGACGAGAGAACAAAGAGTGGAAACTAGATAATCATGCGGACTAAATGCACGGCACCCAACAATGTGCTTGTGCCAGGCGGGGGTTCGGTGTCCTCATAACTATCGTTATCTTTATGTGCATTGTCACGGGGGACACGTTACAACTGGTCGGCCTTAGCATTCCGCTTCGCTGCATTGCTAAGGCCTCCTAAACCCCGCCCGTCACAAGCACTCACGTTGTGGGCCATTTCACTAAAGAACATTTGAGCCAAAAAAACGAAATAGGGACACCAAGGGAGACAACGACTGACAAGGTATACTCAGCGTTGAAAGCAGGTTGGGAAACTTTGCCGACAGGTTCATTAATTACTTGGCTAGTCGAGAACATTTGGAGACCTCCAATTAACTCAAGGACTGAGAAATGGATGGAGGAAGTATCCGAATCAATTAACAAATTGAACCTTGCTGACAGTCAATTGTCATCTAATGAGAGATTTATAACAACGCTGACAAAGGCGACTCAATTAGCAATTCAAAACCATAGTGTTGAAAAAAGAAAGGCTTTAAGAAATTGTGTAATAAATTCAATCTCCGAGCCAAAATATGACGAATCACTTCAAACGACATTCCTGGGACTCATCGACAGGTTGAGCGACTGGCATTTAAGAATATTCATTTTTCTCTGTGACGAGAATTGGACACAAAAAAAATATAAACTAAAAGACTTTGGTCACGCAAAAAGCGCGACTTTCGAAATAGTTCAGGGTAACTTCGATGAGCTAAAAGGTAGAGAAGACTTCATAGAATTAATATTCCTAGACCTTAGAAACGCTGGACTGGTCAGCGTTGGATGGGAATCTCTTTATTTGACTGCAATTAATAGAGCAGCATCTCTTCCAAAAATTACTCCACTCGGTAAGGATTTCCTTTCGTTTATTCAAGAGTAAATGAAAAAGAAATTTGACCATAAGACCGACTGGTTTTACGAGGGACAGGTAAGCGCCAAGATTGTGGACTATTTAAAAAAGCAGAATTATCAAATCTTAAAGGACAATTCTAAAAACATAAAACAGAGAGGAGTAGATATTGTTGCCATCTCGCCAAGCGGAAACACTGAGTTAATTGAGGTCAAGGGGTTCCCATCGACCCATCATGTAAAGGGAGTCAAAAAAGGAGAAGAGAAAAAGACAAGACCTAAAGACCAAGCAAATCATTGGTTTTCAGAAGCTATCACCGACAGCATTTACAACTACGGGGAACAATTGACTAATTATAAAAACATAGTCTTGGCAATTGGACTACCGGTGGACAATCAATATAAAAAGTTAATAAACAAGGTTGAGAAATACTTCACCGACAATAACACAAACTTTAAGGTATATCTCGTGGACAAAGACGGAAATGTTACGGTTGACAATTTAAACTCGACCAAGTGAAACGGCCCACAACAGCAGGTTTGTGCAATGGCGGGGTTCGGTGTTTATTTGTACATTAGTTTTCAAATTACGTTTGGTCACGGTTGACAGTGACGTGTATGTCGCGCTAAACATTCCGCTACGCTCCATTTTTTAGCGCTCCTATACCCGCCACTGCACAAACCCAAACGTTGTGCGTAATGCTCAAAATAAGATGACGATTACGAAATTACTGACGACAATAACAGTCTTGGCAATAATGACCTCCTGCGCGCTTTTTGACAGTGGTGGAGAGACGATTAAGGGACGATACAACGTTGTTTGGATTGACACAAAAGCAAATAGAAGTATTAACTATGCGGCAGAAGACGGAGACTATGGGGGAAGTGAGAAAGTAGGTGCCTTCATTAAGCGACTGGGACACAACGACAGATATATTATTGCTGAGAGAATTTATTTTGACGTATTCGAACGAATGGACAAGCCAGACTACGACAGTACCGCTTATTATATTATCGACATGGACATAGATGCGCCCTACGACAACAAAGATGTAATGGGACCATTGAACAGAATTGACTTTGAGAAAATGAAAACAAAATTAGGAATCGAAGGACTTGAGTTTACAAAGGAGTATTATGACTATTGAGCACTACGCACAACACCGGGTTTGTTTAATGGCGGGCGACACAGTCGCCCGTAGTGTATTCAAATTTATTATATTCGTGTAGGCGGACAAATCCGTTGGATTTATCCGCCACTAAACAAACCCAAAACGTTGTGGCCAATTCGCTTATGAAGATTCTGATACTAACAGGTATTTTGACTGTAGGTTTGTCAAATTGTACAATGACTAAGACCGAATTGCCGGACAATGTTAAAGTCATTGCCAAATACAAAGTATGGGACGAATTTAAAAGCCCTGACTTTGTGAACTGTTCTGAAGACATTCAAGTAAAATCATTTAGAGAAATTGAAATGAATGATTGCTCATTTAGACTTGATGAGAGAATATTTGACTTAAGAGAGAAGTATTTTATAGACAATGATGGAAATCTAACTGAATACTGGATTTATTACCCAGAGGGGCCGGTAACCTATTCCCTTGACGAATTAAAAACTGACATGAAATTTTTCAAACTTATTAAGGGTGACATATTCAAAGTCAGTCTAATAAAACCAAATAAATTAGTTGACTCAGGAGATACACTAGAAATTGAGAAAATTGTATTAAGCGACAAGGCTATTTTCGTAAAGCGTGACAAAGAAGCAATTGAAAAAAAGACTCGACTAATTTACGAATTTAACTAGATGCGGTTTTCGCGACAATTACAGCAATGGACACTGTGGACTGAAAATGTAGGTTGACGCGAACAGGCCACAACAACAGGTTTGGGCAATGGCGGGGTGATGTGTAAACATAAAGTGTTATCTTCGCTACAACGTTTGCCCACTGCGGACAGTGACGACCTTGTCGGCCTTAGCATTCCGCGATGCTCCATTGCTAAGGCCTCCTAAACCCGCCACTGCCCAAACCCAAACGTTACCGCCAATACGCGGACAGAGAAATTAAAAATTTAAAAAAGAGACAATTGACTCGTCCGCAGATAATGACGGCAACTTTTGACTTGTTCGTTTCCGCAGACGGCAAGGTAATGTGTCAACGTTTGACTTGCACGTTTTCGTAGACAGCAACGTAACGTTTGACTTGGCAGTAAATTCCTGGACAAAGTTTCAGCAGACAACTCAGTAACGCGAGACAGCGCCCCCCGAGCGACTAAAGAGAACGCGCGTAAGCGCGAATTTTTTTTAGGTTTGGCGAAGGATATTTTGAAAAATCGCCTTACAATTTTTTTCAGACAATTTTGACCTAAATGACGACCCAACAGACAACGTTTGGTAAAGGTGGAGCCAGACGCGTCCCAAATAGTTAGCGGTAGACTCTATCGAGTCATAAAAAGTAAGCGGTGGACGCGTACTGGCGGTAACAACAGGTTTGTGCCAGCTTGCGGGTGATGCGTGGCTATGAAGTTTTCGTTTCTTTACTTAGTTTCGTAACGGTAGACTGCTTGGACTGGTCGGGCTTAACATTCCGCTACGCTACATTTTTAAGCCCTCCTATCCGCAAGCCGTCACAAACCCAAACGTAAGCGCGAATTTTTTTTAGGTTTGGCAAAGGATATTTAGAAAAATCGCCTTAAAATTTTTTTCAGACAATTTTTGACCTAAATGACGTCCCAACAGACAACGTTTGGTAAGGTTGGAGCCAGACGCGTCCACAAATAGTTAACGGTTGACTTGAGACAAGTCAAAATTAAGGTACGGTGGACGCGTACTGGCGGTAACAACAGGTTTGTGCCAGCTTGCGGGTGATGTGTAGCTATGAAGTTTTCGTTTCTTTACTTAGTTTCGAAACGGTAGACTGTTTGCAACTTGTCGGGCTTAACATTCCGCTACGCTCCATTTTTAAGCCCTCCTAACCGCAAGCCGTCACAAACCCAAACGTTGGCGCCAATACTTTTAATATATGACAGGACATAGTACGACCGACAATTCTCAATTAAAACTATTCGAGACAACGCTGCAAAAAGTACAGGGACAGTTCGACATAAAAAGAAAGGACACAAACGTTGGACTCAAACTGTTATCCAAATTTGATGAGTTCAAAAAATATCAGAGCATATTCATACATAAGGTTACAGAATTAAAGGGACAAGATGGAGCTTTTATGATATTGTTAGTTGAGAAGCACCTGACAATAATTGAGCATAGAAGGGGTGCCATGATTGAAAAGGAGATTGATGAATTAGAACCAATATTGATTTTTACTATCCCACAAGACATAGGAAAGGTTTATATAAGAAAAGAAACAATTATTGATAAAGTACTTGACATATTTACAAAAGTTGATATTGACTTTATTGAATATCCCAATTTCAGCAAGAATTACCTTGTTATTGGAGAATACCCTGACCAAGTAAGAAGTTACTTACCAAAAGGACTAATGGACTCTTTGGAGAAAATTAAAAACATGACAGTCGAAATAAATGGTAACTGGGGACTTATAAGACCTGAAAGAAATCTAACTGAGATTGTCTTGTTACTCCTTTTGAGTATTGGTTATAAAATGACAAAGTGAAAAGTACTGGCGCCAACACCGGGTTTGTTTAATGGCGGGCGACACAGTCGCCCGTAGTGTCAACAAGTTTATTTATATTCGTGTAGGCGGACAAATCCGTTGGATTTATCCGCCACTAAACAAACCCAAATCGTTGGCGCTCATTTTTTCGGACAATAACGACAACCATCAAAATGACAAGAATATTAATTCTAATCGGACTCGTAACAATTTTTAGTTGCACAAACAAAACGCAAGACAACATGGGACTTTTTTCAAAGTTATTTGGTAAAAAACAGACACAGAAAGACTTTACAGAAGAAGAGTGGAATCAACACTATGAATTAAAGCAAAAAGGACTTGAAGCAGTACTTGGAAAAATGCATGACATGGTCGGTCATGCAATTGTACCGTTTGACATTGGGGGTACGTTAGACATCTATTATTTCCTGCAAGGAATTCCTGGTACAGGCTTCGCGACAATGGAATTAATAAAGCCAGACGGGACAGGACCAATTCCAAATAGACTTGGAACATATGAGTTAGTCTCCTTCTCAAAACTTCCTTACGACTCAAGTGAAAATGAGAGTCCATTCAATAAAATTCAAGGACGACTAAATGGCATAATGACTAGCATCGCATATTATTCGCTTCAGGCCAAGTTAGAACCTAAAGAGACCGCTGAAGTTCCCGGTGACGAAGGTGAACCAAATTTTTGCTTATTGTTTGACAACTATAATCCGAATGGACAAGAATTTAGAATAGGTGAAAATAGTCATGGACTCTTACTAATTATAGAGATTTTCAAAGACGAAATGGATTTTGCAAGAAATAACGGGACTGACAAATTAATAGAAAAACTAAAATCAAGTGGACACTATCCATATAGTGATCTTGACCGAGAATCAGTTGTGAGATAAAAACGAGCGCCAACACCGGGTTTGTTTAATGGCGGGCGACACAGTCGCCCGTAGTGTCAACAAGTTTATTTATATTCGTGTAGGCGGACAAATCCTCCGGATTTATCCGCCACTAAACAAACCCAAAACGTTGTAGCTCATGCGCTGGACAAATTCTCCTTTTGAAACAATGAAAAAGTTGAAATTAATTTTTGGGCCTTTGGCAATTGTCGTTCTCTTGACATCATGTAAGAGCTATTACAACGACACGATTGACTGGATGGACAAAATTGAACTGGGGACAAGTTTAGAGGACGTAAAGAGAAGTCAACCCGACTTTGTCGAGATTGACTGGAATAAACCTGACACACTTGATGAGGGACTAAGATTTAGAATTGAAAAAATAAAAGGGAACAAAGACATCTTGAACATGGAACACTACTTAGTATTCTCGGAAAATAAATATACAGGACGAGAATCTTCGAAATAGGACTGATTGATGTGGGCTGCAAAAAAACAATCAAGTAATCACATGGTATAAAATTCATCCAAGAATTGTTTCTTAGTCTTCGACAATATTCTTAGGTGATTCTTTATAATAAATTCAGGAACTGGGGTAATGTGACTTTGTAATGTTAGGGGACGTAATAAATCATTCCTTGTGTAATGTTCATGTCCTCCTTTTGTTCGGGTACATTTACATCCAATATGCTCCAAGTATTTTCTATAATCGTCAAGCCCAATATTCCTTAAATGATGGGTAGACATTAACGAGATTAAGCAGGAATAGCTACAGTTTCGTCAGTTTTACGAAAATTCTTTTCCGTAAAAATCTCCTCTAGATAACTCCTGCTTTGCAATAAGGCAGAAAGAGAAGGGGCTGTGACTTTTTTCTTTTTAGATATTGTCCATCCAAGTCGCTCGAGTTCTTGGAAAACGGTCTCCTTATTGGAGGTGTACTTAAGAAACTCCTCCATTGCAAGGTTATAAGACTCCTTTGCTTCCTCTTCAGTTTTGCCATAACCTGTTAAGTCCAAAGCAGGGGAATAGATAAAGTATAACCCTTCCTCTTCAAACTCAATCAAGCTTAATTTTACGTTAATCCAATTGTGACCATCCCTGTACTGAGAGGTGTGACCAAGATTTTTAGGCATCTCTATTAGCGTTTTCGGACTGAGGCACCAATATAGCCGAATTTGAACCAAAATTGCAACCTCATTCGTCCCTTTTAACCCGGACATATAGGATTTAGTTTCATTTTCCTAACAAAAAAATACCCCATAGACTGGTATAAATTTAACCGACATTGGAAAAAATGACGGATTACTGATTTAGCGTTAAAGTAGCAGTGATAGGCGGAACGCGCACGAGCTACAACACCGTGTTTATGCCAGCCGCGGGTGATGTGTTGCTATGAAGTTTAGTTTTCTTAAATTCGTTTCGGCCACGTGGGACAAAAACGCGCTTCGAAAGCCGCAGCCGTCATAAACACAAAACGTTGCCGCCAATACGCAAAAAAATCTACGCAGACAACGTTTGACTGACTTACAAAGTCTCGTCTCCGCAGACGGTAACGGGACTTTTGACTAGGACTTTTTAAAAAGTTTCGTTTGCGCAGATACGCGGACAAAATACCGGATAAAAAAAATAAACGGACTTCTGATATTTGACTTTCAATCCGTATACGCGGACGCGCGGGAGAGTTTCCGACTTCTAACACAGGACAAAAAAGACCTCAATTAAAATCCGGTGCCGCGCGCGACACGCACGAAATCCGACCCCCACCGTACACAAGTGAACGCGCGTAAGCGCGAATTTTTTTTAGGTTTGGCGAAGGATATTTTGAAAAATTGCCTTAAAAAAATTTTTTAGACAGTTTTCCCGACACAGACAAGTAAACACGACAACGTTTCGTTTTATTTGGAGCCAGACGCGTCCAAACTAAATTATCGGTGGACTCTATCGAGTCCAAAACAAAATAACGGTGGACGCGTACTGGCGGCAACACAGTGTTTATGCCAGCTGCGGGTGACACTCTGATATGTAGTATTGTTTTATTAACTTCGTTCCGTAACGGTGGATAGAGACAGCTTCGAAAACCGCAGCCGTCATAAACACGAAACGTTGTGGCCAATGGGCAAATAGAGAATGACACGAACGATATTTACGATATTAGTTACAACGACTTTAACTGTATCCCAAGGACAAATCCTGGAGAAGTTTGAGTTTTCCGACTGCATGACTGAATGTATTGGTGACAGTACAACTATAGACATGGTTACTCAGACAAATGACGTAACAGAAATATATCTGACAGCATACGCTAACTGTATCGGAAATTTAAGAGGACAAATTAAAATGATAAATGACACACTTAACTTAATTTATTCAACACAGGTAACGAGAATTAAAAATAAAAAGACGGGGAAAATAGAAGAGTTTATTGAAGTAGTTATGTGCGACTGCATTTTCAAATTCAACTATACGATTAGGGGACTTCAGACTCTTGACAAAAGGAAAATAAAAATAAATGGAGAAACTTTAGACAAAATAAACTCTAGACAGATAAGGGAAGAAACAACTGAAAATACTTTTGAAATTGATACTACATGGTCATCAGACGAAGTTTTTACAATCGTGGAGAATCCCGCGAAATTCCCAGGAGGGCCCGGAAAATTTAAAGAATATGTTGACAATAATCTCATTTATCCAAAGAATTTAGAAAAGAAGATCATCAATGGTAAGGTTTTCGTAGAATTTATTATCAATAAAGACGGTTCAATAGACGACTTCTCAATAAATGTAGTCAGAGGACTAAATGAGTATTGTAACAAAGAAGCTGTTAGATTAATGAAGGAATGTCCCGACTGGACACCCGGAACTATAAAAGGGCAACAGGTCAGACAAAAATATGTTGTCGGTATAGCGTTTGATTCTTCAAAGACATCTAAAAAATAGTGTCGGTGTAGCCCACAGGCCACAACACCAGGTTTGGTCAATGGCGGGGTGATGTGTAAACATAAAGTGTTATCTTCGCTACAACGTTTGGTAACGGTGGACAATGACGACCTTGTCGGCCTTAGCATTCCGCGATGCTACATTGCTAAGGCCTCCTAAGCCCGCCACTGCCCAAACCCAAACGTTTCCAGCAAGCCCGCCACGACAGAAAAGTGACAAATAATTTGTAAATTTGGGACATGTATAAAGTGAAGGACTATATAAATATTGACAAGGAAATCCTTTCTGGAAATCCCGTTTTTAAAGGGACAAGAGTTCCTATTCAGACATTGTTTGACCATTTGGAAAAAGGAATTTCGTTGGACGAATTCTTAAGTGACTTTCCGACTGTGAAAAAGGAACAAGCTATAGCAGTAATCGAGATAGCAAGTAAAATTTTGACCTCTAAGAATATTGAACAGATTTATGAGACTGCTGCTTGATGAGAATTTACCTAAAAGACTAAAGACCGATTTAAACGAACATGAAATCTATACAGCGGCAGACAAAGGTTGGACTGGAATTACAAATGGAAAATTACTGGAGCTATTAATTGAGAATAAATTTGACGCTTTATTAACCTTTGACAAGAATCTACAGTACCAACAGAATTTTACAAAGTATACAATTGCTGTTATCGTTCTAAACGCATCTGACAATAGTTATTTGACACTTAAGAATTTGGTTCCAAAGATTAAGGACTTGCTAATAAAAGAACTAAAATCTGGACCGACTGAAATTAAGGAGTAGGCGGGCCAGCTGGCAACACCGGGTTTGTTTAATGGCGGGCGACACAGTCGCCCGTAGTGTCAACAAGTTTATTTATATTCGTGTAGGCGGACAAATCCGTTGGATTTATCCGCCACTAAACAAACCCAAAACGTTGTGCGCAACCCTTCTAGATGTGGCGTCCTAAAATAGGTTGACCAAAACCCCAGGTCACCATGGACAAATCC
>ERZ761602.7452-NODE-7452-length-11587-cov-4.385016_pt1 | contig 11587 bp, 7 predicted proteins | sample MGYA00512165_ERZ761602 | MGnify/ENA primary metagenome ERZ761602 (study PRJEB28899, sample SAMN02445085) | bioreactor sludge metagenome | biome: EBPR sludge; isolation source: Thorneside wastewater treatment plant | place: Australia: Brisbane, Thorneside... | reverse complement strand
CGACAGCACCGGCGTGCGCCCTGAAGTGGAATGCTTCCCCCTGCCCGAGTTGGACCAGCAGGCCAGCAAGCGTGATGGCGGCTGGCGCAAGCTCAACAGCTACAGCAAGGACCTGTATGGTCTTCAGGGCCAGGCGCTGTTCTTGGACCTGGACGTGGTGATCGTGGACGACATCACGCCCTTCTTCGAGCAGCCGGGCGAGTTCCTCATCATCAAGGACTGGAAGCGCCCCTGGCGCGTGACCGGCAACTCCTCGGTCTACCGCTTCACGCTCGGTGCGCACGCCGACATGCTGGACTACTTCGTGGCCCACCAGGCCGACGTGCGCCGCAAGCACCGCAACGAGCAGGAGTTCCTCAGCCACTACCTGCACGCCCAGGGCAAGCTGACGTACTGGGACAAGCGATGGTGCGCCAGCTACAAGTACCACTGCATCCCGACCTTCCCGCTCAACTACTTCCGCCCGCCCCACATCCCGGCCGGTGCGCGCATCCTGATCTTCCACGGCGTGATGAACCCGCCCGATGCGCTGGAAGGCCGCAGCAACGGCAACTGGCGTCACGCCAAGCCGGCCACCTGGATCGCGGAACACTGGAAAGAGTGATGCCAGCCCGCCCCTGGCTTAGCGTGCTGCTGCCGGTCTTCAACGTCGAAGCCTATCTACGTGCCTGCGTCGAGTCATTGCTGGCCCAGCTGGATGACCAAGCCGAGCTGCTGCTCTACGACGACGCCTCGACCGATGGCTCCGCCGCCTTGCTGCGCCAGCTGGAGCAGGAACACCCGGGTCGCCTGCGTCTGCTGTTCGGCGAACAGAACGGCGGTGTGAGCCTGGCGCGCAACCGCCTGCTCGACGCCGCCCAAGGCGACTGGATCTGGTTCATCGACGCCGATGATTTCCTGGAGCCCGGCGCCGTGGCCAGCCTGCACGAAGCCCTGCGCCAGCCCGATGTGGACCTGGTGATGTGCGACTTCCGCGACGTGCGCGCCAAGCCGCGCCTACGCCACCGGCTGCGCGGTGAGCACCACAAGCGCACCCACACCATGCCGGCCCGCCAGCCCTGCCGCGATGCCTCGCAGATTCTGGCCGGCATGTTCCTTCAAGCGCACCTGCACCTCTGGACCAAGGTGGCGCGGCGCGAGCTCTGGGAGGGCCTGCGCTTCCCGGTGGGCCATTGCTTCGAGGACATTGCCGTGCTGCCGGCCCTGCTGCTGCGCGCCCGCTGCGCGTACTACGTGCCCGAGGTGTGGATCGGCTACCGCAAGCGGCCGGGCAGCATCCTGGCCAGCAACAGCCTGGCCAAAACCGATGACATGCAGCGTGCATTGAACGGATTGCCCGCGCTGCTGGATGCCCAGCAGCCGCCGCTGCATCGCCACGCCCGCCTGGCAGCGGCGCACTTCGTCGCCAAGACTTTTGTCATCGCCAGTCACTACGCCGCCCGCCATCAGGATCGCGCCCGACTGGCGCGCTACCTGGCGCAGTTCGAGCAGAACGCGCCCGTGCCGGCGCACGAGCTGCTGCGCTTTTATGTGGCGCGGTGCTGGTGGTGGCGCGCGCTGCGCCTGCGCCACTGGCTACGTCAAGCCCGCCTTGCCGCGGGCACGCTCTCCCATGCCTGACCGCATCCTGACCCTGAGCGGTGGCGACTGGGCCCGACTGCCTGGCGCCGCCGCATCCGCCGAGCTCATCACCGCCCTGGAGGACGGCAAGGTGCTGTGCTTCCCGGATCTGCGCTTTGAACTGCGGGACGCGGAGCGGCGCTTTCTGGACCCGGCGGTGCGCAATCCGAAGTCGCGCAACATCAGCCTGCGCGCCAATGGCAAGCTGGCCGGCGCGCTGGGCAGCCAGGCCGATCAGGCCCAGCTAGCCGCCCTGCTGACGCGTTTTCGCACCCAGGCCTGCAGCCTGATCGACGCCCTGGCGCCGCAGTACAAGCCGCACTTGCGCCTAGCGCCCACCAGCTACCGGCCCAGCCAGGTCGAGTCGCGTGCACAGTCATGGCGCGCCGACGACCGCCGCCTGCATGTTGATGCCTTTCCCTCGCGCCCGAACCACGGCGAACGCATCCTGCGCGTGTTCACCAATGTGAACCCGCAGGGCCAGCCGCGCGTCTGGCGCGTGGGCGAAGGCTTCGAGGCCCTCGCCCGCCAGTTCGTGCCGCGCGCCAAGCCCTATCGCCCCTGGCAGGCCAAGGCGCTGCGGCTGCTCAAGGTCACCAAGAGCTACCGCAGCGAGTACGACCACCTGATGCTGCAACTGCACGACGGCATGAAGGGCGATGCGGACTACCAGGCGCACTGCCCTCAGCAGACCCTGCCCTTCCCGGCCGGCTCGACCTGGGTCTGCTACTCCGACCAGACCTCGCATGCCGTGATGGCGGGCCAGTACATGCTGGAGCAGACCCTGCACCTGCCCGCCGCCCGACAGGTGAACCCGCAGGCCAGCCCGCTGGCCATCCTGCAACGCGTCACCGGCCGCCCCTTGGTATGAGTGAACACACCAAGACCCGCACGCACACCTGGGTCATCAACCTCGATCGCTCACCGGACCGGCTGGCCAGCATCTCCGCCCAGCTCGGCGCCCTGGGCCTGGCCTGGACGCGCCAGCGTGCCGTGGACGCACGCGCCTTCACGCCCGAGCAGCAGGCCCTGCTGGATGTGCCGGCCTACCACCGCAAGCATGGCAAGCAGCCGGTGCCGGGCGAGCTGGGCTGCTACCTCTCGCATATCGAAGTGATGCGCGCCTTTCTGGTCAGCGACAAGGACTTCGCACTCATCCTCGAAGACGATGTGCAACTCGGCGCCGAGCTGCCGGCCGTCATCGAGGCGCTGGAGCAGCACTCCAAGCGCTGGGATCTGGTCAAGCTCTCGGCGGTCCATTCGGGCACGCCGCAGTGCTACCTGCAGCTCACGCCCAAAACCCAGCTGGCCGTGATGCTCTCGCGCTGCACCGGCTCCAGCGCCTACCTGCTGAACCGGCGCGGTGCCGAGCGCTTTTTGGCCGGTCTCTTGCCCATGCAGCTGCCCTACGACCATGTGTTTGACCAGGGCTGGGTGTTTGACCTGAAGGTCCGCCTGGCCGTACCGCCGCCCTGCGGGCACGATCAGGAAGTGGCCACCACCATCGCCATGCCGGCCAAGCGCAAGTTCCACTGGACACGCCGCTTGCCCGCCTTCGCCTACCGCGCCGGCAACGAACTGCGCCGCTTCTTCTACGGCCTGCGCGAAACGGCACGCGAGCGCCGCCGAGGGGCCGCATGAGCGCCCAGGCCCCGGCACGCGACGAGCTCAAGCCCACCGCACGCCGGCTGTGGAGCTTCTTCAAGCCGCACCGGCGTGGGCTGCTGGCGGCCTTTCTGGCCTATACCGGCGCCGCGCTCACCGAACCGCTGATCCCCCATCTGCTGACCCTGGTGTTGGATCAGGGCTTCGCCGCCCAGGCCGCCTTCCCGCTGTGGATGGTGCCGGTGGTGCTGATCAGCCTGTTCGCCCTGCGCGGCCTGTTTGGCTTTTTGGGCCAGTACCTGCTGCACTGGACGGTGGGGCGCACCGTGCTGGACCTGCGCCGCGCGCTGATGGACGCGCTGCTGCGCGCCGATGCGCGTGCCTTCACCCAGATGCCGGGCGGCGCGGCGGTCACCAAGGTGGTGGCCGACCCGCAGCAGGCCGTCAGCCTGCTGGCCCTGTCCACCGTGGTGCTGCTGCGCGACGGCCTGCCCGCCATCGCCCTGCTGGGCTTTTTGCTCTACACCAACTGGCAGCTCACCCTGCTGACCCTGGCCACCCTGCCCGCCCTGGCCTATGTGCTGCGCAAGGTGAACCGGCGCGTGCGCAAGGTCGGCGCTGTGGCCTACGACGCCCAGATCCAGCTGTCCGGCGTGGTGGACGATGTGGCGCGCGCCTGGCGCTTGGTGCGCAGCTTCAACGCCGAGCCCTTCGAGCGCGCGCGCTTTGCCGACACCGCCGGCCATCTGCGCCGCCAGACCCTGAAGCAGGCGGCGGCCAACGCCATGTCGCAGCCGCTCTCGCAGCTGATCAGCGCAGCGGGCTTGTCGCTGATCGTCGCGCTGGCGCTCTACCAAGGCCGCCAAGACGGCGTCACGCCGGGCGAGTTCGCCGGCTTCGTCACCGCCTTGCTGGGCCTGATGAGCCGGGCCCGTCATCTCACGGATGTGATGCAGCCCATCACCAATGGCCTGATCGTGGCGCGCGGCTGCATGGAGCTGCTGGAGATCCCGCCCGAGCAAGACCCCGGCCGGGGCGAACTGCCCGAGCCGGTGCGTGGCGACATCAGCCTGCAAGCGCTGCGCCTGAGCTACCCGGGCGGCGCCGGCCCGGCGCTCGATGGCCTGAGCCTGCAGGTGCCGGCCGGCCACACCGTGGCCCTGGTGGGGCCTTCAGGTGCGGGCAAGAGCAGCGTCATTCACCTGCTGCAGGGCCTGGCCCTGCCGGATGAAGGTGCCATCCTGATCGATGGCGTGGACAGCCGCAGCCTCAGCCTGGCCGCACTGCGCCGCCAGTTCGCCGTGGTCAGCCAGGACATCGTGCTGTTCGACGACAGCCTGCTGGCCAATGTCTGCTACGCCCAGGCGCCCGACCTGGCGCGCGCCGAAGCGGCCCTGCGCGACGCCGCACTGTGGGACTTTGTGCAGACCTTGCCAGAAGGCGTGAACACCCGCATCGGCGCCAATGGCAGCACCCTCAGCGGTGGCCAGCGCCAGCGCCTGGCGATTGCCCGTGCGCTGTACCGCAACGCCCCGATCTGGATCTTTGACGAAGCCACCTCGGCCCTGGACACCGAGAGCGAACGCGCGGTGCAGGAAGCCCTGGCACGCCACCAGGGCCGCAAGACCCTGATCCTGATTGCGCACCGGCTCTCCACCGTGCGCCATGCCGACCGCATCTTCGTGCTGCAGGCCGGCCGGGTGGTGGAGGACGGCACCCATACCGAACTGCTGGCCCTGGGCGGCAACTACGCGGCCCTGGTCAGCCTGGCTGCGGAATGAGCGGCTCCGCTTCGGTCTCCACCGGGTAGGCAGCGCTTTCCGGCTGGGCCCAGGGTGCCTGGGCGGGCGTTGCGGGCCAGCCAAAGAACTTCAACACATCGGCACGGCGGCGCAGGGTGTCCACCATGCCCAGCACGATGAGCTCGGTGGTGTAGCCGGGCTCGAACAGCAAGTAGCTGGACAGCACCGTGCCGCGCGCACCGGCGCCCTTACCCGTCACCCCCACCGTACCCAGCAGCGCCCGCATGGTGGCCGGGAAGTCGTGCTGGTGCTGGCCGGCCAGCTCGTCCAGGCGCCGGCTGGGCGCAATCACCAGCACCTCCAGCGGGCGCAGCGGCGTGGCTTCACGCGCCTCGGGTGGCAGCAGGGCCAGGGTCTTGTTGATGCGCTGCAGGCGTTCGATGTCCACCGACAGCGCGTCCAGAAAGATGTTGGACAGTGCATGGCCGGCGATCTGCGCCATGCTGGGGTGGCCGGTGGCGGGAAGGCGCAGATCGGGCGCCTGGCCGGCCTCCTGCATGCGCCCGGCGCCAATCACCAGAATGCGCTCGGCACCCAGATGCACGGCCGGTGAAATAGGCGCGTTCTGGCGCATCGAGCCGTCGCCAAACCATTCCTCATGCCCCAGCAACTCCAGCTTCTGGGCCGGGAAGATGAACGGGATGGCGCTGGAAGCCAGCAGGTGCTTGTGGGTGATCTCGGTGTCCACCGCCATGCGCTGCGAGCGCATCCAGGGCTCGATGGACTGGGCCGACTGGTAGAAGCTGACGTGGTAGCCGGTGCTGTAGCTGGAGCCCGTGACCGCCAGCGCCTCCAAATGGCCCTCGCGCAGCAGCTGCGGCAGGCGCTCGAAGCGCACCGCGCGCTTGAGCAATTCGCCCAGGGGCTCGTTGTCCAACAGGCTGCGCGGTTGTGTCTTGCGCCAGCGCTGGATGGCCCAGCCCAGGGTCATCATGGTGACCCAGCGCCCCCCCGTGCGCATCACACCAAAAGGGTCGGCTCGGTAGATCTGCTCAACGTGCAGGCGCGACCACATGCGCACCAGGGCGTCCACCGCCAAATCAAAGTGGTCGGCCTCGCAGGCCAGGGTGCAGGCATTGATGGCCCCCGCCGAGGTGCCGGCAATGACCTGAAAGGGGTTGCCCTTGACGCCAGCGTCGCGGCGGATCTGCGCAATCGCCTGCAGCACCCCCACCTGGTAGGCGGCACGGGCACCGCCGCCGGTCAGGATCAGGCCAGTGGTGGGGGGTTTGGGCTGCAGCACGCCCGCAGGTTAGCGGTACACCAGTTGCGCCGGCAGGCCGATGTGCTGCAACTCCAACAGTGCGGCGTCGCTGGGCCAATGCAGCGAAGCCGGGCCCAGCTCCACTTCGGCGGCCACACCGGGCAGCTGCAGGCTCCAGCGGATCGGCAGGCCGCGCTGCACGCTGCCCTCCTCATGCGCCACGGTTTGCGGCGGGTGGCGCAGCACCCAGGCCTTGAGCGCCGCCACCTGAGCCTCGCTGGGGCGGGGCAGCTCCACCTTCAGCGCCTTGGCAAAGCGGGCACGGGCGCCGGCCAGGTCCAGCACCTGCTGGGCATTGGCGCGCAGGCCGCCGCTGAAGCGGTCGAAGCGCACATTGGCCTGCACCAGCACCAGGGTGTCCTCGCTCAGCAGGGTTTTGTGCTGGTCGTAGAGCTCGCCATTGCAGGCCACCTCCAGCACGCCACTGCCGTCGTCCAGCTTGAAGATGGCCACCCGCCCGCGCGCGCCGTTGATGACGCGCAGGTCCGAGACGATGCCGGTGATCAGCGTGGGCTCGCGGCTGTCTTCCAGCTCGTTCAGCTGCTTGGGCACCAGGCGGCGCACCTCGGCGGCGTGTTCGTCGAACAGATGGCCGCTCAGGTAGAAGCCGATCGCCGCCTTCTCCAGGCTCAGGCGCTCGCGCACGCCCCAGGGCTTGGCCTCCAGCAGATCGGGCTCGCTGGCCGGCGCATCGGCAAAATCAAACAGGCCACCCTGCGCGGCATTGGCTTCCAGCTGCTCGGCATGCTGGAAGGCCAGGCTGACGGATTCGAGCACGCGCTCGCGCTCGGCATGCAGGGTGTCGAAGGCGCCGGCCTTCACCAGCGCCTCGACCACGCGCTTGTTGACGGTGCGGCGGTCCATGCGGGCGCAGAAGTCGAACAGGCTCTTGAAGGGCCCGCCCTCACGGCGCACGCGCTCGATGACCTCGATGGCACCGGCGCCCGTGCCCTTGATGGCGCCGAGGCCGTAGCTGATCAGCTTGCGCCCCAGCGGGACGAACTTCAGTTCGCTGCGGTTCACGCAGGGCGGCTGGAAGTCGATGCCGAAGGCCTTGGCGTCGGCCATCAGGATCTTGAGCTTGTCCGTGTTGTCCGATTCGATCGTCATGTTGGCCGCGAAGAACTCGGCCGTGTAGTGCACCTTGATGTAGCCGGTGTGGTACGCCAGCAGCGAGTAGGCGGCGGCGTGGCTCTTGTTGAAGCCGTAGCCGGCGAACTTCTCCATCAGGTCGAAGACCTCGTCGGCCTTCGCCTCGCCGATGCCGTGCGCCTTGGCGGCGCCTTCGCGGAAGATGGTGCGCTGCTTGGCCATCTCCTCGGGCTTCTTCTTGCCCATCGCGCGGCGCAGCAGGTCGGCGCCGCCGAGCGAATAGCCGCCCAGGATCTGCGCCGCCTGCATCACCTGTTCCTGGTAGACGAAGATGCCGTAGGTCTCCTCCAGCACCTGCGCCAGCAGCGCATGCGGATACTCGATCTCCTCCTGGCCGTTCTTGCGCCGGCAGAAGCTCGGGATGTTCTCCATCGGCCCCGGGCGGAACATCGCATTCAGCGCGATCAGGTCCTCCAGCCGCGTGGGCTTGGCCTCGCGCAGCATGCCCTGCATGCCGCGCGATTCGAACTGGAACACCGCCTCGGTCAGGCCGTCGGTGAAGAGCTTGTAGACGCGCGCATCGTCCAGCGGCAGGGTCTCGTAGGCGAAGTCGTCGCGGCCCTTGCGTCGGGCGCGGATGAAGTCCTTGGCCAGCTCCAGGATGGTCAGCGTGGCCAGGCCCAGGAAGTCGAACTTCACCAGGCCGATGGCCTCGACGTCGTCCTTGTCGTACTGGCTGACGGCGCTGTCGCTGCCGGGCTGCTGGTACAGCGGGCAGAAGTCGGTGATCTTGCCGGGCGCGATCAGCACGCCGCCGGCATGCATGCCGACGTTGCGCACGATGCCTTCCACGCGCGTGGCCAGGGCCAGCAGTTCGGCCACCTCCTCCTCGGCCGCCTCGCGCTGGTTCAGCTCGGGCGCCTCGCGGCGGGCGTAGATCGTGCTGTCCTTGTCCGGGTCGTGGTCCGGCGGCACCTTGGCCAGCGTCACCGTCTTGCCCGGCGGCGCCGGGATCAGCTTGGCGATGCTGTCGACATGTCCGTAGCCCATGCCCAGCACGCGGCCGACGTCGCGCAGCGCGGCCTTCGCGGCCATGGTGCCGAAGGTCGCGATCTGGCTCACCGCGTCGCGGCCGTACTTGGCCTTGACGTAGTCGATGACGCGGTCGCGGTTGGCCTGGCAGAAGTCGATGTCGAAGTCGGGCATCGACACCCGCTCGGGGTTCAGGAAGCGCTCGAACAGCAGGTTGTAGGCCAGCGGGTCGAGGTCGGTGATGGACAGCGCATAGGCCACCAGCGAACCCGCGCCCGAGCCCCGGCCCGGGCCCACCGGGCAGCCATTCGCCTTGGCCCAGGTGATGAAGTCCGCCACGATCAGGAAGTAGCCCGGGAAGCCCATCTTGATGATGGTGGCCAGCTCGAACTCCAGGCGCTCGACATAGCGCGCGCGCTCGGCTTCGCGCTTGGCCTCGTTCGGGTACAGGTGCTGCAGGCGCGCTTCCAGGCCTTCGAATGAGAGACAGCGGAAGTAGTCCGCCATCGGCATCGGCTTGCCGTCTTCCAGCAGGGGCGTGGGGAAGTCCGGCAGCTGGGGCTTGCCCAGCACCAGCTCGATCGAGCAGCGCTCGGCAACGCCCACCGTGTTGGCCAGTGCCACCGGAATGTCGGCAAAGCGCGCCGCCATCTCGGCCTGGGTCTTGAAATGCTGATCCGGGCTGAAGCGCTTGATGCGCTTGGGGTTGTCCAGGGTCTCGCCCTCGGCAATGCAGACCCGCGCCTCGTGGGCGTTGAACTCCTCTTCTTCCAAGAACTGGATCGGGTGGGTGGCCACCACTGGCAGTTGCAGCCGGCTCGCCAGCTGGCAGCAGGCGCGCAGCAGGCGCTCGTTCAACTGGCCCTGCACGCGCTGCAGTTCGATGTAGAAGCGGCCTGGAAAAGCGGCCGCCAGCTCCAGCGCCAGCGCATCGGCCTTGGCACGATCGCCCGCCTGCAACGGCGCGGCCAGCGGGCCGCTGGCAAAGCCCGAGAGGCAGATCAGCCCGCCGCTCAGCTCCGTCAGCCACTCGCGCTTCAGGCAGGCCTGGTTGCGGATCACATTGCCCACCCAGGCGCGGCTGAGCAGTTCACACAGGTTCAGATAGCCCTGGCTGCTCTGCACCAGCAGCAGCACCCGGCTGGGCGGCACCGGCTGGGCGCCCGGCACGGGCCCGCCTTCAGGCTCCAGCCAGCAATCGGCTCCCAGGATGGGCTTGACGCCCTTCTTGCGCGCCGCCTTGTAGAACTTGACCGCACCAAAGAGGTTGGCGAGGTCGGTGACGGCCATGGCCGGCTGTTGGTCTTTGGCGGCGGCCTTGACGGCGTCGTCGATGCGCAAGGTGCCGTCCACAACGGCGAATTCGGTATGGGCGCGGAGATGGCAAAACGTCATCGCGGCATTGTGCCGCCCACCCCTACTCCACCTTGGGCGGCGTCAGGCCCGGCAGGTACTGCGCGGGCTGCTGGCTGGGCGCGAAAACCAGCAGGTCAAAGCCCAGCACGGCCTGCTGCACCCGCGCCGGCAGGTGCGCCCAGCGGCCTGGGCGCAGGCGCCAGCTGCGCAGGTCGAACACGGTGTAGCCCTCGCCGTGCAGATGCGGCTCCAGAAAGGCCCAGTCGCCCTGGTAGCGGGCGGCATCACAAGCGGCGCTGCCGCCTTGGAAGGTGCCCGTCGGGCTGCCGGGCTTGCACAGCAGCAGCATCGACAGGCTGTGCTGCCTCGCACGGTTGGCCGCCTCGACCACCGCATTGCCGAAGGACTGCACGCCGGTGCTGCTGGCACCTCGGATCAGGTGGTTGGCCCCGAGCTTGAGCACCACCTTGGGCGCTCGCCCCTCGCGCCGCGTGGCGGCTTCCAGCGCCTGGAAGAACGCACGGCGCATGCCTTGCTCGCGATGCTCGTTGGCCAGCAGCGCCTCGCCCCCGCCGCCGGTGAAGGGTTGGTAGATGGCGCGGGAGTCCAGCAGCGCCTGCACGCGCTCGCTCAAGTCCGGTTCACGCCGGGCGTCCAGCCGCGCCAGCAACGCCTGCAGGCGCTCGGGCGCCACCTTGGGCAACCAGTTCAGCTGGCCTTTGGCCTCATCCGCCAGAGCCTGGGCCATGCGGCGCGCCTGCGGGTCGCGGGCCTGCCGGGCCACGGGCTCCAGCACGATGGGCACGCTGCCCAGGAACACCTGATCCACCCCCCACAGGCGCGGCCCTTTGGGCCCAGGCTGGCTGCGCAGGATGGCGGCCAGCCAGCGCGCCTCCGGCGCCATGCCGTAGAACGGCAAGGCTGCGGCACCGCCTTTCGCCTGCAGCCAGGGGCCCAGCGCGGCGAGTGGGTCGGCGGCCGCCGCCAGCGCGCGCTCCATCGCCGCGACCGCCCAAGGGTCAGCCTCCAGCACCGCATGGCGGTAGCCCAGCGCATGCAACTCGGGCCACAGCGCGGTGGCGAAATCGGCCACGCCCTCAATCAGATGGTCTTCACCCAGCAGCAGGTACTGGGTGGGCTGCAGCAACTCGCGCAGCGCGGCCAGTCCGGGGCCGGCCAGGCGGCCCTCTTGCAACAGCAGCTGGCTGCGCGAATGCTGGATCAGCGCGGGCAGCAGCTCAGGGCCCTTGAGCCCCGGCTCGGCGGCGGGCGGGGGTGTGGGATCGGCAGCATGGCTCGGCCCCATCCAAGCGGTCAAACCCAGGGCAAGGATCAGGGCACGCAGCATCGTTGGCTCCAAAGTGGAGCCCGCATGCTGCCACCTCAGGTGGAAAGGTCCCCCGCCAGGCTGGCCAGGGTCTCGGCGGGGATGCTGAGATGCGCCGGGTAGTTCGTGTGGTCGCAGCCCAGGCGCACCGCCGCGCCAGCGCGGATGGCCTCGCGCTGCGCGGCGCTGAACTCAAAGCGCAGGAAGTGCACCGAAGAGGTCTTCTCCGCCGTTTCGCGTTCCAGGTCTTCATCGGCGATGGCATAGACACGCGCATGCCCTTCCACCTCGACAAACATGCGGTCCTCCACACCCAGCAGGCGCGCCAGTTCGCGCTTGCGCTCGTGCGGGTCGGGGTACTCCAGCATCAAGGTGGCCTTCCAGTTCGTGCCGTCGGGAACCAGGGGCCCATAGGTGTCGATCTCGGCCTGGATGCCCTCCTCCTCAAAGATCTTCTCGATGCGCAGCATCTCCTGGATCTGGTAGCGG
>ERZ761602.7450-NODE-7450-length-11588-cov-3.298101_pt1 | contig 11588 bp, 10 predicted proteins | sample MGYA00512165_ERZ761602 | MGnify/ENA primary metagenome ERZ761602 (study PRJEB28899, sample SAMN02445085) | bioreactor sludge metagenome | biome: EBPR sludge; isolation source: Thorneside wastewater treatment plant | place: Australia: Brisbane, Thorneside... | reverse complement strand
GGTCAGGGCACGGGCCGCCGCCACCGTCTCGGCCCGAGGCGGCTCGGCCTCTGGATTGGCGGCATGATGGGCAGCGTGCAGCGCCCAGAGGGGCTGCACGGTGGGGTCGAAAACCCCACCAGTCGCGGCATGGACACGCCCGGCTAGCGCCAGGCAGTCGAGAAGTTCAAAAGGCGGGGTGTCCAGGCGTCCAGTCGCATTCAACCGCATCAGTGCCGAGTCGGCACGATAAAGGCTGAATACCGCCTCCAGCCGCTCGATCTCGGCCAGGGAAAGATCGATCAGACGCGCGGCCTCCGGATGGTTCAGCGTGATCGAGGCTTCGGCCCCGAGGGCAACCCCGCGCCACTGGCGAACCGGAGTGGCCAGCGCGGGCAAAGCGGGGACCAGTGCGGCGGCGGCGATAGCCAACAGACGACGGCGACGGATCATCCTTGTTGCTCCTGTGTCTGAAGGTCCTGCAAGCGGCGCTGGAACTCGTCCTCGTCGGCTTCGCTGCCGTTGTCCCCGGTCTCGACCGGGGCCAGCACGGCGCTGTCGGGGATCTGGTCCAGCCGCAGAACTTGCCCGCCGTGGCGCGCGGCAAAGGCCTGCGCATCCTCGGGCCGCGAAAAGGGCACGAGCTCCGGCGCGCCCATCCCGCCAGCGATAGCGCTTCCGACGACATAATGCGCCTCGGTTGCGGCGATCCAGTTTTCGGCCCCAGGGTCATCCCAGGTCGCCCCCGGCGCGCCCATGTCCGAGACATAGGCGACCGTCACCACATGGCTCTGTTCGGGCATTCGCTGATAGGCGACGACATCGCGCACCTGGCTGAAGAAAAGCGGATGTTCCAGCCCGGCCAGATGCGCCTGAGCCTTTGGTCCAGGGTGTTCCAGCAATTCCATCTGGCAATAGTGACCGGTCGACTCCTCGGTCAAGGCAACCGGGCGCGGCAAGGCGGCAATGTCTTCGCGGCAAGCGGGCAGCAAAAGAAGTGCGGCTGCTATCAGGATGGGGCGGATCATGGCGTTACCCTTCTGAACGCCAGCGTCGCCAATCCAAGTCCGGCCAGTGGCCAGAGCAGGATCGAGGCCAGCGCGTGGCGCGGATCGATGGTGCTGGCCGCCCCGCCAAGACCCGCAGCGGCGGCAGTGGCCTCGGAAGCGGCGAGGTTGTATAGCCGAAAGGCATCGGCGGGGTTGGCGATCAACAACCAGGGGAAGACATCGGTGGTGAACACCCCGCCCCCGTCGGCGACAATGGCCGCCAACAGGCCCAGATCATAGAGCACGATCATCACCAGCCATAGCCCTATGGCCAAGCCCGCCGCCGCACCCGGCCGTCGGGCCAGCGCTGACAGCGCATAGCCAATCGCGAGGAAGGCCGCACCCAGCACAAGCGAGGTCCAGAACAGCCGCATCAGCGCCACCAGCCCGCGCCCGGCTCGCGCATCGCCCCACCAGGCGGCACCCGCTGCCAAGGCATAGCCGACCGCCACCGCCAGCGCGAGGATCGCCAGATGTGCGAGAAACTTCCCCATGAGCAACTCGAACCGGCTGACGGGATAGGTCAGCACGAGGGATAGCGTTCCGCGCTCGACCTCTCCCGCGACGGCATCAAAGCTCATCAAGAGGGCAATCAGCGGCACCAGATAGACGGCAAGCGAGGTCAACGAGGCCACGGTCACCGAAAGACGGTCGGCGCCCAGTTCGCCTGTGGGCGCGCTGCCCATCGCCGAAAGAACGATGGAAAACACCGCCATCATGGCGACACAGATTGCAACCCAGCGGTTGCGCAGCGCGATGCGGAATTCTGTACCAGTGGCTGCCAGAATGCGTTTCATGACTGAGCCTCGGCGTTGGTTTGACTGCTGAAATGGCTGTAGAGATCCTCGAGACTTGGCGGGATAACCTCGACATCCTCGACCAGCGCACCCAGCCCGGCGATCTGGCCCAGCCGCGCCAGTTTGTCATCATGGGCGCAGGTCAGGTCGACCAGCACCCCGTTGCGGCGCCCTGCTGCCAGTTCGGCGGCCACGCGGTCGGCGGCCCCCGGGCGCGCCGTGACCTGCAAGCGGATCGGAAGTGCGGCAGCGCGGCGCAGATTGGCCAGTGTATCATTGGCGCGCAACTGCCCCTTGGACAGGATGACGATCCGGTCAGTCCGCGCCTCCACCTCGGTCAGGGCATGGCTGGACAGCAAGATCGCCGCGCCCTCGGCGGCGAGTTGGTCGAGCATGGCGTAGAACTCGCGGCGCGACACCGGGTCAAGGCCCGACGTCGGTTCGTCCAGCACCATCAACCGGGGCTTGCCGATCAGCGCCTGCGCCAGCCCGACGCGCTGACGCATTCCCTTGGAATAGGTCCCGATCCGCCGAGTGGCAGCTTGGGCCAGACCGACGCGTTCCAGCAGGCCCATTGCCGGTTTCGGGCTTTCGCCCCTCAGCCGTAGATAGAAGCGGATCATCTCCAGCCCGGTCAGCGCCGGATGAAAGGCGACGTTCTCGGGCAGGTAGGCAACCTGCCGACGCGCTTCGGCCGAACCCGGTGCAGCGCCGCAGACTTCGACATGGCCCGCAGTGGCCGGGATCAGCCCCAGAACGATCTTCATCAGTGTCGATTTCCCCGCGCCATTGTGGCCAAGCAGCGCTACGCGCTCGCCTGCAGCGACGGTGAAACTTACGTCATCCAGCGCGCGCGCACCGTCGAAATGCTTAGTGAGATGTGAGAGCGTCAATGTCGTCATCGTCTGTGCGTCCTTCTGCCCGGCGGGCGCGATACTCGGCCTCCAGGCGGGCATGTTCGGGGGCGACCGCGATTTCGGGCGGCCGCATCAGGGGAAAGCTGTCCACCACGCCACCGGGCAGAGTGGCGGGGAAATGGGCCTGGGCATGGCGCACCAGTTGCACGGCCGGCGAGCCCAGAAGCAGGCTGGCCGCGGGTTGCGACCACAGGATATGATCCATCAGGTCGTTGGGGCGAAAGCGGGCATCGGCGATGCCATCGCCGTTCAGATCAAAGGCCGGATGATCCGACCAGAAGTTGCCCCGCCCTCCGTGGCTCCATTCGACATCGCGGGTGCCGACATATTTGACCTGTGTGCGGTTGGCGATGAAGGCATTGCCGAAGATCGCGTTGCGTTCCGATCCGGCGGTGAAATGGATGCCGATTTCGCAACCCTCATAGCGGTTGCCGTGGATGATGTTGCGATGTGCGTTGTAGATGAAGGTGCATTTTTCCTGAGTGCCGCCCCGCACCAGATTGTCGCGCACCTCGCCGGAATTGGCAAAGTTCAGGATCAACCCGTGTGTGCGGTCGGACAAGGACTGGTTATTCACCACCGTCACCCGATCCGAAAACATGATGGCAAAGCCCAGCGTGTTGCCGATCGAGACATTCCCCGAGACCTCGCTATCCGGCGTGTACATGAAATGCACAGCAAAACGCAGGTCCCGGAACAGGTTGTCGCGGAAGATGTTCTGCCGCGACGCGTTCGAGAAGATGCCATCGCGGCCGTAACGGATGTCATTCCTTTCGACCACCGTTCCTGGGGCGTTCCAGACATAGACGCCATTTCCACGGTCGTTCATCCTCGGGTCGCGGCGGCCCAGGATGATGTTGTCGCGCACCACGCTGTCGCGCGCACCGAAGACATGCACACCGACATGGTTCTCTTCGAACAGGTTCTGTTCAACCACCGCGCGCCGGGATGTCCGGGTCAGCTTGACGCCCGCATCGACCTCGGGGTGATTCATCCCCGAACCACGGATCTCCAGCCTGCGGAGGGTCACATCCTCGCCGGTCACTGTGACGACCGATCCGACTCCGGTGCCCTGTATCAGGGCCTGACCCTGTCCATCGAGCGTAAGCGGAATCGCGATGACCACCGGGCCGTCATGACGGCCCGGTGCAAGGAGCAGCACATCACCGGGGTCCGCCCCGGCGATGGCGGCGGCCAGCGCCCCCGGTTCAGCCGGAACCTGGCGCGTGTCGGCCCAGGCCGCGAGCGGTCCGAGCAGAAGTACCAGCACCGGCAGGAGGGAACGCAGGCCCATCATATCAGCCCTCGCGCGGTTCGACGAACATGCGCCCGCGCATTTCCATGTGCAGAGCGTGGCAGAACCACTGGCAATAATACCAGAACACCCCCGCCTTGCCTGCAACAAAGGTGGCCGAGGCGGTCTGCTGCGGACTGACCTCGAAAGCGACACCGTGGTCGCCCATGGTAAAGCCATGCGACAGATCCTCGATATCGTCGAGGTTGGTGATGATCACCGTCACCTCGTCCCCTTCGCGCACGGTGAAGGACTCCATGCTGAAGGCAGGCGCCTGGCTGGACATGTAGACGCGCACCCTGTTTCCGTCGCGCACGACGGTGTCCATCCAGCCGTCGATGTCGACGCCGTCCGCCTCGGCCTGCGCACGCGTTTCGGCCCAGGTCGGGTCGTTGCGGTCATAGGCATGCACCGGGTTGACCACCGAGCGGTGCACGATGATCGAATCGTGCGGTTCGGCAAAGGTTGGCCCATCATGCGCCAGCACAAGGTTGTCGCCATCGATGACAAACAGCTGCTCGTTCTCGGGCTTCAACGGTCCGACATTCAGGAACCGATCCTTCGAGAATTTGTTCATCGAGACAAAGTACTTGCCGTCGGCTTCCAGCGTCTCGCCCATCGAGGTCGAGTTATGACCCGGCTGATAGTGCACATCGGTCTTGGACAGGATCGGATCGACATCCTCGCCATTATGGGCACGTACCGCCTTGTCGATGTTCCACTTCACCACCTGGCTATCGAGGAACAGCGTGGTATAGGCATTGCCCTCGCCATCAAAGGCGGTGTGCAGCGGACCAAGTCCCAGTTCCGGTTCGGCCACGACGGGATACCGTGGGTCGAGGCTGTCATCGGCAAAGTAATCGTCCAGCCGCCGCACGTCGATCACGCTGACGGTCGGCGATAGCTTGCCGCCAATGCACAGGTGGATGCGATCTGGGGCCATGTTGCAGCCGTGCGGGTTGTTGGGAATCGGGATGTAGCGGGTGTAATTCTTGTTCACCCCCTTGCGCCCGTCGATCACCTTGACCCCGTTCAGTTCGATGTAATCGCCCGCAGCAATCCCCCTTTCGATTTCGGCGATGTTGAACACGACCACATGGTCCATGTCAGCGGCCGTCATGTCAGGCAGGTTCACACCCATTTCCGAATTGTAGCTGGTGGAAAAGGCGTACTTGCCATCGTAATCGGCGTCGGTGTTGTCGAGGTTGCCCGACACCATAACCTGCCAGGCGACGGTCATCTCGTCGGCGTTGATGGCCGTGTAGAAGTTCACATATTGCGACGGATCGTCCAGGATCGAACCATCATTGACCATCGGCCCTTCGTCCTCGCCATTGGCAAAAACGTAGTTGGTGCGCGGCCATTTTTGCGGTCGCAGGCCGTGGATCGCCTTGGCGTTGGGAATCTCCAGGATCGAGTCGCATTTCATAATGTCGCAGCGCACCCTGGCAACGCGGGTGTTGGCCTTGTCGTTCATGAACAGGAACCGCCCGTCATAGCGCCCTTCGGTAAAGGACATGTGGACGTGGTGCAGGTCGCCGTTGTCGTGGATCTTCTTGCCATTCGCGGCCAGGTAATTGCGCGTGCGCTCGCTCATCGTGCGCTGGTGGATGCGGATCGATTCATTGGTCTGGCCCCATCCTGTGGCCGAGCAACGGTTGAACACCGGAACGCGCATCAGTTCACGCATCGACGGGATGCCCAGAATCCGCATCTCGCCCGACTGGCCCGAGGACCAGAAGCCATAATACTCGTCCAGTTCGCCCGGTCCGACATGCGCCGCAGCGGCACTGGCCTGCGCGCGCGAGGTGGTCGCGGCCAGCGCCCCGACAGCCGATGCGCCCAGCAAAGCGGCGCGCGGGCCGCCAAGGCCGGCAAGAGCGGCGCCGCCCGCGGCGGTCGCGCCCAGCAATCCGCGGCGGCTGATGCCGACGGGTTTCGATGTATCAGACATCGGTGGTCTCCTTCCTGAGGTTGGGATGGTTCGCGCGCGCGGGATCTGCCGCTGCGCTGTTGCGGGATTGGATGGCCGGTCCGGACGCAGCCACGGCATCGCGCCGTTTCAGTTGCCGTATCACCACCGGGCATTTCGTCTTTGACTGGTAGAGCACCTGACAGTTCATGCAGTTCAGGCATTCGTTGGGGTTGATTTCGCCGGTCGGGTGAATCGCTTGCACAAAGCACTCGTTGGCGCAGGTCTGGCAGGGGCTGCCGCATTCGCGGTAGCGCTTGAGCCAGTCGAACATCCTCATGCGGGCGGGGATCGCCAAAGCAGCGCCCAACGGGCACAGGTAGCGGCAATAGAACCGCTCGATGAACAGACCGATCCCCAACAACACCACGACGAAAGCGACAAAGGGCCAGGCGCGGTCGAATCTGAGCACGATCGCGGTCTTGAAGGGTTCAACCTCGTTAAGCTGGCTGGCCCAAGGGACAGAGGCAAGGCTGGCCGCGAACAGCACCAGAAAGAGGATGTACTTTACCGGCCACAGTCTCTCGTGCAGCCCCCATGGCAGCGTAACCTGGGGTACACGCAGGGCGCGCGCGGCCTGGTTGCTTAACTCCTGCAAGGCTCCAAACGGGCACAACCAGCCGCAATAGGCCCCCCGCCCCCAGAAGATGAGCGCCGCCGCCACTGCCCACCACAGGATGAAGGTCAGCGGATCCAGCATGAAAGCCTGCCAGCTGAAACCTTCTCGCAAGCTGGCGACCAGCGCCAACAGGTTGACCACCGACAATTGCGCGGCCGCATACCAGCCCAGAAAGACCAGGGTGAAGGCCAGGAAACCCATTCGGAACCAGTAGGTGGCGCGGGCTGAACGGGTGAGGAACATCTGAAAGAAGAAGGCACCGGTCAGCACCGTCAGCATCACCGCGAGCCCAACGATCTCGAAGCGGCGATCCCACCAGATTCGCTCGATCAGGGCCATCTGAGCGGCACGTTCCGCCTGTGCGTCGTGACCCTCGGCAGCGGCGACGACAACCGGCTGCGCAACTTCGGTCAGGAAAGCGCGCGGAAGCTGATAGCCCAGTTCGAAAATTGTGAAGACCCGCTCCAGCGCCGCCACGTCGCGCTGCACCAACAATTGCAGCCGCCAAGGTTCGGACGGATCGAACCCGGCATCGGCTGGAATGCGAAAGACGTCGATTTCGGACAGCGACGGCGTACCGGGGGCGACGATTTCACCCAGCCTCCGGTGATCGCGGTCGCGGAACCGGATCGACACGTCGCCCTGCACCAGCGCGATCCGGTCGAACAGCCCGCCGCGCACATAGCCCGAGCCCTTGAACGAATACATCCCCCGCCCGGCAATCAGGATGGCGTGGTCGCCCTCGGCCAGCCAGCTGCGCAGGTTGGCGTCCTCGGCCGCGCCCAGCAGCACCGCGCCGATGCCCGGGTGGCTGACCATGGCCGCATAAAGATCGATGAACGCGGTCTCGGATGGCTCGGTCAGCGCTCGGCGCGCGGCCCGCGGGTCGTCCAGCGCGGCGAAGGCCTCGTTGACCTGGGCCACGTCCAGCGTCATCCGCCGGACAGTCCCGTCACCGACCAGCGTAAACCAGTCCGAGGCAGCCTGGGCCGCAGGATTCGGCACGAACCGCGGCCCGCTGGGAGCGACCTCGCCCAGACCCCCCAGACCCAACCGCCGCGCCCGAGATGATGTTCAGGTCCGGGATCGTACCACCAGCCGCGGCCACCGCCGCCAGGTCGAGACCGACATGCTGCGCGATCAGCGCCCGGATCCGCGATTCCGGAATCCCGATCAGGACGATGGGTTCGTGGTGATCAATCAGGTTGATCCCGATAATCCGCGCCTCATCGTCCAGAGCAATCATCACATGGATCGGGCGCCCAGAATAGCCGGTTGTCCCGACGAAATCTGAAGTGATGAAGGCCCAACCGATCCGCGTGCCATCCCGCAGGATCGGCGCAACCGGCAAGTCGGCGCGCAGCTCGCCGTAACCGGTGGCACCGGGAACCAGATCGCCGGCCGCGTGCTCGACCATGATGCGCGGAAGGTGCGGGGATTGCGCCGCCGCCATAGCCGGGATCAACAGCGCAAGAACGAGACCCAGCATCAACGGCCAAAGCCGGATTCGGGTGGGGACAGCAAAGTCAGAGAGGACGGGGCGCACGGCAGTCGTTCCTTCGCGTTCAGGCAAGGTCTGGGGGACCGCGCCCGAACGGCACGGCATAGGCGCGCCCGACCAGCACAGGCAGGGCGGCCGGGATCATCGCAAGGTAAGGCATGGGGGAATCGGCCATTGGCTCCTGCACGCCGACAACGCTCAGCGACAGAACCGGGAGGCAATCCGGGCACAGGGAGTGGACGCAATCATCACTTGTGACCGGCTGGCCACGGGCATCGAGAAGGATTTCAGTGCTGCCCCCTTCGGCACAGATGACCACCGCGACCAGTTCGCTTACGCGCGGCTTCGACAGGGCGAAGCCCTGCGCCCAAGACCCCAGGATCAGGGCGAGGACCGTCAGCATCACAGTAGGAGTGCAAAAGGGACATTTCATGTGACCCTGACTTGCACGGACTCACCACTGAAGCCTTGATCAAGATCAAATCAGATGATTCCGTTTGCAGACATTGTCTGTCGGTGGCGGCATCTGCCTTCACGCAGTTCAGCTCCGCGCAAAGACCTGCCAGTTTCAGGACCCCGCTCGATGAATCTCTCTACGTTCAGTGACTATGCCCTGCGTTTGCTGCTCCTGTCCAACGCCCGCCCGGGTGAAATGATCACGATCCACGAGGCCGCGATCACCTATGGCATCTCGCAGGCACATCTGAAGAAGGTCGTCACCCTGTTGTCCAACAAGGGCTATCTGCAGACCGAGCGCGGTCACGGTGGAGGATTCACCCTGAACCGACCTGCGAGCGAGATTCGCCTCGGCGCGCTTGTGCGCGAGACCGAGCCCGGCTTTGCTCTGGTCGAGTGCTTGCATGATCCGCACGCTTGCCTTGTTTACCCCAGCTGTGTCCTTCCCAGCGTGTTTGACGAAGCACTGTCGGCTTTCCTGTCGGTCCTGGACCGCTACACGCTTCAAGACATTGCCTTGGCCCCGGCCAGTTTCCTTCGCATGCGCTGACGCGGACAGACTCTTCGGCGGCAGACTGAATGCATACCCAGCAAAAGCCTGGTCGATGGCAAACGTCAGGTCGAACTGCATGTGGCTTCGGCTGTGATGTCCCCAACCGAACAAGCTGGATTCAACGCTGAATGACAATGCCATAGGGTCTGTAATGCGCTAAATGTTACAATTTTTAGCACTACCTGAGAGTTCCGGCGGCAGAACCAGACAGCATGCTAACCACCCCTGCGCGGTGATCCCTGCGAGGGGCACCGACGAACCAGAACTGGGAAAATCCAAGGAACTTCTGATGGACACCCCCTTCCCAAGAGCATTGCATGCTTCTACAATCGGTCGTTTGATAGCGATATATGAAACTGTATATGGCCCCCTCTGATGCCCCTGATCGGCTACGCGCGCGTCTCGACCGAGGATCAGACCCCCCTGCCCCAGTCGCAGGCCCTGAAATCCGCAGGCTGCGTTGAGATCCACGAGGAGCAGGCCTCGGGCGGAAATCGTGCCCGGCCCGTGCTGGCGCGGGTGCTGGAGCGGATCGGCAAGGGCGATACGCTGCTCGTGGTGCGCATCGACCGTCTGGCGCGGTCCCTCTCGCATCTCCTCGAAGTGATCGAGCGGCTGGAGGCTAAGGGCGCTTTCTTCCGGTCGCTTACCGACCCGATCGACACGTCCTCGCCGCAGGGAAAGTTCACGCTTCAGGTTCTGGGTGCCGCGGCCGAGTTCGAACGCGCCTTGATCCGCGAACGCACCAAGGCCGGTCTTGCCAGTGCGCGGTCCAAGGGCCGCGTCGGCGGCAACCCTGGCCTGCGAGCCCGTGACCCGGCCGCGTTGCGCAAGGTACGGTTGGCAAGGGCTGACGGGTATCTGGAGCGGCTGAACGAAGCGGCACAGGACTGGGTGCCCCATGTGCGGCGACTGCGCCCCGACATGCCGTGGGAGGATGTGCTGCGCATCGTCAATGCCTCCCTGCCCCGGGATCGCCACTGGACACAGAGCCGCCTCCTTCGCGCCGTGAAGGCCTATGTCAACAATGGCTTCCTGCCGCAAATGGTGTTGGACCGCGCTCCCCGACGCGAAACCGACGACCGCCTGCCCGCCATCGTCGCCGCGATCAAGGGCGCGGATCCCGGCATCACCCTGCATGCCATCTGTGACCGGCTGGAGGCAATGCGCGAACGAGCACCCCGCGGGCGGACAGTCTGGCAGCCATCGTCGGTCAAGTTGCTGCTGGAACGGGCGAAAAAGCTGGGGTTGCTGGACTGAAGGCAGATGTTCCAAGCAACTCCACCCTATCAGGAGGAATCCGTAGGGTTTCCAGAGGCGAGAAATCCGTCACCCCGCCCCTGGCACTAAAAAGATGTGGGCTGCCACCGACCCACACGAGCATCGGCAAGCGGTCAGAGCGACGCCGACCTATTTTAACCACGAAGACTCTCTTTGCAAACAAGGGACGACCGGGGGGCATGTCAGTGGCCCACCTCCGGTTGCACAGCCTCTTTACCGCCGATTTTCAGGCCGCAAACTTACGCAACAGTGGGCTGGTTCATCCCCTGCTGTGTCCGGACACGCCGGAAATCCTGCTGGCGCATCTCGAGGCAGGTGTCGGAGAGGGCATTCTGCATCCGGGCCCCGCAGCGCCTGCTGCGTTTCGCCGGGCGACACGCTGGTGCCAGATACAACCCCAACAGGATGCCCCCCCCTGCACAGCTGTTCCCTGCTCGCATGACCCGGAAAATCTCCTTGCATGGGATGGCCAAGTGGCACATTTTCCTCATAGCGCGAATAGGCGAGAGTTTCGGTCTTTCGCGCTACACAGACCCGGGCAACCGGGCAGAGCGTGGACTGAACCACGTCTGACTGAGGGTAATGAGGGCAAGAATGACGACCGAACGAGTCTTCGCCGAGCTTCAAGGCGATGCATCCACGCTGCACGAGTCGATTCGTCGACACATGGAGCGCAACTTTGCGCCCGACGCGCGCAAGTATTTGCGTGCATTTTCCTCGACCGAGGCCGCCGAGTTTCTTGGATTGGCGCCAGGGTACCTGCGCAAGCTGCATGCCGAAGACAAGATCCCCAATGTCCCGCTGGATGACCGCGGACGCAGACTATACAGCGCCGAGGATCTGGCCGACATTCGGCTTGCCCTCGCCCGAGCCACTCGCGACCCCTCGCTCTACCTGCGCGGGCGTGTCGGGCAGGATCCGCTGCAAATCATCTCCTGCGTGTCGTTCAAGGGGGGCAGCGCCAAGACGACATCCACCGCGTATCTCAGCCAATGGTTCGCGTTACATGGTTACCGGGTTCTGGTGATCGACATGGACCCTCAAGCCTCGCTTTCGTCGATGACCGGCCTAAGGCCCGAAATCAATTTTTCCAGCCAGGGCACCATCTACGACACGATCCGTTACGAGAACCCGCTGCCGATGGCGGAGGTGATCCGCAAGACCTATTTC
>ERZ761602.7448-NODE-7448-length-11592-cov-3.929791_pt1 | contig 11592 bp, 7 predicted proteins | sample MGYA00512165_ERZ761602 | MGnify/ENA primary metagenome ERZ761602 (study PRJEB28899, sample SAMN02445085) | bioreactor sludge metagenome | biome: EBPR sludge; isolation source: Thorneside wastewater treatment plant | place: Australia: Brisbane, Thorneside... | reverse complement strand
ACGAGATTTCTGCCTGTCTCGTGGGCTCGGAGATGTGTATAAGAGACAGAGCCTCGCCGTCCAGCCTGGCCGAGGAAAAGGAACGCAAAGCCCGCGCCGCTCTGGATGAACTCCGCCGTTCCGGCGCACGCCCGGCCACGCCGCTCACCGCCACGACCAGCGGTGCCGCGACAACTTCCCCGCTTACGGACACCCAGGAACAAAAGGCACGCACCGCGCTCAGTCAGTCTTACACCGGGGCCGCGCCCGGCGATGCTCTCCCGTCTGACGCGGAATCCCGCGCCCGCGCCGCGCTCGAGCGACTGCGCAACCAACAGCCCGCCGTGGCCGCCGTTCCAGCGCCAGCCGCAACTCCGGCCCCGCCGGTTGTGGCGGCCGCGCCTGCCGCCGCCGCCGCGCAACCGGCCACCGCGCCGGCGTCGCTACCGGTTGTGGAACCCGCCCCAACTTCCGGGGCGGCGGTTGACCCGGTGGCGGTGACCAAGAAGGACAAGCTTCAGGAGATCCTCGAACTTTACATCGCCGACCAGATCACGCCCCGCGAATATCACGACCGCCGGGCTCAGATCCTCGCGGGTAATTGAGCACCTGTTTTGAATCGCATGACCGCCGGCAGCACTGCCGGCGGTTTTTGTTTTGGGTGCCCAGTTTCCCCTTTGACCCTCCGCCACCCTCTGGCATAACCACCGCCCATGCATGATTTCAAGTATGTCGGCCGCGCGCTCCACTGCGAGGACGTGACCGTTGAGTCGCTGGTCCGGAAGTTCGGCACGCCGCTCTACGTGTATTCCGAACACACATTGTCGGATCATTTTCAAAAACTCGATCGCGCCCTCGCGCCGGTCGATCACCTCATCTGCTACGCCATCAAGGCCAACTCGAACCTGGCGGTTCTGCGCACGCTCGGCCGGCACGGCAGCGGCTTCGATGTCGTCAGCGAGGGCGAACTCCGGCGCGTGATTGCGGCCGGCGGCGATCCCGGCAAGTGCGTGTTCGCCGGCGTCGGCAAGACCGAGGACGAGATTCGTTACGCGCTCCAGCAGGGCATTTATTCGTTCAATGTCGAGAGCGAACCGGAACTGCACCGTATCAACCGCGTCGCGGGAAAGTTGAAGAAAAAAGCGCCCGTCGCCGTGCGCGTGAATCCCAACATCGATGCCGGCACCCACGCGAAGATCACCACCGGCACCTATGAGAACAAGTTTGGCATCGCCTTCGAGGAAATCGAAGGTGTTTATGCCCGCGCCGCGAAGCTGAAGCACATCCGGCTGCGCGGCTTCCAGACGCACATCGGCTCGCAGCTCACGGACGTGAAACCGTTCGAGAAAGCGGTGGCCAAACTCGTGCCATTGGCGGTCCGGCTGGCGGATCGTTACGGACTGGAATTCTTCAGCATCGGCGGCGGACTGGGCATCGTTTACAACCCGGCGCTCGACAGCGGCTCGCAAAGCTGGTGGCAGCAGCCGAAGGCTCGGAAGATTTTGAACCCCGCGCTCTACGCCGAACGCCTGCTGCCGTTGCTCAAACCCGTCTCGCACCTGCGCCTGCTGCTCGAACCCGGCCGCTTCATCGCCGGCAATGCGGGCATCCTGGTGACGCGCGTCGAATACGTGAAACGCACGGGCAAAAAGAATTTCGTCATCGTCGATGCCGCGATGAACGACCTCATCCGCCCGGCATTTTACGATTCGTATCATGAGATAATCCCGCTCACCAAACGCGGCGGGAAGTTGATCTCGTCGGATGTCGTCGGCCCGATCTGCGAGTCCGGCGATTTCTTCGCGAAGGATCGTCCGCTGCCGAAGGTCGAGGAAGGCGATTACCTCGCGCTGTTGAGTGCCGGCGCTTACGGCTTTGTCATGGCCTCGAACTACAACACCCGCGCCACCGCCGCCGAGGTGCTGGTCAGCGGCAAGCGCGCCGCGCTCGTGCGGAAACGCCAGCAACTCGAAGAACTCTGGGCCGGTGAATCGATTCCCTCGTGGCTCAAGTAAACGCATGAAAGCCGTCATCCTCGCCGCCGGCAAAGGCACCCGCATGCGGGAGCTCACGCAGGAGCTGCCCAAGCCCATGCTCCGCGTCCACGGCCGGCCGATCCTCGAACACATCATTGAGGGCGTGAAGCGCGCGGGCATCACCGAGTTCTTCATCGTCACCGGATGGAAGGCGGAGGTCGTCGAGCAATACTTCGGCGACGGCCGACGGCTGGGCGTGTCGATTCAATACGGCCGGCAGCTCGTGCAGGATGGCACCGGCAAGGCGCCGGAACTGGCCAAGGACTTTGTCGGTCGCGACGACTTCCTGCTCACCTACGGCGACATCCTGGTGAAACCTGAAACCTACGCCGCCATGTTGCAACGCTTCCGCGAGGGACCGTTTGCCGGCGTGCTCACCGTGACCGGCAGCCAGGACGTTACGAAGGGCGGGTTGATGTTTTTCGATGAACAGTTCTGTCTGCGCCGGCTCGTCGAGAAGCCCAGCCGCGAACAAGTCGAACAGCTCACGCGCGAAGGCTGGATCAAGGCGGGTCAGCCGGTCTGGTACAACGCCGGCATCTATCTTTTCCAGCCACGCGTATTCGACTTCACGGCGCGTCTGGAGAAGTCACCCCGGGGAGAATACGAGCTGACCGACGCCTTGACCGCACTGGTGAACGCCGGAGACAAGCTGGCCGGCCTGGAGATCGCCGGCCGCTGGGTCGATGTGCGCGACCCCGAGGTGCTGGCGGAACTGGAAAGGGAGCAGGCCGAAGCAGGAGACTAAAAAATAGCCTCCTTCAGCTTTTTTCCTGAAGCCACAGAATACGTAGTCCCTTGAGCATCTACAAAGTAGTCAGCATCACCGAAGAATGCACCGCGACCGGCAACGACGTTTCCCCTCGGGGACGAGCCGGTGCCAGTTGCCGCATTAATATCTTGGAACTGACGCTTCGAGCTTTTCTCACGAGCTACCACAAATGCGTTGCGCTTTTGTGAATAAGCCAAGGCTTCGCAAGTGTGAGCATCATCAGTTGGTAGTTGCCAGACCTGCACAAAGTCGCGCAGTCCAATGGCCCGTAACGGTTGGTTCGCTTCGGCCAGAGCAACACATTCCTTGGAGAAGGCTACGTGGACGACCCCAAATGACGCACGGACAAACTTGCCAACTCTGGTTCCTAGCGGCCGGTGAATTTCCAGGTCGCGGTTCCCGCCACAATCCAGCAACGCACTGTCATCAAACGGGCTGAACCAAGCTTCTTTTGCCCCTCGTGGATTCATAACGGTCTTGCCCGTGCCGCCCTCAATTATGTGACTCGCACCCGTTTCTCGACCACAAAACACGAGATCTTCGCGGGGAGACGCAGCAACCTGTTGAATCGATTTCAGATCTTTCCTGCGCCAGACTTCGTTGCCTGATCTGGCATCATAGCAGGCCAGACCATGTGCCTCATAGCAGCCAACGAAAATCCGGGAACTGTCGCTGGAAAAGCAGACGCGATCTCCACCTTCGTCCCACAATACCGGGAACTCGATGCGCCTTCGTCCCGTTTTCAGATCAAAGACCCTCAAGAGGTGCTCTTCCAACTTTCGTGAATTGGCCGGACGCCAATCATAAGACACCACCGCGCAGACGAGTTCCTGAAAACTTATGACGACTTCTGACAACAGCGTATGCATGTTTGATCCTTTCCGTTCGGTGTGGACGGATTATCATCCTTAATCATTTGCGGACGCTAGCAAGTTTTCTTCAGTCCGAAACTTGGTGCCCGCATTGGTGCCCGCCCGGGGGCAAGCTGGCAGGCCTGGAGATTGCCGGCCGTTGGATTGATGTACGCGACCCCGAGGTGCTGGCGGACCTGGAGGGGGAACAGGCGGGCCAGTGAATCGGGCGGCAGTGGCTACGCGTTGCTTCCCGAATTGCGTTCGCCCCGGCCTTCTGCCTGACTACGCCGCGTGCCGACGTTGTTGGAAAAGATCGAGCTGGACGCGGAGAAGCGCTTGAAGCTGCCTCCCGGCCGCAAACCATCCGAGGAAATCCCCCGTTATCGGAACTTCCTCAAGCTGGAGAACCATCGCCTGCGCATGTTGCACCGCAGCGGCCTCTCCGGTCGCGAGGTCTGCAAGGCGCGCGCGCTGGTGTACGATGTCCTCATCCGCCACATTCTCGAAGGGGTGCTGGCCAGCCAGCCGGAGTTGCAGCGCGTGCCCTCCGCTTCGTGGACGCTGGTGGCCACCGGCGGCTATGGTCGCGCCGAACTGAATCCGCTGAGCGACATCGACATCATGTTCCTGTTCCACGGCGAGCTGGTGACGAAGGGCAAACCGCACCCGTACTTGTCCGCGTTGAACGAGGGCCTGCTGCTCACGCTCTGGGATGCCGGGCTCAAGGTCGGGCATTCCGTGCGCAGCGTGCTGGACTGCGTGGCGCTCGCCAACCGCGACATGCAGTCGAAAACATCATTGATCGAGGCGCGGCTGATCACCGGAAACTCCGAGCTGTTTCGCATCTTCCAACAGAACATCCAGGAAAAATGCGTCGCCGGACACGCCGACGAGTACCTCAAAGCGCGCATGGAGGACCAGGCGACGCGACGCGCGAAGTTCGGCAACTCGGCGCTCATGCAGGAGCCCAACATCAAGAACGGCTGCGGCGGTCTGCGCGACTACCAGAATCTGCTCTGGATGGGCTTGTTCAAACACGGCACGCGGTCGCTCACGGACCTGGTGAAGCAGGAACTGCTCAGCGCGACCGAGCGCCGGCAGTTGCGCCGGGCGTATGATTTCCTGCTGCGGGTGCGCAACGAGATGCACACACACTTCGCGAAGGCCACGCCCGCCATGGACGTGTTGACAAAAAATCTTCAGCCCACGGTCGCCAGTGCGCTGGGTTACCCGGATCGCTCGCCCAGCGTGCGCATCGAGAAGTTCATGCGCGATCTGTACTTCCACATGCGGCACATCTACCTGATCACCCGCACGCTGGAGCAGCGCATGGCCGTCAATCCGGGGTTGCCCGGCCGTCTGGGCACCCTGCGCCGGGTGTTCCGGTTGCCCGCAAAGCGGCCGGCGGAACAGACTCATGACGGTTTTCGCATCCTGGATGGTGAGTTGCGGCAGGTGAACAACCGCGTTTTTTGCGAGCAACCGCGCCGCCTCATGCGGGCCTTCCTCCACCTGCAACAACGCGGACTGCGGCTGCATCCGGATTTGAGCCAGTTGATCCGGCAGTCGCTCTCGCTGGTGAATCGCGACTTTCTCAAGGACCCGCACGTGCGCGAAACCTTTCTCGAGATCCTGAATCATCGCGGCAGTGTGGCCCCGATCCTCCGCGCGATGCACGAGGTGGATTTTCTGGGGAAGTACATTCCCGAGTTCGGCCGCCTCACGTGTCTGGTGCAGCATGAATTCTTTCACGTGTATGCCGCCGATGAACACGTGCTGGTCTGCCTGGAACAACTCGACCGCGTGTGGGAAGCCGCGAAGCCGCCGCACAGCCATTACGCCGAGATGTTCCAGGAACTGGACCGGCCCTACATTCTTTACCTGGCACTGCTGCTGCACGATGCGGGCAAGGGCGTGGGCAAAGGCAAGAAGCACGCCGAAGAAGGCGCGACCATCGCGGATCGCGTGTCGCGCCGGCTCGGCCTCGATGTCGCCACCGCGCATCTCCTGCGGTTGTTGATCGAGCACCACCTGCTGATGGCGATGACCTCGCAGCGACGCGACCTCGAGGACGCCAACGTGATCCGCGGCTTCGCGCAGACGGTGCAGAGCCCGCCCGCCTTGAGCATGTTGACGCTGCACACGTTTGCCGACGCCCTGGGCACCAGCGAAAAGTTGTGGAACGGCTTCAAGGATTCCCTGCTGCGCACACTGTTTGACAAGGCGCTGCGCGTCGTCACGGGCGGAACCACCTTCATCCGTGCCCGGGTCGAGCAGCGCGACCGGTTGCAACGCGAAATTCGCCGGCTGGTGCCGGCGGCGGTGCGGGACGAGGAAATCGAGGCGCACTTCAATTCCCTGCCGCCGCGCTATTTCCGGGTGCAATCCACGGAGGAGATCGCGGCCGATGTGGGCCTGGTCAACCGCTTCCTGAAACTGCAGGCGCTGGAAGCCGAGCGCGGGCTTGATCCCGTGACCCACTGGCAGGGCGAGCCGGATCGTGGCTACACGGCGCTGCGGGTTTGCACGTGGGACCGGCCGGGGTTGTTCAGCCGCATCGCCGGTTCGCTCAGCGCCGTCGGCCTGAACATTCTCAGTGCGCAGGTGTTCAGCCGCACGGACGGGCTGGCGCTGGACACCTTCTTCGTGACCCGCATCACCGGCGAAACGATCATCTCACGGGATGATCGCGAGCGGTTCGAGGGTTTGCTCACCCGCGTGCTGAACGGTCGGGAAGTCGATTTCGCGGCGCGCATCGCCCGGGAGAGCCGCGCCCAGCAGGCCGTTGGGATTCTTGGTGAGGAAGCGGTGCCGACGCGGGTGTACTTCGACAATGAAATCTCCGAGGATTACACCGTCATCGACGTCGAGGCGGTGGACCGGCTGGGGCTGCTCTTCGTGATCAGCAATGCGTTCGCGGAACTCGATCTCAACCTCGCCCTGGCCAAGATCGTCACCGAGAAGGGTGCCGCCGCGGACAGCTTTTATGTCAACGAAGTGATGAACGGCAAGATCACGGGCGCGGAGCGGCAGCGCGCAATCGGCGACCGCCTCTTGCAGGCGATCCACTCGCTGGCGTGACGCGCCGCCGGTCGCTCATTGAACCGCGGCCGTGCCGTCGGCTTTGACCTTCTTGCCCGCCGTGTCCGTGCTGGTGACCGCGAGCGTCGCCCCTTTCAAGAGGCGGGTGTAGTCGCGCAACACATGAAGGGTTTCGAGCAGGTGCGGATCGGTCAGGCGACCGTCGTCCGGGGTTTCCTGTGCTTCCGTGTCGAAAGCTTCAGGATCAACTTCGGCCAGGTGCGACGAGCTGTCCTTGTCCTTCTCCGCTTGAGCCAGGCGTTTGGCTTCCTTCTGCTGGTGAAGCTCCGCGAGCGTCAGCATTGGCTTGCCGGTTTCCGCGCCTTCCAGATCAATTTCAAAAACATTCGTCGCGTTGCTGGCATGACTCATTCGCTGCGCCTTGCGGGCCTCCAAACGGGCTTCCTGTTCGGCTTTTTCCGCCAGCCGCTTTTCGAGGTTGAGGGAAACGCGCCGATCCGCGAGCTGCTTCTTCAGCAACTCAATGTCCTCGTTGATATACTGGAATTCCTGATCGACCGCGATTCTCACCTGGGACGCCTGTGTGAGCTGGCTCACATGTGGCTTCACCAGGTTGGCCGCGCGGTACCGCGCCGGCGGGATGGGTTTCACTTCCAAGGCGTTGGGCAGGCTGGCTTCACCCAATTCGAGATAATCATACGTGGAGGGCAGCGAGTAATCCGGCGTGACGCCGTTCTTCTGGGTGGTCTCACCGGAGATGCGGAAAAAGGTCTGGACGGTGAACTTGAGCGAACCGGGCTCGGCGACCTCGTCGGGCCGCAGCAACGGGTTGAGCTCAACGAGCGTCTGCACCGTGCCTTTGCCGTGCGTGCTCTTGTCGCCAATGATCAGTGCGCGGCCGTGATCCTGCAGCGCCGCCGCCACGATCTCGGACGCCGAGGCGCTGAGATGGCTCACCAACACCACCAGCGGGCCGTCATAGACCGTGCCGCGCTCGCTGTCACCGAGAAGCCCTTTGCGGCCGTCATAAGTCTGCACCTGCACGACCGGCCCTTGATCAATGAACAAGCCTGTCAGGCGGGTGGCCTGCTCCAGGATGCCGCCGCCATTGCGCCGCAAATCAAGCACGAGCCCGTCGATTTTTTCCTCCTTCAACCGTTCAATCAACGTGGCCACATCGTCCGCCGCGCGCTCGTGGAACTGGGGCAGCGTGATCACACCAAGCCGTTGCGTTTCGGTGTCCGACACCGGCACCAGGTGGAGCTGCGCCTTGGGCAACGCCGCCTCGATCTGAATGACATCGCGCACGAGCGTCACCACCTTGCGGTCGGCACTGGTGCCCTTGTTGGGGATGATCTCCAAACGAACCGTGGAGCCGAGGGGGCCGCGAATGATTTCCACAACATTGTTAAGCTTTTCCTCGATCACATCGACCCATTCGCCGTCCTCACCCTGGGCCACCGCAACAATCCGGTCGTGGGGGTTCAACTGCCCGCTCTTTTCCGCCGGCCCACCGGGGGTGAGACTGACGATTTTGCAGTAGCCGTCTTCGGATTGCAGCAGCGCACCGATGCCGGTGAGTTCGCTCTTGATGCTGTGAATCTCGAAGTTGCGGCGTTCCGGCGGAGGCTGATAATCCGAATGCGGATCAAACGCGTTGCCGAGCCCGTCGAGGTACAGGTTGAGCACTTCCTCGCGGTCGAACTCACTGAGCGTCTTGGCGAGCCGCGCGTAGCGCTTCGTCACGATCTTGAGCGTTTCCTCGGGTTCGTCCTTGTTCAACCGGCCGACGAGCAGATCGTATTTCAAGCGCCGCTGCCAGACCCGTTCGGCTTCCTCCACATTCGCCGGCCAGGGTTTCTTGTTGCGTTGCAGATCGAAGTAATCATCCGCGTCAAAGGAGAATTCCTGCTTCAGCAATTCCTCCACATACGCCTGCCGCTCGCCCACGCGCTGCTTGAAACGCTCGTAAATGACAAAGGCCGGGCTCGCGTCCGCGGTCAGCGTGGCCTCGCCGAGCTTGTCGGCATAGCGGGCGGCGAACTCGTCCACATCCGTTTGCAGGAAGAACACGCGGTTGTAGTCGAGGTGGTTCAGGTAATTGGTGAAGTGCGTCCGCGAGAGTGCCTTGTTCAGCGGCGTCTGCCGGTAGTGCGACACCTGAAGCATCGTGCCGGCGGCGTAGGCGATCTTGCCGGCCTGGAATTCACTCAGCTCGGCCTTGTTCAGCTTGGCGTAATTGGTGCCGTTCTCGGCGGCGACCACCGCTCCCGCCAGACTCAGTCCCAGTGCCAGATGGATCAAATGCAGCTTCATAAAATGGTGCTCCACTGTGGCCGAAATCCCGGCGGAAGCAAATGTTATGACTCCCGCGCGCCGCTTTTGTTCGGAAATCACTTGGGGAATCATCGGCCGGTTCGGGAAACAGCTTTACGCCCCAGCGACGTTTGACTCAAATGCCCACGGCCTTCAGCCCACGAACATGCGCCCGTCCTGGCCAGCTTTGATTGGCATCGCCCTCGCCGGGTTGCTGGCGGTGGTGTTTGGCGACCGGCTCCGGCTCGCCGCACCTTCGCCGGACGCGCTCCGTTTCGCCCACACGTTCACGACGGAGTCCGAGCGCGCCATCATCGAGGCCGCCATCGCCGAATTCGAGGCCGGCCATCCCGGCGTGCGCATCGAGCAAAACATCCTCAACAGCGAGGTCTATCAAACCATTGGCTGGCGGCTTCAGTTTCGGAGCCGTCAACCGCCCGACATCTTTTTCCTCTGGGACGGCTACAAGAGCGGTTACGCCATCGAGCACGAGTGGGCGCTCGATTTGAACCCCTACTTGTCCGCCGGCTTCGTCGAACAATTCGTCCCCGGCACGGTGCGCGCGCAGGATGATGGAATCTGGTTCCTCCCGCAGTCGGTCGATATTTGCAGCCTCGTCTGGTTTAACCGGAACCTGTTTACAGAGCACGGCTGGTCGCCGCCCGCCACGTTCGAGGAATGGCTCGAACTCTGCGCCAAGGCCCGTGCGCAGAACATCCTGCCGCTTGCGCAGGGCAATCGGGATCTCTGGCCGATGGGCAACTTCGGCGCCGAACTGGCCGGTCAGGCCGTCGGACCCGAGCGCCTCAATCAACTCTTCACCCGTGGCGTCGAGCCAACCGCGCTCGACCTCGCCGGCCTGCAAGGGCTAGCCGCGCTGCGCGAGGAAGGCGCGCTCGATCTGCCCGGCGTGCTCGCACCCGGCGGCATCGGCTCGCTGGGCGACATCGACGCCAAGGTGCTCTTCCTCTCCGGCCGGTCCGCCATGCACGTGCTCGGCAGTTGGTTCGTCGCCGACATCGAGGACGCCCGCGCAAAGGGCGAATTAAGGTTCGAGGTCGGCGTCTTTCCCGTGCCCTCCGCGCAGGGCGAGCAGAACGTCATGGGCGCGGTCACCACCGGTTACATGGTGAGCCGGCAGACGGCGAACCCCGAAGCCGCCGTCGCGTTCCTCGAACTGCTGCTCTCGCCGAAGTATCAGGCCGAGTTTGCCCGACTGGGCGGCCTTTCCGCGCGCACGGACGCCGAGGCCTTCACGACCAATCCGGTCACGCGCCAGCTCCACGAATTTCTTGCCGCCGCGCCGCTGAAAGTACCGCCGCCCGACACCGCCTATCGCCCCGAACAGGCGCAAATTTTTTACGAAATCTGCGCCGACCTCCTGACCGGCAAACTCAAGCTCAAGGACGCCACCACCCGCTGGCGCGAAGGCAAACTGGCCCTGTCGGGAAAAGGTCTGTGATGATGGCGAAGAGCAGGTGGTCGGGGTTTTGGCTTGCACGGGAACGGCAGCGATGTGAAGAACCTGCATCCACCGAAAGTATTCTATGAAGCCCCTCAATCGCCGTCTCTTTCTCCAAAACACCGCGCTGGCCACCGCCGCGGTCGCCGCGGGTTGCGCGCCCCGTGGTGCCGGCCTTTCCAATCGCTCGGCGACCATGCGCTTCGGTCTGGTCACTTATTTGTGGGGCAAGGATCTCGATGTGCCCAACCTGCTCACGACCTGTGAGCAGGCCAGGGTGTTCGGCGTCGAACTGCGTACCGAGCACGCGCACCGGGTCGAGCCCGGTCTCTCGAAGGCCGAACGCACCGAGGTGAAGCGCCGCTTCGCCGACAGCCCGGTCACGCTCGTCGGCTACGGCTCGAACGCGCGGTTCCCCGATGCCGAGCCGGCGAAATTGCAGGAGAACATCGAACTGGCGAAACAATACATCCGGCTGATGCACGACTGCGGCGGCAGCGGCGTGAAGGTGAAGCCGGACGGTTTCCCGCCGGGGGTGCCGCGCGAGCAGACCATCGAACAAATTGGCCGCGCGCTGAACGAAGTCGCGGCGTTTGGGGCGGACCATGGGCAGGAGATTCGCGTTGAGGTGCATGGCGGCGGCACGTCCGAGATTCCCGTGATGAAGGCGATCTTTGACATTGCCGACCACCCGAACGCGAAAATTTGCTGGAACTCCAACGCGCAGGATCTCCAGGGCGCGGGCCTGGAGGCCAACTTCAGCCTGCTGCGAAATCGGTTTGGGGCGACCGCCCATGTACGGGCGCTGGATTCGACCGGTTATCCGTTCGACCAACTGCTGCGGCTGTTCAAGGCGAGCGATTATCGCGGCTGGGTGATGCTCGAAGCGCACACCAATCCGCCGAAAGCCTTGGTGGAGCAGTTGCGGGCGCAGCGCGAACTGTTTGAGCGCATGACCGCTTGACCCCCTTGCCGCGCACCCTTTCAACCTTCAACACGCGCAAAGCCCAAAGTCTGTTTATGCAATCGCTCATTCACCCACTGCTCACGCTAACGCTGGTCACGACGTTTGTGACTTCAACCCTCAATGCCGCCGAGCCCCAGGTCATCAATCTCTGGCCCGGCCAGCCG
>ERZ761602.7445-NODE-7445-length-11600-cov-3.242183_pt1 | contig 11600 bp, 11 predicted proteins | sample MGYA00512165_ERZ761602 | MGnify/ENA primary metagenome ERZ761602 (study PRJEB28899, sample SAMN02445085) | bioreactor sludge metagenome | biome: EBPR sludge; isolation source: Thorneside wastewater treatment plant | place: Australia: Brisbane, Thorneside... | reverse complement strand
GGCCACGCCGGCAGCATGGCGCATCGCACCGAGCAGGGCCGGTTCGGCATGCGGGTACACCACCAGGGGCCGGCCGAGGACGCTGGCGCGGATGCGGTTGGCGAGGGGATCAGCGGTACCGCCCCCGGCGGCCAGGAAGCGTCCCGGCAGGGGCCGTTCCAGGGCCTCGGCGGTGAGGCGACGGGCATAGGCCACGCCCTCGACCATCGCCCGCCACAGGTGGGCATCGCCATGATGGCCACGCATGCCGGTGAAGCCGGCGGTGAGCGTGGCATCCCACAGCGGTGCCCGTTCACCGTCCGGCCACGGTCGACAGGTGACCCCGTCGGCACCGGGTGGGATGGCCGCAGCAGCAAGGCGCAGCCGCCGCAACCCCGCCGGACTGCGGCCGAGGACACTGCGGCCGAGCCAGTCCAGGGTGGTGCCCCCTGAGGCCGAGCTGCCGTAGATCGCCCAGCCGCCGCCGAGGGGAAGGCGCACCAGACGGGACGGCGGCGGCGGATCGGCCTCGGCGGTCCACAGGCCGACGATCTCCGAGGTACCGGCGAGGAGCAGCCCGTCACCGGGCCGGGCACCCAGGCCGAGCAGGGCGGCGGCGGTATCCATCAGGCCGACATGGACGGTGGTGGGAGGCAGGCCGTGGGCAGCGGCCAGCGTCGGCAGCATCCGGACCTGGCCGCTGGCGTCGAGCGGCGGCAACCGATCCGGATCGGTGCCCAGGGCCTCCAGCATGCCGGCGCTGTAGGTCTGCCGGCCATGATCGACCAGACTGATCTGGGCGCTGGGGTGCGAGCGCAGGACCCCGGTGCAGCGGTGGAAGATCGCATCGGCCACCTGCACCCAGACCGCAGCGCCATGCATCGATCCGGCGTGCAGCAGCTTGGTTGCCAGCCAGTTGGTACCGGGGCGCATGGCGGTGCCGAGCAGCTTCAGGTCACCCCCATCGGCCCACAGCGCCGTGAGCCGGGGCAGGGCGGGGGCGCAGGTGGAATCCAGCCAGATCGGATAGGTGCCGACCAGCGCCTGCGCGGCGGCGGCATCCCAGGGCAGGAGGCTGGAGACCTGGCCGGCGAGGGCGAGGTGCAGGTGGGCGACGCCACGCTCACGGCACCACCCGCCGAGCGCCTGCAGCAGCCGCGTGACCGCACGCCACTGGCTGGCGACGTGGCAGGTGGCGATGCCACCCGGTCCCCGCTGCACGCGGTTGGGCACGTCGGCCACCACTTCCAGCGCCCCTCCTGGCAATCGCGCACCGGCACGTAGCCGGCTGGTGCCGAGATCCAATGCCGCCAGGGCCTCAACCATCGAGCACCAGGGTGTAGAGGGCGTGCGTGGGAGACAGCCCGCAGATCTCCGTCAGCACGGCACCCAGGCCATCGAGGCGTTCCTGGGGAGAGGGCCTTCCGTTGTCGCCGTAGGCAGCGGCGGCACGGATGCCCGCCGCCAGGGCGACGGGGCGGATGCCATGGCGCAGGGCCAGCAGGGCGGGGCCCACCAGGCGATCATCCGCACGCAGCTTGCGTTCAGGATCGCCGGCATTGCGGGCGATCGGGTCGGGGATGAGGGCATCGGCGAACTTGCGCAGGGCAGCGGCCGACCAGTCCCGCTGCTCGGCGGGTGGGAAGCCGAATTCAGCGCAGAGGGCGGCATCGCACTCACCGGCCGCCTGCTGTGCCAGCGGAGCGATGACGGGATCGGTGCTGGCCTCGGCCAGGAAGCGGTGCCCACGGGCCGCGCCGAGATAGCTGATCACGGCGTTGATCGCATTGTAGGTCCAGACCTTGCGGCGCAGTTGGATGGGGAAGCGGGGCAGCGGCTCCAGCCCCGGCAACGGCGGAGGTGCAGCCTCCCGATCACAGGGCAGGCGGAGCAGATCCTGGGTGCGGATGAGCAGGGGCGGATCCCCCTCGTCCGGCCCCAGGCTGGTGGTGAGCACCATCGCCTCGGCGATGCGGACAGCGGGGCCGGGGACGGCGACGGCACGCAGGGCGGCCGCCGCCCCGGTGTCGTTCTCGCAGGTCAGCAGGCACAGTGGCCGGCCACGTCCGACCAGGGACGGGGCCAGGGCCGTGCCCAGATGCGGAAGATTGGTGCCGACCACGGCGGTGAAGGCCAGGTCGGCCTGGTCCAAGGCCTCCCGCCAGCCGGGATCGTCCAGGGTGTGGACGGCTGCCGGACGGATCTCCTCGCGGCCCCTGCCCAGGATCTGGACCGGAAAGGTCCTGGCGGTGCGGAGGCGCTCCACCAGGGCGGTGTCGCGATCAACCAGGACAACCGGCCTGCCGGCTCGGGCAGCCAGGAGGGCGACCAGACCACGACCGGTACGACCCGCGCCGAAGATGACCACCGGGGCTGTGCTCATGACCGCAGGGTCCCCGGCCGGACAGAGCGACGGCGAAAGACATCGGACCGACCGGAACAACCTGGACCTGGCATGGCCCGGATCAGGCTAACCATCAGACATCATATGTCAAATTTATCAGCATAATCCTTTTAATTTATGGATCATATGACTTGAATCCAATAAACATAATATATCTTTCGGTCCATGGACCGCATGGCCGAGCTGGCGATCGACATCCGTGCCGAACTGGGCGAGGGCCCGCTGTGGGATGCCACCCGCGGCATCCTGTGGTGGGTGGACATCCTGGGGGCGGCCGTCCACGCCTTCGATCCCGCCACCGGGACGGACCGGGCCATTCCGGTGGGTGAACATGTCGGAACCGTGGTCACCCGCCGCAACGGCGGCCTGCTCGTGGCCCTGCGCAGCGGGCTAGCGGCCTGCGATCCCGCCAGCGGGCGGCTGGAGCGGTGGGCCGATCCCGAATGCGGACGGCCGGACCTGCGCTTCAACGACGGCAAGTGCGACCCCCAGGGCCGATTCTGGGCCGGCACCATGGCCTATGACACCACGGCCGGGGCCGGGAATCTGTGGCGGCTGGATCCCGACCGCTCGCTGCATCGGATGCTCAGCGGGGTGACCATCTCCAATGGCGTCGCCTGGGACGCCGGACGCGGATGGTTCTACCACATCGACAGCCCCACCCGTTGCATTTCCGTCTTCGATTTCGATGCCCCCAGCGGAGCGATCGCCCATCGCCGCACCGCCATCACCTGCACGGCGGCGGACGGCTTCCCGGACGGCTGCGTCCTCGACGCCGAAGGCCTGCTCTGGGTCGCTCACTGGGGCGCGGGCCAGGTGGTGCGCTGGGATCCGCGCAGCGGTCGTGCCGTGCAGCGCATCCGCGTCCCCGTCGACCAGCCCTCGGCGGTGGCCCTGGTCGGCACCAGGCTGTTCATCACCAGCGCACGCACGGGCCTGACTCCCGAGCGCCTCGCGCAGCAGCCGCTTGCCGGCGGCATCTTCACCACCGACGTCGGCGTCCCCGGAGCTCCGGTGCACGCCTTCGCTGGATGACGGGACACCCCATGGTCGACGATGCCTCCCGTCTGAGCGCCAACGCCACGGTCGTCCTCGCCCTCAAGCAGGGCATCATCGACGGGACCTGGCCCCCGGGCAGCCTGCTGCCGCCGGAAGACGGCCTGGCCCGCTGGCTCGGTGTCTCGCGGGTCCCGTTGCGGGAAGGCATCAAGCAGCTCGAAGCCCTGGGCTGGCTGCGCATCGAGCGCGGCAACGGCACCCGGGTGACGGCGCCGGATTTCACCGTCATCGAAGGGACCCTCGACTTCCTGCATCGCTATGACGTGATCGGCTTCCAGCACCTGCACCAGCTGCGCTGCCTGGTCGAGGCGGAGGTCGCCCGCGATCTGGCCCGCGATCCCCCCGCCGGCCTGGTCGCCCGCCTGCGCGAGGTCAATGCCGCCATCGCCGCCGACCACCACCGCCCCGAAGGCTATGTCGATGCCGACGTCCGCTTCCACGACCTCTTGCTGGAAGCCTCGCCCAATCCGCTGTTCCCTCGGCTGATGGCCGGCTTCCGCCGCCTGCTGGTGCAGTCGCGGCGGATGTCCTTCTCCGGTCCGGAGGCGGTCCTCGCCGCGGTCGCCGCCCATGAGGCGGTGGTGGCCCGCATCGAGGCCCGGGATCCCGAGGGCGCACGGCAGGCGATGGAGTCCCACCTCGGCCAGACCGCGCGCCAGCTCGGACTGGATGCGGATGTCTGAGCAGATCACCATCGGAGGAACCGCCGCCGCACCACCGGGCGAGGACGCCGCCCGGACCCTTGTGGCTCCGGGCCTTTTGCCACACTGCCATTGCCCATGGGCCCGACCACCCTGTCCGATGCCGAGCTGGTCGCCCGTCTGGTCCTCCAGGACGACGCGGCCATGGCCGCGTTCTATGACCGGTTCAGCCCCCTGGTCCACGCCATCGCCCGGCGGATGCTGCGCGATCCCCAGGCGGCCGAGGATCTGACCGAGGACGTCTTCGTCGAATGCTGGCGCCGCGCTGCGACCTATGCCGCCGAGCGCGGCAGCGTGGCGACCTGGGTCGCGACCATCACCCGGTCGCGGGGGATCGATCGCCTGCGCCGTCGGCGGCAGGACCTCCAGGGCGACCAGGTCCTGGAGTCGCTTCCCGATGCCGGAGACAGTCCGGCCGACGCCGTGGTGGACTCCGATGAGGCCCGCCGCGTCGCCGAGGCCCTGCGTGGCCTGAGCCCGGAGCAGCGCAGCGCCCTGGAGCTGGCCTACTTCGATGGCCTCAGCCATCAGGAGATCGCCCGCACCCTGGCCCGACCGCTGGGGACCATCAAGACCCACATCCGACAAGGCCTCATCCGCCTCAGGGACATGCTGCGTATCCGTCAGGGGGAAGCGTCGTGAACGCCGAGGACTCCGAAGCCCTCATCGCCGACTACGTCCTGCACCGGGGTGGTGACCAGGACCGGCACCTCCGTGAGGTCCTGGACCAGGTCTGCCCGGAATGCGGCACGGCGATCACCCAGGTCGAGGCCAGCCTGGCCCCCCTGGCCCTCGACCTCGCCCCGCAACGGCCGGCGCCGGCCCTGCGCCGGCGTATCCTCGACCGCATCGCCGCCGAGAAGCCCGCCAATGCCCATGCCCCTGTGCGGCCGGCCACTCCGGTCCCGCAGCGCGACGGGCCCGGCCGTCCGGCCGCGGCCGCCCCGCGGCACCGTGGCCGGGGCTGGATCGCCGTCGCCGCCCCGCTGGTGGCGGTCCTCGCCGTGGTGGTCTGGGGCGAACTCCGCCTGCGCGGGCAGCTCGCCGACCAGGACCAGGCCTTGCAGGCGATCCGTTCCGCCCAGGGCGGTGCGCAGGACCAGCTCGACGATGTGGTCGCCCGCCTGCAGCGGACCCGATCCCTGGCCGAGGGTCTGCGCGAACGCGAGAACCAGATCGCCGTCCTCGAACGCCGCCTGCGCGACCTGGAGCGCCTGAGCATTCTCGACAGCCAGGCCAAGGACCTCGAACTGGCCGCCCTGCGCGAGCAGATCGACATCGTCCGCTCCGGACGCCTGACCGTCCACGACCTGGCGGCCCAGGCCGACAGCCAGGGCACCCTGCGCCTCTTCTTCGACCACGACGGCCGCCGCTGGATGATCGCCGGCGACGGCCTTCCCCCCGCCGGACCGGACCGCTGCTACGAGCTGTGGATGGTGACCGCCGACGGCCGCACCCTCGCCTCCGAGACCTTCCAGCCCGACGAGCAGGGCCGGGGGCGGATGATGGTGGATGTCCCGGCGACCATGGACATGGCGGCGGCGGCCATCACCGATGAGCCCATCGGCGGCGTGGCCGTCGCCACCGGGCAGGTCCGCTACCTCGCCCAGCTGCGCTGACTCCCGGAATCGGACGCATCCAAGCGCCCGCCGCCCACGTAGGGCAGGCATGCGCCTCCTGCTCCTCGCCGGGCTGACCGCCGCCTCCCTGGCCGCCGCCGACATCGCCGGCACGACCTTTCCCGACCGCCTGGCCGTCGCCGGCCAGGACCTGCCCCTGCGCGGGACGGCCCTCCAGCGCTGGAAGGTGGTGTTCAAGGTCCACACCACCGGCTGGTGGCAGGATCCGGCCTCGGCCGTCCTCGCCGACGTCCCCAAGGCTCTGGAACTGCACTACTTCCACGACATCGAGGCCGCTCATTTCCGCCAGGCGACCCAGGACGGATTCGCCCGCGGCCGCAGCGCCGCCGACCTCGCCGCCCTGGCCCCCGGTCTCGCCACCTGGAACGCGGCCTATGTCGACATCCGCGAAGGGCAGCGCTACCGCATCACCTACGACCCAGCCCACGGCACCACCCTGAGCCGGGATGGCACCGACCTGGTCACCGTTCCCGGCGTCGCCTTCATGGAGGCGATCTTCGGGATCTGGCTGGGCGCCCATCCCGTGGACCGCGGGCACCGCGAGGACCTCCTGGACGGCTGATGCCGGAAGTCCCTCCCATCCGATCGCCGGTATGGCGCGTATCCCGGACATGCGCATCGCCATCGTCGGCACCGGCATCGCCGGGCTCTCCGCCGCCTGGACCCTGCATCGGGCCGGCCACGACCTGACCCTCTTCGAGGCCGGCGGCCATGTCGGCGGCCACGTCAACACCGTCCCGGTCGAAATCGGGGGACGCACCTGGCCCGTGGACACGGGCTTCATCGTCTTCAACGACTGGACCTACCCCAACTTCCTCAGCCTGCTGGCGACCCTGGGCGTGGAGCGCCGCCCCACCGACATGGGCTTCAGCGTCCGCGACGAAGCCAGCGGCATCGAATACAACGGCCGCAACCTCAACACCCTCTTCGCCCAACGGCGGAACCTCCTCCGTCCGTCCCATTGGCGCATGATCGGCGACATCCTGCGCTTCGCCCGCGAGGCCGACGGCATCATCGCCGATCCGGCGCAACCCTCTCTGGGCGAGGTCCTCGACCGCGGACGCTACAGCGAGGCCTTCCGCGAGCGCTACCTGGTGCCCATGGGGGCGGCGATCTGGTCTGCATCGGCGGCGTCGGTCCTGCGCATGCCGGCACGCTTCTTCCTGAGCTTCTTCCGCAATCACGGCATGCTCAGCGTCGACGACCGCCCCCAGTGGTACACCGTGACCGGCGGATCCGCCGCCTACGTCGCCGCCATGGTCGCTCCCTTCCGCGAGCGCATCCACCTGCGCACACCGGTGCTCGGGATCCGCCGCCTTCCCGACCGGGTGGTCCTGCGCCACCGCGGCGGGAGCGGCACCTTCGACGCGGTGATCCTCGCCAGCCACAGCGACCAGGCCCTGGCCCTGCTGGAGGACCCCGCGCCCGAGGAGCGTGCGGTCCTCGGGGCCCTGCGCTACCAACCCAACGAGGCGATCCTGCACGGCGATGAATCGGTGCTGCCGCGCCGCCGCTCCTGCTGGGCCGCGTGGAACTACCATCTCCTCGCCGATCGGGGCGAGCGGCCGGTGCCGGTGACCTACCACATGAACCTGCTCCAGGGCTTCAGCGACGCTCCCCAATCCTTCCTCGTCACCCTCAACCACGATCAGGGCATCGATCCGCGCCGCATCATCGCCCGCATCCCCTACCATCATCCCATCTTCGATCCCGATGCCGTCGCCGCCCAGGCGCGCTGGGGCGAGATCAACGGCGCGCGCCGGACCTGGTTCTGCGGTGCCTACTGGCGCAACGGCTTCCACGAGGACGGCCTGGTCAGCGGCCTGCGCGTGGCCCGCGGCCTCGGTGCCGAAGCGCCCTGGCAGGCGGATCTCGGCGACGCCCACGTGGACCGCAGCTCCCGCGCATGATCCGCCACAGCGCCATCTATGTCGGTGCGGTCCAGCACCACCGCCTGGTTCCGCGCGTGCACCGCTTCCGCGCCGGGCTGGGCCTGGTCTACCTCGACCTCGACGAGCTCGACGCGGTCTTCCGCCTCACCCCGTGGTGGCGGCGCGAGCGCCCGGCACCCGCCAGCTTCCACCGCCGCGACTACCTGCCCGACGGGGCCGAGGATCTCGCCATCGCGGCCCGCGACGCCATCGCCGCCCGCCTCGGCTTCCGCCCGGCCGGTGCCGTCCGTCTGCTCACCTCGGTGCGTCACTTCGGGCACATCTTCAATCCGGTCTCGTTCTTCTACGCCTTCGACGAAGCCGACCGCCTCGTCGCCGCGCTCGGCGAGATCACCAACACGCCCTGGGGCGAGCGGCACTGCTACGCCGTGGACCTGCGCCAGACCTCCAGCGCCGCCTTCCCCAAGCAGTTCCACGTGTCCCCCTTCATGGGCATGGACCAGACCTGGCGCTGGCACCTCTCCACCCCGGGTCCCGACCTGCGGGTGGGCATGCGCAGCAGCGAGGCCGGCGCATGCTGCTTCACCGCCACCCTCGCCCTGCGCCGGCGGCCGTTGACCGCCGCCTCGCTCAACGCCCTGCTCTGCAGCCGGCCCCTGCATGGCCTCCAGGTCCTCGCCCGCATCCACTGGGAAGCCCTGCGGCTGTGGTGGAAGAACATCCCCTTCCACCCCCATCCCAACCACTCCCGATCGAAACACGTCGCTCCCGCATGAACGCCCTCACCCTCGCCACCGGTTCCCGTCTCCGCCCTGCCACCACGGTCGAGAGCGCCTTCCGTCGGCGCATCCTCGGCGTCCTCGGCGGTCTCAGCCGGGGACGGATCCGCTTCCAGGAAGGCGAACGCAGCACCGAGGTCGGCGGCGGCGATCCCCTGATCGAGGTGAACGTCCTCGATCCCGCCTTCTGGAGCGAGGTGGGAACCGGCGGGACCGTGGGCGCGGGTGGGGCGTGGATATCGGGATCCTGGACCTGCACCGATCCGGTGGGCCTGATCCGCCTCCTGCTGCGCGAGCGACCCGCCCTGGAGCGCCTGGAGGGCGGGCTGGCCCGCATCGCCCTGCCATTCCTGCGCTGGTGGCACGCCCGGCGCGCCAACACCAGGGACCAGGCGCGGCGCAACATCGCCGCGCACTACGACCTGGGCAACGATTTCTTCGCCACCTGGCTCGATCCCACCATGCTGTACTCGAGCGCGGTCTACGACGAGGGCGATGACCTCTACGCCGCCCAGATCCGCAAGTGCGAGCGTCTCTGCCGCATGCTCGACCTGCGCTTCGACGATCACCTCCTTGAGATCGGCACCGGCTGGGGCGGATTCGCCATCCACGCGGCCCAGACCTACGGCTGCCGCGTCACCACCACCACCATCTCCCGGCGCCAGTACGACCTGGCCCGGGAACGGGTCCGCACCGCCGGTCTGGAGGGACGGATCCAGGTCCTGCTCAAGGACTATCGCGATCTCGACGGCCGCTTCGACAAGCTGGTCTCGATCGAGATGATCGAGGCCGTCGGCCACGATTTCTACGACGACTACTTCCGGACCTGCGCCCGCCTGCTCAAGGATGACGGCCTCTTCGCCATGCAGGCCATCACCATCGCCGAACGCCTGCATGCCCAGGCCCTGCGCAGCGTGGACTTCATCCAACGCTACATCTTCCCGGGGTCCTGCATCCCCAGCGTCTCCGCCCTGACCGCGAGCTGCGGCCGGGCCAGCGACTTCGACCTGGTCGGCTTCGACGACATCACCCCCCACTACGCCCGCACCCTCGCCGACTGGCGCCTGGGATTCCATGGGGCTGGTGCGCGGATCCGCACCCTGGGTCACGATGAATCCTTCCTCCGCGCCTGGGATTTCTACCTCGCCTACTGCGAGGCCGGCTTCGCCGAACGTTCGATCGGCTGCGCCCACCTCCTCTTCGCCCGGAACGCCTGGCGCTCGGTAGATCAGCTCCGCCTGGACCGTCGATGACCCCGCTGCCCCTGGTGCTCAACGTGGTCACCACCCAGGCGGCCTGGTTCGCCAGCGTCCTGGGTGCCGCCCACGGCCGGACCTGGGTCGGCCCGGCGGCGGTGGGCCTCGCCGTCGCCATCCATGCCCCGGCGGTAACCTGGACCGACTGGCGTCTGGGCCTCTTCGCCGCGGCCCTGGCCATGGGCGCGGTCGTGGACAGCGCCCTGGCCTGGTCGGGCCTGGTGGCCTATGCCGGAGCGACGGTCCTGGCACCGCCGTGGATCCTCTGCCTGTGGATCAACCTCGCGATCATGCTCGGCGGTTGCCTGGCGTGGCTGCGTCGGATGCCGTGGTGGGTCTGCGCCCTCATCGGCTGCGCTGCCGGGCCGGGAGCCTATGTCGGCGGCGAGGGCCTGGGAGCGCTGACCTTCCCCCACGGACGGCTGACCGCCCTGGCCGCCCTGGCATTGGCCTGGTCGATCTGCCTGCCCCTGCTGGTCCGCATCCAACCCAGCCCCGGATCCGCCCATGCCTGATCTGCCCTGGCTCCACCTCGGCCTGGTCACCCTCGCGGCCAGCGCCTTCATGGCCCTGCTCTGGGTCCTGGAGCGCCGCTGGCGTGACGCCAGCCACGTCGATGCCGGCTGGTCAGCGGGCATCGGCCTGGCCGGCCTGGCCTATGCCCTGATCGGCGACGGCGATGCGCAGCGGCGCACCCTCATCGCTGCTCTCGCCCTGCTGTGGTCGCTGCGGCTGACCCTGCACCTGGTCTTCGACCGCCTGATCGGCAGGCCCGAGGATGGCCGCTACGCCATGCTGCGGCGGAAGTGGCAACCCGACGATGGCCGCTGGTTCTTCGTGTTCTTCCAGGCCCAGGCCGCCTTCGTGGTCATCTTCAGCCTGCCCTTCCTGGTCCTGGCCGCGGATCCCAGGCCGCTGGACCTCCGCGATGCCATCGGTGCCACCTGGTTCGTCCTGAGCTTCGCCCTGGTGGTGCTTGCCGACCGCCAGCTCGCCGCCTGGCGGCGCAGGCCCGCTGCCACCGGCCGCACCTGCCGCAGCGGACTGTGGGCCTGGAGCCGGCACCCGAACTACTTCTTCGAATGGACGCTGTGGTGGTCGTGGGTGGTGATGGCCAGCGGCTGGTCCGTGGCCATCACCGCCTTCGTCCCCCTCTTCCTGCTGTTCCTCCTCCTGCGCGTCACCGGGATCCCCTACAACGAGGCCCGGGCCCTGGAATCGCGCGGCGACGACTACCGCGCCTACCAGCGCGAGGGCAGCCCCTTCATCCCCCTTCCGCCACGATCACGGGCCAATGCCCAGGACACCGCATGAGCGCCACCATCCTCTCCGCCGCCCCCGCCGCCGGATCCCGACCCGGCTCCTCCTGGCTCGGACGGCCCAGTCCTGGAGCGATCGGCTGGGCCGAACGTGGCCTGGTCCCCGACCGCGTGGTGCGCTGGGGCATCCGCCGCCTCCTGCGCCAGCGCCTGCGCGATCTCGCCGCGGGCGGCATCGATGCCGCCGACCGGCGCCAGCAGGACCTCCGCCGCGAGCTGTGGACCGGCCCGGTGGCCGTGGCCACCGACGCCGCCAACCGCCAGCACTACGAGGTGCCGCCGGCCTTCTTCGACCTCGTCCTCGGCCCGCACCGCAAGTACAGCAGCTGCCTCTACCAGCGCGGCGACGAGACCCTGGCCGAGGCCGAGGCCGCCATGCTGGCCCTGACCTGCCAGCGCGCCGACCTGCGGGATGGCCAGGACATCCTCGAACTCGGCTGCGGCTGGGGCAGCCTGACCCTGTGGATGGCCAGGACCTATCCCCGGGCCCGGATCACCGCCGTGTCCAATTCCGCGGCCCAGCGCGCGGCGATCCTCAAGCGCGCCGCCGACGAGAACCTGGTCAACCTCG
>ERZ761602.7443-NODE-7443-length-11601-cov-3.393123_pt1 | contig 11601 bp, 11 predicted proteins | sample MGYA00512165_ERZ761602 | MGnify/ENA primary metagenome ERZ761602 (study PRJEB28899, sample SAMN02445085) | bioreactor sludge metagenome | biome: EBPR sludge; isolation source: Thorneside wastewater treatment plant | place: Australia: Brisbane, Thorneside... | reverse complement strand
AGATGTGTATAAGAGACAGGGAGAAAATATGCTGAAGAGAATTACGTTTCAGGTGGTAGCGCTTTTGGTTGCCGCCACCCTCGTTTTAAGCGCCTGTGGTGGCGGAGGCGGTTCTGCGAGCAATGTGGATTGGAACACCATGACCTCCGCGGAAGAAGGCGGCGGCATGGAAGCATTGATCGCTGCTGCCCAGGCGGAAGGCGAACTGAACGTCATCACCCTGCCCCGCGACTGGTGCAATTATGGCGAGATGATGGATACCTTTGCCGCCAAATACGGCATCAAGGTCAACTCCCTCCTCCCGGATGGTGGCTCTGCCGATGAACTTCAGGCGATCATTGACAACAAGGAAACCAAAGGTCCGCAGGCTCCCGATGTTATCGACATTGGTCCCGCTTATGGTCCTCTCGCCAAGGAACAGGGTCTTTTGGCTCCATACAAGGTTGAAACCTGGGATACCATCATTGGCACCAAGGATGCTGATGGCTATTACTTTGTGGATTACAACGGTGTGATGGTTCTCGAAGTCAACTCCGACGTTGTGACCGACATCCCCACCAGCTACGCCGACCTCAACGACGAGAAGTATGCTGGTCAGGTGGCTCTTGCTGGTGATCCCCGCGCTTCCAACCAGGCTGCCCAGTCTGTGTATGCGGCTGCGCTTGCTAATGGCGGCGACCTCGATAATATTCAGCCCGGCTTGGAATTCTTCAAGGAACTGAACGAGAAGGGCATCCTGCTCCCGCTCATCGCTGACTCCGGTCCGATTGCGAAGGGCGAAACCCCCATCACCTTCCAGTGGAACTACCTCGCCGCCGCCAACAAGGATAACTTTGCTGGCAACCCCAACATCGAGATCGTGTACCCGACCGATGTCAACTGGGGCGGTTTCTACCTTCAAGCGGTCAGCGCCTACGCTCCGCCCCCCGCCGCCGCCCGCCTCTGGGAAGAATTCCTCTACTCGGATGAAGGTCACCTGATCTGGATGGAAGGCTACTGCGCTCCTGCCCGCCTCGCGGACATGAACGAACGCGGTGTGGTTCCTGCCGAACTCCAGGCGAAACTGCCCGATCCTGCGCTCATCGCTTCCTCCGTTGTTCCCTCCGGCGACCAACTCAGCGCTGCCCGCGAACTCATCAAGACCGAGTGGGATAGCGTCGTTGGTCTCGACATCAAGTAATCGAAATTAGAAATACCTATCACGTGACCCAGTCAATTCGTTGGCTGGGTCACGCCTTCGCTTATGGATCAAACACTCACACCTTCCGCAGTTCCCGCAAAAAAAAGCATCTGGGAGCGTCTCTCCGAAACGAACTGGATCGGGTTGGTTCCCTTTTTCGCTTTTATTTTTTTCTTTCTTTTGCTTCCATCCACCAATCTGCTTTTCAAGTCGTTTCAAGACCTCAACGGGAACTTCACATTGAGCAACTATGCTGTGATGCAAAATCCGTACGTCATCAAGGCATATCGTGTGAGCTTGCAGGTCAGCGTCATTACCTCGCTGGTGGGCGGCGTGTTCGGATTTTTCGTAGCATATGCCATCACGCTCGGCAACACCCCCAAGTGGATGCGGAACTTCCTGATGACCTTTTCGGGACTTGCAGCCAACTTTGGCGGGGTGCCGCTGGCATTCTCCTACATTGCCACCCTTGGGCGGACGGGGTTCGTCACCGCCATCCTCAAATCGATTTGTTATCCCGACGCGACTGGCGCGCAAGTCTGCCCGTTCAACCCATATGACAACGGCTTCAACTTGTACAGCATGACCGGGTTGGTGTTGGCATACACCTACTTCCAGTTTCCGCTCATGGTGCTGACCATCACCCCCGCGCTCGAAGGTTTGAAAAAGGAATGGCGAGAAGCCTCGGCAAACCTTGGCGCAAACTCGTGGCAATACTGGCGGGATGTGGCGCTGCCCATCCTCACACCTTCCATCCTTGGCGCCACCCTGCTTTTGTTTGGCAGCGCTTTCGGAGCTTATGCCACCGCCTATGCCTTGACCGGCGGCAGCATCTACCTCATCACTATTCTCATTGCCCAACAAATTCGCGGCGACGTGCTGAACAATCCCTACGAAGGGTACGCTCTGGCAGTCGGCATGATCGTCATTATGGGCATCACCATTCTGGCATATAACATTTTGCAGCGCCGTACATCGAGGTGGTTGAAATCATGAATAAACCGCGTTTCGATCTTTGGTCTGTCTTTTGGGCAATTCTTGCCCTGCTCTATTTTTTCATCCCGCTCTATGGCACGCTCGATTTTTCCCTGCGCATGAAAAAAGGCGAGATCAGCCTGCTGGCATATTCCATCGTTTTATCTGACCCCAAGTTTCTGAGCAGTTTCCAATACTCGATCATCATGGGCATTATCTCGGTTACGCTCAGTGTTTTGATCTTCGTGCCGACGGTATATTGGCTGTACCTCAAAATGCCAAAAGCCCGCCCCATTGTTGAGATCATCACCATTTTGCCGTTTGTGATTCCTGTCATCGTCTACGTTTATGGAATCAACACCACCTTTGGACGTCCGCCATTCCGCATGACCTTCAACGCCTTTACCACTGACATTCTAATGGTGGGTGGATACATCATCCTATCCATGCCGTACATGTACCGCGCCATTGACGTGGGCATGCGCACCATTGACGTCCGTACACTGACCGAAGCGGCACAAAGCATGGGTGCGAGTTGGACGCAGATTTTGTTCAATGTTATTTTTCCAAACCTGCGCATTGCCATCCTGAGCGGATCATTGATCTCCTTCGCCACCGTCATTGGCGAACTCATTCTCGGCGACTTCCTGCTTCGTCCGGCGCTGGGACCCTATATGGCGGAAGTCGGACGCGATAAAGCCTTCGAGCCTGCCGCGCTTGCCATTATCAGTTATGCGCTGACCTGGATAAGCCTGGGCTTGATCCAATATTTTAGCCGTGGCAACTCTATGCAACGCCAACTGACCGGACGCTAATCTTCGAGGAATTATGAGCTATCTTGAACTGACCAATATACACAAAGCCTTCGGCACATCCGTCGCCGTGGAAAATTTCAACTTGAGTGTGGAGCAGGGAGAATTTATCTCCTTCCTCGGACCGAGTGGCTGCGGCAAGACCACCACCCTGCGTATGATCGCCGGTTTTGAAGTTCCTACGTCAGGTTACATCACCATCAACAGTAACGACCTCACGTATCTTCCGCCTAACAAACGCAACGTGGGCATGGTCTTTCAATCTTATGCCTTGTTCCCGAACATGACCGTTGCCGAAAACATCGGCTATGGTTTGAAGATCGCGGGCAAGAACAAAAGTGAGATTGCAACCCGAGTGGAAGAAATGCTCGCGCTCATTCACCTTGAAGATTATGGGAAGCGCTACCCGTTTCAGTTATCTGGCGGACAGCAGCAGCGCGTCGCACTCGCCCGGGCTTTGGCATTCCAACCCCAGGTTTTACTTCTTGATGAGCCGCTTTCCGCGCTCGACGCGAAGATCCGCGTGGAACTTCGCATGGAGATTCGCCGTATTCAACAAACGCTTGGTATCACCACCATTTACGTCACGCACGATCAGGAAGAAGCGCTTTCGCTCTCTGACCGTATCGTGGTGATGAGCCAGGGCAAGATGGAGCAGGTGGGAACGCCCAGCGAAATTTATAACTTCCCTGCCACAGAATTCGTTGCCAAGTTTGTCGGGCAGATCAACTTGATTCCAGTGGACGCTCATGAACCCGAAGAAGGTTTGGTAAAAGTTGGTTCACAAGTGGTGCGGACGGCAAAGTATGAAATTTTGGATAACAAGCCGCTTCGTCTCGCCGTTCGACCTGAGGAATTGAACCCCGGTCATCTCGATGGCGCGAACAACCTGAGCGGCATAGTCGATTCGATCACTTATCTTGGCTCCATTGTTCGTATCCGCGTGGATGTGGAAGGACACCCTTTTTCACTGGATGTCTTCAACGAACGCAAGTTGAACATGCCGGTAGTAGGCGAACAATTTCAAGTTAACTTCCCCGTGGATGCCTGCTGGATTTTATAGGATTCGCAACAAACCGTGCATTTATGATCAGAGAATATGAACAACCTTCTTGATTTTCGCAAGAACGCCCGTACATCCCCGTTGCATTATCTCATTTTGGCGATGGGCTTAATATTTGTCTTTGGCGCAATTACCATTGACCCTGCCAAACATTGCGTGGAATACTCTTGCCCAATTTGGCTGCGTGGATTGGGCGGCGGGATCGGCGGACTGTTTGCCCTGGGCTCGTTTAACGCATTGTGGCGCGGATTTGAATGGGGCAGCCGCGTGGATATTTCACGCCGCGCATTGATCTGGTGGGAGGGCGTTCCCCCTGTTGAGGAGCGCGTCATCCCAGCGGATGAGATCAGCGTTATACAAATTGATTCATCCTCAGACAACACAAAAATCATGCTGCTTGATCCGCATGGCAGCCGTGTTCACCTGCCTGAGCAGTGTATCCCTTTCCGCTACAACGAATGGGCGCGGCAGGTTTCTCAGACCTTCCCGCATATTACGGTGAAAGAGATCGAAGGGTAATTTCTACAAGGAGCAAGAATGAGTATGTTTTTAGGTTTGGACGTTTTGGGCGTGGATATTCCATCCTGGCGCGATAAGGCGCTTTTTACGCCGGGTCCCCTCAACACAAGCGGACCCACCAAGCAAGCCATGCTGCGTGACCTCGGCTCGCGGGACACGGAATTCATCGAAGTTATAAAAGATGTGCGCTCGCGTCTGGTGGGTTTGGGCGATGGACATGAAGAATATACGTCCATCATCATGCAGGGCAGTGGAACCTTTGGCGTGGAGTCAATTCTCTCGTCCACGATTCCGCAGGACGGCAAATTGTTGATCCTCATCAATGGCGCGTATGGCGAGAGGATGCTGAAGATCGCGAACATTCACCGAATCCAAACTGTCAGCTTGAGAACTGCCGAAGATGACGTACCAGACCCAAAGTCCATGAGAGAGGCGTTGGAATCTGATCCATCCATCACGCATGTGGCAGTTGTCCATTGTGAAACGTCGACCGGTATCATCAATCCCATTGAAGAATATGGGATGATCGCAAAAGAGTTCAATAAAATTTATTTTGTAGATGCGATGAGCAGTTTCGGTGCGTATCCTGTTAACTTGCGTGCCTGCAATATTGATTATCTGATCTCATCGTCGAATAAATGTATCGAAGGCGTGCCTGGCTTTTCGTTCATCCTGGCGAAGATTGAAACGCTCAAAGCGACCGAAGGCTTTGCCCGCACGTTGAGCCTTGACCTGTATGCGCAATGGAAAGGTTTGGAGAGTGATGGACAATTCCGTTTTACGCCGCCCATTCATGCCATCCTAGCCTTTCGGCAGGCGCTGCTTGAATTGGAAAAAGAAGGCGGCGTGAGTGCGCGCGGCGAGCGTTACAAACGCAATTATGTCATCACACTTTCGGCGATGGAGGCGATGGGCTTCAAACCCTATTTGCCCGCCGAGAAGCGCGGATATATCATTACGTCGTTCTATTATCCCGCGCACCCGAATTTTGACTTTCGTAAGTTTTATGAGTTATTGAGCACCAAGGGATTTTTGATCTACCCCGGTAAACTCAGCCATGCCGATTGTTTTCGGATTGGGCATGTGGGGCGATTGGGTGCGTCGGATGTGAAAGGCTTGATGTCTGCGATTTCATCTGTCTTGAAAAAGATGGAAATTAAACTTACGGAGTGATCATGTTTACCTATCAACGAACTTACAATGGCAATGTGCAAGCGGTCATTTTGGATTGGGCGGGCACCACCGTGGATTTTGGCTCATTCGCGCCGACGGCGGTTTTCCTGCGTTTGTTTGAAGAGCGCGGCGTGACCATCACCGCTGCCGATGCGCGCTCTGGCATGGGCTTGATGAAGAAAGATCACCTGCGCACGATCCTTGCGCGTCCGGCTGTGGCGGCGGCATGGGAAGCCAAACACGGCGCTCCCGCCTCGGATGCCGATATTGACAGTCTCTTTGAATCATTTGTGCCGATGCAAATTGCAGTAGTGAAGGATTTTGCTGAACCCATTCCCGGCTGTTTGGAAGCCATCGAAGAGATCCGCGAACGTGGAATCAAGATCGGCTCGACGACGGGCTACATCCGTTCGATGATGGATGAACTGATGCCGGTTGCCGAAGCAAAAGGCTACGCACCCGACTCTACGGTTTGCCCAGATGAAGTCCCCAACGGCAGACCGTACCCGTGGATGGTGTATCAGAACATGATGAACTTAAATGTCTTTCCTGTGGAAGCCGTGGTGAAAGTGGGGGATACGCTTGCAGACATCGAAGAAGGGCTGAACGCAGGTGTGTGGACGGTGGGACTTTCGCAAACGGGCAACCTGATGGGGGTGACCGAAGAAGAGTTCAATCAACTTTCGGACGATGAACAGGTCACCGCGCTCGAAAAAGTAGAAGAGCAGTTGTACCGCGCTGGCGCTCATTACGTCATCGAAGGCATTTGGGATCTGCCCATCATCCTGGATGAGATCGAAGACCGTTTGGCGAACGGTGAAAGACCGTAAATAATAAAGACCTGACAGGTTTCCATGGAACCTTACTCAACCGGCATTAATTTGATTCACAAAACCTGAATAGGTAGACAACACGGTGAAACCTGTCAGGTCTGACTTTTAAAGGGTAAACATGAAATCATACGATGTGGTGATCATTGGCGGCGGAGTTCTCGGGGGAGCCGTCGCCTTTTATTTGGCGAAGCGCGGCGTGGAGAATATCCTTCTCCTTGAACGCAACAGTATCGCACAAGGCAACTCCAGTTTGGCGGCGGGTCTGCTCACACGCGGACGTTTCAAACCCGCCCTCATTCCGATGGTCTTGGAAACCTATCAAGCCATTCATGAAGTGGAGTCTGTCACCCGTCGTTCATTGAACGTGCGTCGAACTGGCTGCTTGTATGCCGCCGTCTCCCCAGAACATCAAAAAAATCTGCGTGAGCTCGCCACCATCTCTACAGAGAGCGGACTCAAAGTCGAATGGCTTGACACCACCACTGCCGCGCACCTCCTGCCGTGGATGCGCCTGCCGCGTGATACCAGCGTGGTCTTCATGCCCGAAGACGGCTATGTGGACGGCTATACTCTCGCCAGCGGCTATATCAAAGCAGCGCATACGCTTGGGATTCAAGTTCGTGAGAATACAGCCGTTACAGAAATTATCCGACGCGGCGATCAGATTATTGGTGTAAAAACTGCCAGTGAGAATATCCATGCCAATAGTGTGATCAATGCGGCGGGGGTGTGGGCGGGTTTGCTCGCGCATGAGATCGGAATCGGGCTGCCGATGGCGCCCATCCGTAGCCATTATTGGATCACCGAACCGCATTCGCAATTTTCGCCGGAGCAGCCCTTTGTCATTTTGCCCGATGCGCGCGCCTACGCCCGTCCCGAATCCAATCGCTTGCTTTTCGGCTTTCGAGAGCGAGAGTCTGCTTCGGTACATCCTTTCGATCTGCCCGACTCAATGAATGGCTTCACCTTCAAACAAGATGCGAATGGCTGGCAAACGCTCATGGAAGGTGCGCCCGATATGAGCCTATATTTTCCGCTCATCGAACAGATCCAGATTTCAAGCTATATTCGTGGCTTGTCGAACTACACACCCGACGGGAATTTTGTTTTAGGGGAATACCCGGGATTGAGTGGATTCATCGCCGCCACCGGATGCGCCGGAGCAGGCATTGCCATGTCTGGAGGCATCGCCCGCCTCGTTTCTGACCTTGTAACTGGTCAACCGCCCTATGTTGACCCTACGCCTCATCAGATTCAGCGCTTCGGCGCGGTGGACCCCATGAGTTATGAGTTTATTCAATCCTGTGCCGATGCCAGAGCAGGCAAAGTAACAGGATAAAATTCCTGTAATTTCAAATGTTTTTCAAGCGTCCTTCTGGCAGCATGTTCAACCTCCGCCAGAGTTGTTTCTCCCGCAAGCAATTCCCCAAATGTGACTCTGGGTCTTAACCCAAACAACTCTCTTCCGCTCCATGCCTGACGGAGGATCTGATACATGAACGCCAGACGCTGGCGGTCAGCGCGCGATTTGCGAAACCAGGTAAAGGGATGGTCGAAAATCCTTTTTGAAATTACGCCGCTTACGGCTGCAACCAGTACCTTAGTTTCAGGGACGCTCCTGAGGAAAATCTCCAAACTGCGCGACCATCGATGAAATTCCGCATCCGGCTCAGGCATGAAGGCTGGGTCAGGCTCAATGCCGCCGCGCGGAAAGATCAGTAGCGCGCCGCCGTTTTTCAGGTGCCGTATCGCATTGCGGACGGTTTGCATTCGACCAAAGGTGTTCTTAACGGGCGGCGAAAAGATGGCGCAGGAACTGATATGAGGCACGAACCGATAGGGTGGAATTTCGCCGATGATGATCTTGAAATCTTTTCGCGGAATACAGGCTGTGATCACCATTCCATCGTACGAAGCCGGATGGTTGGCTGCAATAATAAGCGGACCGGTAAGTGGAATTAATTCCGCGCCGCTGACATCGAAGCCCGTTACAAAATTTTGCAACAGCCATTTAGCCCCTTGCATCGAGCCATGCTGTTCGATCTCGCGATCCAAGCCAAGGACAAGGTTTGCAAACCGCAGGGTGGATTTTTCAAAGAAGAAGCGAATAACCGGCTGGGTCAACCCGTTGTTTGGCAGCCCCATGGCACGGATGATCTCATGGATGAATGAACTATTAAGCGGAAGAAGTCGGTCGTCCATAATGTGTTACTAAAAAATAACAGCCACTTATTAAGTAGTGACTGTTATTTCGATCTATATCAGTGAAGTTTTTTCCAACTCCGCATCGAACTGTTTTAATTCCGCCTGCTCAGTTTGCAAAGCTTGCAACAATGCCGGTACTTTTGCGGCGACCTGCTTTGCATCGCGCCCTTTCAGGCTGACAATGCCTGTCACAACACTATCCACGGCGTTGTTTGTGCCGGTCAGTTGCGCCTCAAAGCGTGCGAGCAGCGTCCCCACGTTTTTCATCTGCGTCTTGCGCGTTTGCAGTGACGAGAGTGCTTCTTCAAATTCCCTTTTCTCGTTGTCGTTCGCGGCGGCGGCGATGCTTCTTTGCATGGACTCTATGTCCTCGTCGAAACTGCTGGCTGCCAATTGTTGAACGGAAAAGTTATTGTCCAGCGCGGTCATGTTTAAACTGAGTTGATAGGCATGTTCGGTCAGTTCATCGAGTGCGTCTTGTACCGGCAGGACGTTTCGTCGAAACGCGGGGGAGACGCCCTGCAAGGAATTGAAGATCGAAATGCGCGCGCGGTCGAGGCGGTCGAAACGATTTTGAAAACGCTGTGCGAGCGGTTCGCGGGATTGGCGGCTGAAGGTCATCTGCAAGCCGGGGTCGCGCGCCACAGCAATCACCATGATGAGCCAGAAGACCAGCCCAACAGGTGCCAGCCACCACGCAGAACACAGCCCGGCTGCTGCCGTCAGCGCCAGCATGGATAAATTAAGTGGATGCAGCAACGAGGAGAGAAGAGGCGGGCGGTTGGTCATGACTTAGAAGAAGGTCGCAATTTCATCGTAAATTTTTTGGATGGTTTCCGGTGAACTGTCATATTGCTTGCCGCCGCTGGGTTCCGCGATCTGTTTCAAAATGTCAGAATCAGCGTCATCGCCAAAGGCAATGGTGAAGACCTTGATGGCGTTGCCGCCTTCCTCTTCAGAAGCTTGGATCTTTTGAATAACCTCATCCAGCGATACAAGTGAGGCGGTATCTTCACCGTCACTCAAGACCACAATGGCGCGGATGTGATTCGGGTCGCCTTCTGTTTGCAATTCCTGATAAGCTTTCAACGTGGCGTCGTACAGGCTGGTATCGTTCTGCTCGAAGACGCCCGAAACACTGTCGATCACTTGCTGGCGTTTTTCGCCGATGGGGGAGAGCGGCGTAAGGGTTGTGATCTGGTCGTTGAACAGGTCAATGCGCAGGCGGTCGCGGTCATCCAATTTTTGAACGAATTGGATCAGGCTTGAACGCGCCGTGGTGATCTTGTCTCCGCGCATACTGCCGGAGATGTCCATCACCACGATCAAGTCAACGGGTTTTTTGGTCATGCGCCACAGACCTTCGATGCCGGTGATGACAGATGCGCTTGGCACTTCGAGAATGGTTTGCGGTTGAGTTATATCCACGCCATGCTCGGCGTTCAACGGCGCGGTGAGCGGAATGGATGGGTCGGCAGGGCGGAAGCCGTATTCGAGCGCTTTCAACTGTTGGGGTTTATCGAGTAGGAAAGCCTCGAACAATTCTGCCGCTTCTTTTTGTTCAGGTGTAACCCAGGGCGCATTGAGTATCGCATATGGGTTGTTCGTCCAAAACGTACCTTCTTTTGGGTAGATTGCCACCACCGCCACCTGTGATGATGTGCCGCTGATGCGTTTCGCCTCCTGCGCCACGATCAGGTTTTCATATAACACTGCCGCGCTCAGGTACGAAGGTCCACGCTCGAACATGCGCTCGGCAAAGAAGCCGGTGCTCGTGCCATAATGGATGATGCTGCTCTCCACGCCGGTCATAAACTCCAGCAACTCGGGCGATTGCAAATCCGCTTCGGTTAGTCCGCGCTGTTTGCCCAGCCCGGCATAGGTCTCTGCGATGATGGAGGTAATTCCGCTGTTGCTATACGCGGGATGGGTATGCCCAAATTTAAATTTGCCCCATTCGGGATGTCCGTACGCTGCCCAGCCTTCTTCGGATGCGGCGAGTTGTGCGATATCTTCCCAGCCGATGGCTTTATCGGGCCAGCCGAGGGCTTGTGCCATTGGTCGCCACATGGCGATCACAACCGGGCTTAGTACCAGGTCATTTGGGGTGTCAACCACCAGATCATCGGCATGGGTATTCTTCCATTCGGCATTGGCGACGGGAATATAAATGGAAGAGGCGGGACTCCAGACAGTGGGCTGGAGCGTGCCGTCGATAATGCCGCGCACCGATTCGATCGACCCGATAGCTGTTGCCTCTATGACGATCGTTTTCCCATCTGACGTCTGGTTCCGTGCTTCGTTGAATTGCTGAACCAATGGCTCCAGCCATTCTCTTTTCTCCGAGCCGTAGGCAATACTGACTACCACTTGCTCGCCGGGGATGAATTGTTCCACTGCGCTGCATGCGCTTAAGATAAGCGAAAGAATTGTAAAAATGGATAGGATGCGAAGTTTCATTTTTTACCTTTATCTACTTACGTTCCTCGACCAAAAATCTCTTAGAGTGTTCAAAACATTCCCAGCAGGGATTTCCACATCCGGCAAATTGGAGAGGTCGGCACGGAAGCCGTTGGCGGCGTAGCGGTCGAAAGGCGAGCCGGTCTGTTCGAGCGGAATGGATGTGTCCACTGGACGGAAGCCGTATTTGAGCAGTGCCAATTTTTGCGCGGGTTCGCTTGTGAGGTAATCCATAAACAATTTTGCGGCTTCGGTTTGCTGGGGCGTGACCCAATCGGTATTGAGGATACAGAAGGGATGGTCGCTCCACAACAATGCGGGCGGATAGTACACACGCAATTCACCGTAACGCCCCACGGCATTCTCGGCTTGCTCAATAGC
>ERZ761602.7442-NODE-7442-length-11601-cov-8.749697_pt1 | contig 11601 bp, 11 predicted proteins | sample MGYA00512165_ERZ761602 | MGnify/ENA primary metagenome ERZ761602 (study PRJEB28899, sample SAMN02445085) | bioreactor sludge metagenome | biome: EBPR sludge; isolation source: Thorneside wastewater treatment plant | place: Australia: Brisbane, Thorneside... | reverse complement strand
GCTTGGCGCGCAGGCGGTTGATGTGCGAGTTGACCGTGTGCTCGTAGCCTTCGTGACCGTAGCCCCAAACCTGATCCAGCAATTGGCCGCGACTGAACACCCGGCCGGGATGGCGGGCGAAATGGAGCAACAGGTCGAATTCTTTGGCGGTCAGCGCCAGCTCTTGGCCCGCCAGCAGCGCCCGGCGCTTGCTCGCCTCGATCACGAGAGGGCCACGCGCGATGCGCGCATCGTCCGGCGTTGCTCCAGCCAGCCCACCCAGGGCTTCGGCTCGCCGCAGCAGCGCCTTCACCCGGGCGAGCAGCTCCGGGAAACTGAACGGTTTGACCAAATAGTCGTCGGCGCCCAGCTCCAGGCCCAGCACCCGGTCCAGCTCCGACGACTTGGCGGTCAGCATCAGGATCGGCAGGTAATCGTCGCCGGCGCGCAACCGCTGGCAAATCGTCAGCCCGTCCAGATCGGGCAGCATCAGGTCCAGAATCACCAGATCGTAGCGATGCTGGGCGAGACGCGCCAAGGCTTCCTGTCCGCTGCCGGCGATATCCGCCACGCAGTGAATATCGCGGAGATGCAGTTCGACCAATCCGGCGATCTCGCGGTCGTCCTCGACGAGCAGTACCTGGCGCGCCATCGCGTTTAACCCGATTTCGATTTTCGCATCGACAGCAACCCCTTATCGTTCTCGATTTCGCCAAAACGATTATCGGCCACGGAGATCACATTTTTATCACGCGCGAAGTCAAACGATTCGGACGAAGGCCATCTTCTCCCGAATTTGTCCTCGCCAAAAGCTTTTGCGGGGGCCGCATCCAAGGCCGCTCGATCGATGGCATGGCCAGCCTGACCTGGTGTGCGCCGAGCGCGACCTTCGCCCCCTACGGCAGCGCCCCGCTAGACGCGATGGCACGCGCTGACCGATTTTCGGCTCGCCGTCCGATCCACCGCGATCCGATCGGCGACCACCCCGTTCACGTCAAACGCCGGCGCCGGCGCCGGCGATTCTGCCGGACCAGCCGCTTTTCATCTGGCTCTCGCTTCCAGGCTCGCATTTTTTTGCCCGGATCTGCATCCAGGAAGGTCCAGCCCACGTAAGCACTCCTGAAGCCGCTGAAAACGCGGAACCTCTAAACCCTCAAACCTCGTTTTTAAGGAGTACGGCCCATGAAAACCGCCATCGCCGCCGCCAGCTTCGCCCTGATCGCCGCCCTGTCCGGCGCTTCCGCCGCCCACGCCGCCAGCTTCAACGACCAGAGCGCGATCCCCGCCGCCGCGCTCGCCCAGACCGGGCGGCAGGATTTGAGCCGCCTGCCCACGGTCCACGGCTTCAACCAGCAGAGCCACGTCACCGTTGCCGCGCCCGAATCCAAGACCGGCCCGAGCCGAGCCGCCGTGGCGGCCGGCGTTCACTGCGACCTGCCCCCGCGCGTCGGTTTCAACGAGAGCACCTCGTTCGCGAGCTGCTGAGCCGGCCACCGTCGCCGGCCATCGAAGCATCCGCGCGACGCCGTCGACGCAAGGGATGCCCGGCCGTTTCGACTGATCCCTAACGAGCGCAGCAGCATGAGCGTTCAATCCCTCCTCCTCCGCCGATGGAGGAGATTTTTTGTGTTCGACCAACCGCTGATGACGAGGAATGCACCATGAGCAAGACCCTGACTTCGACCGCCCTGTCCGCGACCGCCCTGGCCCTGGCCCTGGGCACAGCGCTGACCCTGTCCACCGCGCCGGCGTCCGCCGCCGACGACAAGGAAAAGTGCTACGGCGTCGCCATGAAAGGCAAGAACGACTGCGCCGCCGGACCGGGCACCACCTGCGCCGGCACCTCCAAGAGCGACCACCAGGGCAGCGCCTGGAAGTACGTGCCAAAGGGCAGTTGCGAGAAGACCGCCTCGCCGACCTCGCCGACCGGTTTCGGCCAGTTGGCGGCGTTCAAGGAAAAGAAGGCTTGACGTAACCGCCAACTCGGCTGGAGCGCCCGCGATGACGATGCAAACGCCTTTCGAACTTTCAGCGCGCGGCGTTCCAGTGCGGCGAACGTACTCCGATGGCTTGCCCAATCGGGCGGGCCTGGGTCTCAAGCCCCAGCACTTCGCCGAGATTCTGGCTACCGAGCCGGATCTCGGCTTCTTCGAGATTCACGCCGAGAACTACCTGGTCGCCGGCGGCCCCTTCCATCACTACCTGCACCGGATTCGCGACCGCTACCCGCTGTCGATCCACGGCGTCGGGCTGTCCATCGGCGCGGAAGGGCCACTCGATATCGCTCATCTCGACCGACTGGCCGCACTGCTCGACCGCTACCAGCCGCAATCCTTCTCCGAACATCTGGCGTGGTCGACCCACGGCGGCGCATTCTTCAACGACCTGTTGCCGCTGCCCTACGATCCGATCACGCTGACCCGCGTCTGCGATCACATCGATCAAACCCAGGAACGCCTGCGACGCCGAATTCTGCTGGAAAACCCGGCGACTTATGTCGAATTTGCCGATTCCACCATGGACGAGGCGACCTTCATCGCCGAGATCGTCCGTCGCACCGGCTGCGGGCTGCTGCTCGATGTCAACAACGCCTATGTCTCCGGCGTCAACCATCGCCGCGATCCGCAAACGTACATCGCCGCCCTGCCCTTGTCCGAAGTCGGAGAAATCCATCTGGCGGGTTTCGCCGAAGACCGCGACGCCGCCGGTGCGCCCTTGCTGATCGACACGCATGGCGCGGCCATCGCGGCGGCGGTTTGGGAGCTTTATGCCTTCGCGCTGGATCGTCTCGGGCCGACGCCCACCCTGATCGAGCGCGACAACGATATTCCGCCGCTGCCCGTCCTGCTCGCCGAAGCCCGGTGCGCCGAACAGTGGATTGAGGATGCCCAACGCCGCCGAACGGAGACGATGGCATGAGCGATCAACGGCTTTTCGCCGCCGCCCTGCTCGATCCCGACGCGCCCTGCCCGGCCGGATTGATCGCCTGGAACGGCTCCGATCCGGCCCGGCGCTTCGCCGTCTATCGCAACAACGTCGTCGTCTCCTTGATCGACGCGCTGGCCGACACCTTTCCGGTGACGCTGGAACTGGTGGGAGAGGAGTTCTTGCGGGCGATGGCGGGGGTCTTCGTTCGCGCCGCGCCGCCCGGCTCCGTCCTGCTGGCGGAGTACGGGGCAGGATTTCCCGCCTTCATCGAACGGTTCGAGCCGGCCCGGAGCGTGCCTTACCTGGCCGACGTGGCGCGGCTGGAAATGCTGCGGGTCCGGGCGTTTCACGCCGCCGACGCCGATCCGGTGACGCCGGAGCAGGTCGCGCGAGCACTGGCGGACCCGGAGCGGTTGCCGGCGTTGCGGGCGACCTGTCACCCGTCGCTGGGCGTCCTGCGCTCGGACCATGCGGTGGTGTCGCTGTGGGCGGCCCATCAGGGCATCGGCGATCTGGCGGGCGTCGATCCCGACGTTCCGGAAACCGCCTTGGTGGTTCGCGCCGGACTGGAAGTCCAAGTCGTCTCTCTGCCGCCCGGCGGCGACGTTCTGGTCGCGGGCTTCGCGAGCGGACTGGCGCTCGGCGACGCCGCCACGCGGGCCGCTTCCGCTCACGTGGATTTCGACCTGACGCTCCAGCTCGCTCTGTTGCTCCGCCACGGCGCACTGACTTCTTTACACCTGTCTACGGAAACTGCTCCATGACGACTTCAGCCGTTGCCACGCCGACAACTGCCGCATCGACGCCGCCTCGGGCGCGCTTCGTCCTGCCGCTCATCGCCCTGTTCCAGCGGATTCCCGACTCCTTCATCGCTTTCGTCGGCCGGTTCTCCATCGCCGCCGTGTTCTGGAAATCCGGGCAAACCAAGATCGAGGGTCTGGCAATCGACTTGATCGACGGGACCTTCGCTCTGGGGCTGCCGCGACTGTCCGAATCTGCCGTGGCCCTGTTTCGGGACGAATACCGGCTGCCGCTGATCCCGCCGGAACTCGCGGCGCCGCTGGCCGCGTTCGCGGAACACGCCTTTCCCGTCCTGATCCTGATCGGCCTCGCCACCCGCTTCTCGGCCCTGGCCCTGCTGGTCATGACGCTGGTGATTCAGATTTTCGTTTATCCGGACGCTTATCCGACGCACGGAGTCTGGGCCGCCGTGCTGCTGTACTTAATCGCCAAAGGACCGGGCATTTTCTCGATAGATCACTGGATCGCCCGGCGCTACGGAACCCGGGCTTAAGGAATTCGCGCCATGCAGTCCACGATTTTGGCCTGACCTTCTGGGGCTTTTTGATCTTTTACGGCGCGGCGCTCTACGCCGTCACCCCGAACGCCCGCACGTTCGGCGTCTTTTTTCGGGGCGAGGACAACAGCGTGCGGATGGCCGACCACTGCTACGGCTGCACCGCCGGCCATAGCAGCAGTTGCGGCGGGGCACTGGACGCCGCGCCCGCGCCAACCGCCCGAGCGACTGCGTGAAACCGCCCCGACCAATTCCCGCGTCACCCGGTCGTGACGCAACTGCCGCGCCGCGTTTTCGCCGGCGGCGACGTGGCCGAACAAGCCGTTCTGGTACGGCGAAACGGTCGCGCCAGCCCGGGCCAGGCGAGGGTTTCGACCCTTACGCCTCGCCCCGCCGGGTCGGTCAAAACGCCACGTTGCCGTGCAAGTCCGCGCCGCTGCGCCCGGTTCCCCCGCCCGGCCCGACCGGCCCGCCCGAGGGTGGCTCCACGCAGGGCGCCGGCACCAGGGTCGAGGTGTTGGAAAACTGGTTGCGGGCGTTGTGGAGGTACAGAGGCCCGGACAGCGTGCGGGCATCGAGCGCGACCAGGTAATCGACCGCCCCACAACCGACCGCGTCGACCGTCATCGCGCGAAAAGTCAGCACGATCCGATCCCCGGCCGCGATCGCGTTGGCCATGAGCGGCCACTGGTTCAGCCCTGCGCAGGCGACCAGAGCGCCGAAAACGCGGCCCTGGAACGGCCCGATTTCTTTGTCGGTCGGCTTGTACCCTTTGATCGAAAACTGATAGCGCACCGTGCCGCCGAAGCCGGTGAAGCACGCTTCGACTTTTTTGCCGTCACGGTCGCCGTCACGGTCGTCGTCATGGCCCGGCTCGGGTTTGCCCGCGTGGACCGATAGGCATAAGGCGACGGCGATTCCGCCCGCCACCAACTTGATTCGATGTCCTGTTTTCATTTTTTTCATCATTTTTGGGTTGATTTGAACGTGAGCACATCCGGGAAAATCCGACCTTCGCCGTCGTCAGTTCGTCGGGCAATCACCTCCTTTCGGTCCGCTCGCCGCTCGCCAGCCTCGGCTCAGGTTTCCGCGCGGCCGATGATGGCTTCAGCGTCCGCCAGTTCTTCCAAACGCCGGCCGTAGCCGCAGCGCTCGATCAGCGCGCGGGCGGCGGCGAGATCGGCCTGCGGGCTGGTCCACGGGTACGGCGTCAAGCGCGGAACAGCCGGGCGCGATGCAGGCGGACGTCGGCCACAAGTGCAGGCGCGTCGGAAGACGTCGCAGCAGGTTTCGGCAAGCCCCTCACCCCCAACCCCCTCCCAGAGGACGAGGGGAGAAGGGCTCGCCACGCGGCGCACTCGGCGGCGGCGAGCAGCAGGTCGCCGTACCGGAACCCGCCAACATTTTTGGCGGCGGTCACATCCAGCGCCGCTCGGTCCGCGTAAACATTTTCGAGCCCGCCGAAAAGGCGGAAAACCCGAACCCCGTAAGGAGCACCGCTCATGTCGAGCCGCAAATCTTTGCAGGGTATTCCGTCGCCGCAGAGCGCCCTCGCGATGATGCCGTTCCCGCTCCATCATCCGCAAGACTCTGGCCGATCCGGGTTATCGCGATGACGCACGCCGAGCAACACGCAAATTGGGTATCTTATCGTGCGATGAGCCACACTCGCCCGGATTCGGGTCAATTTAACAGGACTTTCGCTGGAAACTTTGATCGTCATACCCGTGAAAACGGGTATCCAGCTTTTTCAACGGCTTACTGGATTCCCGCTTGCGCGGGAACGACGGAAAGCGAAAGTCCTGTTTAAAAATCCTTCGCAATTTCGCGGGAGTCACCGACCATGACCGAAGTCACCCTGTACGGCACCCAAATATGTCCGTTCTGCCGGCGGGCGGAACAGTTGCTGAAAAGCAAAGGCGTCACCGATCTGAGAAAAATCGCGGTCGATCTCGACTCCGGCCAACTGGAAATCATGATCTCACGCACCGGACGCCGCTCGGTGCCGCAGATTTTCGTCGGCGATACGCACGTCGGCGGATACGACGACTTGGCCGCGCTGGATCGCGAAGGCCGGTTAGACGAGATGTTGCGGCCGACCGGAGTCGCTCGACCGTGAATCCGCGCAAGCTGCTGCTCGTCCTGGCGCTCGGCCTGCTGATCGGCGCTTTCTTTCTCTTCGATCTGGGGCGGTTTTTCGGCCTGGACTACTTCAAGTCCCAGCAGGCGGCCATCGAAGCCTATCGGGCTGCGCACCCCGGTTTGACGGCGGGGATATTTTTCGCCGTTTACGTCGCGGTCACCGGCCTGTCGCTGCCCGGTGCGGCGATCATGACCCTGGTCGCCGGCGCGATCTTCGGGCTGCTGTGGGGAACGGTGATCGTCTCCTTCGCCTCGACTCTCGGCGCCACCCTGGCCTTCCTCGCCGCCCGCTTCGCGCTGCGCGACTGGGTGCAGGGCCAGTTCGGCGACCGGTTGAAAGCGATCAACGCCGGGATGGCGAAGGAAGGCGGCTTCTACCTGTTCACCTTGCGGCTGATTCCGATCTTTCCGTTCTTCGTCATCAATCTGGCGATGGGCCTGACGCCGATCCGCGTCTGGACCTTTTACTGGGTCAGCCAGATCGGCATGTTGGCCGGCACCTTGGTCTACGTGAACGCCGGCACTCAACTGGCGCGGATCGACTCGCTTCAGGGCATCCTGTCGCCCGGCTTGCTGGCTTCGTTCGCGCTGCTGGGCATCTTCCCGCTGATCGCCAAGAAAATCGTGGCGGCGATCAAAGCACGGCGGGTGTACGCGCAGTGGCCCAAGCCGAAACGCTTCGGCCGCAATTTGGTGGTGATCGGCGCCGGTTCCGCCGGGCTGGTGACCGCCTACATCGCGGCGGCGGTCAAGGCCAAGGTCACGCTGATCGAGAAGCACCGGATGGGCGGCGACTGCCTGAACACCGGCTGCGTGCCGTCCAAGGCGCTGATCCGCTCGGCCAAGCTGCTCTCCCACATCCGGCGCTCCCCGGAATTCGGCATCCGCAAGGCCGAAGCCGCTTTCGATTTCGCCGAGGTGATGGAACGAGTGCAGCGGGTGATCCGCGAGGTGGCGCCCCACGATTCGGTGGAGCGCTACACCGGCCTGGGCGTGGACGTGATCGAGGGCGCGGCCAAAATCACGTCGCCCTGGACGGTGGAGATCGCGACGGCGGAGGGAACGCGAACCCTGACCACCCGCGCCATCGTCATCGCCGCCGGCGCCCGCCCGTTCGTCCCGCCGATTCCGGGGCTGGAGGAAGTCGGCTATTTGACTTCGGATACCGTCTGGGGTCTCCGCGAACTGCCGAAACGCCTGGTGGTGCTGGGCGGCGGCCCCATCGGTTCGGAGCTGACCCAGACCTTCGCCCGGCTCGGCAGCCAGGTCACGCAGGTAGAAATGGCGCCGCGCATCCTGATCCGCGAAGACCCGGAGGTGTCGGAACTCGTGACCCGACGCTTCCGCGCCGAAGGTATCGACGTGCTCGTCGACCACAAGGCCAAGCAGTTCGTGGTCGAGAACGACGAAAAAATCCTGATCGCCGAACATCGGGGCCAAGGCGTGCGGATTCCGTTCGATGCCGTGCTGGTGGCGGTCGGGCGGGTGGCGAACACGACCGGCTACGGCCTGGAAGAGCTGGGAATTCCGACTACCGCCGCCCGCACCGTCGAAACCGACGAATACCTGCAAACCCTCTATCCCAACATCTACGCCGCCGGGGACGTGGCCGGACCGTACCAGTTCACCCACACCGCCGCCCACCAAGCCTGGTATGCCTCGGTCAACGCGCTGTTCGATCCGCTGAAAAAATTCAAGGCCGACTATTCAGTCATTCCCTGGTCCACTTTCGTCGATCCGGAAGTGGCGCGGGTCGGCTTGAACGAACAGGAAGCGAAGGAGCGGAACGTCCCCCACGAGGTGACGGTGTACGGCATCGACGATCTGGATCGCGCCATCGCCGACGGCGAGGCCCACGGCTTCGTCAAGGTGCTGACCGCGCCCGGCAAGGACAAGATTCTCGGCGCGACCATCGTCGGCGAGCACGCCGGCGACCTGCTGGCCGAGTACGTGCTGGCGATGCGCCACGGCATCGGCCTCAACAAGATCCTCGGCACGATCCACATTTATCCCACTTTGGCCGAAGCCAACAAGTACGCCGCCGGCGTCTGGAAAAAGGCTCACGCACCCCAAAAATTGCTGGCCTGGGTGGAGCGATTCCACGCCTGGCGGCGCGGCTGAATACCGGAGCGACACCATGAAAAGACTGTTGGCTGCCTTGACCCTCCTGCTGATCACCCAGACGGCGTTCGCTTTCGATCACCGCCACGCCGAATGGAGTGCGCTGCTCGACCAACACGTCGTGCCGATCACCGACGGCAACGCCTCGCAAGTGAACTACGCCAGCCTCAAGGCCGACCGGGCCGCGCTGAAACGCTATCTCGACAGCCTGTCGGCGGTCGATGAAGCCGACTACCGGCGCTGGAGCAATCCCCAGCAACTGGCGTTTCTGATCAACGCCTACAACGCCTTCACGGTGGACCTGATCCTGACCCGCTACCCCGACCTCAAGTCGATCAAGGATCTGGGCTCGGTGTTGCAATCGCCGTGGAAAAAAGCGTTTTTCACCTTGCTGGGCAAGGAGCGCAGCCTGGACGACATCGAGCACGGCCTGATTCGGGCGTCCGGCGCGTTCGACGAGCCGCGCATTCACGCGGCGGTCAACTGCGCGTCCATCGGCTGCCCGATGCTGCGCGCCGAGGCTTTCACCGCAGACAAGCTGGACGCGCAACTGGAAGACGGCATGCGCCGCTTCCTGTCCGACCGCAGCCGCAACCGCTTCGACGTCGCCGGCAACACCCTGTCGGTCTCGAAGATTTTCGACTGGTATAAAGGCGATTTCGAAAAGGGGCACCAGGGCTTCACCTCGCTGGACGCGACTTTCGCCCGCTACGCCGATGCGCTCGGCGACACCCCCCAGGCCCGAAACGCGATCCGCAAGGGTGGCCTGAACATCCGCCATCTCGACTACGACTGGGCGCTGAACGCGACCAAGCCCTGATTCCCGTCCCCGGCCTGAAAACCGCCTCGACCAAACTTCTACTCCAGCAACTCTTCCGGCCGTCCCAGGTCCGAAACACCAACTCCATCGGAAACGAACCGCCCGATCACCCTCTCGATTGCCGCAGACCCAATCCGGTCCGGCACGCAGGCGTTTGGCGGCGATGGACGGCGCGGAACCCCGCGCAAATCGGGTGTCATTTCGCCCGCAAGCGAACTATGTTTAAGACACGGAAAACGGGCTTGCCATCGCCAGCCGGTTGTTGCTGAATATGGCGAACACCCCCTAGGCGACGCCCGATCACCACGGCCGGCGCCCGAAAGTGGGCGCGATGGACGGCGCAACCCGGATTTCCGCTCACAAGGTGTTGCCTAAATAGCTTTTTTGGAGATGCAGCCGTGACCGCCGATTCCCCTTCGAGGCCGCGCTTGGCGTTCGATGATCCGTTTCGGGTCATCGGCTACTGCGGCGACCCCGCCAACGAAACGGGCGTTCTGCTCTGGTCGGGCATCGATCCGCTCCGCTTCTTCAGCCGGGACCATCGATCCGGGATCGAAGCGTTCAACCATCTGCTGACTCTCGACTTTTCCAGCCAGGTCGTGGCTTGGCAAACCGCGGCGCCCGACGGCCAGTACCGGGAATGGCGGGAAGCCTCGCCCGAATCCATCGAGCATCTGAACCGCCGAATCCGCGACACAGAACCCTTGCGCTATCGGCCCGGGTAACCGTCAGACCTCTCGGCGCCATCGCGTCAACCGGATTGGCGCCCTGTCGCACACAAAAGAATTCACCACGATCAGTCGAGGCCCGGCATGTTGCCGCAGATCACCCCCGAATCCAATTATCTGATACGGATGGCCGACGGCACCATCAAGCAGGTCAACCCGTTCACCGGCACGGAGGTTTGGACCGTGCCGGGCCGGGGCAATCGCCCGCTCGGAGTGATGCCGCCCAATCCGGCCGCGCTCGACCCCGCCAAGCTCGACGCCCACTGCTCGTTTTGCGCCAGAATGTACCTGGAGACCCCGCCCGAAAAAGCGCGGCTGGTCAAGTCCGGCGACAAATTCACCACGCTCCGCCACCTTTCGGTCGATGCCCTGTTCGACACGGTGGCCGAATTCCGCCGCATCCCCAACCTGTTCGAAATCGTCTCCTTCAACTACTGGCAAAAAAACTTCGGCTACCGGCTTCCCGACGCCATCGAGCAGCACAAACGCAGCTATCTGGCCTCGGTGGCCGGCCGCCAGCACGTCCTCCGGCTGTCCGAACAGCGGCTGAAAGCCGCCGGGTTCGACGAGTCCGCCTGGGATCGGATGTCGCTGGACGAACGGCTACAGTTCGCCAACGCCTTCTTCGGCGGCGGCCACGAACTGATCGTCGGACGACGCCATTTCATCGACGGTGCCACCCACGACCATCAACTGGCTTCATCCGGCACCCTGACTTCCGAGGAGCACTACCAGTATCTGCGTTTCACCATCGACGCTATGCGCGATATTTATGTCAACAACCGCTATGTCCGCTACGTGGCGGTGTTCCAGAACTGGCTGAAACCGGCCGGGGCCTCCTTCGACCACCTCCACAAACAACTGGTGGCCATCGACGAGCGCGGCGTCCAAAACGAGCTGGAGCTGCAACGGGTCCGGGCCAACCCCAACCTCTACAACGAGGCCGCCGTCAACTTCGCCGCCCACCGCAACCTGGTGGTGGCCGAAAACGATCACGCCATCGCCTACGCCGGCTTCGGCCACCGCTTCCCCACCCTGGAAGTTTTCTCCAAGAGCGAACGCAGCCAGCCCTGGAACCACTCGCCGGAGGAATTGCGCTGCGTCTCCGACCTGGTTCACGCCTGCCACGCCGCCACCGGGTCCGATATCCCCTGCAACGAAGAGTGGTACTACAAGCCGCCCGACGTCGACGTGCCGATGCCGTGGCGGGTGCTGATCAAGTGGCGGGTCTCGACGCCGGCCGGATTCGAGGGCGGAACCAAGATTTACGTGAACACCATCGACCCCGAAACCTTGCGCGACCGAGTGGTGCCGCGTTTGTTCCAACTGAGGACCGAGAACCGGATCGCGCCCATGAAGATCGCCATCGAATGTCCCTGCGTGCCCAACTGCCTCCAGTACAACCCGGCCGTCCGGCAACAGCGATCCTCCCATCCCGAATTTCCGCCGCTGTCGGTCGGCCCGTCGCAGGACGAGTGAGCGTACCGTCTATCCTACTACCAATTCTGTTGACATAATTTGGGCATTTTATCTAGTGCTTCACCCGCTCTAAGTTGACTTTAAGTAGCACCTGAGTTTTCCTGGAA
>ERZ761602.7441-NODE-7441-length-11602-cov-5.432753_pt1 | contig 11602 bp, 12 predicted proteins | sample MGYA00512165_ERZ761602 | MGnify/ENA primary metagenome ERZ761602 (study PRJEB28899, sample SAMN02445085) | bioreactor sludge metagenome | biome: EBPR sludge; isolation source: Thorneside wastewater treatment plant | place: Australia: Brisbane, Thorneside... | reverse complement strand
AAAAATAATTAGTTTTGTCCTAAAACTGATTTTCATAGCCACTCTTTGTTTGAAAACATTTGATATTGCATAAAGTAAATAGTTAGAGAAATAGCGTTAAACACACGGAAGACAGACGGGTAGCGTCTGTTTTTAGAAAGCTAGAGGCGGACGAAAAACTGAGTTCAGGAGAGGGCTAGGATCGAAATTAACGGCCAGTGGCGCATGATAAGTTGAAACTGAAAGAACATGTGATTCATTCCCTAATCCACTACTTACGATTCCCTGATGATGCGTTGTGTGACACAAAAAACAACACTGGGATTCATCTCCAGAATCTTCTTGGGTATGGTGTACAACATGCTTCTTTTGAAGCTCTGTAGCAGGGTGGATAATAAATGAATTGCTGAGAGCAACAAGCACAATAAAAAAGACGATCTTGGATAAGCTTTTAAGATAGATCATGTGCGACAAGATAGCACTCTGTTTAAATTCCGTCAAACAAATTAACCCTCACGGCTAAATCTTCCCTGCTTCTTTTATCGCAACGCCCTTTTCAATTGCCGTTCGAGCATAAATTTTCGTATCCGGCTTTATTTCAAAGTTTTTGTATGTAGCGTGCTCCACTTTTAGGATTATCCGAAATTCCTGCTCATTACCTCCGGACAAACGAATTTCATCTTCTGATTCCTTTAGCACCTGGAAAAAACGATAAAAACTTGGCTTAGGACTTGTGGTATGTCTTGTTCGATAGACATCAAAACCCACCTTAGTTATGAGGTTGGCCTTAATACTTTTCTTTTCATGATTTTTTATTGAAACGATCACTTCATATGTATCACTAATATCAGACTTAACGACGTTAATAATTTCCGTTTTACCTATGGTGACTTTAGGAGTGAAATAAGACTGGATGACCCCAAAAAGGATAAGCCCGGCAAATATGCCAATAGTCCCCACGACACAAACGAACAGAATCTGGGCACTATCTACCGATTTTTTTCTCTTCATTAAGACTCCGTTAAGACAATTGAATGTGCTGTAAAACGCCCTTCACAATGGGCAGGCAATAAGTTAAGTGACATCATTTTCATCAGTGATGAACCTAGCATTAAGTCCCGATTTATGCTAACTATTTAGGATCACAGGCGGAATATTTCTTATCTAATTGGATTAACAATCTCACTAAACTGACCATATTTTTCGTAATTTCCCTCCCATCTTCAGGTGTCAGCATACCTTTGCTATATGACTGCCAAACCTTTACTGTATTATTTAGCTGCTCTTTGGAATAGTTCAAGCTTCCCTCCCTTTAAACTAGAGATACTTCACATAGAAATTTTTAACTTATGGGCAAACATCCAGTTTCAGCAATTATAAATTGATTGAACAGGACAGATACGAGCGAAATATTGGTGAAACTAAGTGAGGATTGATTTGAAGCAGTTCAGAGATAAATCGAGGTATTTGGCTTTAAAACGAGTCTGGGGCTTTTCCAGTTTTTGGAAAAGCCCCAGACACCCTTGCGGGATTTATCTCTGCGTTACAGAGATAGACATATATGGCGTCCCCAAGCGGATTTGAACCGCTGTTACCAGGATGAAAACCTGGTGTCCTAGACCGACCTAGACGATGGGGACGCGTAAACCAAATTGTATAAGTTCAACTCCACTGTTACCAGCCGTCTTGTTTATTCGCCTGAGGCGAAATAAACCTGGTGTCCTAGACCGACCTAGACGATGGGGACACGAAAACCAAATTGTATATAAATGCAAACTTACCGCTCACGATTGGCACACGAGAGCGCAAATTATACTTATTTATTTGCTTACGCCAAGCTCAAACTACTGTTGGTCCTGCCAGGACAAAAACAAAACGCATGAGGCCGGATGGAATCGAACCATCGACAGCGTCCTTAAAAGGGACGTGCTCTACCAACTGAGCTACGGCCTCACGCAAACTTTCAAAAAACATAGAAAGATGCCGGTTGGGACAATGTCCCAGAAGCAAACGCGATACTGTTTAGACTTCCTGAAGCTCGACTTCTTTATGCTTCAGAGCTTCATCAATCTTCGCGGTGAATTCATCAGTCACCTTTTGAATATCTTTTTGCACAGTGCGCGATTCATCCTCTGAAATTTCTTTGGCTTTTTCGCCTTTTTTAATCATTTCGATCGCTTCATGGCGCGACGCACGCACCGCAACACGGCCTTCTTCGGCAATTTTCTTAATCAACTTCGTTAAATCTGTCCGGCGTTCCTGCGTCAACTGAGGAATCTGAATGCGAATCAATTTGCCGTCATTCATCGGCGTCAAACCCAATTCCGACTTCATAAGCGCTTTTTCAATCTCACCCAAAGCAGTCGCATCCCAGGGTGTAATCGCAAGCGTTTTCGCATCAGGAATTGAAATCGCGGCCATTTGACGCAAAGCAGTCATGGTTCCGTAATAATCAACCATGATGTTTTCAATTAACGATGTTGAAGCGCGCCCCGTGCGCAAGTTTTGAAACTCTTTTTTGGTCGATTCAAGAGTTTTCTCCATTTTCCCGCGCATGACTTTAACCACATCTTTTGAGTTTACTGGCATATTTTTTCTCCCTCGTTACGACACCCAAGTGCCGATACGTTCGCCTTTTAAAACCCGAACGATATTGCCGCTTTTATTCATATTGAAAACAACGATCGGAAGCTGATTATCCATACAAAGCGAAATCGCCGTGGAATCCATCACCTTCAGCTGTTTTTTCAAAACATCCATATAGGAAAGCTGTTCGAATTTTTTGGCTTTTTTATTTTTAACGGGATCGGAATCATAAATTCCATCAACTTTGGTAGCTTTTAAAATCACATCCGCACCGATTTCAGTCGCACGCAAAGCGGCGGCGGTATCCGTCGTGAAAAAAGGATTACCTGTTCCCGCGGCAAAAATCACAACACGGTCTTTTTCTAAATGACGCATGGCACGGCGGCGAATATAGGGTTCACAGAGAGCATCAACACGAATCGCGGTTTGAACCCGTGTCGGAACACCTTTTTTCTCAAGAGCGTCGCAGACAATCAGCGAATTCATCAGAGTAGCCATCATTCCGATGTAGTCTCCGGTCGCGCGGTCAATACCCTGCTCAGCCGCGGGAACACCGCGAAAAAAATTGCCTCCGCCGATCACAACTGCAAGTTCAACACCCAGTTTACGGACATCTTTAATTTGGGAAGCAATGGAGGAAACAACCGCAGGATCGACACCGAACCCTTTAGCCCCTTGAAGAGCTTCACCGGAAAGTTTGAGAAGAACCCGTTTAAACTTCATCGAACCTTTAACAACTGAAAACTATTGTTTAAAACAGACGTCGAGCGAAGGAGCCAAAGCTCCTTCGCTGCGTCAAAAATGTTACGCGCCGCCAACCTCAAAGCGAACAAAACGGCGAATCACGATGTTTTCACCGATGGTCGCGATGGTTTCAGAGAGATAATCCTGAATAGTCTGCGAATCATTCTTAATAAACTTCTGGTTCAAAAGACAAATGTCTTCATAACGCTTTGCGAGTTTACCTTCTAAAATCTTTTCACGCACGGCTTCGGGCTTATCCTTTACCGATTCAAAAAAGACCGCTTTTTCACGATCCATCACTTCAGCGGGAATCTGATCCGCGCTGACATACAGCGGAAACGCCGCGGCAATATGCATCGCGACATTACGCGCAAATTCCTGAAAGCGGTCGTTCTTCGCGACGAAATCAGTTTCACAATTGATTTCAACCAAAACACCCAGCTTGCCGCCGGCATGAATATAGGAAATCACTTGGCCTTCGCGAACTTCGCGGGAGGCTTTTTTCTTCGCGCTATCCAAACCCTTTTTGCGGATGATGTCTTTCGCCGCTTCAAAGTTGCCGTTGGCTTCAACGAGGGCTTTTTTCACATCCATCATGCCCGCGCCGGTCATTTCGCGCAGTTTAACGATATCTTCTTTTGTAAAATTTTCAGTATTCACAGTCATAATATCCTCTGTCGTATTTTCAGATTATTGCTTAGCTGTCGTATTCAACGCTTCTTCGGCTACGGCATCTACCGCGGCATCCGCTTCCGGTTTCGAATCAGCGTTTTTCGACATGCGGAACTCATTGCTGCCTTCAAGGGCGCTATTGGCTACCGCGTCGCAAAAAAGTGAAATCGCTTTGATCGCGTCATCATTGCCCGGAATCGCGATATCAACCAATTCAGGATCGCTGTTGGTATCGGCAATGGCAACCACGGGAATACCGAGTTTTTTCGCTTCAAAAACGGCGATCTTTTCTTTTTCGATATCAACGATAAAAATCGCACCGGGAAGTTTTTTCATTTCACGGATACCCGCTAAGTTTTTAACGAGCTTTTCGCGTTCTTTTCTCATCGATGACCATTCTTTTTTGGTCACATACTGATACTCGCCTGTTTTTTCCATCTTATCGATGTCTTCGATTTTCTTGATGGATTTACGGATAGTTTCAAAGTTGGTCAACATTCCGCCGAGCCAACGCTCATTCACATACGCCATGCCGGATTTTTCGGCCGCGGTCTGCAAAGGATCCTGCGCTTGCTTTTTTGTTCCGACGAAAAGAATACCTTCACCCTTTTTGGTGATTTCATAAATAAATTTAAGCGCTTTATCAAGCACCTTGGCGGTGATTTCAAGATTCACGATATGAATCCCGTTACGGTCGCCGAAAATATACGGCTTCATTTTCGGATTCCAACGCTGTGTTTGGTGTCCAAAATGAGCACCGGAGTCTAAAAGCTGTTTAATAGTAACTTGAGCCAAGTGATTTCCCCTTTTTTAATATTCCAGATTTGGTTTTCGGATCTCTGCTTCGGCGAAAAGCGCCCTAAAAACAGAAAAATCCCCGTCGCAAAAAGCTCCGAGGATCCGCCTTAATACCAATCTTGGAAACCCGTGCGAAAAGAGCGCTAAATGCCTGTTCAGTTAAACACCGAACTCTCTTTTTTGCATGGACCACAACTGAAGCCAGAGGCCAGTCGCGATTGTTGACGAATACAAAACTTACGAACGAGTGGTGAATTATAGTCAAAAAAGACTCTATGGCAAGCGATTCATTGTAAACAAGGCGAAAATAAGAGAAAACGTCTTCTACATCCCCCAAGGATAAAGTCCTATCTCATTTCAAGGCTAAGACTTATGGAGACCCAGATTCGTGTAGATTTCGGCGGTCGCACGCGACTTATTAAGCGTATAAAAGTGAATTCCCGCGATTCCCTGCCGGATTAACTCTTCGCATTGACGCGAGGCGTACTCAATACCAAACTGAGTAATGGATTCATTGTCATCGCCGAATTTTTGAATCGCGGCGTGAATCGGCTGCGGAATGGAAGCGCCGCACATTTGTGAAAACCGCTCAATTTGCTTGCCGTTCGTAACCGGCATAATTCCCGCGACAAGCGGAACCGTAATTCCAAGTTTGCGGCAGCCTTCTTCAAATCGGAAAAAATCACCGTTAGAAAAGAAAAGCTGGGTCACAACGGCATCCGCGCCTTCTCTCACTTTCAGGCTTAAATTTTTCCAGTCCTGCTCCAACGAAACAGACTCAGGGTGTTTTTCGGGATAACCTGCCACCGCAATTGAAAACCAATCGCGGAAATCGGCATGCGCCCGGATGAAAGACACCAATTCGGAAGCGTAACGGAACCCTCCCGCAACGGGTTTAAATTCCGTTTCCCCTTTCGGCGGATCGCCGCGCAAAGACACCATTTTAATTCGCTTAAAACTTTTTCGATTTCCTGTTTTGTGTTGCCGACGCAGGTTAAATGCGAAGCCACTTCAAGCCCCAGCTTTGTTTTAATGCGCTCGGCAATGCGGATGGAGTTTGAACTGGTGGAACCCATGGCGCCGTAAGTCACTGAAACAAAGGTCGGCTTTAAAGATTTTAAATCAGCAACCGCGCCATAAAGCTGTTCTTCGGCTTCCGGTGTTTTAGGCGGAAAAAACTCGAACGAGAAAGACTGTTTTTTTTGAGCGAAAATTTGTGAAATCTTCATTTGCTTATACCCAACGTCTTAAAAAAAATAATATCGAAAACAAAATCAAAACCGCGGCCGCGACCATCACCCAAAACGGCTTTTTTCCGTTACTCAGCCGGCCACCACAATAAGCGCAAACCGAACTCGACGCAAGCACTTGCTTGCCGCAATTCCGGCAAACAACTAAAGATTCTTTGGTTTCGCGCTCTTCCCACTTTCTGGCCAATCGGTCGGGAATTTCCTCCGGCTTCGGCGGCAAGAAATCCGGTTCATCATCCAGCATATCCGTTAACCGACAATACGGGCTACTTTAAGAAAGTTCAGCAAAATCTTCCGGCAATAATAATGCATTTCTTTTTCTTCTTTAAGCCACTCCTTAATCAGAAACTCGGGGCGGTAATGCTTCAAATCAGGATCGGTTTGCAGCCACTCGGTCAAAACCGGCGTTGTCACTTCCAAATGCCCCTGAACTCCATAAGCTCTTTTTCCCACACGCGCAATTTGGTTATGACACCACTGCCCTGTGGCAAGAAGCGTCATCTCTGGCGTCAATTCAACCATCTCACCGTGCAGTTGAAAAACAGGAAATATTTTTGTAAATCTCCGGAACAAAGGGTCGCGCTTACCGTCGAGCGTCAGCTCGCAAACATAAGGAAATTGATCATTCATTTTAAGGCCAACTTCTTTAAGCGGGCTTTTCACAACCGTGCCGCCGGCGGCTTTGACTAAAGTTTGAAGTCCCAGACAAATTCCCAAATAAGGAATATCACGGCGCAAAAGACCGCGGATCCACTTCAGCAAAGCCAACATGGTTTTAGTCCGGTCATTTGCGCTCATGGGGCCGCCCAAAACAATCACGGCGTCCTGATCCGCCACATCCGGCAACGGGTCACCCAGCTCTAAATTACAAATACGCATGGGAATTTTCCAGCGTTTGAGAAGGTCTCCAAGATAGCCGGGGCCTTCCGTGGTGGTGTTTTGGATAAACCAAACCTGACTGAGGGGAGAAATGATCGGGTTAACTTTTTCGGGCATGGTCGAGAATCACGTGCGGTTCAGGCAAAGGCACAATAAACTGAACACCGCGATCCTGAAGATGGGGCAGTTTGGACATAATTTCTTTGGCAAAATTCCAGGCAAAAATCAAAATATAATCAGCGGGCTTGGATTCAAGATGAGAGCTCGGTACAATTGGGATGCAGCCGGTTGCGCCATTAGGCGCAGAGGCAGAAGGACACTGACCACCCGGAACAAAACGGCCTTGCTTGAGCGGATTATCATCCACGATATAGTCAATCTGCTTGGGGGTTAATTCACAAAAGTTAACGATGGTCGTGGCTTTTGCCGGAGCACCATATCCGCAAATCGTTTTACCTTCGGAGCGAAGCCCGCTCAAAAGCGTGTTTAAATCTTTTTTGAAGTTCAAAACACGGGCGGCAAACTTTTCATAAACCGCGTTTTCCAAACAGCCTTTGTCTTTTTCCAACTTCAGCAACTGGGCGACAATCGGCTGGGCTTGATAAGAGGCGGCCTGTTTACAAATAAAAACACGCAAAGAACCGCCGTGAGAACTAACTTGCTGAATATCAAAAACACGGCCGCCAAATTTCTGCATCAAAAACTGAAGTGAGGTCACACCGATATAAGACACATGCTCGTGGTAAATCATGTCAAACAGCATCTCATCGAGCATGGTCACAAGATAAGGAAACTCAATCACGAAAAAACCTTGATCATCCAGCAAATCAAAAACATTGCGGCAAACGGATTGAATATCATCGATGTGGGCAAAAACATTGTTCGCGCTGATCGCATGCGCTTTGCCGTATTTTGAAATAATTTCCTTTACACAAACCGCGTCAAAATAACGATTCAACGTCGGCCGGCCTTCAGCATTCGCTTGTTTCGCAAGGTTCTCAGCGGGATCCACGCCCACGGCCTTCATCCCCTCTTTCATATAACAGGAAACGAGCAACCCGTCATTACTGCCGATATCTACCGCCACAGGATCAGAAATATGTGTTAATTTACTTTTCACCGTTTGCGCATAAGCCGCAAAATGCTCACGGAATGTTTTGGTGGTCGAACTGACATAGAGATAATCCTTAAACATCAGGTCGGCCGGTACGGCATGCGCCAGCTGAACCAAGTGGCAATGTCCGCATTTCACGAGTTCAAGCGGGCACACGAATTGAGGCGTATTTAAATCTTCCTTGCGCGGCAATGAGTTAGCCAAAGGATGATTCGCGCCCAAATCCAGAAATGATTTTCCCAAAGGAGAATCGCAATAACGGCAGATTTTTTTACGGTATTGGTCAGTGCTCATAATTAATTATTGGGCGGAATAATAATTTGCGTAATCTTACTGTGGCGAATCACGATATGGCTCGGTGAAAGCAAAGGAATTTCATTATTGATAATCTGCACCATTTTATCCGCGACAAATTCAGGCGTCTGCTGTTTCGCGGCGTCTTCTTTGCCGAAAAGATCGGAACGCATTTTGGTATTCATGCCGCCGGGACAAACCGTCATCACTTTGAGCCAGTCTAAATTTTCTTTCGCAAAAGCTTCCGTCAATGCCAGCACTCCGAATTTACTCGCCGAATAACCGGCGATTTTCGGAACGGCTCTGACTCCCGCCATCGAAGAAACATTAATCACAAGCGGCTGGCGCGCTTTCTTTAGAAATGGAAAAGCGGCGCGGCACATTAAAAACACGGAGAATAAATTGCCCCGCAAATGCGCGTTGAACTCCTCAGGTGAAGTTTCTTCGATACGCTCCAGCTTGCCGCCGTAAGCCGCACCGTTGACAAGCAAATCAATGCGGGGACTGATTTTTTTAACGACGGTAAAAAGCTGCTCCACCGCGGAGGCAGAAGCTAAATCAGCCTGAAGCAAATGGAAATTTTTGGCGTTAATTTTTTTTCGCGCGGAAGACCAATGCGCGGCTGTGCGGCTAACGCCGATCACCCGATAACCAAGCTTCACCAGCTTGGCCGAAAGCTCCAACCCAAGTCCCCGAGAAGCTCCGGTGATCAGTGCTGTTTTTGCGCTTGCCATTTATTTCGCTTGCTGAAGTTTCTGGTTCAGGTATCCGCCCTGAATAACGGGATAAGCGATAGTGTCGTTTTCGTATTTGCCTTCTTCGCGCAAACGCGTGGAAATAGCGATAAAAACAGAATCTTTCGTGAACTTTTGCGCGTGCGCGACGAGCGGCGGAGTTTTGACGATATCGCCCGGCTTCACATGAATGATTTTCAATTCTTCCGGCTTATCGAGCGGGTGGGAGTAACTGTCATAAGCACCGCTGACGAGATAAATGTACTGCAAATCTTCTTTGTGATAATGATTCGCGCGAACCGTGTCCTTTTTGGAAGTGATCAACGCAATGTGGCGCGATTCCCCTTCAAAAACATTGAAAATATCGCCGCGCGCGTCGCTGAATGCTGAGCCGATGTGTTTTACTGTTTCAAGTTCCATTTTATTATCTCCTAATTTTTTTCAAAACCGATCAAAAAGCTTTAGATGCAAGGCGCGAACTAGCGCCTGCGGAGACGTAGTGAAAATCTACGCCGCACAAAGAAGCGACGGTCGCAACGCAGCAGATATGCTTTTTCATAGGTTTTCTATCGTTCTGAAAACCATTCGATGGTGCGTTTCAACCCCGTATCCAAATCGTATTTCGGTTTAAATCCGGTTAATTTTGCAACTTTAGAAATATCGGGACAACGGCGTTTCGGATCGCTGTTGGCATAAACTTCATGCGGCGGATCAATATTCACGATATCCACTTTAAAAGGCATGTTCTGCACAACTTTTTTCGCCAAATCTTTGACGGAAATTTCAGGATCTGGGTTTCCAATATTAAACGGCTCTCCGTTTGTATCACAAAACAACACACGAAAAATTCCTTCGATTTGGTCATTGATATAACAGAAGGAACGCGTATTGCGGCCATCGCCGTGAATCGGCAAAGGTTCTTTACGTAAAGCATGTTCGATAAAATTGGGTAAAACGCGATAATCATCGGGGCGAATACCGGGCCCATAAACATTAAACGGACGCACCATCTTGGCCGGCACGCCGTAAACATTCCAATACGCTTCGCACATGGTTTCGCCAAAACGCTTGGATTCGTCATAGCACGCGCGCGCGCCTAAAACAGAAACATTACCGCGATACTCTTCTTTCGTGGGAACATGCTTTGGATCAGGGTCGCCGTACACTTCGCTGGAACTCATAAAAATAAAACTCTTCACTTCTTTTTTGCGCGCCAGTTCAAGCATATGGCGCGTTCCCACGGTGCCCACATCCATGGTTTCAATCGGAAATTTGGTGTAATAAGCCGGAGAAGCGATTCCTGCGGCGTGAATAATATAATCAATCGGCTCTGAAGTCTCGAAAGGTTGAATCACATTGTGACGGATAAACTTAATACTGCCGTCCGAAACAATTTCCTGTTCATAGCCGGTAATGAAATTATCGAGCAAAATCGCTTTGAGGGGCTCCGTCAGCACCTTCTCATTGAGATGCTTCAACAAAAGGACAATATACTTCCCCAAAAACCCGCCCGCGCCGGAAAGCAAAAAAGTCTTGCCTGAGAAAAACTTGTGATAAGTCTTAAGCGACTTGGCTAACTGCTCAATATCTTCAAGAATAATTTTGGATGTAACGGTTCTTTTCATGCGCCCTCGGTTCACTAGATTAGAGAAGCCCGCATTATAGCGAGCAGGTCTTCCGAGCGCAATCAGCAATCACGCACGCAAATCGACATCAAGCTTGACACCCCAACAGGACTCCTTTAAAACAACGGCATGCTTTCGTATTTTTCACTTTCCAAAGCCAAATTAATCACATGCATTGCTCTTCTCATTGGACTAACCATCCTGGGGTATTCCACCGTTTACCGCGCAGCATGGGGTGAAAAATCCCGTACCGATTTAACCGTTTATCTCCGAGCCGCCGAGGCCATTCCCGCGGGTGAAAATATTTACGCGGTAGAAAATCAACGCCATTGGCATTATGTCTATTTACCCTTGCTCGCCATTCTTCTGATTCCGTTCACATCACTTCCTCTTTGGCTGAACGCATTGCTTTGGTACGCGCTCTCCATAGCGACGCTCTTCGGAACTTTTTGGGGACTCAAAACCCTCTTCAGAGATCAAGAACGGGGCTGGGCCGTCATTTCCGCCTGCTTTCTCGTCGCGCTGCCTCCGCTTCTCAACACTTTGACGCGCGGGCAATTGGGTGTACTCAGTTTATTTTTAACTCTGCTTCCTTTTGTTCTTGATCAAAGCGGAAAAAAATTTACCGCGGGATTTATTTTAGGATTCGCGATCGTATTAAAAATGAGTCCGCTTCTGATTCTGCCTTTTTATTTTCTGCTCAACCGCAATTGGCGGGCGCTTGCGGGTTGTGCCGCGGGAGGTTTTCTCTTCGGACTTTTCATCCCCATTGTCGTTTTTGGCCCTGAACTTCACTACGCCTATCTCAGAAATTATTACGACGCCATTTCAGGCGGCACAGGCAATCTCGCGCATCAAAGCTATTTATGGGGCGAACTTTTCACTCCGTTTGCGGGCGACAATCAATCGTTCTATGCGGTCTTAACC
>ERZ761602.7439-NODE-7439-length-11606-cov-8.990044_pt1 | contig 11606 bp, 11 predicted proteins | sample MGYA00512165_ERZ761602 | MGnify/ENA primary metagenome ERZ761602 (study PRJEB28899, sample SAMN02445085) | bioreactor sludge metagenome | biome: EBPR sludge; isolation source: Thorneside wastewater treatment plant | place: Australia: Brisbane, Thorneside... | reverse complement strand
ATTGAATTGCTTCAAAAAAGTCTTTCATGGGATAAAGTATTATATTTACAGTCACAAAAGTATAAAATATCCTTATGATTGCAAGCGTTTTTAGTAAATCAAGACCATTTAATTATATTTTAGTTACCGTTTTATTGGTTTTGTGTTATTTTATCTATCAATTTCAATCTGCCGGAACTGCTTCTGGTGCTTCTTTTTCATGGTTTGAAGTTATTCAAAAGGGTGTGATTTTATTACTTTTAGTTGCTTCACTTTTTATCACAAATTTTATCGCAAAACGAAACGGATTAAGCAAAGACAATAGTTATTCGGCACTCTTTTTCGTTTCATTTCTGTTATTTATTCCTTCTGCGTTTGATAACTTCAAGATCGTACTATCATCTTTTTTTATTTTACTAGCCATGCGAAGGTTGATTTCGATGAAATCATTACTCACTCCAAAAGAAAAAATATTCGATGCTTCGCTGTGGATTTTCATAGCCGCATTGTTTCATTTTTGGAGTATTTTGTTCATTTTTATAGTTTTTGTTTCCATTATTTTCCACGTTTCAGGCGATTATCGAAATTGGGTACTACCGTTTATCGCTTTTTTTACGGTGGGAATTCTTTTTATATTCTTTTCGTTATTAATTGATAAAGAATGGTTAGATGTGGTGTGGAATCAAACAGGAACTGATTTTGAATTTTATTATTTAGAAAAATCAGCAAGCAACGCAGCCTTGGTTTTGTATGCACTTTTTTCAGTAGTTTTTTTACTTTCAATGATTTTCACCATGTCTAAACGCCCAATAATTATGTTGGCATCCTATAAAAAAGTGATTTTTATCTCTTTAATAAGTGTGCTGATTTATATAATTTCTCCCGAAAAGTCTAATTCATTACTTCTTTTTGGATTGATGCCAATTTCAGTTTTGGCAACAGGATTTATTGAAATTAATAAAGATTCGGTTTTAAAAGAAATTGTGACTGCAACTGTTTTAGCTTGTGGTGTTCTGCTTTTTATTTTCCAACTATAATTTTACGCCATAAGCCAAATCGCCCGCATCACCTAGACCGGGAACGATGTAATTTTTCTCATTTAATTTCTGATCCAAAGCCGCAACCCACAAATGACAATTGGCAGGAAGATTTTTTTCTAGATAAGCAATGCCTTCAGGAGCAGCAATGACGACCGCAATATGAATTTCTTTCGGTTTTTGTTCCAAATGCAATTTATTCAAAACCGCCACAATCGATTGACCGGTGGCTAACATTGGATCAATTAAAATTAATGTCTTATTTTCAAAAGAAGGTGCGGCTTGGTATTCAACCAAAATATCAAAATAGTCATCATTGTTCGGATGATGACGATAAGCCGATACAAAACCGTTTTCGGCATTATCAAAAATATTCATAAAACCGGTGTGCAACGCCAAACCTGCTCTCAAAATGGAGCATAAAACCACATGATCTTCTAAAGCGGTTGTTTTCTTGATGCCAAGTGGCGTTTGTACTTCAATATCAATATAAGGAAGAGTTTTACTCAACTCATACGCCATGATTTCGCCAATTCGTTCAATATTTTTTCGGAAACGCATACTGTCGTTTTGCACGGAAACATCACGAATTTGTGCCAAAAAATGATTAAGAATGCTATTTTGTTCCGAAATATAATGAAGGTGCATAAACGTTTTAGTTTTGAATTAGTTTGATAAAGGTATAAAAAGTATATTTGTATTTTAAAATTTAATAGTATGTTTTCACAACTTGCCTTTTCTGTTTTTGAACAAAGTATAGCCGATTATCACTTGCATGATAATGTATATCAACCGGTTAACAACCCCTATCCAAAGGATAAAATCGAGCATTTATTATATGCAAAAAATTGGGTTGACACGGTGCAATGGCATTTTGAAGATATTATCCGTGATCCGCAAATTGATCCGGTAGCTGCTTTGGATTTAAAACGAAAAATTGACGCTTCCAATCAAGTTCGTACTGATATGGTGGAATATATTGATAGTTATTTTCTTCAAAAATACAGTTCTGTTTCGGTTAAACCGGAAGCAAAAATCAATACCGAAAGTCCTGCTTGGGCAATCGATAGACTTTCTATTTTGGCTTTAAAAATTTATCACATGAGCGAAGAAGCTAATAGAATTGAAGCTTCCGCAGAACACAGAGCCAAATGTCAAGAAAAATTAAACATTTTATTGGAACAAAAAAGCGATATGTTTTCGTCCATTGATCAATTGTTGAAAGACATCGAAAGCGGTGATAAATTCATGAAAGTGTACAAACAAATGAAAATGTACAATGATGAAGAATTGAATCCGGTTTTGTATCAAAATAAAAAATAGTCATCAATTGATGTCTAAACCAAAACATATATTGGTAATAAGGCTTTCAGCCATGGGAGATGTCGCTATGACAGTGCCTGTGTTGAGAGCCTTAGTGTTACAAAATACAGAAGTAAAAATCACAGTCGTATCCCGACCGTTTTTTAAACCGTTTTTTGAAGGAATTCCGAATGTTGATTTCTTTGCAGTTCATTTACAAAATCGCCACAAAGGATTTTTCGGATTACTTAGATTATTTTCGGATTTGAAAAAATTGAAGATTGATGCTGTCGCCGATTTGCATAATGTTCTTAGATCTAAAGTTGTCAGAGTCTTATTCGCTTTAAGCGGAAAAAAAGTAGCGTTCACAGACAAAGGAAGAGCAGAAAAAAAAGCCTTAACAAGTTTGACAAACAAAGTTTTTAAACCCGTAAAATCAATGGTTGAAAGACATACGGAAACGTTTAAAGAACTTGGGTTTTCAATTGATTTAACGAATCCACAATTTCCAACTAAAGCTGTTTTGTCAGATGAAATTCTAAAAATTACCGGAAATAAAAATCAGAATTGGCTCGGAATTGCACCTTTTGCTCAATATCAGAGTAAAGTTTATCCCTTAGATTTAATGCAAAAAGTGATTGATGAATTGGCTACAAATAATTCAATCAAAATTTTCCTTTTTGGTGGTGGAAATGAAGAAATTCAGAAATTAAACCAACTTCAAAATAATCATTCTAACGTAATCGTCTTAGCCGGAAAATTGAAATTCAATCAAGAATTAGAAGTGATTTCTAATTTAGACGTAATGCTTTCTATGGATTCAGGAAATGCACACATTGCTGCGATGTTGGGTGTAAAAGTCATCACACTTTGGGGAGCTACACATCCTTATGCCGGATTTTCTCCATTTAATCAGCCGTTGGAAAATTGCCTTGTTTCTGATAGAGAGAAATTTCCGCTTTTACCAACATCCATTTATGGAAATAAAAAAGTGGAAGGTTATGAAGATGTGATGCGAAGTATTTTACCGGAAAAAATAGTGTTCAGTGTTCATTCGTTGCTGGGAATTTAGTTTTCAGTCGCAGTCACAGTTTTCAGATTACAAGTAAATTTTATTGTCTTTGCAAATTTCTAAAATGTATGTTTTTAGATTTGAAATCGCTTCAGCATAATTAGGAGCTTCAAAACCAAATCGTTCATGTTCAAGTTGCTCTTTTTCCATTGCGTTGCAACCTTTGATTACCTCGCGAATCATATCGAGCATAATCAATTCTTTGTTGTTGGTCTTTTCAAATTTAAAATCTACTAATTCATCTTCCAAACGGTCACAATACTCCAAAAGCTCTTGCACTTCCGGTTCATCCAAAAGGTCTTGAGCTTTTTTAAATATCTCCAGTTTGTTTTTCATTTTAATTGATTTCTATTCGCAATCAAAGTAACCAACAACCGACAACGGATAACCGATTTAAACATCATCATAATCCACAAAAATTTCACTCGATGTCGGATGAGCTTGACACGTTAAAATCAACCCTTCGGCAATTTCACCATCAGTTAAAATGGTGTTCTTTTTCATTTCGGCAGTTCCTTTAGAAATTCGAGCGATACAGCTGCTGCAAATACCACCTTGACAAGAATACGGAGCATCTAAACCTTGTTTTAAAGCGGCTTCCAACAAGGATTGTTTTTGCGACATTTCAAAAGAAGTTTCATCACCATCAACTAAAACAGTAATTTTTGTGTGACCTTCCAACGATTTTTTAATTTCATTTTCTGACGATGAAGCCGAGAATAATTCGAATTTAATATCTTTTTCTTTGACGTTATTTTCTTTTAAAACATTGCTCACAGTGTTAATCATTTCTTCCGGTCCGCAAAGGTAAAATTTGTCAAATTCCTTTTCTTTATGCTTGTTTTTCAAAACAAAATTCACGGTTGATTTTTCAATTCTTCCAAACAATTGATCATCGGCTTTTTGTTGGCTAAAAACATAATGCACGAAAAATCGTCCGACATATTTCAACTGCAAATCGTGCAATTGGTTGTAAAAAATGGTTTCATTACTCGATTTATTTCCATAAACCAGTACAAAAGTACTGTTAGGTTCTTTTTCCAAAACAGTTTGCAAAATCGACATTACTGGAGTAATTCCACTTCCGGCGACAAAAGCAGCATAATTTTTTAATCGTGCGGCATCGGGTTCAAATGTGAATTTTCCTTCGGGAGTGCCAACTTCTAGCACTTTTCCAACCGTTAATTGCTCATTCGCAAACTTAGAAAAATAGCCATTTTTGATAGATTTAATGGCAATTCGCAACTCACCACTTTCCGGTGTAGAACAAATGGAATAGGCACGACGAATTTCGTTTCCGTCTAAAGTGAGTTTTAAGTTAATATATTGTCCGGCCACAAATCGATAGTTGGCTTGAAGTTCAGCAGGAACTTGAAATAGAACAGAAACGGCTTCCGGTGTTTCACGAGTGATTTCTTTGACCGCTAATTTATAGAAAGTTGACATGGATTAATTTTTTACAAAGGTAATAAACCACAGTTTTTGAAAACAGCATATTTTTTAAAAATTTATACATAAGAGTTTTATGTATAAGAAAGTTATGTATATTTGTGTTTCAAATTTGCATTAAATGAAAAACTCATCACTATACAAAGGAAGTCTTAACACAATAATAATGAAGCTTTTGGAAGAAAAGGGCAGAATGTATGGCTATGAAATCACGCAGAAAGTAAAAGCCATTACATTGGGTGAATTAAACATTACTGAAGGTGCTTTGTATCCCGCGTTGCACAAATTGGAAGCCGAAGGTCTGTTGGAAGTGGAAGTAGAAAAGGTAGATAACCGCTTGCGGAAATACTACAAACTTACTGAAAAAGGTAACAAAGAAACCGTAAACCGATTGGCTGAGTTGGAAGAATTTATCAAGAATATGCAAAACATTGTTAATCCGAAATTGAGTTATTAAGATGAAAACATTAACCACACAAAATCTCAAATTCATTGATAATTATCTCAAAAAAAGTGAAATTATTTATGACGATATTCGTATGGAACTCACCGATCATATCGCTTCAGCTGTTGAAGAAAAAATGCAAACTGAAAACATTGATTTTTATGATGCTTTTAAAAGTTTTATGATTTTGAATAAGAAAGAACTTTTAAAAAAATTCTCCGGTAGCGGATTCAAATCTTTTGAACCTATTAAAAGTTTTGGACTGTTTTTATTGAAACCTCATGTGATTTTATTTGCTGCTTTTTTCTTTTTTGGAATTTTCTTTTTTCAGCTTCAAATTGATAAATCTTATTTTGTTAAAGAGTTTCATCATTATTGGCTTTTGTGTTTATTTATGTTTGGAATTTTCCATTTCAGTTATTTTAATTTTATAAAGAAGAAAAGATTTTTTGCTGTTGAACAATCTTTTTTTGTTCTTTCAATTATTTATTATGTTTTTATTCCTTTTTCAAACCCAACTCACGTAGAAGATTATAATCTTATTTTCTGGACTGATATTTCAATACTTTTTTTCTCGATAGCTTTTCTATTATTTTATGTTAATCGTATCAAAAAATACTATAACAATAAGCATATATGGAACTAAAAGTCAACCAAGAGCAAATAGATCGTTTATACCGATTCACTCGTGAACATTTTGTAGAACATTACGATTTGCAAACCGAATTGGTCGATCATCTTTCCAATGCCATTGAAGAAGAATGGAAAGAAAATCCGAAATTATCATTTGAAGAAGCCTTGCAAAAAGAGTTCAAAAAGTTTGGTGTTTTTGGGTTTATGGATGTGGTAGAAAAGAGGCAATCGGCTTTAAGTAAAAAATATCATTTACTAATTTGGAAACATTTTAAAGAATTTTTTACCATTCCAAAAATTATTATTACTATTTCATTTGTGGTTGGCTTATTTTATTTTTTTAAATACATTTTCTTTTATGAACTTATGGGAATCGGAATGATTCTTTGGTTTGTTTTGTTGATAGCTGCCTTAGTTTATGAGAAGCGAAAAATGAAAAAACGTAAAAATCAAACCGGAAAAAAATGGATGTTTGAAGAAATTATTTATGGATATGGCTCTTTTTCAGGGGTCTTTGCTTTGCCTCTTCATTTAATTAATGTTTTTTCAAATCATGGAAACGGATTGCCAAATGATTATGTTCTTTTTGGAATTAGTTTTTTCTTGGTTTCGGTGTTTTTAGCAACTTTTATAGTTACAAAAATTATCCCCTCCAAAGCCGAAGAATATCTAAAACAAACGTATCCTGAATATGCTTTTTCAAATTAAGATGTAACAAAACGTTAAAAGTGTAGTCAAACATTCAAACCATAGTAGATAAATAACCACCAAACGAACCAACTTATGATAAAACGTTTTCTCTCACTCGAATGGAAGTCTTTTATAAGATCTGCATCTTTTCAAGCCAACTTGGCAATTAAAATTTTAATGATTTTTGGAGCCTTGTATTTTATGGTAATGTTCTTGGCGTTAGGAGCAGGTTCTTATTATATTATCGAAAAAGCTACAGAATCTGAGCCATTTCAATTGATAAACCGATTTATACTTTATTATTTTGTATGCGATTTGGTTTTTCGGTTTTTTCTACAAAAAACACCGGTTATGAATATTCGACCGTTGTTGTACATCAACATCAAAAAAGATACAATTGTCAATTATACGTTAGGAAAATCGGCGTTATCTTTTTTCAACATAATGCATTTGTTCTTTTTTATTCCGCTTGCTGTAGTTTTATTGATTGAAGGATTTGATGTTTTAGGAGTAATCACGTGGCTGGTTGGAATGATTGCAATGGTATTAATCATCAATTTTTTAAACATTTTGATCGACAAAAAAGACGCTGTTTTTTATGCTGTAGTAGTCATTTTTGCAGTTTTAGGAGCTTTACATTATTATGATTTATTTGACGCAACCAATTATACTGTTCTGTTTTTCAAAGGATTGTATGATTATGTTTGGATGGTAATTGTACCAATTGCGACTTTAATTTTAGTTTATAAAATTGTACACAGTTTTTTCAAAAGTAATTTATACCTCGATGCCGGATTATCAACCACACACGATATTGCCAAAACGCAAAATTTCGAATGGCTTGATCAATTTGGAACGTTAGGAACATTTCTTAAAAATGATATTCGTTTAATCACCCGAAATAAAAGAGCAAAATCGGTGATTATTATGAGTGTTTTGTTTCTTTTCTACGGACTTTTGTTCGGTTCTGGTGCAATTGAAGTGTATGATGGACCGGTTTGGCAAGTGTTTGGAGGGATTTTTGTCACCGGTGGATTCATGTTCAGTTTCGGGCAATTTGTGCCGAGTTGGGATAGTTCGTATTATAATTTAATGATGAGTCAAAACATTCAATACCGCGAATATTTGAGTTCAAAATGGTGGTTAATGGTCATTGTCACACTAATTGCAGCCGTTTGTGCCAGTTTCTACCTTTATTTTGGATGGCAATCGTACTTATTGATTTTAGTAACAGCGGTTTACAATATCGGAATTAATGCCTACATCGTTTTGTTAGCAGGTGCTTTTACCAAAACACCGATCGATTTAATGAGTAATAAAAATGCATTTGGCGACAAAAAAGCATTCAATTTTAAAACGTTGTTGTTAGTTATTCCGCAAATTCTGGTTCCGTTGGGATTATATTATTTAGGAATTTTGTTTTTTGATGAAGTCATCGGACTTGGATTTATCGCTTTAGCCGGAATTTTAGGATTTGCTTTTAAATCAAAAGTGTTCAATTGGATTGAAAATATCTACAAAACACAGAAATACGAAACCATCGCAGCATACAAACAAAAAAACTAACCATTTACCCATTACCAATCACCCATAACCATATAATTATGATACAAGTAAAAAATCTTACCAAAACATACAACGGAACAACCGTTTTAAACATAACTAATTTAGACATTCCAAAAGGTCAAAGTTTTGGATTGGTGGGAAACAACGGTGCCGGAAAAACCACTTTTTTCAGTTTGTTATTAGATTTGATTCAGCCTTCAACCGGAATGATTACAAGTAATTCGATTCAAATTAGCCAAAGCGAAAAATGGAAACCATTCACTTCTGCTTTTATCGATGAAAGTTTCTTAATTGGTTATTTAACACCGGAAGAATACTTCTATTTTATTGGCGAACTCCGCGGATGGAACAAAGCCGACGTAGATAGTTTTTTAGTGAAATACGAAGATTTTTTTAACGGAGAAATCTTAAAAAACAAAAAATATTTACGCGATCTTTCCAAAGGAAACTCTAAAAAAGTGGGGATTGTTGCCGCTTTAATCGGAGAACCGGAAGTGATTATTTTAGACGAACCATTTGCGAACTTAGACCCTACCACGCAAATCCGATTGAAAAAAATCATCAAAGAATTAGCCGATGATACGAATGTGACCATCTTGGTTTCCAGTCACGATTTGCAACATACGGTAGAAGTTTCAAACCGAATTGTCGCTTTACAAAAAGGCGAAGTTGTTCTCGATTTAGTTCCTTCCTCAGAAACTTTAAAAGAATTAGAAGCGTTTTTTGCTGCCTAAATCAACAAAATAACACATCATTTCACGTTAATTTTTTCGTGAAATGATGTTTCATTGCAAAAAAACCGCAATATTTTTCTCTATTTCAAAAAGAAACGTATTTTTACCCTTGCTATATACTAAAATCAGTAGTTTTTAGTTATGCCTTTAAACGTTTTTATTTTGAAATCCATTACTCTAAAATATTTTATTTTCTTTATCGCCGCTACTGTTCTGATAGCTTGTTCTACCAAAAAGGATAAGTTTATGAACCGTAATTTTCATGCGGTCAACACAGAATACAACGTCTTGTTTAATGGTGAGTTGGCTCTTCAGGCCGGTTTAAATGAAGTTCGAGACACCTACAAAGACAATTTTTGGGAAATTCTTCCGATAGAACGTATGCAAACGGAAGAAGAAGCAATCTTACCCGGACAAAAAGCCAAAAATGCCAATTTTGAAAAAGCAGAAGAAAAAGCAACTAAAGCCATTCAAAAACGTTCCATGCTCATTGGCGGAAGTGAAAAAAACCCTCAAATGGATGAAGCTCACTTACTACTCGGTAAATCAAGATATTACGACCAACGGTTTATTCCGGCTTTAGAAGCGTTCAATTATATTTTGTATAAAAGTCCGGCCAGTGATAAAATTTATGAAGCTAAAATTTGGAGAGAAAAAACCAATGTTCGACTTGAAAGTGATGCGTTGGCGGTTAATAATCTTACCAAGCTTTTAAGTGAAATTAAATTTAAAGACCAAATTTTTGCCGATGCCAATGCTACTTTAGCCCAAGCTTATTTAAATTTAGAACAAAAAGATAGTGCTATTTCTAAATTGAAGTTGGCCACAAAGTTTACTAAAAAAGACGAAGAAGAAGCCCGATACAAATTCATTTTAGGACAATTATTTGAATCGATTCAAGAAAAAGACAGTGCTTTTGCGTATTATCAATCGGTTATTGATATGAAAAGAAATTCGCCAAAACGATATACTATTCAGGCTCACGCAAAGCAAATTCAGCAGTATGATGTTACCAAAGGTGATACGATTGTTCTTTTTGAAAAATTCAAAAAATTGTTAGAAGACAGAGAAAACCGTCCGTATCTTGATGTTTTATATCATGAAAAAGCATTGGTTTATGAACGACTGAAACAACCGGATAATGCGGTAAAAAACTATAATAAATCACTAAAAGCACAATCATTAGACAATTATTTGTTGGCTTCAAATTATCGAAATTTAGGTGAAATCTATTTCTACAAAGCCAAATACCAAACCGCGGGACATTATTATGATAGTACTTTAGCTTTACTAAAACCAAGAACGCGTGAGTTCAATGCCTTTAAAAAGAAAAGGGATAACTTAGATGATGTTATCAAATATGAAGGAATTGCTCAACGTAACGACAGTATTTTAAATGTAGCTTCACTTTCAGTCGCTGATAAAATTGCATTTTTTGAAGATTATATTACTAAACTTAAAAAGAAAGAGGAAGAAGCTGAAAAGTTAGCCTTAATTCAAGCTGAAAAAGCTGAAATAGCCGCCTCAAATCTTCAAAATTCTAGAGATCTTTCTATCAGCAATCGAAATAGTATTGGTAATCCGGCAGTAAATTCTGCTGGAGCCGGATTTTCAGGAGATTCAAAATTCTATTTCTATAACCCAACTACTGTAGAATTTGGAAAAAGAGAGTTTGCTAAAACATGGGGAAAAAGAAACCCTGATGGAAATTGGCGATTGTCTTCCAATAGGTTGACACAATCTACAAAAGAAGAACCCGAAGAACAAAAAGAAGAAGAAGTTGTAGCAGCAAAAGAAGCTGATCCAAAATATTCACCTGACTTTTATATTTCACAATTACCAACCGCAAAAGTAGAATTGGATAGTATTGCCAAAGAAAGAAACTTTGCATATTATCAATTGGGTGTGATTTATAAAGAAAAATTCAAAGAATATCAATTAGCTTCAGACCGTTTAGAGATTTTATTGCGAAGCAAACCCGAAGAACGTTTGGTATTACCGGCAATGTATAATTTGTTTAAAATTTACGAAATCACTGATCCTGCCAAAGCTTTGGCAATGAAAGACAAAATTATTACGCAGTTTCCGGATTCCCGCTATGCACAAATACTTTCAAAATCGGGAACTTCTGCAGAAAATTTGATTGACGATCCTGAAATTGTGTATAAAAATCTTTATAAATCCTATGAAAAGGGAGAATATAGAGAAGTTTTTGCTAACACAGATTTTGCAATAGAAAAATTCACCGGAGATGAAATCATGCCAAAATTAGAGTTGCTAAAATCTAAAATTGTAGCTAAAATTAAAGGATTGGCAGAATATAAAAAAGCATTAAATTATGTAGCCTTAACCTATCCAAATTCAGATGAAGGAAAAGATGCCGAAGAGTTATTGTATGATAACATTCCGTATTTAGAAAGTTTATATTTTGATCAGGTGGAAGCAACCAGTTATAAAGTACTTTATTATGCTGATAATTTAGAAGATAAAAAAGTAAAAACGTTAATTGAAAAGATTACGAAATTCATCAAAGAAAGAAATCAATCGCAATTAACCACTTCGATCGATTTGTATACGATGGATAAAAACTTCTTTGTAATTCATGGATTGCGAGATGAAGAATATGCCAAAGGAGTTGTTTCTATTTTAAAAGAGTTTAAAGCTGTCTCTTATACACATCTGACGCTGCCGACGAAGAG